>SWCH01002821.1_pt1 | contig 73554 bp, 71 predicted proteins | sample 4690051 | NCBI WGS metagenome assembly SWCH01 (sample SAMN10267282, study PRJNA491770) | bioreactor metagenome | isolation source: DHS bioreactor inoculated with | place: Japan: off Shimokita Peninsula
GCCGCCAGCGGCGTGCCGCCCTCGTTGGTGAGGCGTATATAGGCCCCACCCCCGCAAACTGTCAACGACATTTTCTAAGTTTTTTGAATTTTTTACGACACGGATTTCGCTTTTCCCCTGCATCCCTTGGGAATGCTGGATTCCGCCCTGGGGATCATCCACCAACGGTCATATTCGAGTCTAATTTGACCTCTAGGCGGTCAACAATCGACGCGGGCGCGGTCACCATCGACCGCCGGGGGTGTTCGCTTACGGCATCGACGTCCGCCGCCTACCGTTCCGAGCGTTGACTTGCGCCGGAGCAGCAGTCAAATTCCACTGCATTCGCGAGCCCTGCGATGCAGAATTGCCGGGTCCGCGAGGGCCTACAGTATATAGAGAACAACAAGGGCCACGCATCGAGGCGCCTCAGGGAATGAACAGCAGCACGCCCGCTAACGAGACATTAGGCGAAGAAGCTCCCATCGTAGCGGACGGTCGTAACGGCCCTCCCGACCGGCGGGAAATCTCCGCGCGCTGGCTGGTCGGCACATTTCTCACAGGCATTACCTCTACCGTCCTGATGGGCGTGGCGCTTTCGGCGGCCCTGGACGGTCGCCAGCAATTGGCCACCCCGCCCGAAATCGCGCTTTTGGGGGAGATGGGCAACGACGATATCGGCGCGGCCAAGACATCGCGTCTCGTTACCCCGCGTACGGTGAGTCGTGCCGATGAACGGCGCACCATGGAAGTCTCGACCATGATTCGCAGCGGCGACACGGATGTGGTGCGCACCCTGCCCTTCGTGCATGTGAGAATGTCGCTTACCGCCAATCACCCGGCCACCAGGGATTATCCGGCCTTCGACCCGCTCACCGTGTTTGCCGAGGACGGGGCCGCAAGTACCGCCCGCATGGGGCTGATCTACGGCGCCAAGGTTGAAAGCGAGGTGGCGCTCAAGACCGTCGACTTTCCACTCGACACCGAAACCTTCAATTCCGCACGCAGCCTGACGACCGAGGAAGTCGAGGTAATGGTGCGCAACACGGGCGCCATTCTCACCGACGGCGCCGTGCAGGTCGCCTCGCTTCATTATGTCGACCCGCAGCGCTTTGGTGAAACGCTCTCCACCCAGGCGCTTTCCGCCTTCAATGCCCGCATCGTCAGGGAGAATGTTTCCGTAGCGTCACGCACAGCGCCGGAACTCGCTCCCGAATTCGCCGAGGATCTGATTCCCTTCCGCACAGACCGTGCCATTGCCGATGTCTTCAAGCAGGCCGGCTATATCGGCAAGGAAGCCGATGGGATGATCGAAGCGATCAGCAAGCTTCTGAACACCAAGGAACTGAAAGCCGGCTCCATTCTGCGCATCGGCGTGGAAACCGTGGGCGAGAAGAGCCACATCATGCGCGCCAGCATATATAATGGCAAAAAGCATGTGCTCACCATCGCTCTCGACGACCGCAATCAGTTCGTGCCGGCGGACGAGCCCGAGGTGAATCCGGTTCTGCTTGCGGCACTGGACCATCCAGCCGCCCCACGGCGGGCGCGCGCGGACCTGCCGCTTGCCTATGATGGCATTTACCGCGCGGCCTATTCCTACGGGCTGACCCCGGAAATGACCAAGCGTCTGGTCAAGCTGCTTTCGGCTGATGTCGATTTTCAGGCGCGTCTTTCACCTTCCGACAAGCTCGATGTCTTCTTTTCCGCGCCCGATGCAAACGGCAACGCCACCTCCGAATCGGCTCTCCTTTATGTAAAGGCCAGCTTCGGCGGCCAGGCCCGCACCTTCTATCGTTTCCAGTTTCAGGATGGAACCGCCGACTATTTCGACGAGGAAGGTCGCAGCGCCCGCCGCTTCATGCTCCGCAACCCCGTCCCGAATGGCCGTTTCACCTCCGGCTTCGGCATGCGCCGCCACCCCGTTCTGGGCTACAGCAAGATGCACACCGGTGTCGATTGGGCCGCTCCGCGCGGAACGCCCATCATCGCGGCCGGCGATGGCGTCGTGGAAAAGGCGGGATGGGCCGGCGGCTATGGCCGGCAGACCATCATCCGGCACAATAACGGCTTCAAGACCTCCTATAATCACCAGAGCGGCATCGCCAAGGGCGTGACGCCGGGCGCCCGCATCCGCCAGGGTCAGGTGATTGGCTATGTCGGCGCCACCGGTCTCGTCACCGGCAATCACCTGCACTATGAAATGATGGTGAATGGCACGAAGGTCGACCCGATGCGCGTACGTCTTCCCGACAACCGCTCGCTCAAGGGCGAGGATCTCGTGGCCTTCAAGCGCGAGCGCGACCGCATCGATGCGCTCCTGAAGGATTCCGAACAGAACCCCTTCTCGATCGCGTCCGGGAACTAGAACGCATCGCGCTCTTGCCGTTTCGCTCCATGCGCTTCAGGCCGTTGTCCTTGCGCATGTCTTCACCCGAGACCGGTTTGCCATGTTCGAAGAACAGGCTTTCGGCTCCGAAGGCCTATTCCTCGAAGATTACCGGAACGCCCGGCTTGACGCGTTTGGCGAGTTCTTCCGCGTCCCAGTTGGTCAGGCGGACACACCCATGCGATGCCGTCTTGCCGATTTTCGAGGGATCAGGCGTCCCATGAATGCCGTAGGTGGGCTTCGAAAGGGCGATCCAGACCGATCCCACTGGACCATTCGGTCCAGGCGGGATCCGCAGGACCTTGTCATTGGCCCCCTGCTTGAAGTTGATCTTCGGATTGTAGGTATATTCCGGATTGAGCGCGACCCGCGCCACGGTATGCGATCCGGAAGGAGACGGCGTATCGGATGAGCCGATCGTGGCGGGATAAGCCGCCATCAGCCGTCCGTCCTCGGCATAGACACGCAATTGCTTGTTTGCCTTGTCAGCAACGATGCGCCCCACTTGTCCGGTAAGCTTCTTGCCCGGATTGACAACGCGGATGATCGAACCGGCCCGGTTGAAATTGACGCCTGGATTGAGCGCGATCAGATATTTCTCATCCATATGGAAACGCTCGGCGAGCATCTCCGTAACCGAGGTATAGGACAGCGCGTCGAGCTGAGCCTTGTGGCTGTAGTCGGCAGGCACCGAGGCTATGAAGGGACCAGCCGCATCCTGCGGTGTGATCGTGTACTCCTGAAACGCCGGTCCACCGGTCCGCTCCAGCTCCGCCTCGACCCAGTCCTTGTCATAGGTTTTCATCGTCTCACCGGTGATCTCGCGATAGGCGCGGATCGCCTTGTTGACGTTGTCGCCCATGCGTCCGTCGATCACACCAGGCGAGGCATTGGCCCTGTCGAGCAGAATCTGGATGCGGGCGACCTCCTCGGTCGCACCGGTCGGCGCAAGCACCGCACTTTCATTGGGCAGAGGTTGTCTGGTCGGGTCCACCCGCTGGGAACTGCCGGTCTGCCCATTGTCGAGCCCGCCATTGGGGTTCATTTCCTGCCGGGGGACGGAAGCCATCTCATCGCGACCGCCGGGTGCGGGCAAGGGCGAACGCTCCACCTGGCCATTTCGACCATACGAAGGCTCCTGTCGCGTGGCTCGCCGATTGTCGTTCCAGTCCTGCTCCGGATAGGTATCCTCCGGAGCCCGCCGGCCATAGGAACGGCGGTCGCGGCGATAGCGCTCAACCTCCTGTGGATCGTTGAAATCGTAAAACTCACCGTTCCATTCGCGCAGGCGGGGTTCCTGCCGTTGCCGGTAGACTGGCTGCCGGGGCGCCTCCACCGGGGGGCGAATCTCCACGACCCGCCCGGTATAGGCATCGACGATGATTTCCCGGCCCTGCTGATCGACATAAACGTCGAAATCGTAATTCTGAGCGAGCTGAACCGGCTTGTCGGCGGGCGCGGACCGCATTCCCGGCAGCCCACCGCCGCCACGAACCTCCCCCGGTACCGGATGCAAAAGGGTGTCGGACTGACTGGCGAATACGGAAGCCGGTCCAACCGACAGGAAAAAAGCCGTCAGAAAATGCAATCTCAAAACCTTTGCCCCTCATTTCAGACAATACAGGCCTCGAACCGCCCCGCCGGCGATTCGCGTTTTGACGAATTCTTCACCATAGTAGATGAACCGGACGTGAAGATGGCAATGCCTGCAACCTCAACCTGCGACAGCAGCGCGTGGTTGCGAAGGCAAACGGCGAGAACCGACCGCGGGTTCCCCCTCTAATCGCCAGGTGTGTTCTTTGCGTCCTGGAAACCCAGCTCGTGCCGCAGCTTGCGGGTCAGACCCGCAGCCACCAGACGATGGCTTTCGGCGAGATAGTCGCCGAGCGCGCCATCATCCATGGCCTCGCCGCTCTGGCGCTGTATCCATTTCATTCCACGCGAGGCGAGATAAGGGGCAGGCCGCAGGCCGGGCTGATCCTTGAGAATATCGTAGGCGAGCTCGGAGACCTTGAAGGAAACAGCGAGAAAATCGTCACCGGACCCGATGGCAAATACCTTGCCACCCACTTTCCAGACCTGGGAACCGCCCCACTGCACCACATGCGTGGCATGGGGAAGGGAAGAACAAAGCCGGTTAAAGGCATCGACCTGCATTCTTCCCTCCCACATTCCTGTCCTGCTTACACGCGTCAGGCGGCCTGTTCGGCTTCATCTTCCGGCTGCATGTGCTGTGACCGGAAGTTCAGCCTGTCGGAACCCGCCGTGACCTTGACCGTCGAGTTGTCGAAAATCTCGCCGCTCAGGATCTTCTCGGCCAGCGGGTCCTGAAGTTCTTTCTGCATCACCCGCTTCAAGGGCCGCGCGCCATAGGCAGGGTCATATCCCTTGTTGGCCAGCCATTCGATCGCATCGTCGTCGAGCGAGAGGCGAATCTTCCGGTCGGTCAGGAGCCTGCCCAGCCGCTCGAGCTGGATATGGACGATCTGGCCCATATCCTGACGGCGCAACCGGTGGAACAGGATCACCTCGTCGATACGGTTGAGGAATTCGGGCCGGAAGGCGCTCCGGACGACGCCCATCACCTCGTCGCGAACCTTGTCGACATCCTCATCCTCGCCGAGATTGACGAGATATTCCGCTCCCAGATTGGAGGTCATGACGATCAGCGTGTTGCGGAAATCCACGGTCCGGCCCTGGCCATCGGTCAGGCGGCCATCGTCGAGAACCTGCAGCAGGACGTTGAACACATCGGGATGCGCCTTCTCGACCTCGTCGAACAGGATCACCTGATAGGGCCTGCGGCGGATGGCCTCCGTAAGAACACCGCCCTCCTCATAGCCGACATAGCCGGGAGGCGCGCCGATCAGCCGGGCCACGGAATGCTTTTCCATGAACTCGGACATGTCGATGCGCACCATCGCCTGCTCGTCGTCGAACAGGAAGTTCGCGAGCGCCTTGGTCAGCTCCGTCTTGCCCACGCCCGTGGGGCCGAGGAACATGAACGATCCGATCGGCCGGTTCGGATCCTGCAAGCCCGCACGAGCCCGCCGGACCGCCTTGGAAACGGCCTGCACCGCCTCGCCCTGGCCGACGACCCGCTTGGCGATCTCGTCTTCCATGCGCAGAAGCTTCTCGCGCTCGCCTTCCAGCATCTTGTCGACCGGAATGCCCGTCCAGCGCGACACCACATGAGCCACATGGTCCGGCGTCACGGTCTCCTCGACCATGCCACCCTTGCCATCGTCGCCCTGTGCTTCGGCTTCGGCGAGCTTTTTCTCAAGCTCGGGAATGCGGCCATAGGCAAGCTCGCCCGCACGCTGGAATTCGCCACGGCGCTGGGCAATGGCAAGTTCGTTGCGCGCCTCGTCGAGCTGTCCCTTGAGGTCTGCGGCAAGGCCGAGCTTATCCTTCTCGGCGGCCCACCGGCTGGTCAGCCGCGCCGATTCCTCTTCAAGGCCGGACAGTTCCTTTTCGAGCTTGGTCAGGCGATCCTTGGAAGCATCGTCCTTTTCCGCCTTCAACGCCTCACGCTCGATCTTGAGCTGCATGATGCGCCGGTCGACCTCATCCAGCGCCTCCGGCTTGGAATCCACCTGCATGCGAAGACGCGAAGCGGCCTCGTCCACCAGGTCGATTGCCTTGTCGGGCAGGAAACGGTCGGCGATGTAGCGGTTCGACAATGTCGCAGCCGCCACCAGCGCCGAGTCAGAGACACGCACCTTGTGGTGTTGCTCGTACTTCTCCTTCAGCCCGCGCAGGATCGAGATCGTGTCCTCCACCGTCGGCTCATTGACGAACACGGGCTGGAAGCGCCGGGCAAGAGCGGCATCCTTCTCCACATATTTGCGGTATTCGTCGAGCGTCGTTGCACCCACGCAATGCAATTCACCGCGCGCCAGGGCCGGCTTCAGGAGGTTGGAAGCATCCATTGCCCCGTCCGACTTTCCAGCGCCCACAAGCGTGTGCATCTCATCGATGAAAAGGATGATATTGCCACTCGCCGCCGTCACTTCTGACAGCACGGCCTTCAGACGCTCCTCGAACTCGCCGCGATATTTCGCACCGGCAATCAGCGCGCCCATATCGAGCGCCATCAGCTGCTTGTCCTTGAGCGATTCGGGAACGTCACCGTTCACGATGCGCAACGCCAGCCCTTCAGCGATGGCCGTCTTGCCGACGCCGGGCTCGCCGATCAGCACAGGGTTGTTCTTGGTACGCCGGGACAGGACCTGGATCGTCCGGCGGATCTCGTCATCGCGGCCGATTACCGGATCGAGCTTTCCAGCGCGGGCATCGGCGGTAAGGTCGCGTGCATATTTCTTCAGCGCGTCATAGCCTTGCTCCGCACTCGCCGAATCGGCGGTACGGCCCTTGCGGATATCGTTGATGACCTGGTTGAGGCCGGCCGCAGTAACGCCCGCCTTGGCGAGAATATCAGCCGTCTTCGCCGACTTCTCAACCGCCAGGGCGGTGAGCAGGCGCTCGACCGTCACGAAGCTGTCACCAGCCTTCTTGGCAAGTTCTTCGGCGGTAGCGAAAACCTTGGCCAGAGGCTGGGCCATGTAAAGCTGCCCGTTGCCGCCTTCAACCTGCGGCATGGCCTTGAGCGCAGCGTCCACGGCAAGCCGCACGTCCTTGGCGCGACCTCCCGCTCGCTCGATCAAGGAAGCGGCAAGCCCCTCCTCGTCATCGACCAGCACCTTCAGAAGATGCTCGGGCGCGAATTGCTGATGATTTCTGGAAAGCGCCATGGTCTGCGCAGACTGGATGAACCCCCGAACGCGCTCGGAATACTTCTCGATATTCATATGTGTCTCCACTTCCACGCCGGCCCGCTGTGCGGCACCGGCCATGTCTAAGGTGACGGACCCCCTACCAGCCGGGATGAAGTCGATTATCGCGACCGATCACAGGCAAGTCCAGTTGAATGGGATATGGGGAGCGGAAAAGAAGCCGACAAGGAAGGAACAAACGAAAAACGGCGGGAAATTCCCGCCGTTCGAAACATTTCGACAATGCTGGTGAAAACGGGCGCTCAGCCCTGCACCACGGCCTCTTCGGCAGGTGCCGCGGCGGCCTCGCCTTCTTCGGCGCTGCGGACACGCGGACGGCGCGTGCGGCGCACAGGCTTCTCCTCGCCTTCGGCTTCGGGTGCACCCTCGGCCTTCGCTGCGGCGGGGCGGCGCCCACGGCGCGGCGCAGCCTTTACCGGAGCAGCATCTTCGTCGCCACTGGCGGCATCATGCGCGTGGCCGTTGCCCTGCCCCGAATTCGAATTTCCATCCGTCAGCGCGAGTTCTGCCGGCACACCCTCGATTTCGGGCTGCGGACCGGAGCCGTCATCAACGCGCGAAGGCTGCTGCTTGCGGCCGTTCACATTGGCGTTGTCGGAGGCTTCACGCTCATCGCTGTCGTCCTCATCGTCCTCGCGCTGGTCACGCGTGCCCTGCTGCTGCTGGATCTGCGCCTGCGCGGCGGCGATGATGCGATTGTAATGTTCAGCGTGCTGAAGATAATTCTCGGCCATCACGCGATCGCCGGAACTCTGCGCATCGCGCGCTAAGGTGGCATATTTATCGGCGATCTGCTGCGCTGTGCCGCGGATTTTCACATCCGGGCCATTGCTCTCGTAGCTACGCGCCAGCGGGTTTGGTCCCTTGCGGTTATTGTTGTTACCGCGACCGCGCATGCGCCTGTTCTGCTGTTGTGGCCTCATTCGACTCTCTTGGTTTTCGAGACTGCTTGTTGAGACAGTTGGTTAGAAACACGATCCTCGACGCGACGGGGAAGGCGGGAAGCCAGCAGTCTCACATCTCCCCTCGGCCTCGCACTGCGCATATCATGCGCACAGGGCCATCCTGTTTCGCTTCATGTCAGTTGCCGGACAATCCCCGTAAAGAAGCCCAGGCGTTCAAAACGCCACCCATGACAGCCAGTCCTCGGGAACCGAATCGATAACGGTGCTGCCAGCTTCGTCTCATCCGGTAGCCGGAAACTAGCCGCATTCGATTGCGATGCCAAGTTTTTTTTCATTTCCATTCACGGGGTCTTTTCAGCGTGAAAAATCAACGCTCTGTCATGGCCTGCGAGGTCTTTTGCAACGACGGACCGATAAAAGGAGCGCGCTTCGAAGACCTGGGTTACAGCCTCTTTCTGATCGTACCCGATCTCCACGGCCACTCTTCCGCCAATCGCAAGATGCGCGTCACATCCCTGCGCAATAGCCCTGTAGGCGTCCAGCCCGTCCACCCCGCCGACAAGTGCCCTGCGGGGATCGAAATCGCGCACTTCGCGCGAAAGGGCCACCCAATCATGTTCTCGTATGTAAGGCGGGTTCGACACTATGAAGTCGAAATGGCCTTCGATTTCGCTGAACCAGTCGGATTTCCGCCCGACGAAGCGACCGCCTACCCCATTGATATCGGCATTGCGTCGCGCCGTTGCAAGGGCATCCTCCGAAATATCCGCACCGACGGCGGAAGCCGAAGGCAGCGCGCTCAACAACGCGATTGCAATCGCGCCGCTTCCCGTCCCGAGATCGAGGATGCGATAGGGGCGGTCCTCTCCGCCATCCCGCCGCGCTTCACCCAGCACAAGATCGACGAGGATTTCGGTATCGGGACGAGGTTCGAGCGTCTCATCGGAAAGGCCAAGCGTGAGGCCGTAGAACTCGCGCTGCCCCATGATGCGATGAACGGGCATACCCGAAACGCGGCGTGAAAGCGCCGCATCCAGTGCGGCGACATCTGGGGCTGCGATTTCCAGTTCAGGCCGCACGAGCGCATCGGTTCGCGACGTCTGTGTAAAGTGCTCGACCAGAAGCCGCGCATCGAGCGCCGCATCCGCTATTCCCGCCTCAGCAAGGCGCGCGCGCGCGCTGGTGTGAAGCGCGCCGAGCGTCGAGCGGACCTCAGCCATCCATGCCCGTTTCCGCAAGCAACCTGGACTGATGATCGGCAATCAGCGCATCGATCAGTTCGTCCAGATCGCCTTCGATGACGCGATCGAGCTTGTAGAGCGTCAGGTTGATACGGTGATCGGTCACACGTCCCTGTGGAAAATTGTAGGTTCGGATACGCTCCGACCGGTCTCCGGACCCCACCTGCAGGCGCCGCGCTTCCGAACGCTCATCCGCCGCCTTCATACGCTGCATGTCAAACAGGCGCGACCGCAGGATCTGCATCGCCCGCGCGCGGTTCTGGTGCTGCGACTTCTCCGCCTGCACCACGACGATGCCGGAAGGAATATGCGTGATGCGCACGGCCGAATCGGTCGTGTTGACATGCTGGCCACCGGCACCGGACGCACGCATCGTGTCTATTCGGATATCCTCGTTGCGGATTTCCACGTCGATCTCTTCAGCTTCCGGCAAAACCGCCACGGTTGCCGCCGAGGTATGGATTCGCCCCTGCGCCTCGGTCGCCGGCACGCGCTGCACGCGGTGAACGCCAGACTCGAATTTCAGGCGCGAGAACACTCCGCGCCCTGAAACCGTCGCGATGATTTCCTTGTAGCCACCGGCTTCGCCCTCGCTTGTGGAAACCACCTCCACACGCCAGCCCCGATCAGCGGCATAGCGTTCGTACATGCGAAACAGATCGCCAGCGAAAAGAGCCGCCTCATCTCCGCCCGTGCCGGCACGGATTTCCAGGATAGCGTTTTTCTCGTCCGCTTCGTCCTTGGGCAAAAGCAGCAGCTGCATCTCCGCGCGCAGGGTCTCAAGGCGCTCTTCCACGGTTTCCAGATCCGCTTCCGCCAGCTCCCGCATCTCGCGATCGGTGGAGGCATCGTCCAGCATGGCCGTCAGATCGGCAAGCTCGCCTTCGGCCTGCTTCAACTCGCGGATCTTGGCCGCAACCTCCTGCAATTCCGAATATTCGGAAGCGAGTTTGACGTAGGTTTCCGCATCGGGGCCAGCCGCCATCTGCGTCTCGATGAGTTCGAAACGCTTGAGCACTTGATCCATGCGATCGCGCGGCAGTTCGGTCATTGGCGAAAAAGCCTGTCAGTTCGAGAGGTATCTGTCGGTTCTATAGGGGGATATCGCGGCTGCCGGCAAATTGCCGAAGCAGCGCGCGAATATCGGTGGATGCGCTGTGCTTGGCAAGGGCTTCCTCCATGAGCGCCGAAAGCTCCTGCAAAGGCAATTCGCGCAACATGGCCTTGACCGGACCGATAGCTGCCGGCGCCATGGATATGGAACGATAGCCGATGCCCAGAAGCGCCATCGCCGAAACTGACCGACCGGCCAGCTCGCCGCACAGCGTGACCGGCGTGCCCGATTGCTCACCCGCCCGCACAATCTGGCGCAGAAGACGCAGGAAGGGCACGCTGAGCGGGTCGAAGCGATCCGCAATCCGAGTGTTGCCGCGATCCGTTGCGGTAACGAACTGGAAAAGATCGTTGGAGCCCACCGATACGAAATCGACGGCCTGCATCAATTCGTCGAGCTGCCACAGGAGAGACGGCACCTCGATCATGGCGCCGAGCTTCAGCCGTGTTGGCAGATGATGCGCGAATCGGGACAGATGTCGCACTTCCCTGTCGATGATCGCTCGGGCCTGCCGCACCTCGGTCACTTCCGTCACCATGGGCAGCATCATGCGCAATTCACGCCCGCCGGCGGCCTTCAGGAGCGCACGGATCTGCGTGCGCAGAAGACCCGGCCGGTCAAGCGTCAGGCGGATCGCCCGCCACCCCAGCGCCGGGTTCTCCTCATGATGTGAATCCTTGAAATAGGGCAGCACCTTGTCGCCGCCGATGTCGATCGTGCGGAAGGTAACCGGTTTGTCGCCCGCCGCATCAAGCACTTCCCGGTAAAGCCGTTCCTGGGCTTCCACACGCGGGAAAGCCGCCGCCACCATGAACTGCAGTTCCGTGCGGAAAAGGCCAATGCCATCGGCCCCCGACTGGGCCAGCTGCGGCAGGTCCACGGCAAGCCCCGCATTCATCATCATGTCGATGTGAACGCCATCCCTGGTTTCGGAAGGCTCCTCGCGCAGCTCCTGATAGTGCTTCTGGCGCCGGGCCCGGAAACGGACCTTTTCCGCATAGGCGGCCTCGACATCGACCTGCGGGCGCAGATGCACCTGTCCATCCTCGCCATCGACGATGATGGCATCGCCATTCTCCGACATGGAGACCGCGCCTTTCACCTGCCCAACCGTCGGAAGGCCGATGGCGCGTGCCACGATCACGATATGGCTGGTCGGAGCGCCCTCCTCAAGCACGAGGCCGCGCAGTTTCTGCCGCGGATAATCGAGCAGTTCGGCCGCCCCCATGGAGCGCGCGACGATAATCGCGTCCTTGGGCACGATCTCGGCCAGCGCATCGGGTCCACGCCCCATGAGCTGACGCAGCAGCCGGTTTGCCAGATCGTCGAAATCGCTCATCCGCTCGCGCAGATAAGGGTCCGTCATATGCATCATGCGCGCGCGCATGTCGCTCTGGACCTTTTCCACCGCCGCTTCGGCCGTCAACCCGTTGTTGACCGCCTCCTGAAGCCGGCGCACCCAGCCGCGGTCATTGGCGAACATGCGGTAGGCTTCCAGCACCGCCCTGTGCTCGCCCTCGAAAGCGACATCGCGACGCGAAAGCATGTTGTCGATGGAAAGACGCAATGAATCGAGCGCCGCTTCCAACCGCTGAAGTTCCTCGTCGCTGTCTTCGTTGAACAGCGCCGTAACCACGATGCGCGGCTCGTGCAGCACCACATGTCCCAGCCCGACACCTTCGTTGAAGGGCAGGCCGTTAAGGCTCACGGGACGGCTCATGTCGAGCTCGATGCCCGGTCGCGTCAACCGGGCGAGATCGCCTGTCGCGATCATTTCCGCGATCACCATGGCGACGGTCTCGAGCGCCTCGACCTCGTCTTCACGATAGTGTCGCATGGTGCGGTTCTGCACGACGAGCACGCCCAGCGTGCGCCCGGCCCGCAGAACCGGCACGCCAAGGAAGGAGTGATAAATCTCCTCCCCGGTTTCCGGCAGGTAGGCGAATGCGGGATGCTTCTGCGCATCGGAGAGATTGAGCGGTCGCGCGCTGGCGGCGATGGTGCCGACAAGGCCCTGCCCAAGGCGCAGCTGCGCCAGGTGCACCGATCCGGGGTTCAGACCTTCGGTGGCATAAAGCTCGAGCATCGAATCGGCGCGCAGGACATAGAGCGAGCAAACCTCGGCAACCATGTTCTGCGCGATTTCACGCACGATGCGATCAAGACGCTCCTGTGGCTCCAGCGCCTCGGCCATAAGCTCGCGCAAACGCCTTAACAGCACACGTGGACCACCAGCAGTGTCTCGCATTGAACCCCTCTCCATTGGCTTTTCCGAAATCCCGCCACCCGCGGGACAAAAGCCAGATTCGGGTTTTTCTTTGTCTACTGCTTATCGAGACCGTAGACGGAATGCAAAGTCCGGACGGCCAATTCCGCATAGGGACCGTCGATCAGGATCGAAATCTTGATCTCCGAGGTCGTGATCGCCCGGATATTGATGCCCTTCTCGGCCAGCGCCTTGAAGGCCGTGGCGGCAACGCCGGCATGGCTTCGCATACCGATGCCGATCACCGAAACCTTAACCAGCCCCGCTTCCGACTGCACAACATCGAAACCAACCGTGTCACGCACCTTCGCCAGAACCGCCAGGGCCTTGTCGAGGTCGCCGGAAGGAACCGTGAAGGTCATGTCCGTGCGCGAACCGTCTTCGGAGATGTTCTGCACGATCATGTCGACATTGATGTTCGCCTCGGCCAGCGGGCCGAAGATGCCGGCGGAAACCCCCGGCCTGTCGGCCACGCGGCGCAGCGATATCTGGGCTTCGTCCTTGGCGTAGGCGATGCCGGTGACGACTTGCTGTTCCACGATTTCATCCTCATCGCAAATGAGCGTTCCGGGCGGGTTTTCGAAATCCCCCATCCCCGGCGCGTCGGGATCGTCGAACGACGATCTAACAAAGGTTCTGACCTTATGCACCATGGCAAGCTCGACGGAGCGAACCTGCAGGACCTTGGCCCCCAGCGAAGCCATCTCCAGCATTTCCTCGAAGGAGATCTTGGGAAGACGGCGCGCGCGCGGCTCGATGCGCGGATCGGTCGTGTAGACGCCGTCGACATCCGTATAGATGTCGCAGCGATCCGCCTTGACCGCCGCCGCCACCGCCACGGCGCTGGTGTCCGAGCCGCCACGGCCGAGCGTCGCGACGCGATTGTCAGGGCCAATCCCCTGGAAACCGGCCACGACCGCGACCTGCCCCATGCCCATGCGGCGCACGATCTCGCTTCCGTCGATGTCGAGAATGCGCGCAGCGCCATGGGCGTTGTCGGTATGGACCGGTATCTGCCATCCCTGCCACGACCGGGCATCGACGCCCATCGATTGCAGCGCGATCGCCAGAAGTCCGCTCGTCACCTGCTCGCCGGAAGCCACGATCGTGTCGTACTCCCGCGCATCGTAGAAGGGTGTTCCTGATCCTGCCGTGCGGGCCATGCTCTGCACCCAGCCCACGAGCTCGTTGGTCTTGCCCGACATGGCCGAGACCACGACGGCAACCTCGTGGCCGGCATCCGTCTCGCGTTTGACGTGACGCGCCACATTATGGATGCGGTCGATATCGGCGACGGAGGTCCCGCCGAACTTCATCACGATGCGCGCCATGGGAACGAAGGCCTTTATTCGGAAATTCCAACCGCCCGGAAGGGCGAACATAATAGTCCCGGCGGCAGCGGCTGCCGGGCGTCGCGGCTTCCATACCCAAAAGCCCCGTCATCTGCAAGCAATGTGACAGTGCGCCCGGTGAGACAATTGCCGCCTTGACAATCGATCCTCTAGGCACGACTTCAGGACAACGAAAGCCCGGCAACCGATACACAGGTTAACCCATGTCCGAAGCTCGACAGACGACCATCGACGCGCGCGAAATCGAGCATTTCTCGGCCCTCGCGGCGGAATGGTGGAATCCGACGGGAAAATTCGGCGTTCTGCACAAGTTCAACCCGGTTCGCCTTGCCTATATTCGCGATCATATCGCAGCCCATTTCGGCCGCGACCCCCATGCCGCGAAACCGTTCGACAATCTGAGGCTCCTCGACATCGGCTGTGGCGGAGGCCTGCTGTGCGAACCCATGGCGCGCCTTGGCGCGCAGGTGATCGGCGCCGATGCCTCGGAGACCAATATCGAAGTGGCGAAAATCCACGCCGCGCAGAGCGGCCTCGACATCGATTATCGCGCGACCACCGCCGAGGCACTGGCCGACCAGGGCGAAAGGTTCGACATCATCCTCAACATGGAAGTGGTCGAGCACGTTGCCGACGTGAACCTGTTCCTGTCGAAATGCGGGGAAATGCTGAAACCCGGCGGCCTGATGTTCGTCGCCACCATCAACAGGACCCTCAAGGCCTGGGGACTGGCAATCATCGGTGCGGAGTATGTGCTGGGATGGCTTCCGCGCGGCACGCATCAATATGACAAGCTGGTGCGCCCGCAGGAGCTGGAGAAGGCCCTTGGCGCTGCCGGAGTGCTCATCACGGACCGCAGCGGCGTCGTCTACAACCCCCTCGCGGACCGCTGGCAGCGCTCAGGCGACTTGGACGTCAACTACATGGTAGCCGCCACCAAGCCCGCCGCCTGACAGCTCTCCTTGAAATCAGTTCTGGTCGTCGGGGAAAACCGGTAGCGGCATGAATTCGACGCCTTCGTCGACCAGCGACTTCGCCTCATCGGCCGTCGCCTCGCCGTAGATTCCGCGGGCTTCGGTTTCGCCGAAATGAATCTTGCGCGCTTCTTCGGCAAACTTGTCGCCGACATAATCCGCATTCTCGCGCACCTTGCGCGACATTTCCTTGAGTTGCGCGAGCGCCTTCTTCTGTTCCTCGCCCATGGCGAGCGCGATCTGTTCCCTGCGTTTGCCGGTGGAGACCGCAGGCGCCATCAGGGCTTTATCGACGGAGATCGACCCGCAATGCGGGCAGGAAACCAGATGGCGTTCCTGCTGGCCTTCGAAATCGGCGCTATTGCGAAACCACGCTTCGAAAGTGTGGCCGCCATCGCAGATCAGATTGTAGCTGATCATGATGCCTGTCTCCGCGCCGCGTCCTCCCCCGCACCCGCCTCCCTGACGGCAAAATCGCGGGCATTCCTGAGATTGGGCACCTTGCCGCGCGCCGCTGCCACCTCCGAAATATCGAGTTCGGCGATCACCACCTCGGGCGCATCGCCCTTCGCTTCGGCAAGGATGCGCCCCCAGGGATCGACGATCATCGAATGACCGAAGGTTTCGCGCCCGTCCTCATGTTTGCCGCCCTGGGCCGCCGCAATCATGAAGGCACCGTTCTCGATGGCGCGCGCACGGATCAGCACATGCCAATGGGCTTCCCCGGTCTGGCGGGTGAAAGCGGCAGGCGCCGTAAGTATCTGCGCACCGGCCACCGCCTCTGCCCTGAAAAGCTGCGGAAAGCGGAGGTCGTAGCAAATGGCGAAGCCCATGCGCGCGAAGGGCAGGTCCGCGACAACCGCAGCCTCGCCCGGCGCATACGTTGCCGATTCACGCCAGCTTTCGCCATGGTCGAGATCCACGTCGAACATATGGATCTTGTCGTAGGTGGCGACGAGGTTCCCTTGCGGAGAAAAAAGGAAGGCGCGGTTCGCAACACGGCCGTCAGGCAGGGCAACCGCCGTCGACCCCACATGGACATGGATCGACAATTCCCTGGCCAACGCCTCGGCCCGCTCGGGGATCAATGCACCCCGCGCGCCTTCGATGCGTTCCAGGAGCTCTTCCCTGCTGCGCACCAGGGCGCCGGTCATTTCCGGGCTCTGCACATATTGCGCGCCCCTGCCCGACGCTTCGCGCACCAACGCCTCGAACGCATCCGCGTTCGCTTCCGGCTCCGTGCCGGAGCGCATCTGCAGGGCCGCAACGCGTATCCTGTTCATGCCTGTGTCTCCGCAAGAAGCGTGTCGAGCTTGCCGGCGCGCTCCAGCGCATGCAGCTCGTCGCTGCCGCCCACATGCACCTCCCCTATAAATATCTGCGGGAAGGTCGAGCGCCCGTTGGCGCGCTGGATCATTTCCTGGCGCAATTCAGGCGAAAAGCTCGCATCATGTTCCGCATAGGCAACGCCCTTCTGTTCGAGAAGGCGTTTTGCGGCGGCACAATAACCGCACATCATCCGGGTATAGATCGTTACGTCAGCCATGCTTCGGTTCCATCGGCATTTGCTGCCTATATAGGGTCTCCTTCGTCGGGCCGAAAGTCCCCTGGCAGCACCCGCGCAAAGGTCAGAACGTCTACCCCGGTCGCCCCCGCCCGTCGCAGCGCACGCGTCGCAGCCCCCACGGTTGCCCCGGTCGTATAGACATCATCGATCAGAAGCACCTTGCGCCCCGCAATCGTGACGAAGCGTTCCGGCGGCACATGAAAAGCCCCGCGCACATTGGCCTCGCGTTCGCTGGCCTTCAGCCCCACCTGCTGGCGTGTCTTGCGCACACGCACAAGCGTTTCAGGCTCGTAATCGAGGGCGGCCAGACGCGAAAGTGCCCGCGCCAGTTCCGACGACTGGTTGAACCGCCGCGCAAGAAGACGCCGCCTGTGCAGCGGAACCGGCACGACCACCGGCTTTTCACCGACAAGCTCCGCCCCGGCACGCAGCATCCATCTTGCCATCCAGGGGGCCAGATCGGTTCTGTCGCGGAACTTGAGCGATTGCACCATCTGCCGCGCCACATTTTCATAGATCACGGCAGAGCGCGCCCGCGCGAAGGGCGGAGGATTGGCGATTGCCTCGGCGGACAGGATTTCGTCTCCCAGATCCACCGAGAAGGGCGTTCCCATGACGGCACACCATGGTCTTTCCAGGAATCGCAGACGCGGCCAGCAGGCCGCGCACAATGTGCCTGGTTCGGCAACGAGATTGGAACAGCCGAGACAAACGGGCGGAAACAGCAGATGCTGCGCCCATCCGAAAAGCGAATTCCCTATCCTCGCTGCCCCGTTCACCACCCTCGCCTCTGTCCGTCGCGGCAATTGCCTCTTTGCCAGCATATTCATTTTGTGCGATGGCGCACTAGCGCACCGGCCTGAAAATCGGAATCGGATATCGGAAAGCACGATGCGCAAACACAATAATTCGCGGCGTCCATCGTGCGCTCCAAAAAACGCACGGGCGTTGCAGCCGATCACAGGTGAGACATGGAAGCGCTCTTCGACACGGACCTGATTGTCGCGCGCAAGAAGCGGGCAAAGCAGCACGCCGATGACGGCGCGGCATTTCTCATGCAGCGCGCGGCTGAAGATCTCGCCGAGCGTCTTTCCACGGTCGACCGGCGCTTCGCGAAGGCCGCAGCCATCTTCTGCCTGACGCCTCATGCGGCTGATACCCTCAGGAAAAGCGGCAAGGTCGACGCCGTGAACCGTGTGGAAGCCGATCCCGTTCTGCTCGATGGCGATGGGCTCGTCGCTGCGCCGGAGACCGTGCCTCTCGAACCGCAAAGCCTTGATCTCGCAGTGTCGCTGTTGACCCTGCACGAGACCAATGACACGCCGGGAATGCTCGCGCAGATCAGAAATGCGCTCAAACCCGACGGTCTTTTCCTGGGCGCAATGGCCGGTGCGGGAACCCTGCAGGAGCTGCGCGAGGCGCTTCTTCTTGCCGAGACGGAATTGAGTGGCGGCGCAGCTCCGCGTGTGAGCCCGTTTGCCGACATACGCGATGTGGGCGGGCTTCTGCAGCGCGCGGGCTTCGCGCTGCCCGTAACCGACCTGGAGACGCTGACCGTCCGCTATGCGAGCATGTTCGACCTGATGCGCGATCTGCGGGCCATGGGCGCTACCAGCGCGCTTGTCGCACGATCGCGCAAACCTGCCTCGCGCGCGCTTTTCCTCCGTGCCGCGCAAATCTACGCGGAGCGTTTCGCCGACCCGGACGGGCGCATCCGCGCGACCTTCAACATTGTCTGGATTTCGGGCTGGGCGCCGCATGCTTCGCAACAGAAGCCGCTCGCTCCCGGCAGTGCCAGTGTTTCCCTGAAAGACGTTCTGGAAAAGAAGGGTTGAACCGGCCGGTTATTGACCGATAGCGTTCATATCGTCGCCGACGCGTGTGAAAAGCCCACGCACGGCCGTGCCGGTCTGCCCGACCCCGACCAGAATACCGACGCTGATCAGGCCGGCGATCAATGCATATTCAATGGCCGTGCTACCCGACCTGTCCGCAAGAAACCGCTTCAGCATCGCTTCATCACCCCCTGTGAAGTGGGCCGACGCTAACGGACAAAAATTAAGAATCCTTAAGAGCGGTCTTTGCGTTTCGTTAACAGTCGCCGCTGCGCGTCCCGTTTTCACGGATGATGCAGATGGATTCGCGGCTCGGCTGGAGAACGCTGCGCCTTACCGTATAGGTGTTGTTGGCGCGCTTGGTGGAAGCGGTAGTGATCGGATCGATGCCGAAGGGCGCGCCGAACTGCGCAAGCGTGTTCTTGGAGCGCTTTTCCACGACAGGCGTCAAGATCAGGGCAAGGGCAACAGCTGCCGATCCAAAAAGCAGGGCAACCCGGATGGCACCGGTTCCAGCCGAATTCAGCCGGTCGGACCAGGCCTCCCGTTCATCTTGTTTCCAATCCGCATCGGAAGCCATGAGCACCCCCTGCCAGCCACGCATGGTCAGCGCGCGTCACGCGGCCGATCCCCGCGCTAAAATTTTCACCTTTGCGTAAAGGAATGCTTAAGCCTGCAACTGGAAAGTTGCCTGCGCCACGGGATTGCACCCTTCGGCGGCGCGCCCGGCCGGGTGAATTAAAGAAGATCGATGAGAAACGGGATCAGAGGCGCGTCGGCCGGTGGCATGGGATAATCGCGCATGTCGCGCGGGCGCACCCATTTCAGCCCCTGCCCTTCACGCGGCTGCGGGGTGCCCCAGAAACGGCGGCACACATAGAGCGGCATCAGGAGATGGAAAGTCTCATAGGAGTGACTGGCGAAGGTCAACGGCGCGAGACACGCCGTACGGGTCTCGATACCCAGTTCTTCCTCCAACTCACGCACGAGCGTTTCCTCAGGCGTCTCGCCCTGCTCGACCTTGCCGCCTGGAAACTCCCAGAGCCCCGCCAGCGATTTGCCCTCCGGGCGCTGGGCCAGAAGCACGCGCCCATCGGCGTCGACCAGCGCACAGGCAGCGACAAGGAGGATAGGACGGGCTTCTTGCGACATCAGGATTTCTTCTTTTTTGTCCGCTCGGCCACCTTCGTGCCCGGCTGCCGGTAGTGATAGCGATAGGCTTCGCGGAATCCCAGGGACCGATACAGCCCGAGCGCGGCCTCATTATCCGCCTCCACCTGGAGCCAGGCCAATTCCGCCCCGTGCGAGCGCGCCCATTTCAGAGCCGAAAGGAGCACCCTGCGGCCAAACCCCTTGCCGCGGCGGTCCGGCTGCGTCGCGATCTCGAACAAACCCGCCATGCTGCCATCGCGCACGCAGATGGCGGTGGCGATCGGCTCATCGCCTTCCTCGAGCACGAACAGCCCGGTTTCGGGACGTATGGCCGCGATCACGCGGGAAAGGCCGCTTCTGAGCGTATCCTCATATCCATGCACCTTCAGGGTTGCATTGACGAAGCGCTGGGTGTCCTTGAGGGGAATCTGATCCATCGCGTCACCGAGCGGCGCGTTCTCCAGATCAAGCGACATGACGATGGACTCGCCGAAGCTCCGCCAACCCGCATCGTCGAGATAGGTGGAGATGGCGCCGGCACAAAGCGGCGACACGCGAAAGGTCGGCACACGGCCATAGGCCTCGAACTGGTGTACGGCGCGCTCCACCCGCTCGGCGATGTTCCTGTCGTCACCAGGATCGAGCGGATTGACCGAATTCAGACGTTTGGACGGATGGCCGGCCGTCAGGCGAAGAACCCAGGTACCGTCATAGGAAACGGTTTCGGCCGGCCACGCACGCAGACCTCCGGCCTCAAAGCGGCGGATGGTAGCGAAGTCCATCTCTACACCTCGGCCCGGACGCCCTGCCAAGCCTAGCTCCTGTAATCGCCATTGATGGCGACATACTCCTTCGTCAGGTCGCAGGTCCAGACGGTAGCCTTGCCGCGCCCGATACCGATATCGACACGAATGGCGATCTCGTTCCTCTTCATATAGGTCGACGTCGCGTCCTCGGAATAGTCCGGATCACGCTCACCCTGATGGGCAACGCGAATCTTGCCGAACCAGATCGCCAGAAGATCGCGCTCGGCGGGCTCTCCGGCCTTGCCCACGGCCATGACGATGCGGCCCCAATTGGCGTCCTCACCTGCGATCGCGGTCTTGACCAGCGGGGAATTGGCGATCGAGAGAGCGATCCTTTTCGCCGACCGGGCGGATTTCGCGCCCGTCACGGTGATTTCGATCTCCTTGCGCGCGCCTTCGCCGTCACGCACCACCTGAAGCGCCAACCCTTTCAGAATACGGTTGAGCGCCCGGCGGAAACCTGCGAGGCGCGGATCCCTGGCATCGGTGATGCGCGGTGCGCCACGCTTTTCAGCCGCTCCGGTCGCAAACAACATCAGCGTATCGCTGGTCGACGTGTCGCTGTCGACGGTGACGGCGTTGAAGGTCTTCCCGGTTCCCTTGGAAAGCAGTTCCTGCAACACCGGTGCCGCGATCGGCGCATCGGTAGCCACGAAGGACAGCATCGTCGCCATGTCCGGCGCGATCATACCGGCACCCTTGGCGATGCCGTTGATGGTGACATCCGTGTCGCCAAGCTTGACCGTGGCAGTGGCCACCTTGGGATAGGTGTCCGTCGTCATGATCGCGCGGGCGGCTTCAAGCCAGCCCTCGGGCCGCGCCTTCTGCACCAGCCCTGCAAGATGTTCGGTAATGCGCTCGGCCGGCAGCGGTTCGCCGATAACACCGGTCGACGCCATGAACACGCTGCTTTCGGGCGCCCCGACGGCCTTGGCCGCCGCGGCCCCGACAGCCGTGGTCGTCGCGCGCCCTTTTTTCCCGGTGAAGGCGTTGGCATTGCCTGAATTCACCACAAGGATACGCGCATTGCCCTCGGGCAGGTTGGAGCGACAGAAATCAACGGGCGCGGATGGGCATTTCGAGCGGGTGAAGACACCTGCGGCGGTCGTTCCCTCATCGAAAACCATGGCCAGAAGATCGGTTCGGCCCTTGTATTTCACGCTGGCCTCGGCGGTGGCGATGCGCACGCCGTCGATCTCGGGCATCGAGGGATATTTCTTGGGAGCGAGGGGAGAAACTGCGGAAGACATGGGCCGAAGCACCCGGATTTGACAACACGAAGGATGGAAGTCTGTTGTCGCCGGTCTGCCCGAGAATTTTGGCCGAAGCAAGCCGAAACCGCGCGAAGAGCGCGCGGTTTCTGAAGTTTGTTTCCTCAGGCTCCCTCACCTGCCCAGCCGCGACATCGCCGGTCAACCCGTGACGCTGCGCACGACCGGGTTCAGAAAGGCGCGGAAGACCCGCTGAACCATGGGTATGAGAAACCAAACCATCGCCACGACCACGAAGGGCACGACAATGAGCGTTCTCTGCCACAGGGTCCACCCCTCGGTCAGCGGAAAGACCAGGTAGAGAAGACCGGTGACCAGCGGATAAACGCCGAGGAAAACCAGGATTGCAAAACGGGGACGGGAAAAGCGGGTGGCCGAAGCAACGGATGCCATGGGCAATCTCCTATCAAAACGGTACGTTTCGTTAAATAAAACGAGCCGTTTCGTTTTGTCAACGGCTTTGTTAGGATGGCCGCCATCAGCAATCAGGGAGGCCAAGGCATGTCGGGTGAAGCAGAGGAAGCGCCCAGACGCCATTCCATCGGCGCAAAGCGCAATCCCGACACGGCGGAGGCCATACGCGCTGCCGCCCTCGACATCCTCATAGAGGAGGGGCATGCGGGCTTTTCCATAGAAAAAGTCGCTCGCAGGGCGCGCGCAGGCAAGCCCACCATCTACCGCTGGTGGCCAAGCAAGGCAGCCCTCCTGCTTGATGTGTACCATCGCCAGAAACGCGACGTGGAATACCCCGTAACGGACGATCTGGAGAGCGATCTCGCCCTCTTCCTCGCCAGCCTGCTTCGCTACTGGAGCGAGGGGCCGGCCGGAGATATTTTCCGTTCGATCGTCGCGGAGGCGCAATCCGACCCAGCGGCACGAGAGGCATTGCAGGACTATATCGCAGAGCGCGGCGACCAGGTTGCCGGCATCGTTTCAGCACCGCGCAACGGCCCAGGCCCGGCTCCGGACTTCCCGCCCCGCATCATCGCCGATCTCGTGCAATCCTACGCCTGGATGAAGCTGCTCATTCATTCCCTGGACGAACCGCAAGAGAACGCAAGGCTGGCTGTACGAGCCATACTCCGCGGCGCCATGACCGTAAAATGAAAGAGCGGCGGACCCGAAGGCCCGCCGCTCCTGAACAATCCCGTTCCGGACTGAGGAAAATGGACTACTCGGCCTTGGCCGGTTCTCCCTCACCCTCGTCCCCGTCAGCACCTTCAGCAGCATCCTGACGCTGCTTTTCGATACCGTCGATGACTTCCTTGAGCGCCGGATCCTTCACCTCGATCTTGGCCGTGTCGCGCAACGCGCTGACCTGTCCGATATATTTCTCGCGCACCAGCACTGATCGCACGCGATCCTTCACCGCATCGAAAGCCGGCGGCTGCTTGGCGCGCTTGTCCTCGACCTTGATCACATGGAAGCCGAACTGTGTCTGAACCGGTTCCTTGGAATATTCGCCCGGATTGAGGGCAAAGGCTGCCTTCTCAAACTCCGGCACCATCTGACCTTCGGTGAAATAACCGAGGTCGCCGCCATTGGCTGCTGCGCCGTCTTGCGACTTCTCCTTGGCGATTTCTTCGAAATTACCGCCCTCGCCGAGCTGTTTGATAATCGCGTCGGCCTCTTCCTTGGTCTTGACCAGGATGTGACGGGCATGGACTTCATTGACTGCCGGTGCATCCGCCACCTGCTTGTCGTAGCTGGCGCGCACATCGTCATCGCTCACGGCACCGTTGACGACCTTGTCGATGTAAACGGCATGCAGCGCCTGCTGACGCAGAAAGGCCATGCGGCGGGCGAAATCGTCGCTCTTGTCCAGTTCCTGCTTCTCCGCTTCCGAGGAAAGGAGACGGATTTCAATCAGCGCGGACAGGAGAGCCGCCCTCTGCTGCTCGCCCTGCAGGCCACCAAACTGTGCCCCATATTCGCCGGCAGCGACCGCCAGGTCACCCTCGGTGATTTCCAGACCGTTTACGGTGGCAAGTACGTCCGTGTCGGCGGCCGTGGCGCTCATGACGCCGGCTGCGACCAACGTCAGACCCGCCCCGACCTGAATGGCCAGGAAACGGCGAAACGATTTCAGCATTGAACTCTCCGATAAGTTTTCCGGTTCGATCAAACCGCCCAGGATTATGGCGGAATTTTGCGCAACCACGCATGTTTAACGCGGCGTTGACATCACTCTTGGCCCCTCTTATCTGTCCTGTGGTCTTGCGTCCAGAAGCCTTTTCCGGGCGCTTACCGTCACATAATTGCTCCAGCACGGCGCGAGCGGGGCCTTTCTTCTGCTCGCGGTGTGCCGTCTGTCATGAACTGAAAGGACCACTCGATGGTCAGTCTCGGCGGCATTGCCCGCAAGATTTTCGGCTCCTCCAATGATCGTCGCGTGAAGGGCCTCCGCCCCCGCGTCGAAGCCATCAATGCGATGGAAGAGGAGATGAAGGCACTTTCCGACGAGGCGCTTCGCGCCAGGACGGAGGCCTTCCGCAAGGAACTTGCCGAGGGCAAATCGCTGGACGACCTTCTGGTCCCCGCTTTCGCCACGGTGCGCGAGGCTTCCCGCCGCGCTCTGGGCATGCGCCATTTCGATGTACAGCTGATCGGCGGCATGGTTCTCCACGAAGGCTCCATTGCCGAGATGAAGACCGGTGAAGGCAAGACGCTGGTCGCCACCCTGCCCGTTTACCTCAATGCCCTTACGGGCAAGGGCGTGCATGTGGTGACGGTCAACGACTACCTTGCCAAGCGCGACTCCGAATGGATGGCGCGGCTCTACGGTTATCTCGGGTTGAGCACGGGCGTCATCGTCCACGGCATGTCCGACGAGGAACGCCGCGAGGCCTATGCCTGCGACATCACCTACGGCACCAACAACGAGCTTGGCTTCGATTATCTGCGCGATAATATGAAGTATGAGCGCGAACAGATGGTTCAGCGCGGGCACAATTACGCCATCGTCGACGAGGTGGACTCGATCCTGATCGATGAGGCGCGCACGCCGCTCATCATTTCAGGTCCCCTGGACGACCGGTCCGAACTCTACAACACCATCGACACGTTCATTCCTCAGCTCGTTGCCGAGGATTACGAGGTGGACGAGAAACAGCGCACGGCGATCTTTACCGAGGAAGGTACGGAAAAAGTCGAGAACATGCTCCGCGAAGCCGGGCTGTTCAAAGGTGATTCGCTCTACGACATCGAGAACGTCGCTATCGTTCATCATCTGAACAACGCCCTCAAGGCGCACAAGATGTTCCAGCGCGACAAGGACTATATCGTCCGCGACGGCGAGATCGTCATCATCGACGAGTTCACCGGCCGCATGATGCCGGGACGCCGCTTCTCCGAGGGATTGCATCAGGCACTCGAAGCCAAGGAACACGTGGCGATCCAGCCGGAAAACCAGACGCTGGCCTCGATCACCTTCCAGAACTACTTCCGCATGTACGAGACGCTGGCCGGCATGACCGGCACGGCCTCGACGGAAGCCGAGGAATTCGGAAACATTTACGGCCTCGAGGTCATCGAGATTCCGACCAACCTGCCGATCCTGCGCCTCGATGAGGACGATGAGGTCTACCGGACGGTCGAGGAAAAATTCAAGGCCATCGTCCGCGAGATCAAGGAAGCCCACGCGAAGGGCCAGCCGATCCTCGTGGGCACCACGTCCATCGAGAAATCGGAATTCCTGGCGGAGCTGCTGCGCAAGGAAGGCGTCGGCAGCTTCGAGGTGCTGAACGCGCGCCATCACGAGCGCGAAGCCTTTATCGTGGCTCAGGCCGGCAAGCCCGGCGCCATGACGATTGCCACCAACATGGCTGGTCGCGGCACCGACATTCAGCTTGGCGGCAATCCGGAAATGCGCATCGCCGAAGAGCTCGGCGACATGGAACCGGGTCCCGAACGCACAGCCAGGGAGAAGGCGATCCGCGAGGACGTGCAGCGGCTCAAGGAGCAGGCCATCGCTGCCGGTGGCCTTTACGTGCTCGCCACCGAACGCCACGAGAGCCGCCGCATCGACAACCAGCTGCGCGGCCGTTCAGGCCGTCAGGGCGACCCCGGCCGTTCCAAGTTTTTCCTGTCGCTGCAGGACGACCTGATGCGCATCTTCGGCTCCGACCGTATGGACGGCATGCTGCAGAAGCTGGGGCTGAAGGAGGACGAGGCCATCGTCCACCCCTGGATCAACAAGGCCCTTGAGAAGGCACAGAAGAAGGTCGAGGCCCGCAACTTCGACATCCGCAAGAACCTCCTGAAATACGACGATGTGATGAACGACCAGCGCAAGGTGGTCTTCGAGCAGCGCATCGAATTGATGGACGGCCACAATCTGTCGGAAACAGTCGCCGAAATGCGACGCGACGTGATCGACGATCTTGTCGACCGCAACATTCCCGAGCGGGCCTATGCCGAGCAATGGAAGGTGCGGGAGCTCAAGGAAGGCGTTCTCGAAAGCCTCAATCTCGACCTGCCCATCGAGGAATGGGTCCAGGAAGAAGGCATTGCCGAGGAAGACATCCGCGAGCGCATTTCCACGGCAGTCGAGGCGGCAGCCAAGGACCGCGCGGAGCGCTTCGGCCCCGAGATCATGACCTATGTCGAAAAATCGGTTCTGCTCCAGACCCTCGACCATCTGTGGCGCGAGCATCTGGTCAATCTCGATCATCTGCGCTCGGTCATCGGCTTCCGCGGCTACGCGCAGCGCGATCCGCTCAACGAGTACAAGTCCGAGGCCTTCGAACTTTTCCAGGCCATGCTCGGCAATCTGCGCCAGGTGGTGACCTCTCAGCTGATGCGTGTCGAACTCGTCCGCGAGGCGGCCGAAGCACCGCCCCCGGAAGCCCCTCAGATGGTCGGCCATCACATCGACGGCACCACCGGGGAAGACGATTTCGGCGAAGAGACCCTCACCCTGACCCGCGCCGAGGCAGGCATCGTCCCGCCCGAGCAGCGCGACCCCAACGACCCCTCGACCTGGGGCAAGGTCGGCCGCAACGAGGCCTGCCCCTGCGGTTCCGGCAAGAAATACAAGCATTGCCACGGCACCTTTGCCTGAGGCAGCCCGCATCCCCTGATCGACAACAGCCCGCTTCCTGCGGGTTGTTTCGTTTTTGGACAGGCCGAACTGTTTTTTAAAGACTAGTGGCTAGTTTAACGATCGAACGAAAGCCGCCCACCACCCATGCGGGATGAACGGGCGCGCTTCGTCGGGGCGCGCTTCGGCATCTTCATATCGCAGGCGCTTCACCGTCCTTGCCCATGGTCGTGTCATGACGCCCATCGGCAAGGACGCATATCATGCGCTTTGCCGCCGGATGGATGATCCATGCTGCATCGAGGCGCGGAGATAAACAGGAACGGGCGGACGCGGGGAACCCCGGTACGACGCCCTGAAGACAGGCAGGGTGCGGTCGGTGCGCTTTTCACCTTCAACGATCGGCAGTCGCTTGCTTCCCGAACGGCTTGCCGTTCGGGCCGAGCCGTGGCTGCTTCGTCTGGAAGGGCTGCTGCTTGCACGGGATGCACGCGGCGAGGCCGGCCGCAATGCTCTGCTCGCCTTCATCATCCGCGTGGTCAACGCAGCAATAGCCTTTCTCAGCCAGGTGTTGCTGGCCCGCTGGATGGGCAGCTTCGAATACGGGATCTACGTGCTTGTCTGGGTGACGATGATCATTCTGGGCAACATCGCCTGTCTCGGTTTCCACACCTCTGTGATTCGCTACATTCCCGAATACAAGGCGAAGCAGGAATATGCCGAGTTGCGCGGCCTCAACCGGGCGAGCCGGCTTTTCGTGCTCGCCTCATCCACTGCTTTCACCCTGGCGGGCGTGCTCGGCATCTGGGTTTTCGAGGCGATCATTGAATCCTATTACGTAGTGCCGTTTTATCTTGGCCTGATCTGCCTTCCGATGATGGCCCTGAGTGACCTCATGCAGGGGGTGGCGCGCGGCAATGCCTGGGTTGTCCGAGCACTTCTGCCGGCCTATTTCGTTCGCCCGGTCCTCATTCTCGTCTTCATGGGCGTGGCCCTTCTGGCGGGCTATGCGCCGGATGCGAAAACCGCCGTGGTGACCGCCATTCTGGCGACTTATGTCACGACGATCCTGCAGTTCCTGAGCATCAGCGCCCGTGTCGACCGCAAGTTGCCGCCGGTCAAACCCGTCTTCCGCATGCGCGAATGGACTGCGGTATCCTTGCCGATTTTCCTGATCGAGAGCTTCTTCTTTCTGTTGACCAATGCCGATGTGCTGATGGTGGGTCGCTACATGGCGCCCACCGACGTCGCCGTCTATTTCGCGACCGTGAAGACGCTTGCCCTCGTCCACTTCGTGTATTTCGCGGTCAAGGCGAGCGTGGCGCAGCGATACTCCGCCTTCATGCATGGCGGCGATCACGCGGGTCTGGCAGCCTTTGCCCGCGAGACGGTGGGCTGGACCTTCTGGCCCTCGCTCGCCATGGGTGTCATCGTGCTCATTCTCGGCAAGCCGATGCTGATGATGTTCGGCGAGGGTTTCAGTGATGGATATCCCCTTCTGTTCGTGCTGGTTGGCGGCGTCATCGCACGCGCGGCGGTCGGGCCCGCCGAAAGCCTGCTCACCATGAGCGGTCATCAGAAGATCTGCGCGCTCGTCTATGCGCTGACCCTGGCGCTGAACATCGCCTTGAACATGCTGCTGATCCCCCCGTACGGCTTGTGGGGCGCCGCAGCGGCGACCGGCATCGCCATGGTTTTCGAGGCTTCGGCCCTCTCCTTCACCGCATGGCACAAGCTTGGCATTCCCATGCTGATCTTCCTCCCGTCGACGAGCAGCGAGGTTGCGCGATGAGCGTCTCTCCCATCCTCGAGGAACTGAGCGGCAGCGCCTCGGGCGCCATGATCGACCAGTTTGCGGGGCTTACCGAACGCGCGGACTCTGCACAACTCGAGATGCTGGCCAACCAGAGGCCCGCCCGCAAGCTCGCGATCTATCCCGCCAGCGCCGGTTTCGAACTCGTAGACGAGCTCGATTATCTGGCCGCGCGTGCCATTGAATCCAACATCTTCTTCAACCCCCGTTTCCTGGCGCCGGCCATGCCGCGTCTGGAGGATCGCGAGGTGCGCCTCGCCGTCATCCGGGATGGAACCGAAACGAAAAGCCGTCTGCGCCTGCTGGTCCCGTTCTCGATCGAACGCAGCATTTTGCCCTTCAGCGTCCCGGTGCTGCGCACCTGGGCAAATCCCTTCGGGCCGCTCGGCACACCTCTTGTCGACTACGACGACCCGGCAGGCGTGATCGAGGATTTCTTCGCCATGCTGGCACGCCCGCACCTGCACCTGCCGAAAGTGTTTGTGCTGCCGGAGGTGCGCCTCGACGGGCCTTTTACCGCCATGCTGAAGGCCGTTGCCGACGCCCGTGGCCTGCCCATCCAGATCACCAACCAGGTCAAGCGGCCGATCTTGCAAAGCAGCGAGGACGGCGAGACTTATCTGCGCAATTCATTGCGCGCCCATCACTATCGCGAGTTCCGCCGGTTAAAACGGCGCCTGGCCGATCTCGGCGAGCTCGAATACCGCATCGCCCGCCAGCCGGACGAAATCCGCCATGCGGCCGAAACCTTCCTCACGCTTGAAGCCTCAGGCTGGAAAGGGCGTTCGCGCACCGCCATGGCGACGGATCGCTATCGAGCGGCCTTCGCCCGCGAGGCAGTGCATCGTCTCGCCGAACGCGACATGTGCCGCATTCACATGCTTTCGCTCGACGGCAAGGTCATCGCTTGCCTGATCGTTTTCATCGAGCACGGCACCGCCTACACATGGAAGACGGCTTACGACGAGGAATTCGCGACCTTCTCGCCGGGCACATTGCTGATGATCGAGGTGACGAAAAACCATCTCGACGATCCGAACATCACGCTCAGCGATTCCTGCGCAGTGCCCGACCACCCGGTCATGAGCAGGCTGTGGAGCGAACGCCGGCCACTCGGCACGATCGTTATAGGCCTCACCCCGGGTGCCGATCGTCAGGTGCGCAAGGCAGCCGCCCAGATCGGCTTCTACCGGCGCACCCGCAACACCTTGCGTCTCATGCGCAACCGCCTGCGCAAGAGCGCCGGCTGAGAGCGGGTCTCAGTCCAGCCCCGCCTCGCGGCGCGCCCGGTCGCGAAAGATGCGCCGGATCACCTTGCCTGTGGTGGTGAGCGGCATGGACTCCACGAACGCGACCTCACGTGGATATTCGTGCGCGGAAAGCCGTTCGCGCACCCAAAGGCGGATTTCCTCCGCAAGCGCCTCGCTGGGGTGCTCCCCCTCGCGCAGCACCACATAGGCCTTGACGATCTCCGTGCGCACCGGATCGGGTTTACCGACGGCCGCCGCGAGCGCCACCTTGGGATGCCCTGTCAGGCAATCCTCGATCTCTGTCGGCCCGATGCGATAACCCGCCGATGTGATGACATCGTCATCCCGCCCCACGAAATGCACATAGCCATCACCGTCGCGCACGCCCTGATCGCCTGTCGTCATCCAGTCGCCGGTGAATTTTTCCCGCGTTGCCCGTTCATTCTGCCAGTATTCGAGGAACATCACCGGATCGGGTCTGCGAACCGCGATATCGCCCGCCTCGCCGGCCGGTCTCTCCCGCCCTTCAGGATCGATCACCGCCACGCGATGACCTGGAACGGGCAAACCTATCGCACCCGGCCGCCCCACTCCAAGCGCATGACACGAGGACAGAACCAGATTGCACTCGGTTTGCCCGTAGAATTCATTGATTTCGAGGCCCAGCGCCTCGCGCGCCCACTCGAATGTTTCCCGCCCCAGCGCCTCCCCGCCCGAACCGATGCTTCGTAAAGACAGGTCGAAGCGGGTTCTGATGTCGGGAACGCTCTTCAACATCCGCAGAGCCGTCGGCGGAATGAAGGCATTGCGCACCTTCATCCGTTCGAGAAGCGTCAGGGCGGCCTCCGGTTCGAACTTCTCGAACCGCCCTGCCACCACGGGCACGCCGAGATAGAGCGCAGGCAGAAGCACATTCAGAAGTCCGCCGGCCCATGCCCAGTCCGCCGGGGTCCAGATCAGATCGCCTTGGAATGGCATGAATTCATGGTGGAACTGCACGCCCGGCACATGCCCGAGCAACACCCGCTGCCCATGCAGCGCGCCCTTCGGCGGTCCTGTGGTTCCGGAGGTGAAAATCATCATTGCCGGATCGTCCGGCCCCGTATTCACCGCCTCGAACGAGCCCGCATTATCCGCGACAAGCCGATGAAAGCCGACCGCGCCGACCGCATCCCCATCCACGCAGACAATCGTCTCCAGCATGGGCAGCCGGTCGCGGATCAGGGCGAGCTTGCCCAGCCCTCCACCATTGGTCACCACCGCCTTCACGCCGGCCGTGAAAAGCCGGTATTCGAGCGCCTCCGCTCCGAAGAGAAGCGCCAGCGGCACGGCGATGGCGCCAAGCTTGTAGATCGCCACATGGGCAATCAGCGTCTCGAAGGATTGCGGCAGCAGCAGCGCCACCCGGTCGCCGCGCGCAACCCCCTCGCGCGCAAGCCCCCTGGCCAGCGCGTTGGAGCGCTCGGCAAGCTCACCGAAAGTCAGGGAGGCGACGGAACCGTCGGCGCGATAGTCGTAAAGGGCAACGCGATCGGGAAAACGCCGCGCCCATGTGTCGGCGACAGCTGTTCCGATGTTGAAATGTTTCGGAAGGTCCCAGTTGAACCCGTCGTAAAGCGCCTGGTAGCTTTCACGCCTTTGAAGCATGTCTGCGGCCTTCCCTGCCCCGCCCGGGCAGCACATACGGACGCCGGGCTATGGTGCCCCTGGCCGGGCTCGAACCAGCACTCCTTGCGGAACTCGATTTTGAGTCGAGCGCGTCTACCAATTCCGCCACAGGGGCCCAGCTCGACATGGCCGGACGGTTGCGGAATATACGGGGAAGCGAACGCGCGTCAACTACCGGTCCGACAATTCGTCGCGACCGGCCTCACCTTTTCGTCACGCCGTTGCGCCTCCGCACGACTGGGGCTAGACAGAGGTCCTCATCGAGGGCCTTAAATGCTTCGCAAACTCTACGACTGGACCATGTCGCTTGCCGCGACCCGGCATGCCGAAAAGGCCCTTGGAGCCGTGTCCTTCATCGAAAGCTCGTTCTTTCCGATTCCGCCGGACGTTCTGCTCATTCCAATGGTGCTCTCGGAACGGGCGAAATGGCTGCGCTATGCGCTCATCTGTACGGTCGCTTCAATTCTCGGCGCACTTCTCGGCTATGCCATCGGCGCGTTTCTCTACGAGACCGTAGGCCAGCCCATTCTCGCCTTCTATGGCAAGGAAAACGCATTCGAGCAGGTCGCCGAGTGGTACAACAAATGGGGCGGCTGGGGTGTGCTGTTCGCAGCAGTCACCCCTTTCCCATACAAGGTCCTGACCATTTTTTCCGGCGCCACGGGATTGAACCTCGTCACATTCATTGCCGTTTCCGTTGTCGGTCGGGGCCTGCGCTTCTTCCTGGTCTCCTGGCTTCTGTTCCATTTCGGCCCGCCCATCCGCACCTTCATTGAAAAGAACCTCGGTCTTCTTTTCACCGTTTTCATGGTTTTGCTGGTCGGTGGCTTCGCTGCCATCCGCTACGTGTTCTAAAGGCTGTCGCCCATGTCCCTCACCGCCCCCACCGGAAAGACGCAGACTTACAGCGCAGCGCTCCTGGCGCTCGGCATGGCTGCGACCGTCGGAACGGCGCTCGGCTTCCAGCATCTGGGTGGATACATCCCCTGCAAGCTATGCCTTGAGCAACGCACGCCCTATTATGTCGGCATTCCCCTGATGGCGCTTGGCTTCCTTGCGGCGCGGATGAAGGCGCCAGCCATCGTCACTCGTGGCCTGCTCGCGGCGGGCGGGCTGCTGATGCTCTACGGCATGGGCCTGGGCGTCTATCATTCCGGCGTTGAATGGGGCTGGTGGGAAGGTCCCGCCGACTGTGCGGTCGGCGCACCGACGAGCAGCTACGAGGGCGGCAATCTCCTCGATCAGCTCAACGCCGTGATCCCGCCATCCTGCACACAGGCGGCGGGGCGGTTCCTCGGCCTTTCCTTCGCTGGCTGGAATGTTCTGGCAAGCGCCTTGTGGGCCGCCATCGCCCTGCGGGCGGCGTTCAAGCGCTGAAGCGCTACGGCTCCAGCTCCACATCCCAGTAGAGGTAATCCATCCAGCTTTCATGCAGATAGTTGGGCGGGAAAAGACGACCATTATTGTGCAAATCCTGCACCGTCGGTCGGTAGGGTCTCTGGTGGGGCCACATCTTGGCCCGCGCCGGCATCATCCCGCCCTTCTTGAGATTACAGGGCGAACAGGCGGCAACCACATTCTCCCACGACGTCTGCCCCCCGCAACGCCGCGGGATCACATGGTCGAAGGTGAGGTCCTCCTTCGTCCCGCAATACTGGCATTGAAAACGGTCGCGCAGGAAGACGTTGAAACGGGTGAACGCCGGATAGCGTGAAGGCTTCACATAAGTCTTCAGGCTGATGACGCTCGGCAGCCTCATCGTAAAGGACGGCGAGGAAACCTGATGCTCGTATTCTGCAACAATATTGACCCTGTCGAGGAAGACCGCCTTGATGGCGTCCTGCCACGACCAGAGTGACAGCGGATAATAACTCAGCGGCCTGTAGTCCGCATTCAGCACCAGAGCAGGCATACCGTCCGGCGAAGCAGCGATCGTCACGTCCTTGAAGCTCCTTCAGTGGCGGGCGCGCTGACTGTTGCTACCAACCTCCGGCGCGTCACTTCCAAGTCTTCCGCATTTTGCGGGAAGCAGGCGAGCTGCCTGCCCGCAAAGTGCTCAAGTCGATCGACGCGGATACTGTAAGCCCGCCGTGACAGGAATGTGAAGCTGGTATTTTGCTTTGTGACAGGCCAAACACCCGGATTCGCGCAGCTATTTTCGCTGATCAGGCAAGCGGCGCAGCCTCCCCGCCCCGCATTTCGCGATAATAGGCCCAAAACAGGCGCGCTGCGACGGCCCGAAAAGGCATCCATGATTCGGCAATTTCTGCGGCGGCGCGCGCGTCGGGACGTGCGGGAAGACAAAAGGCGTGACCGATCGCCGCCTGCAAGGCCACATCGCGGGCCGGGAAGACATCCGGGTGCCCTGCCGCGACCAGCAGGTAGACCTCAGCCGTCCAGGGGCCGATCCCCGGAAGCACAGTCATTCTGGAGATCGCCTCCTCAGCGTCCATGAGGCACAGCGCATCGAGATCGAGCCTATTGCCGCAGGCCGCTTCGGCAACGGCAAGAAGCGCCCGCTGCTTGGCTCGGGAAAGTCCCGCCGCAATCAGCGGTTCTTCTCCAGCCGCCAGCAACGCCTGTGGCGTCAGCGGATCGATGAGTTGGACAAGCCTGCCGAAAATCGCATCGGCGCTTGCACGCGAAACCTGTTGCGACACGATGACGGAGGCAAGGCTTGCAAAACCGGGCGCTGTGCGCCGAAGCGGAACATCGCCAGCATAAGCGCGAACCGGACCGAGCCTCGGATCGGCCGCGACGAGCGCATCGAGCGCTTCGGCAATGTGGGTCTCTGTTTCGATGCGGCGCATGAGGCTCCCTCGGCGTCCTTGCTGCCGGAAAGGGAAAGCCGTAGCAATCGTTCAATGCACACTGCAACCCGGTTCACGCCACGCTCATGACAAACCCGGTCTTCCGCTTCGCGCCAAGCCCCAATGGAGAGCTTCACCTGGGCCATGCCTATTCGGCCCTTTTGAACCGCCGCATGGCAAACATCGCCGGCGGGCACTTTCTGCTGCGCATCGAGGACATAGATGTCACCCGCTGCACGCCTGAGTTCGAGAGCGGCATTAAGCGCGATCTTCTGTGGCTGGGCGTCGACTGGGAGGAACCGGTGCGCCGGCAATCCGATCATTTCGACGACTACCGGGAGGCGCTGGAACGTCTAATCGACGCAGACCTCGTCTATCCCGCTTTCATGAGCCGCGGCGAAGTGCGTGCGCGCATCGTCGAGGCTGAAGCCGCAGGCAGTCCCTGGAAACGCGATCCGGACGGCGCGCCACACTATCCGGGCGACGACCGTCATCTGACCGCCGGCGAAAGGCGCCGGCGGATGGCAGAAGGCGAGCCCTTTGCCTGGAGGCTCCATATGGAACGGGCCATGGAACATCTCCGCGAGCCCCTCGACTGGATCGAGGATGGCGAAGGGCCAACAGGCGAGAGCGGCATCGTTCCGGCCCGCCCGCTCGATTGGGGCGACGTGATCATCGCCCGCAAGGAAATCCCCGCGAGCTACCACCTTTGCGTTGTGACCGATGATGCGCTGCAAGGCATCACCCATGTGGTTCGGGGGCGCGATCTTTTCCATGCGACAGCCGTTCACCGCCTGTTGCAGGAAATTCTGGGCCTCCCGGTGCCACGCTATTTTCACCACGATCTCATTCTGGGCGATGACGGGCGCAAGCTCTCGAAAAGCCAGGGCGACACCAGCCTCGGCGCCTTGCGCAACGCAGGCGCCACTCCCGGCGACATAGCGCGGATGGTAGGGCTTTGAAACACGCCCCGGTCAGAGGAAGTCACCTGACCCTATATCTGCTCCGCAAGGCGACAGCTCACGCCGGCAAAACGGCGTGGTGAAACGGGTATCAGACAAAACGCGTCAACATCGCCTTGATGACGATCAGCGTCAGCAACACCACGAACGCCCCCGCAAGCCCGGCGAGAGCTGCTTCCGTCGCGCCCGAGAAGCGAATGCCTTGCTCATTGGCCAGCAGGATGGTGCCCATGAACGAACCGCTGATGATGCTCGACATGCCGAACGGACCGAAACCCTGTTCCTTGAGTATTGCATCGAGGCCGAGCGACAGAAGATAGGAGATCATTGACACCGCCGCGACGGCAAACAGCAACCAGCTTGGATCGAGCTTCATAAGCATTGCGCACCCCGCCCCACGGCCACTTCACCAAACAGCGCTTCAAGATGATTGATGATAGGATGTAAATCTTTCGCTTTTCTTGCCGCGTTTCAGGCTTTACAGCGCTGCCGGAGCGGCGTGCGCTCATTCGAACGCACAAAGGACATCCAGACTTTCTACTTTTCCGCGTCAATGCGGATGTCAGGGGGCTCCGCCTGACTGCAAAATGCTTGCCGCAATCTGGCGGCCAGGATCATCGCGAATGAAGCCGTCAGCACGGGTAATTCCCGCCATATTCGTCATTCTCTGGGCAACAGGCTTTATTGGCGCGCGCTATGCGATGCCATGGGCAGAGCCCTTCACCTTCCTGTGGATCCGCTTCGGGCTCACCTTTTGCATTCTGCTGGCGCTCATCCCCATCGTCCACGCCAGATCGATTGGCTGGCACAACGCCATGCACGCGGTCATCGCCGGCGTGTTGATGCATGCCGTCTATCTCGGCGGCGTCTTCTGGTCCGTACGCCATGGCCTGCCCGCCGGGCTTGTCGGTCTGATTGTCGGCCTCCAGCCCATGCTGACCGCGATCATGGCGTTCTTCTTCCTTGGAGAAAGGATGACCGGCCGGCACTGGATCGGGTTGCTTGTCGGCCTTGCGGGCGTGGGCATTGTCTTGTCACCGAAATTCGGTGCGATCGGCGGCGGCGTTACCGCGGCAACCGTCGGCGCAGCAACGCTCGGCGTGATCGCCATGAGCGCCGGCACGGTCTGGCAGAAGCGTTTCGTCGCCCACGCCGACCTCATCACGGTGACGCTGTTTCAATATGCCGGCGGTTCCCTGGCCACTTTCGGCGTCGCCATGCTCTTTGAGAATGGCGACGTAACTTTCAACGGCGAGTTGCTTTTCGCGCTGGCATGGCTGGTGTGCGTGCTTTCTCTGGGCGCGATCCTGCTTTTGATGATCCTCATTCGCGAGGGCGAAGTGGCGCGCGTTGCTTCTCTTTTCTACCTCGTCCCCGGCGTAACCGCGCTCCTGGCATGGCTGCTCTTCGGAGAAACGCTGAATGCCGTGCAGCTCGCAGGCATGGCCATCACCACATTCGGTGTGGCGCTGGCCACCGGCCGCGCGAAATCTCAGCCGTCGCCGGCAACCAGCCGCGCCTCGCGATAGCGCTTGATCGCGGCATTGAGCTCTCCGCCCAGGATGAAAACCGCCGACAGTATATAGAGGAACACCACCGCGATCATGATCGAGGCAAGCCCCGCATACGTGCTTGAGTAATTCGCGAAGCTGCCCAGATAGGCCGCGAACAGGCTGGATCCCGCAAAGGAGCCGAACAGTGTGAAAAGCACGCCCGGCAACACGTCGAGGAACGCCCGGCGCCCGGCCGGCAGCCATAGATGCACCGCAATCAGCGCCAGAACCAGCACCGTCAGCGCAATGGCGTATCGCCAGAAGGTAATGGTTCCCACATAAGGTGCGATCCACTCGAGATTGTTGGCCGCGATGTTGAGGGCGATGGGTGCGGCGACGAGCAGAAGGCTCATGGCAAGAAAGCCCGCCGTGGCGATAAGCACGAAAACCAGGCTTTGCGCCCGCAGCCGGAAGATGGAGCGCTGCTCGCTCACCCGGTAGGCGCGGTTGAGCGACAAACGAAGGGCCTCCACGCCGTTCGACGCGAAGAATCCGGCCAGAACCACACCAAAGGTCAGGACGCCGCTGCGCCGCACGCCCAGCACATTGTGAACTTCGTTGGCGATCGGCGCGGCGACTTCCTTCGGCCAGGTGTCGAAGATCAGGTCCACTGCCTGCTGGGAAAAGGCATCTGCCCCGAGAAAGCTGGCGAGCGCCGTTGCAAATATCAGGAACGGGAAAAGCGCCATGAGCGCGGAAATGGCCACATGGCTGGCCATTGCCCAGCCATCATCGGTGTTGAAGTGACCAAGCGCATCCCCAAGAATACGTCTTGTGGCTTTGATTCCGCGCACGGCGTCATCCTTCTTTTCGATTCGCTTCCGCGTTAAGTGTCGCAGCGCAGCTTATTTTTGAAACCCTTCGCCTTATGTACAAGTGGGGCCCTTCTTGACCAGTACGACACGGACAATTCTTGTGACCGGCGCCTCCTCGGGTATCGGAGCCCATTGCGCGCGCGCTCTGAAACAGGACGGATGGCGTGTCTTTGCCACCGCCCGCAAACCGGAAGACATCCGCGTGCTCGAAGATGAAGGCATGGAGGCTTTCTATCTCGACTATGCGGATGCGGCGTCGATCGCGGCCCTTGTCGAGGCCGTTCTGGAACGAACGGGGGGAACGCTCGACGCACTTTTCAATAATGGCGCCTATGCTCAGGCCGGCGCGGTGGAGGACCTACCGGTCGAAGCCCTGCGCCATCAGTTCGAGGTCAATGTCTTCGGCTGGCACGACCTCACACGCCGGATCGTTCCCGTCATGCGGCAGCAGGGCCATGGTCGCATCGTCCATTGCTCATCGATCCTCGGCCTGTTGCCCATCCGGTTTCGGGGCGCTTACGCCGCCTCGAAGCATGCCCTGGAAGGCCTGATGCTCTGCCAGCGTGCGGAACTGCAAGGGTCGGGCATCCATGTCTCGCTGATCGAGCCGGGGCCTGTCACTTCGAAGATCGCAAGCAATGGGCTTTCCTGGTTCGAGCGCTATATCGATTACCGAAACTCCGTTCATCGCCAGGCCTATGAGGCTCAGCTGGCACGCTTGCGACAAGGCGGCGTAAAATCCCGTTTCAAGCTCGGCCCGGAAGCCGTATACAACGTGCTCAGCCACGCGCTGGTTTCCCCCGCGCCGCAGCCGCACTATGTGGTAACCACGCCCGCGCGCATCGGTGTCGCATTGAAACGCATTCTGCCAGCGCGCATCTTGTATCGCTTCCTGTCCGACAAGGGCTGACCTTAGAAAAGAAAGCCGCCATGTCCACCGTCTTCAACATCTTAGCCATCCTCGTGATGATGGCCGTCGTCATCGTGCTGCTGCGCGGCCTTCTCAATCTCATGCGCGGTGGCTCCGGCAACACGTCCAACAAGCTGATGCAGGCCCGCGTGATCCTGCAGGCCGTCGCCATCGTCTTCGTGATGCTGGCGCTCTACTATTCCCGTTCCCGCGGCGGCTGAGGCAACGGCAATGGTCAAGCTCAACAAGATCTACACACGTACCGGCGATGACGGCACAACCGGGCTTGGCAGCCGCGAAAGGCGCGTGAAAAACGACCTGCGCGTCGCCGCCTACGGCACGGTCGACGAAACCAACGCCTGCCTGGGTCTGGCCCGCATTCACACCGGGGCGAGCCATCCCGAAATAGATGCAATGCTGGCCGCAATTCAGAACGACCTGTTCGACCTCGGCGCCGATCTCGCCACACCCGATACCGGCGCGCCGCTTGAATATGAGCCCCTGAGGATCGTGCAAAGTCAGGTCGACCGGCTGGAACGCGACATCGACGCGCTCAATGCCAATCTCGATCCGCTCAAATCCTTCATCCTGCCGGGGGGTACGCCAGCCGCTGCCGGGCTCCACCTTGCCCGCACCGTCTCGCGCCGGGCCGAGCGGCTCATGGTGGAGCTTCGCGCAAAACCCGGTGAAATCGTCGGCGATGCAGCCATGCGCTACATCAACCGTCTCTCCGACTTCCTGTTCGTGGCAGCCCGCGCCGTCAATGACAATGGCGCTCTCGACGTGCTATGGGTTCCGGGACAGAACCGATAGCGACTTTCATCCCAAGGCTCCCGTCAGGCCCAAGGCTCCCGTCAGGCCCAAGGCTCCCGTCAGGCCCAAGGCTCCCGTCAGGGCAGTGCATGGCGAGTGGCCGCGAAACGACCGCAGGGCCGATCGGGGCCCACAACGAGGGCTCCGATGTTCATTCCGTTATATGACGCGAACAGCCTGCGCTATATCAAGCGGCAATACGTCACGCTGGCCCTGATCGCCGTCAACGTCATCGCCTATCTCGCGACCACCGTGGGCGGCGAGGATTTCGCTTTCGCCGCCGCCCTCGGCCTGGGCTACATTCCGTCTGTATCCCACGATCTCGCCGTCTTGCCGCCGGAGCTGGATCTCGTGCCGGAGCCGCTCACCTACATCACCTATTCCTTCCTGCATGGCGATCTGATGCATCTGGGCGGAAACATGCTCTTTCTCTGGGTCTTCGGCGACAATGTGGAAGATGCTCTGGGCCATTTCCGCTATCTCGTGTTCTACCTCGCATGCGCGGTTGCCGGCGCCTGCATGCACGGCTTCATCGCGCCCGATTCCAATGCCCCGCTGATCGGCGCATCGGGAGCGATCGCGGGTATTGTGGCCGCCTATCTCATACTGCACCCACGCATCCGCATATGGGTTCTGGCCTTTGCCCGCATTCCGCTGCGCATCCCCGCCTTCATCGTTCTGGCTCTGTGGATCGGCTTTCAGTTCCTCATGCTCATGATCGACACGGAGAACCAGGTATCCTGGGCAGCGCACGCGGGGGGTATTCTTGCCGGCGCGGTTCTCGTATTCGTCCTGAAGCGCCGTGAAGTGGCGCTTTTCGACCGGCAGATCGAAAAACCCCGCGCCGTCGAACTGGAAAAGCCCGACATGGCGGCTCCGGTCGATGGCAAGCCCCCGCGCTGGGGACGGCAATAGGACTTCACGACATATTGACCTGCACGTCAGGTCTCTCTACGGTCCCGCCAACTCCGGCGGCCAGCCGAGCCGTGTGGGGGCGGTATCGAGCGAAATCGAATTGCCCGCGCATGTCGGCCTTCGGCGCGCCAGCCGGTGTACAGGCTGTTTTGCAGCTCCCAGAACCGAGTTCCCATTACGGAAGGTGAATGCGCATGAAGGTCCTTGTTCCGGTTAAGCGGGTCATCGACGCCAACGTTAAGCCGCGCGTCAAGGCCGACGGCTCAGGCGTCGAGCTTGCCAATGTGAAGATGGCGATGAACCCGTTCTGCGAGATCGCGGTTGAAGAAGCGATCCGCCTGAAGGAAGCGGGCAAGGTCGAAGAGATCGTCGCCGTCTCCATCGGACCGGACAAGGCACAGGAAACGCTGCGCACCGCGCTCGCCATGGGCGCAGACCGCGCCATTCTCGTCAAGACCGACGAAACGGTCGAGCCGCTCGACGTCGCCAAGGTTCTCAAGGGCGTGGTCGAGGCGGAGGCCCCCGAAATCGTTCTCCTCGGCAAACAGGCGATCGACGACGACAGCAACCAGACGGGCCAGATGCTGGCAGCCCTTCTCGGCTGGTCGCAGGGCACATTTGCCTCCAGGGTCGAGATCGACGGCGGCAAGGCCAAGGTCACCCGTGAGGTCGACGGCGGCCTGCAGGTCGTGGAGCTGAAGCTGCCTGCCATCATCACCACCGATCTGCGCCTCAACGAGCCACGCTATGCGTCCCTTCCCAACATCATGAAGGCAAAGAAGAAGCCGCTCGACGAGAAGGCCCCCGGCGACTATGGCGTCGCGATCAAGGCGCGTCTGAAGGTGCTGAAGACAGAGGAGCCCGCCGGGCGCAAGGCGGGCATCAAGGTGGGTTCGGTCGCAGAGCTTGTCGACAAGCTCAAGAACGAAGCCGGCGTGATCTAAGCGGAAGGGAAACAGGACAATGGCCATTCTTTTGATTGCCGAACACGACAACCAGAGCCTTTCCGACCAGACCGCCAAGGCGCTTTCGGCCGCCTCCGGGATCGGTTCTGACATCGACGTGCTGGTGGCCGGCAAAGGCGCCAAGGCGGCCGCCGATGCCGCGGCGAAGCTTGCCGGCGTGCGCAAGGTGCTGCTTGCCGAGAGCGACGCGCTGGCCGAGCAGTTGGCCGAGCCGATGGCCGACCTCATCGTGTCGCTCGCCGACGGCTACGACACCTTCGTCGCGCCCGCGACCACGACCGGCAAGAACGTCATGCCGCGCGTTGCCGCCCTGCTCGACGTGATGCAGGTTTCCGACGTGATCGCCGTGGTCGACGCCAAGACCTTCAAGCGCCCGATCTACGCCGGCAATGCCATCCAGACGGTGGAATCGAGCGACACCAAGCGCGTCCTCACCGTGCGCACCGCATCGTTCCAGGCGGCGGGCGAAGGTGGCTCTGCCGCTGTCGAAAGCGTCTCCGCGCCGGCTAATGCGGGCCTGTCGAGCTTCGTCGAGAACCGCATCGCCGAGAGCGACCGGCCGGAACTGACCTCCGCCCGCGTCATCGTTTCGGGTGGCCGCGCCCTTGGCTCTGCCGAGAAGTTCGAGGAAGTCATCCTTCCGCTTGCCGACAAGCTGGGGGCTGCAGTCGGCGCCTCGCGCGCGGCGGTGGATGCCGGCTATGCCCCGAACGACTGGCAGGTCGGCCAGACCGGCAAGGTGGTTGCCCCAGAACTCTACATCGCCTGCGGCATCTCCGGCGCCATCCAGCACCTCGCGGGCATGAAGGATTCCAAGGTCATCGTCGCGATCAACAAGGACGAGGAAGCCCCAATCTTCCAGGTCGCGGATTACGGCCTCGTCGCAGACCTCTTCGACGCAGTTCCCGAGCTCCAGAAGGCGCTCTAAGCTTTTTTTGAACGTATTTTGCGAGAAAACCCCGCCTCTTCGGAGGCGGGGTTTTCTTGTTTATGCCATGCAGCGACAATTAGCCCGCCCCAAACGCTCCGTCATGGTGCCACCCGTGCCGAATTATCCGCACGCGGGGTAGACGACCCCGCCGGGGCCAATATAGTTTGCACCGCAATACGGTTGACGAAGGGTGCCGCGCACCCAACGGGGTTTTCGATATGACAGGCAAGATTGAAAAAGTGGGCGTGATCGGTGCCGGCCAGATGGGTAGTGGCATCGCTCATGTGGCAGCGCTGGCGGGCTATCAGGTCAGGCTCTACGACCTTTCGGCAGAACGTATCGAAGCCGGCATCGCCACGATTTCCGGCAATCTGGCCCGTCAGGTCTCTTCCGGAAAGCTGGAAGACAAGGAGCGCCAGGATACCCTCGCGCGCATCGGGCCGGCCACCACGATGGAAGGCCTGGCCGATATGGATCTGGTCATCGAGGCGGCAACCGAGGACGAAACCGTCAAGCGCAAGATTTTCTCGCAGCTCTGCCCCGTCCTGAATCCCGAGGCGCTGCTTGCCACCAACACATCGTCGATTTCCATCACGAGGCTCGCCGCGCAGACCGATCGCGCGGAGCGCTTCATCGGCATTCACTTCATGAACCCCGTCCCGGTCATGAAGCTGGTCGAGCTGGTTCGCGGCATCGCCACGGAAGACCAGACCTTCGAGATGGCCCGCCATTTCGTGGAAGCGCTTGGCAAGACGATCACCGTCGCCGAGGATTTCCCCGCCTTTATCGTCAATCGCATCCTGTTGCCGATGATCAATGAGGCGATCTACACGCTTTACGAAGGCGTGGGCACGGTGGAAGCCATCGACACTGCCATGAAACTTGGCGCCAACCATCCCATGGGGCCGTTGCAACTCGCTGATTTCATTGGCCTCGACACCTGCCTGTCGATCATGCAGGTCCTGCATGAAGGCTTGGCGGATTCGAAATACCGCCCCTGCCCGCTCCTCGTGAAATATGTCGAGGCCGGCTGGCTCGGACGCAAGACGGGCCGCGGCTTTTACGACTATCGTGGCGAAACGCCGGTTCCGACCCGCTAGAGCGCTTTGCGAATTGGGCGGAAACACCCGCCGTCCGGCGAATACGGAAGAACATGAAATAGGGCACGCCACCTGCATGGAGGGTGACGTGCCCTTGTTGTTTCGGGAATCCGGCACCGGAGCCACTGGACCCCATGCCCGCCATTTTCAGGCCGCGCTGCGCTTGCGCTTGTGTTCGGCCAGAAATTCCGCGATCTCTTCCGAGCGGATCGGCTTGCTGAACAGGTTGCCCTGAGCCTCGCTGCCTCCCATGGCGCGGATGATGCGCAGCTGCTCTTCCGTCTCCACGCCCTCCACCACGGTCGTCATGCCAAGAGTGTAGGCAAGATTGAGGATCGTCTGGACGATTGCCGCCTGATCCGCGCTCTTGGTGATCTCCTTGATGAACAGCCGGTCGATCTTCACCTTGTCGAAGGCGAATTTTTGCAGGTAGCTCAGTGAGGAATAGCCCGTGCCGAAATCATCCAGCGAAATGCGCGACCCAAGTTTGCGCAACCGCCGAAGATCCGCGTGGAGCTTGCGATTGTCCTCAAGCAGCAGCGTCTCGGTGATTTCGAGCTCGAGCCGATGCGCCTCGGTCTCCGTCTCCTCCAGAAGCCGCGCCACCGTGCCCACGATATCATCGCGTTTGAACTGCATCGGGGAAAGATTGGCGGCGATACTGATATCGTCGGGCAGGCGTTTCGTCTCGAGACAGACCTGCCTCAGCACCCATTCGCCGAGCGGTATGATCGCGCCCGTATCCTCCGCGATCGAGATGAACTCATCGGGCGGAATGGGGCCGAGCGTGGGATGCGTCCAGCGCAGCAGGGCCTCGAAGGCCGTCACCTTGTTCAAACCCAGATCGATGATCGGCTGGAAGACGAGATGGAACTGCTCATCAAGATTGGCTGAGCGCAGTTCGGCTTCCAGTGCGCGTCGCCGCTGCAGGCGCTTGTTCATGCCCCGCTCATAGAAACGGAACACGCCGCGCCCATCGGCTTTCGCCTGATAAAGTGCGACGTCCGCCTGCATCAGCAGATCGTCCACCTCCTCGCGACTGTCGATGGTCGTGGAGATGCCGACGCTCGCGCTCGTCAGGATCTGGTGTCCGTCGATGAGATAAGGAGCGTCGATGGCCAGAATAAGCCGCTTGGCCAGCGTGCTCGCCTGCTCCAGCTTCTCCAGATTGCCCTGCACGACAACGAATTCGTCGCCGCCAAGACGCGCGATACAATCGCTTTCCCGCACCGTGTTGCGTATCCGGCCCGCCACGGCACGCAAAAGCGCATCGCCAAGGGGGTGGCCAAGCGTATCGTTGATGCTCTTGAAATTGTCGAGATCGATGCACATCACCGCCGCAGCAAGCCCACGCTCGCGGCTGGTCTGCAAAATCTCTTCGAGCCGCTCGCGCATCATGAGACGGTTTGGCAGATCGGTGAGCGTGTCGTGGCGCGCCATATAGGCCACCTGGGCCTGAGCCTTGTGCCGCTCGGTGATGTCCTCGTAGGTCGCGACCCAGCCGCCGCCCTTCATGGGCTGGTGCGAGATCAATATGGTGCGTCCGTCGCGCAATTCCTGGGTCAGCGTGTCGGACCGCTTCTGCATGATCAGCTTCGTCTGCAGGTCGGCGATACGATACGCCTCGTCTTCCCTGCTCGCTCCGCTTTCCACCATGCTTTCCACAAGACCCAACAGGGACACGCCCGGCTTCACCTGTTCGCTCTTCAGCCCGTAGATGCTCTCCATCTTTCGGTTGCTGACAATGAGTTCCTGCTCCGCATCGAACATGCACAGGCCATGCGACATGTTGTTGAGTGCGGTGTTGAAAAGCAGGTTCTGCGTACTGAGTTCCTCATTCGCCAGACGCGCCGCTTCCGCGCTCTCGATCAGTTCGGCGCTCGTGCGCAGAAGGTCCTCATTGGTGGCCCTCAGGCGCTCCTGCACGCTGATCTGGAGCCGGTGCTGCCACCGCAGCATGGCCACGAATATGAAACCGCTGACCACGAGCCCCAGTGCCAGCAGGGAAAAGATCCAGTGCAGCCGCAACAATTCGTTCTGGTCGCGCGCCTGCAATGTCGCGCCATATTCATTGGCCTGTGAGGCGAGCGACACCATCTGCCGCTCAAGAGGCGCCGTCAGTTCCAGGGCCCGCAGCGCGTTTTCCTTCTTGTCGATCTCGCCGATGAAGGAGGATATCTCATGCACAATCCGTGACATGTCCGTCACGGTCTGCTGTGTATCGGGAACGTCGTTGACGAAATTCTTGAACTCGCCGCTGTCGAAAAGGCTCATGCGGCTGAGCAGGATCTGGTAGCGCAGCTCCACATCCTGCTTGGTTGTCTGCGGCGGGTCCACGAGAAGGCCCGCCACGCGCTGCCGAAAGCGCAACAGCTCATTCATGCCCTGGCTTGCGCTGAAGGCGATGTTATAGCGAAAAATCTGGCTGAGTGCCTCCTGACGCTGAAAAACCAGCACCGAGATGTAAAGCGCGGACACGGCAAGCACGATGATGCTGACGGTAAGAACCGTCTGAACCACCCGTGAGGCCCTGCTGCGCCCCGGAGTTTCCGCGCCCGTCTCCTCCATGGGTCAGCTCGTTTCCCTAGCGGACCGTGAAACGGCGAACCTGCCAGACAGAACGCGAATAGAATTTCTGCGTGTTGAGCTCGGGGTCGGAATCGTAGGGATAGATGATGAAGAGCGGTCCCTTGTCGCTCACCGGCATGTAGTTGCCGTCGCGCTTATAGGCGAGGATCACGCCATATTTGGCAAAATCCTCGATCGGCACCGGCGCCTGATAATCGTTGAGTGCAGTGACCACGAGTTCATTGCCATCCGCCTTGACCTGATCCATCAAGGCCGCGAGCAGAACACCCTCGAACTCCACCGGCCCGTCGAACCACGGCGTGGTGGTCTTTATCGTCGCCTTTGAAAGCGTCTCAAGCATCGCCAGGTCGAAATCCGCGCTATCCCCCGCATTGGTGGCCCCGATCTTGCCATCGATCGTCAGGATGACATCACCGGCCGGTTTGGGAAGTTCGTCTGCGAAAGCGGCCGCCGGCAGCGAAAAGGCTGCGGCAATTGCCATTGTTGCCGCAAGGAACCGGCGCCTGTTATTATTGTTTGCACGCATTGTTGAAGCCTCTCCACTGGCACAAATTATTTTGCCCCACCCTAACGCCGGCTAACCAAACAACAGGTTAACATGCGTATTCTGCATCGCTTTTTAAGCCGGCGCATTGACAGCCCGGCACCTCGATGCAACACCTCCAACCACAAGAGTATACATGAACTTGCGTATTCAGCCTAATCGTTGAAATCTTTAGGCGCAAACCTTGCGGAAACCGCTGGGATAAGGTGGATTTACCGCTTTGGGGCAGGGCAGCACCGGAGTTTCTAGGGAGCAGGAACAGTGGAAACATACAAGGAATTCACGTTCGAAGCCGCGCATAAACTGGAACCCTATTCCGGCTTACACGGTCATTCGTTCAAAGTGTCGGTGCACCTCATTGGCGAACCCGATCCGGTCTTCGGGTGGGCGGCGAATCTCTACGAAGTAGAGAAGCAGATCGAAGGCATCCACAAGATCCTCGACCATAAATATCTCAACGAGATCGAAGGGCTTTCCGTGCCCTCGCTCGAAAATCTCGCCAAATGGATCTTCGACAAGCTGTCCGAAAAGACCGATACGCTTGACCGTGTGGAAGTCAAACGTGGCGCGGAGGGTCAGGCCGAAGGCTGCGTTTATCGCCGCGCACGGGCTGCCTGACCGGCTTGCGCCCGAAAGAGAAATGAAAAGGGCGCTTCAAGGCGCCCTCTTTTGCAGCCATCACCGCTAAAAGACCATGGGTCTAAAACGGTCGAAGTTTCACCCGCCCGCGGGCAAGGCGGCATCGATAAGCCGCTTGGCATCGTCGCTGGACCATTCGGCAGGTCCGTTCATATGCGCGACCAGACAACCGTCCTTGTCGATCAACAGCGTGGCCGGAAGGCCGAGCGCCAGCCCTTCCCGTTTCAGATCGTTGAAAACGCCCATCGAAGCATCGCGATAATAGCCGAGCGAATGGATATTCGTTTCCTGCAGGAAGGCCTTCGGTTTCTCGTCGTCGCCACGGTCGACATTCACCGCCACCACCTCGAAACGATCCGACCCCCTGTCGGCCTGCAAGGCATCGAGCGCAGGCATTTCCTCGCGGCAAGGAACACACCAGGTCGCCCACAGGTTCAACAGCACCAGCTTGCCCGAAAAGTCGCTGATCGAGAGCTTTTGCCCCTCTGGTCCGTCGAAGCGCAGCGATTTCATGGATTTCGGAGGCGATGCGGCAAGCATGGCCGCCACTTCGCCGGTCGCCGCAGCTCCGATCCTGCGTGCTTCGGCCTCCTTCATGGCACAGGCCGAATTGTCCGCTTCGGCGACAATCGGCGCGGACGCCGTGTTGCCATTGGGGCCGCCCTTCACGTATACCGCAATCGCGCCTCCGACAGCGCCCGCGGCAACGGCCAGGACGATCAGACGGAGTGCCGGAAATTTGCGTTTCTTTTTAGCCATTCTTCTTTCCAAACGAGCACCCGGTTAACATGATGAGCGAAGATCAAGCCAGCAACCGCATGTGGGGCGGACGTTTTGCCTCAGGTCCCGACGCAGTGATGGAAGCTATCAACGCTTCGATCGGTTTCGACAAGAAGCTCTACGCCCAGGACATTCGGGGCAGCCTGGCTCATGCCGCCATGCTGGCCAAGACTGGCATAATTTCGTCCGAGGACGAAAAAAAGATTGCCGAGGGCTTGAAGACCATCCTGTCGGAAATCGAACAAGGCAGCTTCACCTTTTCCACACGGCTTGAAGACATTCACATGAATGTCGAGGCGCGGCTCGCCGAGTTGATCGGGCCTGCTGCCGGTCGCCTGCACACCGCCCGCTCGCGCAACGACCAGGTGGCCGTCGATTTCCGCCTGTGGGTGAAGGAAGAGCTGGAACGCGTGGACGGCGCGCTCGGCGGCCTGATCGACGCATTCCTGACCCGCGCGGAGGAACATGCCGCAAGTGTGATGCCCGGCTTCACGCATCTCCAATCCGCCCAGCCTGTCACCTTCGGCCATCACCTGATGGCCTATGTGGAGATGTTCGGCCGCGACCGTTCGCGCGTACGCAACGCCATCGAACGGCTGAACGAGAACCCGCTGGGCGCTGCCGCGCTCGCAGGAACCGGTTTCCCCATCGACCGCCACATGACAAGCGCCGCCCTCGGCTTCCGCGAACCGACGCGCAATTCCATCGACACCGTCTCCGATCGTGATTTCGCGCTGGAATTCCTTTCAATCTCCACCATCTGCGCAATGCATCTGTCGCGGCTTGCGGAAGAAATCGTGATCTGGTCGACGCCGCAGTTCGGCTTCGTACGGCTTTCCGATTCCTTCTCCACCGGCTCATCCATCATGCCACAAAAGAAGAACCCGGATGCCGCCGAGCTCATCCGCGCCAAGACGGGCCGCATCAACGGCGATCTGATCGGCCTGCTGACCGTCATGAAGGGCCTGCCCCTCGCTTATTCCAAGGACATGCAGGAGGACAAGGAAGCCGTCTTCGATGCGGCAGAGACGCTGGACCTCATGCTTGCTGCCATGACCGGCATGATCGGCGACATGGAAATCAACACGCAGGCCATGAAGAAGGCGGCGGGCGCGGGCTTCTCCACCGCCACCGACCTTGCCGACTGGCTGGTGCGCGAGGCAGGCCTCCCCTTCCGCGAGGCCCATCACGTCACCGGCCGCGCGGTCGCGCTTGCCGAGCAGAAGAAATGCGGTCTTGAAAAGCTGGCCCTGGAAGACCTGACGGCCATCAATCCGGCCATCACCGAAGGCGTTTATTCCGTCCTGTCGGTCGCAAATTCCGTAAAGAGCCGCACCTCCTATGGCGGCACGGCCCCGACGGAAGTGCGCCGCCAGATTCGCGCTTGGAGGAAAAGGCTGAAACGGGATGCGCAAACCTTCAAAAAAGGCTAAAACCCTGCGCAACCGATTTCGAGGAATGGAATGCAGTCGATGACCGCCCGCAGAACGATCACCTTCCTGGCCCTCGGGCTGGCGCTTGGCCTTGCGGCCTGTGGGCGCAAGGCCCCGCTTGATTCGCCCTATGAAGCAGCCGTCGATGCACGCAAGGAAGCGCGCAAGAACGACCAGCCGGTTCCCCCGGAGCCGCAGAAACCGGTCGAGGACCGGCCCTTCATTCTCGACGGGCTCCTTTAACTCCCCTGTTGCAGGAGCCGCATATTGGCTCCATCTCGCCACCAAGCTGAGCGAAAGTCACGTCCGGTGAACCATTTTGAATATCGCGACGGCGTGCTCCACGCCGAAGACGTTCCGGTGCCTGCCATCGCGCAGGCGGTGGGGACGCCGTTCTACTGCTATTCAACCGCCACGCTGACGCGGCACTATCGCGTGTTCTCGGAAGCCTTCGAGGGCCTCGATGCGCTGGTGTGCTATGCCATGAAGGCCAATTCCAACCAGGCTGTGCTGAAGACGCTGGCCCGGCTGGGCGCGGGCATGGACGTTGTCTCGGAAGGTGAACTGCGCCGGGCGCTCGCCGCTGGCGTGCCGGCGGACAAGATTTTGTTTTCGGGCGTCGGCAAGACCGCCCGCGAAATGGACTTTGCTCTTCAGGCCGGCATTCTCTGCTTCAACGTGGAATCGAAGCCCGAACTCGAGCTTTTGTCAGCCCGCGCCACCGCACTCGGCAAGACTGCAAACGTATCGCTGCGCATCAACCCCGATGTGGACGCGCAAACGCATAAGAAGATTTCCACGGGCAAGGCCGAAAACAAGTTTGGCATCGGCTGGCAGGACGCCCGCGCGGCTTACGCGCGCGCCGCGGAACTGCCGGGCCTCAGGGTAACCGGCATCGACATGCATATCGGCAGCCAGATCACCGATCTGAAGCCGTTCGACGCCGCATTTGCTCTCCTGACCGAACTCACGGAGACGCTGCGCGCGGATGGTCATGCGATCGAGCATGTGGATCTGGGAGGCGGCCTTGGCGTGCCTTACGCCGAGGACGGCGATCAGCCGCCCCTGCCCGCCGCCTATGCGGAGGTGGTCCGCAAGCATGTCTCGCGCCTTGGCCTCAAGGTGATGCTGGAGCCCGGCCGCCTGATCGCCGCCAATGCCGGAATTCTTGTTTCGGAAGTGATTTTCCGCAAGGACGGTGAAGCGAAGAATTTCCTCATCGTGGATGCTGCGATGAACGACCTTATCCGCCCCACCCTCTACGAAGCCTTTCATTCCATCCGCCCGGTACGCCAGGCTGCGGCAGGTGCGCCGCGGTTCAAGGCCGATGTGGTCGGCCCCGTATGCGAGACCGGCGACTATATGGCGCTCGACCGGGAATTGCCGGACCTTCAGGCCGGCGACCTGATCGCCATCGGCTCTGCCGGTGCCTATGGCGCCGTGCAGGCAAGCACCTACAATACCCGCCCTCTCGTCCCCGAGGTTCTGGTCAATGGCGACCGCTTTCATGTGATTCGCCCCCGCCCGACCTACGAGGAGATGCTGGCGCTCGATTCGGTGCCGGACTGGCTGGCGGATTGAAGCTGCGGCGTGCGATCACAATTTCGCGCGCTGCCTCGCCTTCGCCGCGATTACTGCTATCCTGAATCGCAGGACGCATACGAACCCGCATGCGCCAACGCAGAGTGCTGAGAGTGCCGATGGCCGAGACTCCTGAAAGGCAGACACCCTCCGGCAGCAATTTCGCCCGCCTGGGGCGCACACGGTTCGCCGTGCGCTGTGCCATGCTCACCGAGCGGCTCTGGCCGCTGGTCCTGCCTCTGCTCGTCCTCGTCAGCCTCTTTCTGTCCCTGTCGTGGCTCGGCCTGTTCCGGCTCATGCCGGATGGTCTGCGCATCGGCGCCCTGGCCGTTCTGGCACTTGCCAGCCTCGCCTCTCTCTGGCCCCTGCGCGGTTTCCGCCTGCCCACCCATGCGGAGATCGACCGACGTATCGAGCAGGCAAACCAGCTCGAGCACGAACCCATCGCAGCCCAATCCGACACGCTTGCCGGAGACACCGATGAATTCGCCGCCGCCCTGTGGCGCGAACACCAGAAGCGCATGGCCGGGAAACTCGGCCGCCTGCATGGCGATATGCCCTCGACGCGCGTTCCCGAGCGAGACCCATGGGGCATTCGCGCGCTGGCGGCGCTTCTCCTTGTCACCGCTGCCGCATTCTCGACGGGGCCGCTCGGCGGCTCCCTCGGCGATGCCTTCCGCTCCCATGGCGCCGCCGCGATCGTTCCGCCCCGCATCGACGCCTGGGTCACTCCGCCGGCCTATACCCGCCGGGCCCCCATCTATCTGACTGCTGACGCCAACCGCCAAACCAGCACATTCACGGTGCCCCAGGGCAGTATTCTGGCGCTGCGCATCAGTGGGGGGTCTGGAACCGAAACCCTTTCCCTGCTCGGAAGCGACGGAAACGAGGCTCAGATAGAGCCGGAAGGGGCCTCACAAGCCGAAGCGGCCTCCGCGCAGACCGGTTCGCGGCGCTTTTCCGGCCTGCTCGATCAAGACGCGCGGATCGTTCTGAAGCGCGGCGACAGCAAGCTCGAGGAATGGCTCTTCAGCGTTATCCGCGACACCCCTCCGCAGGTCCGCTTTTCAGGCGATCCCAAGCGGGCCGTCAACGGCACGCTGGAACTCGCTTATGAGATCGAGGACGATTACGGCCCCGCCCATGCGGAGGCTCTGTTCGAGCCGGCGGAGGACATGCCCGGCGCGCGACCGCTCTATCCCGCGCCTGATCTGCCGCTTGTCCTGCCAAGGCGCGACGGCAAGACCATTGCCGCCAAGACCTCGCGCGATCTGACCGAGCATCCCTGGGCGGGAAGCAGCGTGAAGCTCACGCTCAAGGCTCTGGATGATGCGGATCAGGAAGGCTTCAGCGAGACGAAGACCCTCACCATGCCGCAGCGGACCTTCACCAATCCGCTCGCCAGGGCGCTGGTGGAACAGCGGCGCATGCTCGCCATGGACGCCAACCAGAAGCCCCGTGTTCTGGCCCTCCTGGAAGCCATGATGATCTGGCCCGAGGAAACGCTGCAGAACCTTTCGCATTTCCTCGGCCTTTCCACGGCCCGGAGCCGGCTTTCCATAGCTGAAAGCGACGATGCCCTGCGGGGTGTGGTCGATTATTTGTGGGAGATTGCCCTTGTCATCGAGGACGGCGATCTGACGGCGGCCGAGAAGCGCCTGCGTCAGGCGCAGGAGGCCCTCAAGAAAGCGCTGGAGGATGGTGCGAGCGATGAGGAGATCGCCCGTCTGATGGACGAGTTGCGCGACGCGATGCGTGACTTCCTGCGCGAGTTCGCCGAGCGGGCGCAGCAAAACCCCAATCTCTCCGAACAGATGCAGCAGAACGGCCAGACGCTGAGCCAGAACGATCTCGAGCGGATGATGGACCAGATCGAGAATCTGGCGCGTTCCGGCGCCAGGGATCAGGCACGCGATCTGCTGTCGCAGCTTGAGAACATGATGAACAATCTGCAGGCCGGACGCTCCCAAAATGGCCAGCGCGGCGGACAGCAGCAATCTGAAATGCGCCGTCAGATGGATGAGCTCGGGAACCTTCTGCGCCGCCAGCAGGAGCTGATGAACGAAACCTTCCGCATGGACCAGATGCAGCGCGACCAACGCGGGCAGAACGGTAATCAGGGTCAGGAAGGTCAGGGCCAGCCCGGCGGCAATCCACAACAGGGCCAGCAACAGGGCCAGCAACAGGGCCAGCAACGGGGCATGACACCGGAGGAGTTCGCAGAAGCGATGCGCGGTCTGCAACAGGGTCAGGGCGCGCTGCGCGGCGATCTTGAGAGCCTGATGCGCGGACTGGAAGGCATGGGCATCAAGCCGGGCGAAGGCTTCGGCGAAGCCGGCGAAGCGATGGGAGAAGCCGAAGGGTCTCTCGGCAAGGGTGAGGGCGAGCAGGCTGTCGGCGAACAGGGCCGCGCGCTTGAAGCGCTCCGCCGCGGCGCGCAGGACATGATGAACCAGATGCAGCAGGCCATGCAGGGTGGCGAAGGCGAAGGTCAGGAAGGCAACCGCCAGGGCAACAATGGCCGCGACCCGCTAGGCCGGCCGCAGGCGACGACCGGGCCTGATTTTGGCGATTCCGTCAATGTTCCCGACGAGATCGATACCCAGCGCGCGCGCCGCATATTGGAAGCGATCCGCAAACGGCTGGGAGATGCGCTGAGCCCCGAGCTCGAGAAGCAATATCTGGAGCGGCTGCTCGATATAGAGTGACGGATGCGGATGGCGGTCGCGCGGTCTTGGCGCTTCTGCGCCGCTCAGGCCGCGACGGCGAGCGCTTGGCCGACCCTCTGGCGCAACTCACTGAGCGTGAATGGCTTGTTCACCACACCTGAAACCGTACCCTCGAGCTCTGCCGCCCGCTCGCGCTGATCGGCGAATCCGGTCATGAGGAGCAGCCTGAGGCCTGGAAAGCTGATGGCCGCCATCCGGGCCATCTCTATGCCATCCATGGCGGGCATGCGGATATCGGAAAGGACCAGATCGTAAGCGCCTGCAACGGCGTTGATCTTCTCAAGGCCTTCCAGCCCGTCTCCTGCCGTCTCCACGGTGTGTCCATCCGACGCCAGGGCGCGGGCGGTGAAAGTTCTGACGGAATCGTCGTCTTCAACGATAAGAAGCTTAGCCATGACCTGTTTTCGCCGGATCCGATTACGCTTCGGTAAACGCGCGGGCCGAATCCGGGTTCCGGCCTCAAATTTCAGGCTTCGCCCTTCACCACGCCGACAAAAGGCAATTCGCGAAATGCGTGGGCAACATCCATGCCGTAGCCGACGACAAAATAGTCCGGGCATTCGAAGCCGACGAAATCAGCCTCGACTTCCGTCTGGCGCCGTGAGCGCTTGTCCAGAAGCACCGCGATGGAAACGGACTTGGCGCCGCGCGAAAGCATGAGTTCGCGCGTGAATTTGAGGGTCTTTCCCGATTCCAGAATATCGTCGATCAGCAGGATATCCCGGCCTTTGACATCATTGTCGATGTCACGCAGCACCTTCACCTCACCGCTCTCCGTGCCGGCGCCGTAGCTGGAGATCATGATGAACTCCACCTCCGGGGTAATGCCCACATCGTGCATTGCGCGGATCAGGTCGCCGGCAAAAATGAACGAGCCCTTGAGCACCGAAATAACGAGCAGATCATGATATTCCCGAGCAGCGATTTCCTTCGCCAGCTCCAGGTTGCGCCGCGCGATCGTCGACGCGGAAAACAGAACCTCGATTTGTTTGCCGCGCACAACAGCCATTGCAGACCCCCTGCCCTTCAACATTGTTCCGCTAATACAGCATTTCACAGCCAGCTAAAACCGCCCGAAGACAAGGTCTCAGGAGCGAAAGGTGACCGAAACGGACTTTACGCCTTCCCTAGGCGCCACCAGCCGGCTGGAGAAGGGAAAGCGTGCCCCTGGCTCCAGAAGGAGATCGTTTGTCCCCAGAAAATACCGGGTCGTCGATCCATCATCCGAATGCACGTCGATAGCAAGACCGGGGACCGTGGCTGCCGCCCGGCCGTCATTGAGCGCCGCCCCGTCGACGATCAGGAGCGCCCGCTCTCCATGCCGCTCGACCCGGCTTTGCACGTCGACCAGGCGCATCGACGCAACGCCGCCCGCAAACGAACGGCCTTCAACGAGACTATGTCCGCCCGAGACCCAGAAAGCACCTGCGATGAGAAACAACCCGACACCCCAGAAAAGCGGTCCTCCCCGCTTGCGCTCGCGCGGCGCGGAAAGGCCGGAGGATGTCAGCATGCTGAGCCCGGCCATTTCAGGCTTCGCCGCGAACGAGGGTTCGGCCCCACGGGCGGCGGGTTCCACGACGGTTTCGTAATCGGCTTCGACCACATCGCGCGAAAGCAATGCAGCTTGCGGCTCCTGCCGGGTGCCGCCGGGCGCCATGATCTCGCCATGGACGAATCGTGTTGTGTCCGTCTGCTGCATCGGCCGGCGGGCATCCTTTCACCTTCTGCTTTTCCGGGGTAAACGAAAATGGTTAATGCTTCGCAATCCCGGCTCACAAAGCCAAAGTTAACTTGCCATTAACCATGGGCGCTGATGGTCTGGCCGGGGTGCGTCGAGGCAAAGCGGTCACTCGATGCAGACCCTCAAGGGCAGCCATTCAAGGAATGCAGGTCAGTTCGTGATTCGATTTGAAAATGTCGGCCACCGCTATGGAATGGGTCCGGAGATTCTCCGTGACGTGTCGTTCCATCTGCCCGAGCGCTCCTTTCAGTTTCTGAGCGGCCCTTCCGGCGCCGGCAAAACCACGCTGCTGCGGCTTCTCTTCATGTCGCTCAAGCCGACCCGCGGCCTCATCACCATATTCGGCAAGGACCGGTCCAAGATAACGCGCTCGGAACTGCCGCTCATGCGCCGCAACATCGGCGTCGTTTTCCAGGATTTCCGTCTGCTCGACCATCTGACGACCTATGAAAACGTCGCTCTGCCGTTGCGTGTGCGCGGGCGCGAGGAAACGAGCTATCGTGCCGACGTGATAGAGCTCCTGAAATGGGTGGGGCTCGGCGAGCGCATGCATGTTCTGCCGCCTATTCTTTCAGGCGGTGAAAAACAGCGCGCGGCCATCGCGCGCGCGCTGATAGAGCAACCGCGCATCCTGCTCGCTGACGAGCCTACCGGCAATGTCGACCCGCAGCTCGCACGCCGCCTGCTGCGATTGCTCATTGAGCTCAACCGGCTCGGCACCGCCGTGGTCATCGCCACCCACGATCTCGGCCTCATGGATCAGGTCGATGCACGACGCATGGTTCTTTCGGGCGGAAGGCTGGAAATCTATGACTGAGCCCGGCCGCATTCTGAAAAACCTTGGCCAAAAGCTGAACGCACATATCGGCCCCGGCATACGCGGCGCGGTCGCCAAGAAACCGATGCCCATCGTCCCGTCGGATAACGTCGCCGGCCGGGCCATGGTGCTGGTCATCGCCATCATGACCTTCCTGTCCTGCCTGACGCTTGGCGCTGTGACCCTGGTACGCGATACGGCCGCCACCTGGCAGACCCAGATCGCCCGCGAGGCCACCATCCAGATCAAGCCCGAGGAAGAGTTAGACATGGCAGGCGCGCTGGTCGCCGCGCGCGACATCGCCCTCAGCTACAACGGCGTCACCGGTGCGAATGTGGTCGATGCCGCAGCCACCGCGCGCCTGCTCGAGCCATGGCTCGGCACCGGCCTCGATATCGAGGCCCTGCCCGTTCCGCGTCTCGTCATCGTCACGCTCGATCCCGCCGCGCGACCGGATTTCGCCGCGATGCGGGCAGAGCTGCAACAGGCCATACCCAACGCAACTCTCGATGACCACCGCACCTGGGTGGATCGTCTCGTCGCCATGGCCCGCACGACCGTCACCATTGGCATGGCCGCTCTTGTGCTGATGCTCTCGGCCACCGCCCTCACGGTCATTTTCGCCACACGCGGCGCCATGGCCGGCAATGGCCACATCATCGAGGTGCTTCACTTCGTCGGCGCGGAAGCTTCCTTCATCGCATCCCAGTTCCGCAGGCATTTCCTGTTTGCCGGTATGAAAGGCGCCGCCGCAGGCGGTGTCGGCGCCATCATCGTGTTCATCGCCTTCTATTGGTGGTCTTCGCGCAACATGGCCACCCCGGAAGCCGACCAAGCGACTGCCTTGTTCGGCAATTTCTCCATCGGAATGTCCGGCTATCTGGGCGTCGCGATCGTCGTGGCCCTCATTGCCGCGCTGACCGCGATCACATCGCACGTAACAGTTCTGTCCTACCTGAAGAACGTCGACACAACACATCCGGACGGCATGTAGACCGACTTCACCAGAGCTTTCCTCCAGGAAGACGGCTTGCAGACTATCCAATGCCTCAATTTGAGGTTAACCATCCGCCCATGACGCAGGAACAGCAAAATGGCCGCAAGAATGGAGCTGGCAAGCGCAGATTCACGCACCTGCCCCGCGCCTTGCGCCTTGCGCTCTGGCTGCCCCTGATTGTGCTGGTCCTGTTCACGTCGGGCTTCTGGTTCTTTGCCGACCATGTGGGGCATCTCGCGGCCTCCGGCAATCCGCAGCAGGCCGATGGCATCATCGTTCTGACCGGGGGGCAATCGCGCATCGACGCTGCCGTCGCCCTCCTCAAAGCCGGCAAAGGCAAACGCCTGCTGATCAGCGGCGTCAATCCCATAGCAAGGGTGGATGATCTGCGTGCGGCGACCGGCGGCGACGCGGAGCTTTTCGCTTGCTGTGTCGACATCGACCATGCCGCGCTCGACACGATTGGCAATGCCGAGGAAAGTGCCAAATGGGTCAAGGCAAACGCCTATGACAGCATCATCCTCGTAACCAACAACTATCACATGCCACGCAGCCTTCTGGAGATGAAGCGGCTTTTGCCTGAAGCGAGGCTCCAGCCCTATCCCGTGGTCAACACCCCGCTCGACAATGGCGCATGGCTGGCAAAGCCCGATGCACTGCGCGTCTTACTGACCGAATACACCAAGTTCCTCGGCGCTCTCCTGCGCGACTTCCTTCCCATAGAAATCCTGCGCGTCAAAAACGCCCATTCCGCCGAAGCCGCAAGCCGCGGCGGATGACGAAGGCCACACCTGCGGCTTTGTGTTCGCTCCAGGCATGTTGTAAGAGCCTCGACTGACAGCAACGGGCCGCTCACATGCTCATCATCCGCTCCGCCATCTTCAACGTCCTCTTTTATCTGAATCTCATTCTTCAGATGCTCTTCTGGACGCCGATCTTCTTTCTGCTGCCGCGCCGCAAGGCCTGGTTTGTCCCCAAATTCTGGGCCGCCTCCAGCCTCTGGCTCCAGCGCCTTGTCACCGGCGGGAAAAGCGAGATCAGCGGATTGGAAAACCTGCCCGACGGGCCGTGCATCATCGCGCCGAAACATCAGTCCTTCTGGGACACGATCGCCTTCCTCCCGCACATTCCAGACGCGCTTTACATCCTCAAGCGGGAACTGATGTGGATTCCGTTCTTCGGCTGGTATGTGGCCAAGATGCGCATGATTCCCATCAATCGCGGCAGCCGTGCCAAGGCGCTCAAGCAGGCCGTGCGCAAGGCTCGCGCTCTGATGAAGGAAAATCGCCAGCTGATCATCTATCCCGAAGGCACCCGCCGGCCGCCGGGCGCCGAGCCAGCCTATAAATACGGCATCGTGGAGCTCTACGATCAGTTGCAGGTTCCCGTGGTGCCGGTTGCGCATGCAGCCGGACTTTTCTGGCCGCGCCGCAAGTTCCTGCGTCATCCGGGCATCATTCGCGCTCAGTTTCTGCCCCCTATCGAGCCAGGCCTGCCACGCAGTGTGTTTCAGGAGCGGCTTCTGCGCGAGACCGAGGCCGCCTGCGATGCAATGCTTGTGGAAGCAGCGAGTTCCGAGAACCCGCCCCCCCTGCCCGAGACCGCGCGCAAACGGCTGCGCGAACTTGGCGTGCTGAAAGCCTGATCCTTCAGGGTTCGATCCGGCGGGCCACGCTTTCAAGCCAGTGGTCGCGAATGCCAAGCGCCTGGAGATGTTCCACGGTGTTCAGAACATATTCCTCGTTGCGACCCGACTGGCCGATGGATCCGCTGACCTGACGCGCCGCATGCTCGACATCGATGCCGCCCGCATATTGTCCGTGCGCCCTGTCGACCACATAGGTCAGCGCCCGCACTTCCGGCCCCGCCTCCAGTCGAACCGCCACCTGCCGTTCGAGATAGACATGGGTCACCAGTTCGCGCTCGCGCAGATAGGCGACCACCTCTCCTTCGAGTTCCCCTGGAACGCGAAAGGCCAGACCGACGCACGAACCGCCCCGGTCGAGCCCGAGAACGAGCCCCGGCCGATCCGGCGTGCCGCGATGGACATGGGAATAAACACACAGGGAGCGGCGATAGCCATGCAACCGCGCCTTGCGCGTTTCGACATGGGCAAAACCGGGCCGCCACATCAGCGATCCATAGCCAAAGACCCAAAAATCGTCCATATCGCCTGCCTGTATCTGGGCATCTGCAGTCCGCTGGAACCAGCCGGGGCCGCAGGGATGCGGGAAGAAACGAAGAGACAGAGCCTTTCCAGGGAAGCGTTTAACTGGAAACGCCCTATAAGCCTGTCCCGGTTAGCGCATTTGGCCACCTTGAGGAAACACCTTGCCTGGCCAGCGCGCACGAAAATCCGGGGATGAAATGGCGCGGGCCCCCCCGCGCCCTGAACGGAGGACCGGATGCCATCGAGAAAACGCGCCAAACGCAGCTACAGCCGCCGCTTCCTCCTGTTAAGCGTTCTCATCGTCCTTGCCATCCTCGCTTATACGGGCGGCTGGTTCTATGCCGCCAATCTTCTGGAAACGCGCACCATCGCCCTGATGGACAAGCTGAACCTGCACCAGCGCCGGGCAAGCTGTGAGGAGCCGAGTGCCCGCGGATATCCGTTCCGCATAGGCCTGTTCTGCCGCAGCGTGTTCTACGAGGATGGCGAGAACGGCATTTCCGTGAGCGCCGGTGCCTTCCGGTCAGCCGCGCAGGTCTATGAGCCTTTGCGAACCGTTGGCGAACTCGATGGCCCCGCTCGCATTTCCATTCCCTTCCTGCCGCCGCTTGAGGCCAACTGGGAAGAGATGCGCATGAGCGCCCGCCTCACAGCCACGGAACTGCCGCAACGCCTCTCGAGCGCAACGCATAAGCTGGTCCTCACCCTTGAGGAACCCGAAAACAGCGGCGTGGCCACCGCGGAAGATTTTCAGGCTCACACGCGACGCAATGGCGCCGATGTGGATGTCGCCCTCGTCGTGAAGCGTCTGGCTCTCGATCCCGCCATTGCGGGCGAAGTCCCCGTGCCGCCGCTGGATGGTGAGATGCTCGTTACGGTGACCGACGGCGTCGCATTGATCGAACAGCGCAATCCAAGCCTGCGCGGGCGTTCTGGACGCATCGGGAATCTCATCCTGAAAACCAGCGACGAGAATGCGTCCATCGCCCTTCAGGGGCCCGTCGAGATCGATCCCGACGGGCTGATCAACGCTGAACTCAATGTGACGGTCACCGAACCTCAAACCGTGGCCCGGCTGATCGCGGATGCCTTTCCCCAGCAACGAGACCAGATTGAAGGCGTGATCGCGGGCCTTTCCAGTCTTGGCAATGCACCCACCCTGCCGGTGAACATTCGTCAGGGTCGCGTCTTCGTTGGCTTCCTGCCCATCGCCCGTATACCACCCGTCCGGTAACTTTTGCCGGAAACGGGCAAGTGTCCGCCCGCCTCCGGTAAAATTCGCGCAACACCTGTGCGGACGTGACTGCCTACGGTTTCGGGGAAACCGGCCGCGCATGACGCCCGAAATCCGGAATGTCGATATCCTGCCCGGCCTCGATGATCGAACGCCGGATCGCCCGCGTGCGGGTGAAAAGGTCGAACAGCTTGTCGCCGTCCCGCCAGCGGATCGCCCGTTGCAACGCGGCCAGATCCTCCGAGAAGCGGGCGAGCATTTCCAGAATGGCCTCGCTGTTGTTCAGGCAGACGTCCCGCCACATAGTCGGATCGGAGGCCGCAAGGCGCGTGAAATCGCGAAAGCCCGAGGCCGAATATTTGATGACTTCGGATTTGGTCACCGTTTCCAGATCGTCGGCCGTACCCACGATATTATACGCGATGATGTGCGGCAGATGCGAAACGATGGCGAGCACCTTGTCGTGGTGATCGGGATCCATCGTATCGACCATCGCCCCACAGCGCGTCCAGAACATGGTGAGGCTTTCGAGCGCGGCGGAATCCGTATTCGCAAGCGGCGTGAGAATGCACCACCGCCCCTCAAACAGTTCCGCAAATCCGGCATCCGGGCCCGAATCCTCTGTTCCCGCGATGGGATGCCCCGGAATGAAATGCACATGCTCGGGAAGAAGCGGCTGCATTTGCGCGATCACCGACCCCTTGGTGGAACCAACATCGGTAACGATAGCGCCCTTCTTCAATGACGACGCGATCGCCCCGGCCACCGCGCCTGAGGCACCTACGGGAACCGAAACAAGCACCAGATCAGCGTCGCGCACAGCTTCGGCGGCATCGAGCAGGTAACGATCGCCGAGATCAAGCTGCCGCGCCCGCTCAAGCGTTGGAGCACTGCGCGATGAGACGACAACCTCGCCTGCCAACTTCTCCCGTCGAACCACACGCGCGACCGACGACCCGATCAGGCCTATGCCGATCAGCGCGACTTTCTCAAAAAGCGGTTCAGGCACGATTCAACTTTCCAGAAATTCTGTCAGAGCGGCAATCAGGCCGCGATTGGCTTCTTCCTCGCCCACGCTCAGACGCAGCGCATTGGGGAAGCCATAGGAGGTCACCCGCCGCAGCACATAGCCGCGCGCGCTGAGGAAGGCATCAGCCTCCTCTGCCGATTTGCCGCCATTGTCCGGGAAATGGATCAGCAGGAAATTGCCGACACTCGGCGTAACCCGCAGACCGAGCCGCGAAAGCTCGTGCGTGAGCCAGGAGAGCCATTTCTCATTGTGGTCGACGGCATTCTGCACATGCGCCTTGTCGCGAATTGCCGCAGCGCCCGCCTCGATGGCAAGAGCATTGACATTGAACGGTCCACGCACCCGGTTGATCGCATCAATGATGTGATGAGGTGCATAAATCCAGCCGATACGCATGGCGGCAAGTCCGTGGATCTTGGAGAAAGTCCGGGTCATCACCACGTTCTCGCTCGCCGAAACCAGTTCGATACCCGCTTCATAATCATTGCGGCGCACATATTCCGCATAGGCCGCATCGAGAACGAGGATCACATTTTTGGGCAGGCCCGCCTGCAGGCGGCGCACCTCATCGACCGGCAGATAGGTGCCGGTGGGATTGTTGGGGTTGGCCAGATAGACGATCCGCGTCCTCGGCGTCACAGCCGCCAGGATCGCATCCACGTCGGCGCGCTCGTCCTTCTCCTTCACCACCACCGGCGTCGCGCCGGCGGCCAGTATCTGGATGCGATACACGAGAAAACCGTGCTCGGTGAAGATGCCCTCATCGCCCGGCTTCAGATAGGTCTGCGCCAGGAGGCCAAGCAGTTCGTCCGAGCCGTTGGAGCACAGGATGTTGGCGGGGTTCAGCCCATGGGCTTCCGCGATGGCGTCACGCAGCTTGGTCGCCGAACCGTCCGGATAGAGCGCCAGATGGTCCATTGCCTTGGAAACAGCTTCCAGAGCCTTCGGCGAGGGGCCGAGAGGAGACTCGTTGGAGGACAGTTTCCACACCTTTGCCACACCGGGCGCGCTTTCGCGGCCGGGCACATAAGCGGCAATATCCATGACACCGGGCTTCGGTTCGGGACGGACGGGCGTGCTCATCGATTGGTCCTGTGTTGGGGAAAGCGTTAAATGAAGTTTCCAAATCCGGCTGGGGGAGCAAAGTCAAGCGCCAGCCGCCACCTGCTTTAGAGCATTTTGCAGTCAGATGGAAACATCTGGCGTCTGCATAAATGCGGCAAAGCAAAGCACCAGGCTTGAACTTCCTTCCGCGCGGGATGAGTACGAACACAGCCTAAAGAATGCCGGAGGGCGATTGACGCACGGGGAACCCCGTTCTAAAAACACCTCCTCATCCGTGGTGATTTGGCCGGTCGGCTTGCAGCCACGTAAAACAATTCGCTAAAAGGCCGAGCGAAGCAAAAGTTTGCTGAGACCGGTCGCGATTTCGCCGCCGGTCTTTTTGTTTGGAGCTTATGCTATGCCCATCAAGATTCCCGATCAGCTTCCCGCCCACGACGTGCTCGTGCGCGAGGGCGTATCCGTAATGGATGAACGGACGGCGCTGCGCCAGGATGTTCGTCCGCTGCAGATCGGGCTTTTGAACCTCATGCCAAACAAGATCCGGACGGAAACGCAGTTCGCCCGCCTGCTTGGCGCTACGCCCCTGCAGGTCGAGCTGACACTGGTGCGCATCGGCAATCACAAGCCCAAGAACACGTCGGAGGAACATCTGATCGCCTTCTACCAGACATGGGAAGAGGTTCGGTCGCGCAAGTTCGACGGCTTTATCATCACCGGCGCCCCCGTGGAGCTTCTTCCCTATGAGGAAGTGACCTACTGGGAGGAGCTGGAGCAGATTTTCGACTGGACGGTCACCAACGTTCATTCCTCCAACTTCATCTGTTGGGGCGCGATGGCAGCGGCCTGGCATTTTCACCGCATTCCCAAGCACACCCTGGAAAAGAAGGCATTCGGAGTCTATCGCCACCGCAACCACAACCCCGCCTCGCCCTATCTGGCGGGCTTCTCGGATGATTTCGCCATCCCCGTCTCGCGCTGGACCGAAGTCCGTGCCGCAGACGTCCCGGCGAACAGCGGTCTGGAAGTGCTGATGGAATCCGATGATGTGGGCCTGTGCCTGCTGACGGAGCAGGTGGGCAACCGGCTCTACATGTTCAATCACATCGAATACGATTCCACCTCGTTGAAGGAAGAATACGACAGGGATGTTTCAACGGGTGTGCCCGTCGACATGCCGCATGAGTATTTCCCGAAGGACGACCCGACGCGCCCGCCTCTCAACCGCTGGCGGTCCCATGCCCATCTGCTCTTTGGCAACTGGATCAACCAGGTCTACCAGACAACGCCCTACGAGCTTGAGCGGATCGGCGAAGGCCGTTGACCTGCGGCGCACCCCACAATCCCTCGGGACAGGTGAAGGGATGCCCTACCCCCGCAGGAGCCGTTGCGCGTCGCGCATCAGCTTGACCGTCAGCTCTCCAGCCGCCATTGGCGAGGAGAGCGCGGCAGCCTGCCCTGCCCAAAGCGGCGAGAAATCGGAAAGCCCCGCAGCCTCTGCCGCCGCACGCAACGGCCCGACGCCGGCGGTTGCCAGTGGAAACTCCGGCGCGACATCGCTTATCGGTCCCACTTCGCTGACAAAACGGTTGAGCAGGCCACGCGCCGGCCGTCCCGTGAAAACATTGGTCAGAACGGTCCGGTCGTCGCGCGCTCGGGCGAGGGCTTCGCGATGTCCTTCCGAGGTAAGCGCTTCCGGCGAGGAGAGATAAGCCGTCCCCACCTGGACCGCCGACGCCCCCAGCATGAAGCAGGCGGCGACACCGCGCCCGTCGGCAATGCCTCCCGCTGCAATCACCGGTACCGACACGGCATCCACCACTTGCGGCACCAGCGCCAGCGTGCCGGGCTGTGTCGCGATATCGGGTTCGAGGAAAACACCCCTGTGCCCGCCGGCTTCCGCGCCTTGCGCGATGATGGCATCGCAACCCCGCTCCTCCAGAAAGCGCGCTTCCGCCACAGTCGTGGCAGAGGCGATTACCTTTGCGCCGGTTGCCTTGACCCGTTCCATCAGTACCGCGTCAGGCAAACCGAAATGGAAGCTCACCACTTCAGGCCGGAATTCCTCGACGATGGCGCAGCTTTCCGCGCTGAAAGGGTTGCGTCCCGCTCCTGCAGGCGCCGTATCCGGATCAATGCCAAACTCCGCATAATAGGGCCGCAGGCGGTCACGCCAGGCCGCCTCTCTTCCGGGGTCGGGAACCGGCGGCACGTGACAGAAGAAATTGAGATTGAGCGGGCGATCCGTACGTTGACGGATGATTCCCATCTCTGTGCGGATTTTCTCTGCGCTCAACATGGCGCAGGGCAAAGCTCCAAGGCCGCCTGCCGAGCTCACGGCAATGGCCAGTTCCGAACCCGCCGCACCTGCCATCGGAGCCAGGAGAATGGGAAGTTCCATACCGAGAAGATCGGTAACGCGATTGTCTGGTGTCATGCCCCTTGCCCTTCCTTTTCAACCCGCCGGGTTGCGCCAAGCCGCGTTGCACCCTGAGGTGAAAGCACCGGCACGAACACACGGCGCGAAGCGCGTGCTGCGACTGGCAATCCCTGATAAAGGCGCTTTTCAGCTTCCACCACCAGAACGCCCGCGAATATCGGCCAGAAACGCCGCCCGGCCTGTTCCAGAAGATTGTGCAGTTTCAACATCGCGCGGCGCTGGGAGGGCGGGAAATGCAGCGCGTCGCTCCAGGATGTCGCCGTGAAATTCGCTTCGCGCAGGGCTTCGGCAAGCTGTGTGCGCGAAAACGGTCGCCCGGTGCCGAAGGGCGTATGTTCGAAACGCGCCCACATGCCGCGGCGATTGGGCACAGCAATCACCAGCCGGCCTCCCGGCGCCAGCACCCGCCAGATTTCCAGAAGCGTCTGCTGCGGATTTTCCGCATGTTCGAGCGAATGCACCATCAGCACCCGATCCACCGAGGAATCGGGCAATGGCAGTTCCTCCTCAAAGACCAGCGCGGTGGAACACGCACCGCCCACGGGCCAGGCAACCGCACCCTGTGCGGCCGGCATGAAGGCAAAGCAGCGCTCCGCATCTCCACCGAACCGGTCGAGCCATGGCAGCGTGTAACCGAGGCCGACAAGCCGTTCGCTGCTCCCCTTCGACCAGATGGCGGAAAGCGCCATGGCGATGGAACGCTCCGCGAGACGCCCAATCAAAGAGGAATAGAAGGCCCTGAGCGCGACGATATCCGTGATCATGGCCGGAACGGTACCCGCAGGCACGCTTCGCCGCAACAAATGTCGTGCAGGGCGTGACAAGCAGTCGCCCGGCTCGCGAGACGTCGGATATCCACCTTTGGCATTGTGCCGGGTGATTCCGCCCAACTGCAAGATACGGCTTCCTTTCTCTGCATTTGTACCGCGCCGGGTGTTTCCACCCGGCTGCAAAATGCCCTATCGTCCCCGGCGAAAATGGAGATGCCCATGGTTCTGAAAATTGAGCAGTTCATGTGCCGGAGCGATAATTTCGGCATCCTCGCCCATGATACCGAAAGCGGTCAGACGGCATTGATCGACGCGCCGGAAGAGCGACCGATCCTCGCCGCCATCGAGCGCACCGGCTGGCGCCCATCCATGATTCTCACGACCCACCATCACCCCGATCATGTGGAAGCGAACCTTGCGCTCAAGGAACGCTTCGGCCTGACCATCGTCGGCCCGGCGGCAGAGGCCGACCGCATTCCCGGCATTGACCGCAAGATTGCCGAGGGCGACGCTCTCAAACTCGGCAATCAGGCCATCCGCGTCATCGAGACGCCGGGTCATACGGCAGGTCATGTGAGCTACTATTTCGCAGACGCCGGCGTCGTTTTCACCGCCGATACGCTCTTCGCGCTCGGTTGCGGCCGCCTCTTCGAATGCAAGCCGCCCGTCATGCTCGCATCTTTAAGGAAGCTGACCGCTCTCCCCCTCGAGACGGTTATCTACTGCGGCCATGAATACACCGAAGCCAACGCGCGTTTTGCCTTGACGGTGGATCCCACCAACTCCGCCCTCAAGGAACGTGCTGCGAAAATCAAGGCTCTGCGCAATGACGGCAAGCCCACCTTGCCGACCACGCTCGAACTGGAAATGGCGACAAACCCGTTCCTGCGCTGGCACGATCCGGTCATCCGCCGCAATCTCGGCATGGAAAACGCCTCCGACGAGGAGGTCTTCGCCGAGATCCGCAAGCGAAAGGATATTTCCTGAAGATAGTCTGCGAAACGGCCGGACTCAGGCCGTTTCGCCAACCCGTTTGCGCCCGGATTTCAGGATCATGTTCTTGGCGGCAAGCGCTGCACCGAAAGTGATGAGCAGGCAGGCGGCAAGAATGGTCGGAGTGGGTTCGGCCGCTCCCGCCGCGATCAGGATCAGCGTCGAAAGAAGCGGTGCCGCATAGCTGGATGCACCGAGCACCTGGATATTGCCCCGCTTCACGCCATAGTCCCAGGCATAGAAGGCCGCGCCCACCGGCATCAGGCCAAGCCCGAGCACCGCAAGCCATTCACGCGACGTGGCCGGCCATACGGTCTGTTCCAGCGCCAGATGGCAAAGCGCTGAGAGAATGGCGGTGGCCGCGCAGAACCATGTCACCGTGCTTGTGGGCACGGCCTGGAACCTGCGCGACAAAAGCGAGTAGCCGGACCAGAAGATCGCGCAGACGCCGGCCATCGCATATCCAAGTGTATAACGGCTGTCGAAGGTCAGACCGCCCCCCTTGGTCACGATGAGAGCCGTTCCGACAAGCCCCAGAAGCGCGCCGGCGATATGGTGCCAGCCGAGCCTTTCACCCGGCATCAGTGCGGAACCGAGCACGATCAGCAAAGGCCACAGATAGGCGATCAGGCTGGCCTCCACGGCCGGAGCGTTGCGCAGAGCCGTGAAATAGAAGAAGTGGTATCCGAAGAGCCCGGCGATCCCGATAAGCCAGACGACAGGCGGTATCGGCGCACTTTTCTCCCTGGCCGGAGCGACAACTCTCATGGCAAGCCCTATCGTCGTCGCCACGGAAAAGGAAAGCGCCGAAAGGAGAAAGGGCGGCACATTGCCCGAAGCAGAGGTGAAGAGCGCGAGCAGCGCCCACATGACGACAGCGGAAAACCCGATCAGCGTGGCGCGTGCCAATAGTCCCTCCTGAAGCATTTGCTCTCAGGCGGAATACCTGACGCAGCCCGAATGCGACAAGCACAAATAGCCGAAGACGCATCGATGCGAAACGCTCGATGTCCGTCCGCGTCAATACAACGTCAATTCATCGGTCGACCGCTCACATGCACCGTGCCGACCTTTGTGCCGATCCGCATTTCCACCGGTGTGTGATGCCCCTTGGAACCAAGCGGTTTGAATGCGACGAGAATCCGCGCCTTGTCGCGCAGAAAGACGATGGTCGAACGACCCTTGCGATAACCCGAGACAGGCACGAAACGTGCCTTGCAGGTGATCGTGCCCTTGCCGATCTGCTCACCTCTGCCCGCCGGGCTGAACGCGATGTCAGCGCGCATCTCGCCGTCGAACACCTTGACGCGGCGATTGCAAACCTCCGCCGCGCTGGCGGCAGGCGAAAGCAGGGCCGAAAGCGGATCCATGGCCCCGGCAAGATCCTTGTCGCTCACCGCGATCCAGTCTTTGGGACGCTTCTTCGGCGCGGGCGTGATGACGGTTTCGGCCACCCGACCCCTGGCATATTTTATGGATGTGCTCTCGCGCGTCTTGCCGCTCTTGTACTGAAGGTCATAACGCCCCGGCACCACACTGTCGCCCGACAGGCGCCCCTGCGCGCTGACGCTGCCATCAACCGCGTCGAACAGGCGAGCAAGTCCGGCGCTGGAGAAACGTCCGTTCACCGCGAAGCGGTTCTCCTCCAACTCACTTGTGAAATCCGCCCGACCGATCGGCAGACCGAAGATCGAGGCGTCGTAGCGAAGGCGATAGGTCTCCGCATCCGCATGCGCCGACACGGTGAGCGAAAGAAAAAGGGCTCCGAGAGAAAAACCGAATGCGGCACGGCGCATCGTGCGATGTCTCCTGTTCGACCGACGACCCGGCCCACGTCCCGAACCCTCTCTAGAATGAGCAATGCGGCAAATCTTTGGACAACGACCGAAGAACCTGTCACAAGGGTGTTCGCGTGGGTGATGAATTGCCCACGAGTGCTTGACCATCGCCCCAAATATCTCTATGGAACGGCGACTTTTTCCATAAGGCCGCCAAGAAATGACCGCGCGCCGCCAGCTAGAGGTGCGGCAACGGGGTATGGACGGGCCCAGACGACGAAGGTTTTTAAAATGTCCCGCGCTTGCGAACTGACCGGCAAAGCCGTTCTTACCGGCAACAATGTGAGCCACGCGAACAACAAGACGCGTCGCCGCTTCCTGCCGAACCTGTGCCATGTGACGCTGCAGTCCGAGACGCTCGGCCAGAGCGTGCGCCTGCGCGTTTCCGCCAACGCCCTGCGTTCGGTGGAGCATCGCGGTGGCCTCGATGCATTCCTCGTGAAGGCGAAGGCGAACGAGCTGTCCCAGCGCGCCCGTCTCCTGAAGAAGCAGATCGAAAAGAAGCTCGGCGAACAGGCTGCTGCCTGATCTTCCGGCGCATTCGCGCCCGGAACAGAGCTGAGTATCGACTATCCCGGCCCGCCTTTTTGGCGGGCTTCTGGTTCCATCACCCAGGTTAAAAAAATGAACCGCACGATTGCGATCTGGCCCTTCATGGCCGCCATGGCGATTATCGTCGTCGCCTCGAACATTCTCGTTCAATATCCATTTCGGCATTTCGGCCTCGGTGAAATTCTCACCTGGGGTGCATTCACCTATCCCATCGCGTTCCTGGTGAACGACCTTTGCAACCGCCGTTTCGGCCCCCGTGCGGCGCGTCATGTGGTGCTTGCCGGTTTCGTGATTGCGGTGATCCTGTCGATATGGCTCGCCAGCCCGCGCATTGCGCTCGCCTCCGGCTCTGCTTTCCTGTTTGCCCAGCTTCTGGATGTCGCGGTGTTTCATCGCCTGCGCGGCAGCGCCTGGTGGCGCGCGCCGCTCATCTCCACGCTGGTCGGTTCCGTGCTGGACACCGTCCTGTTCTTCTCGATCGCCTTTTCAGCGCATTTCGCCTTCCTCGACACCGCGCTTGGCCGTGAAGACGGGTCGCTTGCCTTCCCTGTCTCCTTGTTCGGCACGGGCATCGAAGCCCCGCTCTGGCTTTCGCTCGCGCTCGGCGATTTCGTGGTGAAGCTCCTGATCGGACTGGTGATGCTCGCGCCCTACGGCGCACTGCTGGCCTTCCTGCGTCCCGCGCCCAATCTCGACCAGGCCTGAAACCGGCATCGCCCGATGGGGCGTGATCATCTATCCCTCAAAGGCGTGAACCTCGGCCGAAACACCGGGATTTTGCATTGAGGGCTGCCAGGCGGGTTTATTTGATCTTATGGCAGCAGCGTTGTGCGTGGTTCGATGCGATGGCGTGGAAGCCTTTGTATTGTACGCCTCGGCATCACACGAGGCGCCTTATCCTTCGGCGAGCTTGCTGAGAAGCCGCAGGAAGGTCGCGGTTTCGCGCGGCGTCAGTGGCGCCAGCGTTTCCTCGGTCACTTCAAGCGCTTCGGGCAACAGCGCTTCCACGATTTCCTGCCCGTCGGGGCTCAGGCTCACCATCAGCCTGCGCCGATCGCTCTCATGCGGCTCCAGCGCCACGAGCCCGCGCGCCTTGAGCCGGTCGATCACACCCTTGATGGTCGCCGCATCCATGGCGACGAGCTGGCCAAGCTGATTCTGCGAGGTCGCGCCGACCGAATAGAGTTTGGCGAGTGCTGCAAATTGCGGCGGTGTGAGATCGCCGATCCGGGCAGCGAAAATCGCCAGGTGCCGCTGGTTGGCCTTGCGCAGGATGAAACCCACCTGCTCGTCCAGTTCATAGGCGTCGGCCGAACGCCCTCCCGGCAATGCCTTCAGCGTCTCGTCCACCCTTGTCATCGAAGGCCGTCCTCGCCCTTGACGTCCTCTGCCTTCAGCCCGCCCATGCGGGCATGGATGCGTGGGCCGGACGTCATGGCGAGCACGAAGAGAATTTCATCGGGCCGCGGCCCGTCCGAAAGCCCCACTTCCATGGCGTCGAAATGACTGCGCACATAGGCGGCGTTGATGTGCCCGAGCGGGATATCGATACGCGAGCCGAAAGCCCCGACCTTCTTGGCAGACGGCACGATGGCCTTTGAATCGCCCAGGCGTTCGCGCATGGCATAACCGCCGGGCACATGCCACAACGCGCCATGCTCCAGCTCGCCTGCCGTGCCGACGATGGCGCCCTTCCCGAAACCGTCGATAACGGAGGCGCCGCCCTCGAACGCAGCGACGAGCCTGTCCGTCATCTCGAGGCCGAGCGGCTTCAGATCTTCCATCGCACTCTCAAGCTCTTCGACATAACGCCCGGCGAAGGGATTCCCCACCAGCGCCATGACCGCCGCGCGCCGGCGCGGCATGGCCGGACGAGGCCCGCCCTCGTGAAATATCTCCTCAGTCAGAAGCGCGATCTTGCGCAAGGTGAATTCAGGCATGTTCTCGGTTCCTCCCGACGTGGGACTGCGGGTTTACGGTTATGGCGGTCTTTCGCGCCCGACCGCAATCCCCTTTACCCGGCGAAGGGGCGGGAAATCGCGGTCGGAAGACGTCGCCGGACAATCGGCTCTCCCCTTGCAGGAAGAGTGCGGCGGCTTCTATCAGGCCACGCGTGCGCATGTCGCTCGCAACGGCGATACCGTTATCGAGAGCCTCGTCCACCTCTTCGGGCAGAAGCCGGCCGACATCCCTTGTCACCGCCCGGTCTCCCAGATCGCTGTCCGGATCGATGCGGTTTGCCGGTTCGCGCAGGATTGCCGGATGCCCTGGCAGATCGACTGCATTGGCGATCAGCGTGGCCGCCGCATCGGCCATGGCCGCGTTTTCGGCAAGCACGGTGACCGCATCGGCAATGCCCAGCGAGTGGCTTCGCCCCCGCCAGCCACTGGTGGCAAGTCCGCGCACGGGATGCTCGAAGGCAATCTCCAGCCTGTCCGAAAACCCGTGTCCGGTTCCAGCGATTGCCGCCGCCATCCGCGCGCCAAGCGAAAGATGAAACGCGATATCGCCGCCATTGTTCACATAGGCGCGCTCCAGATCGCGCTCCATGACCATCGCAGCCAGAACCTCATCCGCCACGCTGCCGGCCACCGCGGCCATGGGCGTGACGAAAACGGGAAAGTGCGGTTGTGCCGCTCCCTCCATCCGCCGCGCGATGGACCCCGCAAAGGCCCGCCCCTGCCCGTCCACCGGGCGCCTGAGCGCGGGCAGCTCAGCCACAAGTTCATCGAGAACGGTCTGGAAACGCCCTGCCGCCTGCCGGTAGGCCAGACGGCGCTCCCCCTCATCCCCGAAGGCTTCGACGATCAGGTCTATCGGCCCGTGATTGAGATGCAGCCGCCGCCCGTCGGGGAGCCATCTTGCGACTGGGCCGTTCATCGCGGTGGCTCCCGGCGCAATTGCTGGCGCGGCGGCCATGGATTGTCGTCCTGCGCCTGCCTGCTCTCTCGCGGATTGAAATATTCCCCACCCTTTTCGAGCACATCGTCGATGCTGCGGATTTCGTCAGCATAGCCACCAAGGCGAATATAATCGTCGCGTCGAAGCGTAAATTCGATGGGCGCCACCAAGGCAGGCGTGGGCACATATCCGAAAGCGTTGTCGGGCGTGCGCGCGACATCGACCATGATCGTGATGCCGCCACCCGGCCACACATAGACCGGCGCGCCGCCGCAGGTCACATAGGTCCTGAGGCCTTGTACGGATCGGGTAAGGTTGACCGGGTTTTCCGTTACGCCAGCGCGCAGCGATCCCCCGGCTCCCCCCATGAACAGGACGGTGCAAAGCGCCGGCTCGCAATTTTCCTCGATCAGTTCCACAGATTTGCGCAAGCGCTCGGGAAACGGCTTCTTGACCGGCTTCAGTGCCTCATCGAGCTCGTAATAGGCAAACTGTTCACCCGTAGTGGACACCATCAGCAGTGAAAGCCCTGCGCGCGCGCCCTTCTTCTCATTGAACGCACCAAGAATTTCGAGCGGATCCTCGATAGTCGTGCCGCCCCAGCCAAGACCGGGCTCCGACACCTTGAAATAACGGCCGGGTGTCGAGCGCCGCCCGACGATCTTGATGCCCGTGTCTTCCCAACCGATCACCTTGCCTGCCTGGTGCTCGGACACAACGCCGGTGATATGGTCGTCCACGACCACCACCTCGTCCACGAGCCCCTTCCACTGGGTTGCGAACATGCCGATGGCCGCCGAGCCGCAACCGACCCGCATGCGCTCCTCGCGCTTGCCGTCGATGACCGGCGGCTGCCCCGCCTGAACGACCACCGTGGCTCCGCCATCTATGGACAGTTCCACCGCCTTCTTGTTGCAAAGATCCATCAGCGCCTGACAGGTGACGCGCCCTTCGGCCTTCGAGCCGCCGGTGAGGTGGTGCACGCCGCCCAGCGAAAGCATCTGGCTGCCATATTCTGCCGTGGTCACATGGCCCACCGCTTCCCCCGCCACCCGCACGGTGGCGGTTTCGGGGCCGAGGAAACGGTCCGTATCGATCTTCACCTTGACACCGCAATAGGAGAAAATTCCCTCGGTGACGACGGTAACGAGATCGACGCCCTCCACGTCCTGCGAGACGATGAAAGGCGCAGGCTTGTAATCGGGATAAGTGGTACCGGCGCCGACAGCGCTTACGAAGCGGCGTTTCGTGTTGACGAGTTCGCCGTCCCAGGGCTCACCGCTGTCGAGCGAAACCAGCGCCGCCCCTTCTTCGGTCGCATGTTCGAGCACCGTCACGGGATCACACCGCGTGATCCGCCCCCCGAAATTGCCATAGCGGTCGCAAGCGCCCGTCCGCCCCTCGGCGATGTAACACATCACCGGACAGGCATCGCAGCGCAGCTTTTCCCCCGCTGCCGGCGTTTCCGGCGGGATCGCTTCAAAGCGTTCGGTGAGCTCGTTCATGCCTCGCCCCCCC
>SWCH01002654.1_pt1 | contig 71439 bp, 68 predicted proteins | sample 4690051 | NCBI WGS metagenome assembly SWCH01 (sample SAMN10267282, study PRJNA491770) | bioreactor metagenome | isolation source: DHS bioreactor inoculated with | place: Japan: off Shimokita Peninsula
GGGGGGCGCTGGAGGGGCCCGCCCACAGGCCCGTGTCCTCCAGCACTTCGCGCAACGCCGGCGGCACCGCCGTGGCGATCTTGTCCAGAGCGCTGTTGGCGGCATCGGCCAGTTCCTTGTCGCCCTGCTGCCCGACCCAGCGGGCACCAAGCAACAGCGCCTCCAGCTCCACCGGACTGAACATCAACGGCGGCATGAAAAACCCTTTGCGCAGCAGATAACCGACTCCGGCCTCACCATCGATCGGCGCGCCCAGACCAATCAGACTCTGGATATCGCGATAGATGGTGCGGGTGGACACTCCGAGCTGCTCGCCGAGAGCGCTGGCGGTTACCGGCCAGCGATGCCGGCGCAAAGTGTCGACCAATACGATCAGCCGCTCGGCTCTTTGCATGGTCTCAATCCTTTGAGCGGGTATGCTCGATGAGATCATCCACCACCGCTTGCTCCTGGCGCAGATCGGTAACCACGGGATCACGGCCGGGCAGCAGCAGGTTCAGCACCACCGCCAGTACTCCGCACAAGCTGATCCCCTGCAAGGTGAAGCCACCACCGCTGATGACCATGCCACCAATGCCGAACACCAACGTGGTGGCGACGATCACCAAATTACGCTGGCGCGCCAGATCCACCTTCGCCTTGATCAGGGTGTTCATGCCGACACTGGCGATGGAGCCGAACATGAGGATCAGGATGCCCCCCATCACCGGCGCCGGGATACTCTGCAACAACCCGCCAAAGCGGGACAGGAAGGACAACGCAATGGCGAAAACCGCGGCCCACACCATCACCCGGGGGTCGAATACCCGGGTCAGCATGACCGCCCCGGTCACTTCCGAATAGGTGGTATTGGGTGGTCCGCCAACTATCGCCGCGCCCATGCTGGCGACGCCATCCCCGAGCAGGGTGCGATGCAAGCCGGGTTTGCGCACATAATCCCGCCCGGTGACATTGCTGATGGCGAGCACATCACCAACGTGCTCAATGGCCGGCGCCAATGCCACCGGCACCATGAACACGATCGCTTGCCATTCGAACGTCGGCAGCACGAACTCCGGCGGCGCCAGCCAGGCGCGCTCGGTGACCACGGCGAAGTCCACCATGCCCAGCATCAGGGCGGAAAGGTAACCGCACAGCACCCCCACCATGATCGGTAACAGCCGGAAAAACCCCTTTGCCAGGGTGGCCACCAGCAAGGTGGTGACCAGCGACACCATCGACACCGTCAGTGCCTGCCCGTACGGAAACAAGGTCTCCTGGCCGCTGCCGTCCATGCCCATGGCCATGTTCACCGCGGTGGGCGCCAGACTCAGACCAATCACCATGATGATCGGCCCGGTCACCACCGGTGGCATCAACACGTGCAGGAATCCCGGCCCGCGCCAGCGCACCAGTGCCGCCAGCACCACATAGACCACGGCGGTGACCATCAGCGCGCCCATGGTGGCCGGCAGGCCCCAGGCCTGCACGCCGTGGGATATGGGCGCGATGAAGACAAAGGAGGACGCCAGGAACACCGGGATCGAGAAGCCGGTGATGCATTGGAACAACAAGGTGCCGACCCCGGCGGTGAACAACGCCACGCTCGGGTCCAGTCCGGTGAGCAATGGCATCAATACCAGAGCACCGAAGGCAACGAACAACATTTGCGCCCCCACCAGAACGGTGCGTGGCGCGAAGAAACCGGGAGTGGCGGACATGGAGGCTCCGTGACGTGATCGGTTAGCGGGTACCGAAAATGCGGTCCCCGGCATCGCCCAGGCCCGGCACGATATAGCCGTCCTGGTTCAAGCCCTCGTCCACCGAGGCGGTATAGATGTCCACGTCCGGATGGGCCTGCGCTACCTTATGGATGCCCTCCGGGGCCGCCACCAATACCAGAGCGCGGATCCGTTCACAGCCCGCCGCCTTCAGCATATCGATGGTGGCCATCAGCGAGCCGCCAGTGGCCAGCATCGGATCGATGATCAGGGCGGTGCGCTCATGAATGTCATGGGCCAGCTTCTCGAAATAGGCCACCGGCTGCAGAGTTTCCTCATTGCGATAAAGGCCCACCACGCTGACCTTGGCGCTGGGGATCAGCTCCAACACACCATCGAGCATGCCGATCCCGGCACGCAGAATCGGTACCACGGTGACCTTTTTACCCTTGATGCGCTGCACTTCCACCGGTCCGGACCAGCCTTCCACCGTGGCCGGCTCCAGCTCCATGTCGGCGGTGGCTTCGTAGGTCAGCAAGACCGCCAATTCACTGGTGATCTGGCGGAAACTGCGGGTACTCAGTTTGTGCTGCCGCAGCAGTCCCAATTTGTGTTTCACCAGCGGATGGGCAACTTCTTTCACACTCATCGAATGGAGGCTCCGTTTTCAGCGCTTCGGGTACGATCTAGTAAGAGCCGCTATTGTGTCGGGTTATCCGCCGCTGAACAAACCCGGAGGCCGGGCATGCCGGGCATTTGCGCTTTTCGGCCGGTCACTTCGACCGGGCATGAGGTCGATACTTTTGGCTATTAGCCAGCGCCGCGTCACGGTTGCTATAATCCGCGCCCATCGTCGATTTGAACCCTCGCTGAAAGGACCGATTCATGGATTTTACCAAGGTACCCGCCGGGAAAGAGATTCCCGAAGACATCTACGTGGCGATCGAAATCCCGGCCAATGCCGATCCGATCAAGTACGAGATCGACAAGGACAGCAACGCCGTCTTCGTCGACCGCTTCATGGCCACCCCGATGTTCTACCCGGCCAACTACGGCTACATCCCCAACACCCTGTCCGAGGACGGCGATCCCCTGGACGTGCTGGTGGTGACCCCGTACCCCGTGGTACCCGGCTCCGTGATCCGCTGCCGGCCGGTGGGCATTCTCAACATGACCGACGAAGCCGGTAAGGACGCCAAGCTGGTGGCGGTACCGCACACCAAGCTGACCAAGCTGTACGACAACGTCAAGGACATCAACGACCTGCCCGAGCTGCTGCTGGCCCAGATCAAGCACTTCTTCGAGAACTACAAGGATCTCGAAGCCGGCAAATGGGTGAAAGTGGACGGCTGGGACGGCGCCGAAGCCGCCAAGAAGGAAATCCTCAAGTCCGTGGAAGCCTTCAACAGCAAGTAAGGTCGCCGACCGGCACCTTGTTTGCCACACGAAGACCGGGGCTTACCCCGGTCTTCGTCGTTTAGAGCGGATATCTTTAAGATCTTGTTAAGCTTGACCCGGCCAACTGGGACTCTCAAAGCGGGAGTCCTTCCATGTGCCAGTCTCTCTCTCATTTCAACCCCCAAGACGCTCTGCAGCGCCGGCTGACCCTGCGCGGCGTGCCGTTGCAGGTGTCCCTCACACGCCGGGGTGACACTGACTATCGGCATGGCGCGGCTTTTATCCGTCGCCGCTACTGGCTGAGCTATGGCGCCCGGCCACGCGTTAACGCCCCATTCCTTGTGGTGCTGAAAGACGACCAGGGCCATTGCCGCGCCGCCGCCGGCCTGACTCGCGCCGCCGGCCAGAGCGTGTTCCTGGAACAGTACCTGCCGGAGCCGCTGGAACACTGCATCACGCTGCTTGCCGGGGTACCGGTATCACGTGACCACATCATCGAGATTTCCAGTCTCGCCGCGGACGGCTCCGGTACTGGTCGACTGTTATTCATCGCGGTGACCGCCCTATTGCCCCACCTTCAGGGTGATTGGATCGCGTTCACCGCCACGCGCCAGGTACGGAACATCTTCCACCGCCTGGGACTTGGCCCTGTTGCCCTCACCACCGCCGAACCCGGCCGATTGAACGGTGGCCATGAGTGCTGGGGACGCTATTACGACCACGATCCACAGGTGATGGCCGGCCAGGTGGCCCTCGGACATGATCGTCTGGTTCAAGCCGGATGGATCACCGGCAGGGAGGTCCGCCATGACGTGGTTGCTTGAACAAATCCATGCACACGCCACGCGCTGCCCCGACCGGATCGCCGTCGACGACGGCGACCATAGTCTTACCTACGCGGCGCTCTGGCGACAGATTACCGAATTGTCAGCGGCACTCGGCGACCACGGTGTTGGGCGTCTGGCACTGACCGGCGGCAACTGTATCGGCTGGTTGACGGCGGATCTGGCCGCCCAACACCGGGGACTGACCGTAGTGCCGGTCCCCCCCTTCTTCAGCAAGGGACAGCGGGAACACATATTCCAGGATGCCGCCCTGGATGCCGTCTATGACGGTGACACGGGCATCCTTTCCGCCACCGGAGCCCCTCCGGGCGAGGCATGGGGCGACGTTAGCAAAATCACTTTCACCTCCGGCAGCACCGGCCAGCCCAAGGGGGTTTGTCTAAGCTCCGACCATCTGGATCGTACCGTTCGAGCCCTCGCCAATGCTTTGGCGCCCCATGCCGGCGATCGCCATCTGTGCGTGCTGCCGCTGGCCACTCTGCTGGAAAACGTGGCAGGTATATATGTTCCCCTGTCGTTGGGGGCTTGTGTGTTATTGCCTGCGCTGGACACGCTCGGCTTCGGCGGCAGCTCGCAACTCAATCCCGGGACCTTCTATACCTCGCTACAGCAGTGGCGCCCGCAAAGCCTGATTCTGGTCCCGGAATTGCTTCGGGTACTGACCATGCTGGCCTCCAGGGGATTGCCGATGCCGGACAGCTTCCGCTTCATCGCGGTCGGCGGCGGCAAGGTCGATCCGGCACTGTTGTTACAGGCCCGTGAGCTCGGCCTGCCGGTCTATGAAGGTTACGGCCTGTCCGAATGCGGGTCCGTGGTGGCTCTGAATTTGCCTGGCGCGGACCGACCCGGCAGCGTCGGTCGGCCTCTTGAGCACGCGCGCATCAGCATCGACGGTAATGGCGAGATTCAGGTGTCCGGGGCTGTCATGACCGGCTATCTACATCAGCCCGTCGGCGATCATTGGGCAACCGGGGATCTCGGCCACTATGACCAGGATGGCTTCCTGTACGTCAATGGCCGCCGTAAAAACCTGCTGATCACCACCTTTGGTCGCAACGTCAATCCAGAGTGGGTTGAGAGCGCCTTTCAGCGCTGCGACAGCATACGAAGCTTGGTGGTTCAGGGCGACGGCGAACCGCATCTCACCGCGGTCATCGTGCCCATGCCTCACGCCGAACTCAGTCACTTGAAGCAGCAGATCGCCGACATTAATCCGTCGCTGCCGGATTATGCCCGGATCGGCACCTTCATCATCGCCGATGCCCCCTTCTCCCCCGAGAATGGTCTGGCCACCACCAATGGCCGCCCAAGGCGCGACGCCATCCTGCAACGTTACCCCACCCGACTGGCCACGCCGGTCGACGCTTCTCTCGCATGACACCAAGAGGTGCCCCAAATGTTCTTTGACACTCTGCAACAACAGACCGAGGAGGCTCGCGCGCATCTATTGCGCGCGCCGGTACTGGCCGCGATCCCCAAAGGTCGTTTCAACCTGGACAGCTACCGCTACTTTCTCGGCCAGGCCTATCACCACGTCAAACACACCGTACCCTTGATGATGGCCTGCGGTTCGCGTTTGCCGGCCCGCCTGGAATGGATTAGGGAAGCTCTGGTGGAATACATCCAGGACGAATACGGACACCAGGAGTGGATCCTCAATGACCTCCAGGCCACCGGAGCGGACGCCGAAGCGATACGCCATGGCCGACCGGATCTCCCCATCGAGCTGATGGTCTCCTGGCTCTACGACATCATCCAGCGCGGCAACCCGGTGTCATTTTTCGGCATGGTTCATGTTCTGGAAGGCACCAGCATCGCTCTCGCCACTCCACTGGGAGAGCAAGTGCAGAAAAGCCTCCATCTACCCAAGGAAGCGTTCAGCTACTTATATTCCCACGGCGCGCTCGATCAGGAACACTTTCGGTTCTTCACAAAACTGATGAACGGCATCACGGATACCGTTGATCAGCAGGCGGTAATCCACGCCAGCCGTGTCGTCTACCGTCTCTACGGTGAGATGTTGCATCAAATACCGATCACCGCCCCGGGTCAGTTGCAACAGGAGTCCCGCCATGAACAGCCTGCATGATCAGACCTGGCTGTTGATTGGCGCCAGCGGAGGGATTGGCCGCGCGGTACTCGACCGGCTGGTGGATCTGGGAGCCACCGTCATCATCGCCGTGCGTCAACCGCAGCCGCTTCATCAGTGGCCCGGGGGCTCCCGCGTCATCCCGGTGAGGCTGGATCTGGCTGCCCAGGATCTCGGCGCGCAGCTGGAGCAGGTTATTACCGGGCACGGACTCCCCGATGGCATGATCCATTGCGCCGGCGTCAATCGATTCGTCTCCGCGGAAGGGAACGATGACCTCAGCCTGCGGGAAATACTCGACGTCAATTTACGCAGTGCCATGGTCGTCGCGCGCGAGTTACTTCCGGGTTTTCACCGGCGCGGAAGCGGTACCTTGCTGTTTGTCGGTTCCACCTTCGGCAGCATCGGCTATCCCGGCTACAGCGCCTACTGTGCCAGCAAGTTCGGACTGCGTGGCTTCGTTGAAGCGTTGCGCCGGGAGCTGGCAGACACCCGCCTTTGCGTCCGCTATGTAGCCCCCCGGGCCACTCGTACCGATATGAACGGCTCCGAAGTGGAGGCGCTCAACCATCAACTGGGCAACCACATGGATGCACCGGAGAAGGTCGCCGAGCACATCATCTCGGCGCTCAGCGGACGCCGTGCCACCACTTTCCTGGGCTGGCCGGAAAAACTGTTCATCCGCATCAATGCCTTGTTGCCGGCCCTGGTCGACAAAGCGCTGCGCAAGCAACTTCCCATCATTCAGCGGTTTTTGAGAAAAGGAGCGGCCTCACCATGACCATCCCATCCTCTCTGATCCCACGTCTATTGCTTCTGCTCGCGATCCTGTTTCCCTGGCAAGCGCGGGCGGACGCCTTTGACGATCAGTTGCTCTCAATCCAGAAACGCTGGGCGGAAATTCAATACCGGCTGCCAGAGGATCAACGCGCCGAAGCGTTCGAAACGCTACAGAATGAAACCCATGTTTTTGCCGAAAATCATCCGCAACGGCCAGAGGCCAAAATCTGGGATGGCATCGTACTCAGCACCTGGGCCGGCGCCAAAGGCGGTCTCGGAGCGCTATCGCTGGTAAAAAAAGCGCGCAAACAGTTCGAAGCCGCCATCGCCGAGGATCCGACCAGCCTGGACGGCTCCGCCTTGACCTCGCTCGGTTCCCTCTATTACCAGGTTCCGGGCTGGCCGGTGGGTTTTGGCGATGGTGACAAGGCCCGGGAATTGCTGACGCGCGCCTTGGAGATCAATCCGAATGGCATCGACAGCAATTATTTCTATGCTGACTTTCTGCTTGATCAGGGGGACAAGGCTGGCGCTCGCCGTTACTTCAACACCGCGCTACAGGCTCCGGCCAGACCACAGCGTCTCCTCGCCGACGAAGGACGGCGCGGCGAAATTCAGGCGAAGCTGAAATCACTGGACAAGTAGTCAACCGGAACCACCAGCGGCCGGCAATGTCAGCACGGCGGCGGCCGGTCGCTCGGATGAGCGCAGACGAAATCGCAACACCCCCCCATGGATGGAGAGAATGCGTTCGACAATGGACAGTCCCAGACCGGCCCCAGGGACATCCTGCCGTCCGCGACTGAAGCGTCCGCTAAAGCGACGCTGCTGTTCCTCGGTAAGCCCCGGACCGCCATCGCTGATCTCGATCCTGACATTACCGTCGCCCTCGCTGATATCCACGGTAACGTCGGTGCCCGGGGGAGAGTAACGGCAGGCGTTGTCCAACAGGTTACGCATCAACATATCCGCCATTTCCGCGGGCAACCCCAACCAAGCCTGTGGCGGTGCCTTGAGTGTCACTGTTTGCCCCTGTTGTTCCGCGAGGGGAGCCACCAACGTCACGCAGTCTCTCGCCACGGCAACCGCATCGCAATGCTGTTGCGCCGACACGGATTGCGGATCCAGGCGCGCCAGCAGCAGCAATTGCTCGACGGTTCTTGCCGCCCGGTCCACCGCTTTTCTCAGCTGCGACATGGATGCCGCCACCTCCGCCGGATCATTCAACTGAGCGGCATTATCGGCGTGGAGACGAAGCGCCATTAGCAATGTCCGCAGTTCATGGGCGGCGTCCGCGGTGAATCGTTTTTCACGTTCCAGAGTGTTTACCAGACGTGCTAGAAGTGTATTGATCGCGTCGGTGAGCGGTGCCAACTCCCGAACCGGCCGTTGACGAATCGGCGTCATGTTATCCGCGTCCCGGCTTTCAACGGACCTCGCAAGACGGGTCAAAGGCCCCAGTCCTCGCCGAATTGCCAGCCATACCAGCAGCAGAATCACCGGAACGCTCAGCACATAGGGCGCCAACAGTGTCATGGCGGTATTCGACACCAGTGAGCGGCGTGCCTTGTCGCTTTCCGCTACCACCACCCAGCGCCCGCCGGACAATGGTAATGCATAGGCATGCCAGCCGCCTGTCTCCCGATACCTGCCGCCTTCCTCCGGATTGTCCAGAGGCAGCAGAGCGTGATCCGGCGCACCACTGCTGGCCAGGATCAGCTCTCCATTACGCCAAAGCTGATATACGAAATACCGTTGATAGCGATGTTCGCGGGGTTCAAGCTGGGCGATTTCCGGCTGCGGTGGGTGGCCTTCCCGCCAGAATGCCGCCATCAGACGGCCGCTTTGCACCAGCTCCGCATCGTATTGCTCGTCCATCTCATGATAGAGCGTTCGATAGGTCCCCCACACCAACAACATTCCGCTACCCAGGATCAGGACAATCAGCGTGGTCATCAAAAAACGGCGAATGGAAAACATCAGACTCGATTACTGTCATCGGGAAGAGTGAAAGCGTAGCCCACGCCACGTACGGTACGAATCAAGGCGTTTCCCAGTTTGCGTCTCAGATGATGCACGTGCACTTCAAGCGCATTGCTTTCCACTTCGTCGCTCCACCCATACAAGGCCTGCTCCAGGTAATCGCGGCTGAATACCCGGCCGGGTTGTCTGGCCAGTTCCATTAGTAACGCCATTTCTCTCCTCGGCAAATGGAGCCGCTCTCCGTCCCGCTGCACCGTCATCGTATCCGGATCAATAGTCAGGTCACCGGCGTGCACAACGGTACGTGCCGGCTCACTACCACGACGAAGACGCGCACGCAGACGGGCTCTCAATTCGTCAACCGAAAAAGGCTTGATCAGATAATCATCGGCCCCCGCATCCAGCCCCAGAATACGATCGTCAAGCCGGTCCCTTGCACTGATGATGATCACCGGCACCGGGTCTCGGCGCCCGCGCAATTGCTTCAAGGCGCTCAATCCATCCTCGCCGGGCAGCCCCAAGTCCAATAACACCGCATCAAAGTGCCCATCCGCCACCGCCGAAGAAACCAGGTCGCCGCGCGCGATATGATCCACGGTGTAGCCGTCATGCCGCAATGCCCTAACCAGTCCGTCAGCCAGCAAGTCATCGTCTTCCACGAGAAGAATTCGCATTCCGCTTTACCCCTTTTCTTTCTTTTGGACCACTCGAAAAGGGGATCGGTTCGAGGAACGGTTCATTCGACTGCTGGGGCGCCAGCAGGACTGTGTCAGGACCTCCCGTTGCGGAATTGTTTCGGCGTTTCCCCGCTCCAGCGTTTGAACGCCCGGGAAAAGTTCGCCACATCGTTATAGCCCAAGGCATAGGCCACATCGCTGACCCGCTGATGGCGATCCTTGAGCAGCGTCCGGGCCCGTTCATAAAGCACTTCGTCCTGCACTTGCCGGTAGCTTGACCCGGCCTGTTGGAGATGCCGTTTCAGTGTCCGCGGCGATACCGCCATGCGTTCCGCCATGGCCGCCAGATCCGGTAACGGTGCCGCCGTATCACGCAGCACCGCCCTCACCCGTTCGGCCAGCGGCCCCTCCTGTTCCGCACGCCAGCGGCTGACTTCCGCCTCGCATTGTTCCCGCGCCAGTGCCGCGGTCTGCGGATCCGCCAACAGCGGCGTCACCGACAGCAGTGCTTGCGGCAAAACCAGCGCGTCCTCATCCTGATTGAAGCGAACCGGCACCGGCACTTCCCCTCTCAGCGCCATGGCATGGGCCGGTGGCGGTTGCCGGAAGTGCAGCTCCGCCCCTTCCGGTACTGCTTCCAGCAACTGTTCCAACATATGGATGAACCCCACCAGCATGGCCTCCACCACGAAGGCATGGATCCGTCCGGGGTCGGCCGTGGCCACCAGCGGGAAAATCACCCGGCCCGCCTCCTCACGCCGGTCCATGTGCCAGAACGGCGCCCGCAGCCCCAGGTAGCGCCGGGCGGCATCGAGACCATCCCCGAGAGTGGCGCTGGACAGCGCCAGCAGCCCCACCGGACCATGCAGAGTAATGCGCATGGCCCGGGCATAACGGAACCCCAGCCCGGCGGTGCCGGCCATGTCCAGGGCCTGCTCGGCGCATCGCTGGGCCAGCTCCAGCGGCACCCGGCTCTGCGGCGCCAGCAGCTGCTCACGGCTTTCGCCGACGCCCCCCAGCAAAGCGGCGGGGTCCTTGCCCAGCCCTTTCATCACATCACACAACAGCACCACATAGATGCCGGGGATACCGGCATCGAACCAGGCACGGCCCAAAGTCACCACAGGTTGGCCCTCCACGACAAGACCCGTCACCGCTACTGGAGCATATTGACGGACATTCAACATTGGCAGAATCGCCAGGAGAGCCCGATGCGATTGTTTTCCCGTCGACGTAGCGAATCACGCCAGCCGATCAAGGTGCGGCGCATGAACTTCGATTTCAAAGGTCTGGAGAAAGCCGGCTATTGGTATGGCGATGATCCGGTGGCCACCCATCTTCTCAACGTCCTCTCCATCACCTTTCCCGACGGCGAGCGCTTTTTCGTGGACGCGGTACGCGCCTTCCGCGACCGCGTCGACGACCCGCAACGGCAGAAGGACATCTCCGGCTTCATTGGCCAGGAGGCGATGCATTCCCTGGAGCACAAGGCCTTCAACGATCTGGTGGCGGGACAGGGTTACGATGTGCTGGTCGAACGCGCCCTGAACGTCACGCAGAAGCTGCTGGCCGGTGCCCGCAAGCATTTGCCACCGGAGCGGCAGTTGGCCGCCACGGCCGGTCTGGAACACATCACCGCGATCCTCGCCGACACCATTCTTAGCCACAAGGACGTGATCGAGAGCATGGATCCTTCCGTGCGCCCCTTGTGGGTCTGGCACGCCATCGAGGAAACCGAACACAAGGCCGTGGCCTTCGATCTGTACCAGGATGTGGACGGCGACTACTGGCAGCGCCAACGCGCCTTCCTGATCAGCACCGCCTATCTGATTACCTTCACCAGCTATTTCACCTGGCAGTTTCTGAAGCAGGACGGCGTCCACCGGCAACCGCTGACGCTGGCCAAGGGCCTGTGGCGTCTGTTCGGTTACCGGGGCGTGATCAGCTCCACCGTACCGGCCTGGTTCCGCTATCTGAGCCCGCGCTTCCATCCCTGGGACGACGACAACACCGATCTGGTGGCGAAATGGCGTGACACCCTGCCGGAGCCGGCGGTCAGTTCGGTGGCGTGAAGGCAGTTAATAGTTAACAGGGAATAGTTAACAGCGCGCGAGACAGGACAGGTTCATCCGAAAGCATGGAGGCCGCGCCCTAGCCCTGGGCGCGGCCCCGTCTTATGGAACGCCCTAGAACCAGGTGGCGGGTAGACCGATCAGTATCAGTGGCATCCACAACCCCAGTGCCGCCAACGCCGCGCCGTCGGTTTTCGTGGCCAGAAAGACATGGTCCACATCGGCCTCGGGCTGGTCCGGATCACCGTACAGAAAGGCGGCGGAGAAATAACAGGCCGGCACCAGCGCCAGCCACGGCACCGGGGTGAACAACCAGGCCACGACCAGAGCGGTGCCCTCGATCAGACGGCGAAAGCGCACGCTGTGCCAGAGCCCGCGCAGCGTCGCCACCAATAACATCGCCGCCACCAACAAAATCAGCCACTGCCCTCTGTCCAGATGCCATTCCAGAATGCGCGGTCCGGACCACAACATGTCCACCGCCAGCAGCGCCGCCACCATTATCGACACGATCACGCCCCGGGCCGGATGACGCAACGTCCACAGCGGCAAGATGGAGGCTCGCCTTTTAGTGATCTCACCCGCCGCTCGGGACAGGAAGTGGAAGAACAGAAAGCCCGTCAGAGCCCAGTAAAAAGCGGGATGCTCTTGCGCCGCAAGCAGGTCGGTGCCTTTCTGACCGATCTCCGCGGCAACAAAAAATAAATAAGGATAAGAAGCGAGCCGGAATAACCGGGTGCAGACGCTGCCCCGGTAGATCGGCGCGTGCCTGACCGAGAAAGGTTTGTCGTACTTCTTTTCCATCGGCGGCCTGTAGGGAATCATGCGTGGAATCCGGGCGCGGTAATCCAGGTACTCGTCACCAAAAATCTCCACCAGTTGCTGATCCTCCTCCCATAATCGGTGCCGATAGGCGATGACCCAGAACGTCATCATCACCAAGGTGAACACCCCGCTATTGATGATCAGGCACAGCCCCAGGTCCATGAAAAAATTGGACAGATGAAATGGGTCGCGGACCCAACGGTAAGGACCGGACCGGGTCAAAGTGGCGTTTTTGTCCAAATGCCCTTTCGCCCAAACGTGCAGCCAGGCCGCCAGGGCCATGAACACCGCGCCCACCGAAAACGGCAACGCCGCCATGGCATTGAGCCCCGCCAGGCCGAGCAGCACGCCGCCCCCCACCAGATAGCTGCGCAGTTTGGTGCGCCGGATAGGAAGGTATTTTTCCCACTTATACTTATGCATCGAGGTTTTGGACAAGAGGCCCTCCCGTTCGACTATCGCATCAATTGGGTGTGTACCGCGCGGAATACCCTCTTTCCGCGCGCGCCCTGGATTCCAGCCGTGGCCCCGAAATCAACACAACTGTCATGATCCTGCGGGATACTCCAGGGAGACGGCATGCGCCAGCACATCAGAACCAAGGCAATGACCACCGATCCTGGTTGATTTCGGGGACAACTTTATGACATCCCAAAAAAAGGACCGTCTCTTCGCCGCCGAGGAACAGGCAATCAGCGATTTCGATTTCGGCGAGAACACCGCCGCCGTTTTCGACGACATGCTCGATCGCAGCATCCCTCAATATTGGGAGCAACAGCGGATGATCGGGGAACTGGCCCGGGAATTCGCGGTGCCGGGCTCCCGCATCTACGACCTGGGTTGCTCCACCGGCATCACCTTGAAAACGCTGGATCAAACCGTGGCGCCGGGTGTGGAACTGGTGGGCTGCGATTACTCCCCGGCGATGCTGGAACGGGCCCGGCACAATCTGGCCGAGCAATGCCTGTCTGGCCGTGTGCGTCTGGAATACGCCGATCTCAATGAGGGCGTCCAGGTACAAGACGCCTCGGTGGTGGTGCTCAATCTCACCCTGCAATTCGTGCGCCCGCTCAATCGCGAAGCCCTGCTGTACTCAATCGTCTCGGGACTAAGACCTGGCGGCACCTTGATTCTGGTGGAAAAAGTGCTGGGCAACGACGCCTTCCTCAACCGTCTGTGGATCAAGCTCTATTACGACATGAAGAAGCGCAACGGCTATTCGGAAACCGAAATCGCGCAAAAACGCGAGGCCCTGGAAAACGTCCTGATCCCCTACCGCCTGGACGAGAACCTCAAGCTCCTCTCCCGCGCCGGCCTGGACAACGTGGACGTGTTTTTCAAGTGGTATAACTTCGCCGGTTTTCTCGGAACAAAAAAAGCAGTGAATAGTTAATAGTGAACAGTGAATAGCGCGCGAGACAAGAAAGGTTGATCGGACAGCAAAGAGGCCGCGTCCAAGGGCTGGGCGCGGCCTCTTCGTTTTCAGGAAAAACCATCAAACAGGTTTCTCAGAGAAAGTTGCGGATACACAAACACGCCTTGCGGAACCGCAAACCTTTTTCTTCGCTATTAACTATTCACTATTAACTGTTCCCTGCTTTTCCTACCCCTCCTGCAGCAACTTCCGAAGATCAATCAGGGAGGCGTTGGCGCGGGACAGGTAGTTGGCCATGACCAGGGAATGGTTGGCGAAGATGCCGAAGCCGGAGCCGTTCAGAACCATCGGGCTCCACAGCGTTTCCTGGGTGGCTTCCAGTTCGCGCACCATCTGCCGGAAGCTGACGGTGGCGTTCTTCTTGCGCAGCACGTCGGCGAAATCCACTTCCAGCGCCCGCATCAGTTGCACCAGTGCCCAGGACGCCCCTCTCGCTTCATAGAAAACATTATCGATTTTCATCCACGGGGTTTTCACCACTCGTTCCTTGCTGTCCAGCTGAGTCACCGGGGTATTTTCCTCGGTGTCCAGCGTGGTGCGCCCGACGCTGCGGCTGAGGTCCTGGCTGAGGGCGCCAAGCCGGTTCTGTACTTCGTTGAGCCAGGAATTCAGGTTGTCGGCCCGGGCGTAGAACCGGCCATCGCCACTGCGCAGGCTCTCCAGGTAACGCTCCAGCGCGCGGATACCCCTACGGTACTCGCTTTCCGTGGCGGGCATGGCCCAACTGCGGGAGTCGAAATTGAACTGCGGCTCGGCAATCGCCAGATTACGGTCTTCCTGACTCTGGGACTGGGAGCGGCTCATGTCCCGGCGCATCACCCGCACCATATCGCGTAACTGCACCAACACGCCGAACTCCCAGGACGGCATGTTATCCAGCCACAGTCGATGCGGCAGCACGTCGTTGCTCAAATAACCGCCCGGTTTGTCCAGCAGGGTACTGGCCACGTTGATCACTTCCAGCGTAGTGACCTCTCCAGGCTGGGCATTGGCGAGTGCCCGCACTTCCTGGAGATCCGGCTCCCAGCTCCAGTACCAGCCGAGCAGTACGTCCACCAGAAGCAGGATCACGATCAGCCACAGGGCGCCTTTCCATATCCGGTTATTGGCCGGGTCCAGCAACCGGTCGCCCATCTTCTGGGAGAACTTCTCATTACTCATCGGTGATCCCCACTCGCGTCCTCTCAGGCCGGCAGCGGCCTTTTCCATCATGTCGGAGCCCCGGCTCGGGGCTCCACGGCATTGTGCGCCAATATAACAGCCTTTGTCGCCAACGACAGGGTCCCGGCCGCCGGCGGCGGCGGTCTTTGCGTCCATTTCGGCATGGGGGCACAATGCGTTCTTCGCCGCCACCTGCTATCACTGCCTTAAAGCCCCTTTAATCCACGAGGCGCAGACTGGGAACCGATCCGCGCAGGCGGCCTCTATATTTACCCGGAGTATCAGGAATACGGGTAGCACCGGGCCACCGCCAGCGGGCCGTGGCCGTGCTCTTATGTTTGGGGGAGACCGGGCCAAGGACAAAACCGGTTATCTGGAGAAATCAATGTCACAACGCTTGCGTTCACTATTATCCCTTTTTGTGCTGGGGCTGCTCGCCAGCCCCGCGCTTGCGCTGTCTCTGGGCGGGGGAAGCAGCGGCGGGTTGGGCAACGACCAGCCGCCCACGGTGGACGAGGCGATCCAGGTGATGGCGGATGCCGACTGGGACAAACAAACCGTGCTGGTGGGGTTTGAACTTCTCGACGACGTCTATCTGTACCGCCAACGCTTTGAGTTCATTCTCCGCGACACCAACGGCAACGTTCTCGATGACTTTTCCGGTTTCCAGATGCCCGCGGGCAAACCGAAGGTGGATCCCATATTCGGTGACGTCGAGGTATTCTACCAGCGGCTGGAAGTGTCGTTGCCGTTGCGCAGCGTGCCGCTGGCCGATACCGAGTTGGAGGTGCGTTATCAGGGCTGCATCGAGGATTTGCTGTGCTACCCGCCGGCCAGCAAGACCTTCGCCTTCGAGGAGCCCCGTCCCGGCAAGCCCCCCACGGCGCTGAGCGCCACCGCACCGGCCGCCACGCCAACCGCCGCCGCGAGCACAAGCGACGGGGGGTTCCTGGAAACGCTGTTTTCAGAGGACGCCAACGCCTTTAATCGCTGGATCTCCGGTCAGAGCCTGGGGCTGGTGATCGCCCTGTTCTTCGCCGGCGGTCTATTGCTGGCGTTCACGCCCTGTGTCTTCCCGATGATTCCGATCCTCTCCGGTATCATCGCCGGGGAACAGCACCCCAGCGCCCGCCGCGGCTTCCTGCTCAGCAGCGCCTATGTGCTCGGCGTGGCGGTGCCCTACACCCTGGCGGGGCTGTTGGTGGCCCTGTTCGGAGCCGGGCTGAACCTCCAGTTCCTGTTGCAACAGCCGGCCGCGATCATCACCAGTGTAGTGATCTTCGTGCTGCTGGCACTGGCCATGTTCGGCCTTTATGAGTTGCAGTTACCTGCGGCGCTGCGCGACCGTCTCAACCAGACTGGACCGAAGCGCAAGGGGCTGGCCGGCGCCGCCCTGCTTGGCATGATCTCCGCCCTGGTGGTATCCCCCTGCGTCACCCCGATCCTCGCCGGCGCCTTGATCTATGTGGCTGGCAGCGGCGATGCCCTGACCGGCGCCGCCAGCCTGTTCGCGCTGTCCATCGGCATGGGCGTGCCGCTGATCCTGTTCGGCACCGGCGGCGGCCATTTGCTGCCCCGGGCCGGCCTGTGGATGGAGGAGATCAAACGCTTCTTCGGCGTGGTCATGCTCGGGGTCGCCATCTGGCTGCTGGACCGCATCGTGCCGGCGCCGGTGACCCTGGCGCTGTACGGCCTGTTGCTGGCCATTTACGGCGTCCAACTGGGCGCCCTGGAACCGGTGAAAGAAGGCGGCTCCCGCCTGAAACGGGGCCTGGCTCTGGTGCTGACGCTGTATGGCGTGATTTTGTTGATCGGCGCCGCCTCCGGCGCCCGCGACCCATGGCAGCCGCTGGCCCACTGGCAGCAACCGGCGGCACCAGTGGCCGTTACTACTGGTACGGCGCAACCCACGGCGGCCAAGGAGGACCACGGTCCCTGGCGCACACTCACCGGCCAGGCGGCGCTGCGTCAGGCCCTGGCGGAGTCCTCCCGGGCCGGACGGCCGGTGCTGGTGGACTTCTTCGCCGAGTGGTGCGTGGCCTGCAAGGTGCTGGAGGAAACCACGCTGAGCCACCCGGACGTGCTGGCCACCATGGAGGGGTTCGATCTTTATCGGGTGGATATCACCGACATCAACAGCGAAAACCAGGCGATCATGACCGAATACAACATCTTCGGTCTGCCCAGCCTGGTGTTCTTCACCCCCGCTGGCGAGGAAGTCCCGGAGTCCCGGGTGCTCGGCGAGATGGGGCCAGAGCGGTTCATCCGCCATCTGGAACAAACTGTCTTGCCGGTCACCGCCTCCTGACCCGCCGCCGTGACCGGCGTCCCGATCCCGTGATCAGGGGCGCCGGTACATGTAACGAATAGTGTAAAGTTCTTTTTTCGCCGGGCGATTCCCCCTAGACTGCAAACTTCGGGAAAAGCCCCGGCCTGATGCCGTTTTTCCCTCCTGTTCACCGCAGATAACGACACATTCAGGGGTATCCATCTTGGCCACCATTCTGGTTCTGCACGGACCCAACCTGAATCTGCTCGGCCAACGCGAGCCGGACAAATATGGCGCCACTAGTTTGGCGCAAATCGACCAGGCCCTGCAGATCCGGGCCCGGAAGGCCGGCCATCATCTGCAGCATATGCAAAGCAATGCGGAATACGAGTTGATTGAGCGCATCCATGCCGCCCGCGCGGAAGGTGTCGACTTCATTCTGATCAACCCGGCGGCCTTCACCCACACCAGCGTGGCGCTGAGAGATGCCCTGCTGGCGGTGAGCATTCCGTTTATCGAGGTGCACCTTTCCAATATTCACCGGCGCGAAACCTTTCGCCATCACTCTTATTTCTCGGATATCGCCGAGGGAGTGATCTGCGGTCTTGGCGCCGACGGTTACCAGTTGGCGCTGGACGCGGCCATCCGCCGTCTGGGCACCGACGACGACATCTGACTTTTAACATCAACAGCTCCCAACAGGACTGGACATGGATATTCGAAAAATCAAGAAATTGATCGAGCTGCTGGAAGAATCCGGAATCGAAGAACTGGAAATTCACGAAAACGAAGAATCCGTACGCATCACCCGGGGCGGCTGGCGCAACGCCGCGCCCGCCCCCGCTGCCCCCGCCCCGGTGGCGCCCGCTCCGGCGGCTCCGCAACCCGCCGCGGCCCCGGCGGCCGAACCGGAACCGGCCTCCCCGGCCGGCCATCTGGTGCGCTCTCCCATGGTGGGCACTTTCTACCGGGCCTCCTCCCCCGGCGCCACCCCGTTCGCCCAGGTGGGCCAGAAGGTCAACGCCGGCGACGTGCTGTGCATCGTCGAAGCGATGAAAATGATGAATCAGATCGAAGCGGACAAATCCGGCACTATTGATGCCATCCTGGTCGAGGACGGCGAACCGGTGGAATTCGACCAGCCGTTGTTCTCCATCGTTTAACGGAGGTCGAAATGCTGGAAAAAGTCGTCATTGCCAACCGCGGCGAGATCGCCCTGCGCGTGCTGCGCGCGTGCAAGGAAATGGGCATCCGTACCGTGGCGGTGTACTCCAAGGCGGACCGCGATCTGATGCACGTGCGTCTCGCCGATGAAGCGGTGTGTATCGGCCCGGCGCCATCCACCGATTCCTATTTGAACATCCCCGCCATCATCAGCGCGGCGGAAGTGACCGACGCGGATGCCATTCACCCCGGTTACGGCTTTCTGGCGGAAAACGCCGACTTCGCCGAAAGCGTGGAACGTTCCGGCTTCACCTTCATCGGGCCGCGCGCCGACACCATCCGCCTGATGGGCAACAAGGTGTCCGCCATCGAGGCGATGAAAAAAGCCGGCGTCCCCACCGTTCCCGGCTCCAATGGTCCGGTGGGCGATGACCCGGAAGCCACCCAGGCCATGGCCGAGCAGATTGGCTATCCGGTCATCATCAAGGCCGCCGCCGGTGGTGGCGGGCGGGGCATGCGCGTGGTGGAGCATGCGGATCAATTGCTCAACGCGGTGACCCTGACCCGTTCCGAAGCGAAAAACGCTTTCGGCGATGCCACCGTGTACATGGAGAAATTCCTGCAGAAGCCACGCCATGTGGAGATTCAGGTGCTCTCCGACGGTGCCGGCCACGCCATACACCTCGGCGACCGGGACTGCTCCCTGCAGCGCCGTCACCAGAAAGTGGTGGAAGAGGCTCCGGCCCCCGGCATTCCGGCTCACCTGAAGGAAGAAGTGGCGCAACGCTGCGTCAATGCCTGCAAGGAGATCAACTACCGGGGCGCCGGAACCTTTGAGTTCCTGTACGAAAATGAAGGCTTCTACTTCATCGAGATGAACACGCGCGTGCAGGTGGAGCACCCGGTCAGTGAGATGATCACCGGCGTCGACATCGTCAAGGAACAGCTGCGCATCGCCGGCGGCGAAGGCCTGACGTTGAAGCAGGAAGACATCACCTTTCTTGGCCACGCCATCGAGGTGCGGGTCAATGCCGAGGATCCCAATACCTTCGTACCCAGCCCCGGCAAGATCACCTACTTCCACGCACCGGGCGGCAATGGGGTGCGGGTGGATTCCCACGTCTATGGCGGTTATACCGTACCGCCCTACTACGACTCACTGATCGGCAAGATCATCACCTGGGGCGAGAACCGCGACGTGGCGTTTGCCCGCATGCGTAACGCTCTGGACGAGATCGTGGTGGAAGGCATCAAGACCAACGTGGCCCTGCATCGGGACAAGATCTTCCGCGACACCGCGTTCCAGGAAGGCGGCGTGGATATCCACCACCTGGAAAAGAAGCTGGGTAATCATTAAGGCATCGCGGCTCTTTCTTGTATGGAAAGAGCCGCGATGCCTCAGCCCAGCAAATGCCGGACCCGCTCCGCCACCTCGCCGATCTCATGGGACGGCAGGTCGGCGGCATCCCGGTAGCCCACCAGTAACGCCTCCACCAGATCATCACGCAGATGCGGGCGATCTTCCTCGCAACGCAGGAAGTGCAGCCAGTTACGGCGCCGGGCCCAACGGGACATGGACCAGGGCCGCACCTTCATATCCAGCACATCGATCAGACCAATGCGCAGACCGTCGATGACGATGTTGCCCGGATGCACGGAACGGAAAAACACACCCAGCCGGTGCAGACGGGCGATAAATACGCCCACCCGGTACATCAGTTGGGTATCCACCTGCCCGCGAGCCAACATCTGACGCAACGTCAGACCCGGCATCGGCTGGTACACCGCCACCGTATGCGGCTCACCGATAATGCGGTGCAGGCTTTCCACCTCCAGGGTGGGGATGCGCAGTTGTGCCAGTTGCCGGGCATGGCGGGCAAACCGTACCGCCGCCGGGGACAACAATTCGCGGTTGAAGAAACGCTTGCGCCGGAAGTATTTCAGGTAGCGGCCATCACGCAGACGCAGCACCTTGATGCCGTGCCCGTCGCTTTCGACCACTTCCGAGTGGCTGATCACGTCCTCCAGCTGCTGGCGGCGGAGGGGATGAATCCGAATCATGGTAAAACGGCTCCTGAACCGTTTTAAAGGCGACCACCGCTATGGGGGCGCGAAAAGGGAAAATCAACGATAACGAGAGAAACGCGGCAGAATCGCCGGAGTGCGCGCCATATAGTCCAGATAGCGATGACCGTACCGCTCCAGCATACGTTGCTCTTCCCTGGGCAACTGCAGCAAGTAAACCATTGTAAAGGTCAGGGCCGCCGCGGGGCCAGCCAGCCAGTTCTGTAACAGCAGCAACTGCGCCAGGGACCAAAGCAGCATGGCGGCACAGGCCGGATGGCGCAGATAACGATAGATACCGCTATCCACCGGACGTCGGGAGCATCGGGCCAGATCCTCCTTGGCCCGCCAGAACAGCCACACCGCGGCACTGCCGAGCAGCAGCCCCAGCCAGGCCACTTCATCCATGAATACGATGTCGGCGAACTCGAACCAGGGCACCATCATATCCAGGAAAGGAATCACCGCCATGGTGCAAAACATCATGCCGACCAGAATGACTTTCTCGAGATCCAGCGAGGTGCGCGCCGGCACACGCGGACGCCGCAAACGCGGCATCGCGAACCGGTACAGCAAGGCGCTGGCGATCACCATCAGCACCAATATCAACTCGGCGGCATCTTCAGTCATAGGCTGGTCAGTCCGATAGACGAATCCGGATAGTACCCCTTAACGGCCGGTGAAAAAATAGCCGGTCCGCAAGTGTCAATGGCCATGACGGCCAAGCCCACCACGGCGCAAATTTTTCCTGTCATCGCTATACTGCCGCTTCTCCATGGAGGTGTCATGACCTGGCAACAACTACATCTGGCTTCCGACTCGCAACAAGCGGACGCCCTGCAAGACGCATTGGAAACCCTGGGCGCGGTGGCGGTGACGCTGACCGACGGCGCCGACCAACCGGTATTCGAACCGCCGCCCGGCGCACGGCCGCTATGGCGGGCCACCGTGGTCACCGCCTTGTTCTCGGACCAGGACGACCTGCAAAAAGTTCTCCAACGCCTGGATGCGTTGGGCCTGACGCCCCAGGATCACCGTATCGAAAGGCTGGAGGATCAGGTCTGGGAGCGGGCCTGGATGGACGACTTCGCACCGATGCGCTTCGGTGAGCGGCTGTGGATCGTCCCCACCTGGTGTGAGCCGCCGGATCCGGAGGCGGTCAACCTGCGCCTGGATCCGGGGCTGGCCTTTGGTACCGGCACCCATGAAACCACCGCGCTGTGCCTGGAATGGCTGGAAGCGGCGCCGCTGGCCGGAAAACGGGTGCTGGACGTGGGCTGCGGTTCCGGCGTGCTGTCCATCGCCGCCTTGCTGCTTGGCGCCGGGCAGGCCCTGGGCAATGACATCGATGAACAGGCCTTGCTGGCCAGCCGCGCCAACGCCGAAGCCAACCAGGTGGCCGACCGGCTCGATCTGTGCCCGGCGGACGCCATGCCGGCGGGATTCCAGTGCGATGTTCTGGTCGCCAACATTCTGGCGGCGCCGCTGATCGAGCTGGCCCCGACCCTGGCCAGCTATTGCAAACCCGGTGCGCTGCTGGCGTTATCGGGCATTCTCGCCGAGCAGGCCCAAGCCGTGGCGGAGGCCTACCGGCCCTGGTTCGATCTGTCACCGATCGAGCAGCGCGGTGACTGGGTAAGAGTGGACGGGGTTCGCAAGCTGTCCGCATAACAGTTGCGGTGGGGCACCATGATTCGGTAAAACACCTTACACAGTCCCTACACGAAAAATCCGACCCACGGACCGCCAGCGCATGACCGGCCCTTACAAGACCCGCTGCCCCCATTGTGAGGCGCAATTCAAGATCAGCGAGGAACACCTGGCCCAGGCCAAGGGGGCGGTGCGCTGCGGCTCCTGTTTGCGGGTCTTTCAAGCCACCGAGCATCTTCTGGAAGGTCCGCCGCTGGTGCGGGAAGAAACGCGGCCGCCCGCGGTGGACTGGTCGGCGGCCCTGCCCGAGGAAGCATCGGCTCCGGCCACCGATGGCCATGACCGCCCTCACGCGGAAGACGACGGCCAATTGCAACTCAGCGACAGTTTCCTGTCTCTGGAAAAGGAAGACCCGATCCCAGACCTGGATCTGGAGCTGGGTAACCACCCCCATGAACAAACCGATGAATCCTGGGCCGAAGCCCTGCTGCGAGAGCTCGAATCGGACCCCGAGCCAAAACCGGAACCGGTAACCGCCGATGCCGAACCCGCGACGCCGGAGCCCGCTCGCGCCGAGCCGGAAGCGGCCACGGACGACGCCTTTGAATTTCTCAACGGACCGGCCACCGCCCGCTCGGCGGCGCGCCGCGAACTGGATTCCCCTCCCCGCCGCAGCCCGCTGGCACTGCTCGGCTGGACAGCGGCTTCACTGGCGGCCCTGGCGGTGCTGGCCGGTCAGTATTTGATTTTTCACTTCGACAGCCTGAGCCGGGATCCGCGCTGGCGCCCCGCCTTTGCCGAGGCCTGCGCAGTGGCCGGCTGCACCCTGCCGCCACGAGTGGATGCCAACCGCTTGCGCGGCACCAACCTGGTGGTGCGCAGTCACCCGAGGTTCGACAATGCCCTGGTGGTGGACGCTCTGCTGTTCAATGAGGCGTCCTGGCCGCAGCCGTTCCCGGAACTGGAGCTGACCTTTATTGACCTGCAAGGCAAGCCGGTGGCCCGGCGGCGCTTCCATGCCAATGAATACCTGCGCGGGGAATTGGCTGGCGCCACGGCCATGCCAATCCGGACACCGGTACACGTTTCCCTGGAAATCGTCGACCCGGGGCGCAAGGCGGTCAGCTACCATCTGCGGCTGCTGCCGGCGGGCGAAACGCCGGCGGCACGGCTTTCCGATGCCCACTGACCCGCGGAACCCCGGCACCGGCCTTTTCTCCCGGCGCCCGGACCTCTATGATTGGCGCCCCCATGCCGGCGTCTCCACCCGGTGAACCTGTTGCGTCCAACCGAGGACAATCATGCGCATCGGCCCCCATGCCCTGCCCAACCCGGTGATCCTGGCCCCCATGGCCGGCGTCACGGACCGCCCGTTCCGGCGGCTGTGCCGGGAACTGGGCGCCGGTCTGGTGGTGTCGGAAATGGTGACCTCGGACACCCGCCTCTGGCAGTCGGCAAAATCCTCGCGCCGGCTTGATCACAGCGGCGAGCCCGGCCCGATCTCGGTGCAGATCGCCGGCGCTGACCCTTTGATGATGGCGGAGGCCGCCCGCGCCAATGTGGACCTGGGCGCCCAGATCATCGACATCAATATGGGCTGTCCGGCGAAAAAGGTCTGCAAACGGGCCGCCGGCTCCGCCTTGCTGTCCGAGCCGGAGCTGGTGGCACGGATTCTCAAATCGGTGGTGGCCGCCGTGCCGGTACCGGTCACCCTGAAAATCCGCACCGGCCCCACCCGCGACAACCGCAACGCGGTAATGATCGCGCGCATCGCCGAGCAATCCGGCATTCAGGCGCTGGCCATTCATGGCCGCACCCGCGCCGACCGCTTCAATGGCGAAGCGGAATTCGAAACCATTGGTGAGGTGGCACGCTCCGTGGAGATCCCGGTTATCGCCAACGGCGATATCGATTCCCCACAAAAAGCGCAACGGATACTGCAAAGCACCGGTGCCGGTGGTATCATGATCGGCCGCGCTGCTCAGGGTAACCCCTGGATATTCCAGGATACGGTGCATTACCTGGAGCACGGTCGTTTAGCCCCGGCGCCATCGGTGGAAGAAGTACGCGCTCGCGTGCTCGCTCATTTGAGTGACTTGCATGACTTCTACGGCACGTATTCCGGTGTGCGCATCGCTCGCAAACATCTGGGCTGGTACACCCAGAATCTGCCGGGCGGGGAGCATTTCCGGCGCGGATTCAACAACCTGGAAAAGGCCACCGACCAACGGCGGGCCATCGAGCAGTTTTTCCAACAGATCAGCGCCAGCAGTGACCGGTTGCGCATCGGTTGCTATGGCGGGGTGTCTGCCCGGAACAAAGACGGAGCATTGGCCGCATGACCCTTTCTTCCATGAAGACAGTCACTGCACGGACACTGACAGAAATGAACACCGCTGAATCGCGTAAACCGCATCTGACTCTCGCCCGCAGCGAAACCCACGATACACTGCGTAACTGCGTGCGACGGTCCATCACCGACTATTTCAATCAGCTGGATGGGGAAGCGGTCAGCGACCTGTACCAGATGGTGCTGGCGGAGATGGAAATCCCGCTGCTGGAAAAAGTCCTGGAATACACCCGTGGCAACCAAACCAAGGCCGCCGAGTTACTGGGCCTGAACCGCGGGACGCTGCGCAAGAAACTCAAGCAGTACGGTTTGCTGTAACCCTTTCCCTGATGATCCAAGGGCAGTGCTGACTGCCCTTTTTTGTTTGACCCAGACTCGGTGACTCTCCCATGAGCAAGGTGGTAGAACGCGCGCTGATCAGCGTTTCCGATAAAACCGGTATTGTCGACTTCGCCCGGGCCCTGGCCGACCGGGGCGTGGAACTGCTCTCCACGGGCGGCACTTTCCGTGCCATTCAGGAGGCCGGCATCGCCGTTCGCGAAGTATCCGATTACACCGGCTTCCCGGAAATGATGGACGGACGGGTGAAGACCCTGCACCCCAAAGTGCACGGCGGCATCCTTGGCCGGCGCGGCCAGGATGATCAGGTCATGGCGGATAACGACATCCAGCCCATTGATCTGGTGGTGGTGAACCTCTACCCCTTCGAGCAGACCGTCGCCAACCCGGATTGCAGCCTGGAAGACGCCATCGAGAACATCGATATCGGCGGCCCCACCATGGTGCGCTCCGCGGCGAAGAACAATGCCCACGTGGGCATCGTCACCGACGCCGGCGACTACGCCCGCGTGCTGGAGGACATGGACGCCAATAGTGGTGCCTTGTCCGATGGGTTGCGCTTCGATCTGGCGATCAAGGCGTTCGAGCACACCGCCGCCTACGACAGCGCCATCGCCAACTACTTTGGCCGCCGGGTCGGCAACGGCAGCGCCGACTTCCCGCGCACCATCAATCTGAATTTCATCAAAGCCCAGGAAATGCGCTATGGCGAGAACCCGCATCAGAAGGCGGCGTTCTACACCGAGCGGCAACCTGCCCAGGCATCCGTGGCCACCTCCCGCCAGTTGCAGGGCAAGGAACTGAGCTACAACAACATCGCCGATACCGATGCCGCGCTGGAATGCGTCAAGTCGTTCACCAAACCGGCCTGCGTGATCGTCAAGCACGCCAATCCTTGCGGCGTGTCGGTGAGCCTGGACGGCATCGGCAAGGCCTATGAGCTGGCTTTCCAGACCGATCCGGAATCCACCTTCGGCGGCATCATCGCGTTCAACCGTGAGCTGGACGCGGACACCGCCAGGGCAATCGTCGACCGTCAGTTCGTGGAAGTGATCATCGCGCCGAAGGTCAGCCAGGAAGCCCTGGCGATCACCGGCGCCAAGAAAAACGTCCGTGTGCTGGAATGCGGTGAAATCAACGGGCCGGCAGCCGCCGGCCTGGACTACAAGCGGGTCAACGGTGGCCTGCTGGTGCAGGACCGGGACGTCGGCATGATCACCGAGGGGGATCTGAAAGTGGTCACCAAGCGGGCGCCGACGGAAGCCGAGATGCACGACCTGATCTTCGCCTGGAAGGTCGCCAAGTTCGTCAAATCCAACGCCATCGTCTATGCCAAAAACCGGCAGACCGTGGGGGTTGGCGCCGGTCAGATGAGCCGGGTGAACTCCGCCCGCATCGCCGCCATCAAGGCGGAACACGCCGGCCTGGAAGTGAAAGGCTCGGTGATGGCGTCCGACGCCTTCTTCCCGTTCCGTGACGGCATCGACAACGCCGCCGAGAATGGCATCCGCTGCGTGATTCAGCCGGGCGGATCGATCCGCGACGAGGAAGTCATCGCCGCCGCCGACGAGGCGGACATGGCCATGGTCTTCACCGGCATGCGCCACTTCCGTCACTAACCGGCCAGCAACGGAGACACACGGATGAAAGTTCTGATCATCGGTTCCGGCGGCCGTGAACACGCCCTGGCCTGGAAAGTGGCCCAGGCGGAGCACGTGGAAAAAGTGCTGGTGGCGCCGGGCAATGCCGGCACCGCCCGCGAAGCCAAGCTGGAAAACGTGGCGGTGGACGTGCTTGATCTGCCGGCCCTGGCTGACCTGGCCGAGCGCGAGCAGGTGGCTCTGACCATCGTCGGTCCGGAAGCACCGCTGGTGGCGGGCGTGGTGGATTACTTCCAGGAACGCGGCCTGCGCTGCTTCGGCCCGAGCAAGGCCGCCGCCCAATTGGAGGGCTCCAAGGCTTTCACCAAGGATTTTCTCGCCCGCCACCGGATCCCCACCGCCGCTTACGGCAACTTCACTGATGTGGACGAAGCCCTGACCTACGTTCGTGAACAGGGCGCGCCAATCGTGATCAAGGCCGACGGCCTGGCCGCCGGCAAAGGCGTGATCGTCGCCATGACGCTGCAAGAGGCGGAAGACGCGGTGCGCGACATGCTCGCCGGCAACCGTTTCGGAGACGCCGGCCACCGCGTGGTGGTGGAAGAGTTTCTCGACGGCGAGGAAGCCAGCTTCATCGTCATGGCCGACGGTGAGCACATCCTGCCGATGGCCACCAGCCAGGACCACAAACGGGTGGGCGACGGCGACACCGGCCCCAATACCGGCGGCATGGGCGCTTATTCGCCGGCGCCAGTGGTCAGCGACGCCGTGCACCAGCGCATCATGGATCAGGTGATCCGCCCCACCGTGGCCGGCATGGCCGCGGAAGGCATGCCCTATACCGGTTTCCTGTACGCGGGTCTGATGATCGACGCCACCGGCCAGCCCAAGGTGATCGAGTACAACTGCCGTTTCGGTGACCCGGAAACCCAGCCGATCATGCTGCGTCTGCAATCGGATCTGGCCGGGCTCTGCCAGGCGGCCCTGGATCGCCGCCTGGACCAGGTGGAAGCCCAATGGGATCCACGCCCGGCACTGGGTGTGGTGCTGGCCGCCGGTGGCTACCCGGATGACTACGGCAAAGGGGATGCCATCGAAGGGCTGGAGCAGGCCGATTCCGATCTGGTGAAAGTGTTCCACGCCGGCACCCGCGAGCAGGACGGCCAGGTGGTCACCAACGGCGGCCGGGTACTCTGTGTCACCGCCCTCGGTGACAGCGTCGCCGACGCGCAACGCAACGCTTACCAGGGCGTTGCCAGGATTTCCTGGAAAGACGCCTACCACCGTACCGATATCGGCTATCGCGCCGTGGCCCGGGAACAGAACTAGGGTGAACAGGCCCTAGCCTCCGTGCCGATTACCCCGGCGGCCTGACCGGCCGCCGTCAGCCCACGCAGGGAGTTCCATGCCTGAATCGCTGCCGCTGTTTCTGCTGGCCGTTGCCATCGGCACCTATATTCAGGCTGTCACCGGTTTCGCCCTTGGCATCTTTTTGCTGGCCGCCGTGACCCTGCTCCATCTTGGTTCCATCCCCGCCACGGCGACGGCCCTGAACATCATGAACCTGGCCCTTGGCGCGGTGGTGGTGGTTCCCCAGCTGAGAAAGGCGGATGGCCGTATCGTCGCACAGAGCCTGATCGGACTGGTGCCGGCCATGGTCATCGGTGTACTGCTGCTCAGCTATCTCAACAGCAATGCCCAGAACCTGCTCAAGGCCCTGCTCGGCGCCGTCATCATCGCCGCCGGCCTGGTACTGGTCTGCCGCCCCGATCCACTGCCCCGGCGTTCCTCGCCGGCCGCCTTTGTCGGCACCGGCTTCCTGGGCGGGTTCTTTGGCGGCCTGTTCAGCGTCAGCGGTCCGCCCATCGTCTATCAGCTCTATCGGCAGCCGATCCCGGTCCAGACCATCCGCATCACCCTGCTGACCCTGTTCTCACTGGCTTCGCTGGGGCGCCTGGTGGTGGTCGGACTGCACGGTGATCTGACCCTGGATGTGGTCAAAATCGGGCTGCTGTCGCTGCCGGTGGTGGCGGCGATGGCCTGGGTCGGCAACCGCTTCCCGCCGCCGGTCAGCGAGCGCACCTTGCGGCGCGGCATCTTCGCCCTGCTGATGCTTTCCGGCGGCGGCACCTTGCTGATGGCACTGACCGCCTGACCTACAGCGACTTTGTAGCAACCGCTGGGCTTTGATTTGGCGTGCCGCCCCTCCCTCTGGCGGGACTCTTATCACAAAACCGCGGCCCGCCGGGCAGCACGGCGGGAAAACGCTTGGAGTAGCCGCTATCATCAGCCCAAACGCGACGTTTCGGGACCGAGAGTCTCATCACAACCATAATGATCGCCGCCCGATAAGGGTGCCCGGCTTCTTTTGATGCCGTGCGTTTGTTCAGGGGGAAAGTATGTCCATCACCACGCCGGATCCGTCCCGGCTCGCCGAGTTTATTCCGTTCGACAGTCTCAGCCACACTCACCTGCACGCCATCCAGGGCCAGTTGGAAGCGCTGAATCTGCCACCCGGCCGGATGGTGTTCAAACGGGGCCAGCACAGTGACAAGGCCTACTTTCTGGTGGACGGTGAGCTGGATCTGATCGATGCCGGCTTCAGCGTGCGGCCCTTCTCCGCCACCGACGACGAGAATTACCTTGCCCTGGACAACTACGCGCCCCATACCGTCAACGCCATTACCCGCACCGACGCCACCCTGTACACCCTGGATCGGGACAAGCTGGACTTATTGATGGCCTGGACCGGCGCGGTTGATCTGCTGCCGCCGCCAGGGCAGGACGAGCAAAGGGACTGGACCGACGCGCTGCTGGCTTCCGGCCTGTTCGCCCGCATCGCGCCAGCGAAACTGCATACGCTGTTCATGAAGTTCCAGCCCCGGGAAGTGGAAATGGGCACCACCGTGGTCCGCGAAGGAGACAGCGGAGACACCTTCTATGTGCTCAAACAGGGCCAGGCCATGGTCACCCGCGGCCAGGGGCGCGGCGCCAATACCCTGGCCACCCTGGGCCCGGGCCGCTTTTTCGGCGAAGATGCTCTGATCAGCGATCAGCCGCGCAACGCCACCGTTACCATGACCAGCGATGGCGTGCTGATGTGCCTGGGGCAGGATGATTTCCAGGAAATTCTGCAAGCCTCGGTGATCCGCCATCTGAATGAGGCTACTCTCAACGACATGGTTCGCGACGGCGATCACGCCTGTATTTTGCTCGACGTGCGGCTGGCGGCGGAGTTCCGGCACGACCGGACTCCCGGGGCCCGCAACATTCCATTGGGCGAATTGAGACAAAAAGCCCCCGCCCTGGAGCGGGATTTCACTTATATACTGTGTTCCGCCGGTCGACGCAGCGAGTTGGGAGCCTATATCCTTTCCGAAGCCGGCCTGGAAGCGTATGTGCTGGATCGGGAAACGACGACGGATGATGCCACCAAGGACGTTTTGGCCACGGAATAACACACCAGCGCGATGGCTGCCGCTGATATTCGGCCTGCTCTGGCTGGTCGCCGGTCGCGCCTGGGCGGCTCCCCCGCCGCCGTTCGTGGTCAACAGCGAGCCGGACAACGCCCGCATCACCATCTATTCCGAGTACCTGCCCGACCCGGACAACCACTATTCCCTGGAGGATGTGGTCAGCGGCGGCCTGGACCACCGGTTCCAACCGGCCTCCCGTTTCGTTGAGCGGCTCGGGCTGAGCAACCACGACTGGTGGATCCGCGTTTCCATCCACAATGAGCTGTCCGACCAGCAGCGTTTCGCGCTGGTGATGGCGCCCCGCGCCTACCAGGACAGCCAGTTCTACCTTCCCGATGGCCCACCCGGTACCACCCGTTATCGTACGCCACTGCCGGATGAGTCCTTTGTCCACCGCTACCCGATCCAGGTGCTCGATCTGCCGCTGGGCCAGCCCCAGGTGTTCTACTGGCGGGTAAATCCTCATGGTGAGCTGGTCTATTCATTGACGCTCACCACCATGCAGAAAGCGCTCGGCGACAACCCACTGTACGGCGTCTACTGGCTGCTGATCGGCATGTTGCTGGCCATGTCCCTGTACCATCTGGCCCTGGCCTTGATGCGCTCCGCCGCCAGCCATGGTTACCACGCCCTGTTCGGTTTCTGTGTCGTCGGCCTGATCGTCATCGGCAGCGGCTTTCTGGGCCATCCGGACGATCTCAGCAGTTGGGATCATCCGCTGCGCCTGACCCTGCTTTCCGGCGCTCTGTTCGCCGCCTGCGGCGCCGGGCGCACCTTTGTCGACAGCCGTCAGCACAGCCCGGCGCTGCATTACATTCTGCTGGTGCTGGGCGCGTTGGCCCTGGTTCAGATCCCATTGCTATTGATTCTGCCGTCACCGGCGGCCATGGGACTGTGCTGCATACTGGTGCTGCTCACCGCGCCCTGTTTAATCGCGCTGGGCTATCAGGCCTGGCATCGGGAAGTGCCGGCCGGAGCCCTGTTCTTCTTCACCAGCATCCTGGTCGGCGTTCCGGTGGCCATTCTCTGCCTGGTCACCCTGGGGCTGCTGCACACCGGCCTGGACGTGCCCCTGACGCTGCTTTTGGTATTCACCGTGGCGGGCACCTTGCAAACCGCCGGTCTGCGCCTGCAGCATCAGCGCCGCCAAAGACTCAAGGCGGAACAACTGCGCAATCAGGCCGTCGCCGAGACCGTCGAGACCACCCGGCGCGAAACCCTGGCGCGCATGGGCCATGACGCCCGCACCCCGCTCAGCGGCATCCTCGGCATGGCCGAATTGCTCGACGATACCCCGCTGACACCGAACCAGAAGGAGTGCGTCAGCGCCATTCACAATGCCGGCGAAAGCCTGTTGAAGATCATCAACGATGTGCTGGAGTACTCCCAGCTGTCGACCTCCGGCGCCGAAATCAGCCATGAAGCCCTGGATGTACACGAGCTGCTGGTGGACGCCGTGGACCTGTTCCGCGAGCGGGCCGAGGAAAAGCAGGTGGAACTGATCACCCACGTGCACACCAATGTGCCGGCGCGCATGGAGGGGGACCCCGGGCGCCTGCGTCAGGTGCTGACCAACCTGATCGGCGCCTTCATCCGCCAGGCCCAGCACGGCGAGTTGATCATCGATGTGTCGCTGGAACCCACCGGCCAGGCCGGTCAGGTGCGCTTTGAATTCTCCGGTACCGCTCTGCGTGCCGGCACCCTGCATGATCTACGGGAAAACGGCGCCCGCCAGGACAGCAGCACGCTGAATCTGGCCATCGCCGAACAGCTGGTGGAAGCCATGAGTGGCCGCTGTGGACACCGCGACGGGCACAACCAGGAACCGGCCTATTGGTTCATCGTGCCGTTGTCGGCGCTGGATGATCCGGCACCGGACAATCCGGCGGACCGGGTGCCCCTGCTGGGCCGCAGCATGCTGGTGGTGGATGACTCCACCACCGTGACCCGGGTAATCCGCCATCTGGCCCTGAGCTGGGGCATGCGCGTCACCGCCAGCAACGATCCGCGCGAAGCGCTGGCCTCGTTACGTACCCAGGCCAATATCAATGAGCCCTACGATGTGGTGCTGCTCGACCACCAGATGCCGGGCATGACCGGGGTGCAGCTGGCGGCGCGGATCCACGAGGATCCGGTCATCACCCACTCACCGGTGCTGATCATGCTCACCGGTATCAGCAGCTCCCCCACCGATGTGGACGCGCGTAACGTCAGTATTCATCGGGTGCTGACCAAACCGGTGTCGGCGCCGCGCCTCAAACAGGTACTGAGTGAGGAGTTGGGCCTGCAGCGCCCGTCGGCGCCCCGCCAACGCAGCGAAAGCCCGGACCCCGGGCTGCAGGTACTGGTGGTCGAGGACCACAAGCTGAGCCAGAAAGTCATCCGCGGCATGCTCAACAAACTGGGCATTACTCCGGAACTGGCCGCCAACGGCCTGGAAGCCCTCCACCGTGCCACCCAGAAGCGTTATGACCTGATCCTGATGGATTGCGAGATGCCGGAGATGGACGGGTTCGAGGCCACCCGGCGGATCCGTGCCCACGAGCGGGAAAACGGCCTGGTGGCGGTCCCCATCGTCGCCCTCACCGCCCATATCCTGCGCGAGCACCGGGAGCGCAGCCTGGCCTCCGGCATGAACGCCCACATTCCCAAACCGGTGGAACTCAATGTGCTTCGTGACGTGCTGATCCGCTTTACCCGGCGCGGCCAGGTCGAGGAATCCGGTGAAGAAACCTGACCCGCGCGAGGCGCGCCGCCGCGACGATGGCGAGCGTTGCCTGCTACACTATCGGCCCGGCCATGCCACCGTCCGCCACGGACATCGGCATGGCCGGCTTACCATCCGCCCCGTGAGCATCGTGGAGAAGTCGTGATGACGGGTCGTCACCTGACGCCAGTGGACCAATTGCTTAGCCGCGTGGACAACGCGCTGCGCACCCTCACTCCCGGGTCCACCCGGGCCTCCCGGCAGCCCGCCGCCCAGCCCGGCGGTGACGAAGCCGCCATCAAGGACCCGAGCGCCGCCCTGGACGCCCGGCAGCGGCGCCATATCGCCGGCCTGATGCGTATCAACCACACTGGTGAGGTCTGTGCCCAGGCGCTGTATCAGGGCCAGGCCAGCACCGCCACCTTGCCCCACGTGCGCCATGCCATGGAGGAAGCCGCCCGGGAGGAGGAAGATCATCTGGCCTGGTGCGAGGACCGTATCCGCGAACTGGGCAGCGTGCCCAGCCGTCTGAATCCGCTGTTCTACGCCATGAGCTACACTCTCGGTGCCGGCGCCGGGCTGGCCGGAGACCGCTGGAGCCTGGGCTTTGTCTCGGAAACCGAGCATCAGGTGGTGCGCCATCTGGAGCGCCACCTGTCCGAACTGCCCGCCGCCGATCACCGCACCCGTGCCATCCTTGAACAGATGCGCGAAGACGAGCTGAAACACGCCGTCACCGCCGAAGACGCCGGCGGCGCTCCCCTCCCCACCCCGATCCGCCGCGCCATGACCCTGATGAGCAAGGTGATGACGCTCACCACCTACAGGATCTAGTGAACAGTGAATAGTGAACAGTGAATAGCGCGCGGATGAATTTCTCCGTACGCTGCAACGAAAGAGGCCGCGTCCAGGTGTTGGGCGCGGCCTCTTTATCTTTTGATTTTCGCTGTTAACTGTTAATTGTTAACTCTTCACTGCTTTTTTTACATGTTCCGGCTGTAGAAAATCTCCAGCATTTCGGTCTGCAGACGTTCCTTGATTTCGGCCAGTTCGGCGTCGTCGAACTCGTCGCTGCCGGCGCCGAACAGGTAGTTTTCGATGTCGAAGTCCTTGAGCAGCATCTTGGTGTGGAAGATGTTCTCCTGGTACACGTTGACATCGATCATCTGGTAGGCGTTCTGCGTGTCCTCCACCAGGAAGTTCTGGATCGAGGTGATATCGTGATCGATGTAGTGCTTGGTGCCGTCCAGATCCCGGGTCATGCCGCGGACCCGATAGTCGATGGTGACGATATCGGAGTCGAAGCTGTGAATCAGGTAGTTCAGCGCCCGCAGCGGTGAGATCACGCCACAGGTGGACACATCCACATCCACCCGGAAAGTGGAGATACCGTTGTCCGGATGGGACTCCGGATAGGTGTGGACAGTCACATGGCTCTTGTCCAGGTGCGCCACCACCGTGTCCGGCAGCGGCCCGGGCGCTTCTTCGTCCCAGTCGGTACCGCTCGGCGGGGTTTCGTGTTCCGCGATCAGCATGGTCACACTGGCGCCCTGCGGATCGTAGTCCTGACGGGCCACGTTGAGGACGTTGGCGCCAATGATGCGCGTCACGTTGGTGAGGATTTCAGTCAACCGCTCCGCGTTGTAGAGCTCATCGATGTACTCGATGTACTCCTTGCGGTGCTGCTCGGTCTTCGCGTAGGCGATGTCGAAAATATTGAAGCTGAGCGACTTGGTCAGGTTGTTGAAACCGTGCACCGAAATCTTGGGATTGGGATCTTTTACCACCGCATTTCCCCGTTGGCGGTCGTCACCGCCCGTGGTTAACTCACTCAACCCCGGATACGGCTGACCGCACCGGGAATCCGCAGGTTTTTGGCGCCGGCCCAGGTCCGCCCGGCACCTCGCCGCCTTGGCGAAGGGTATCCGCTCAGGCTTCGATGGTATAGCTGTGGGTGACCTCCACACCACCACGGGTGAGCATGATCGACGCGGAGCAGTACTTCTCCGCCGACAATGACACCGCCCGTTTCACCTGCGCCTCCTTGAGATCCTCGCCGGATACCACGAAGTGCAAATGAATTTTGGTGAATACGGCGGGGACTTCATCCTCCGCCCGCTCCGCGCTCAGCTCACAGCGGCAGCCTGTCACGTTCTGACGGGATTTACGCAGAATATGCACCACATCGAACGCGGAACAACCGCCAACGCTCATCAGCAGGGTTTCCATCGGGCGCGCACCGCGATTCTGGCCGCCATGATCGGGCGGACCGTCCATAAGGATGGTGTGACCGGAACCGGATTCCGCCTGAAAACAGGCTTCGCCCTGCCATTCAACCACAGCTTTCATCACCTACTCCTGCTCGGCACCGGAGCGGCCCGCCGGGCCCGCCCCCAAATGGGCGCGCAGATTACCACAGAGCGACCCCGCGACCATACCCTTAGAGCCTGCTCATGGTCTCCACGCCACCCTGTTTACCACCTCCGCCCGCCCCCAACAGCGGACCGGCGTCACCCCTTCGAGCTCTCGCGGGCTCCTACCCTTGGCAGCGATGTGAAAAACAGGCAATATCCTTGAGCTTAATCGGCTAAGACATTCTTCTGGCTTAAGCAGAGACCCCATGAGCGACGGCAACAAGATTATTCCCAATCTGGACCACTTTCTGGCCAACTGCCACCGTCGGCGGTATCCGGCGAAGAGCACCATTATTTACGCTGGCGATGAGTCCGACGCCCTTTATTACATTCTCCGTGGCTCGGTCACGGTGATGATCGAGGACGACGACGGTCGCGAAATGATCATGGCGTATCTCAACGAAGGTGACTTCTTCGGTGAAATGGGCCTGTTCGAGAGCGACCCTTCCCGTTCCGCCTGGGTGAAAGCGAAAACCGAGTGCGAAGTGGCCGAGGTGAGCTACGCCAAATTCCGTCAGTTGACCCGGGAAGACGCCGACATTCTGTTCGCCGTATCGGCGCAACTGGCCGGCCGTCTGCGCGCCACCACCCGCAAGGTGGGCGACCTGGCGTTCCTTGACGTCACCGGCCGGGTCGCCGGCACCCTGCTGGACCTGTGCAAGCAGCCCGACGCCATGACCCATCCCGATGGTATGCAGATCAAGGTCACCCGCCAGGAGATCGGCCGGATCGTCGGCTGCTCCCGCGAGATGGTCGGCCGGGTCCTGAAGAATCTGGAAGAACAGGGCCTGGTGTCCGTGAAGGGCAAGACCATGGTGGTGTATGGCACGCGCTGATGAAGGCAGCGAATAGTTAATAGGGAACAGTGAATAGCTCGCGGATAAAGCGCCGCGGACACTGAAAGCCAAGAGGCCGCGTCCAGAAGTTGGAGCGGCCTCTTGGCTTTTTCTTTGCTTTTGATTTTCGCTGCTAACTATTCACTGTTCACTATTAACTAGAAAAACAGCTTTTTCAGCGCCGCGCCGGGGTCTTCCTCGCGCATGAAGGCCTCGCCGACCAGGAAACCGTGGATACCGTTGTCACGCATCAGGCGCACGTCGGCGCGGGTGTGGATGCCGCTCTCGGTGACCACAAGGTGATCGGCGGGTACTTGCGGAGCCAGTTCCAGAGTGGTGTCCAGACGGGTTTCGAAGGTGCGCAGGTCGCGGTTGTTGATGCCGACCACTTCCACGTTCAGCTTCATCGCCCGCTCCAGCTCCTCACCGGAGTGCACTTCCACCAGCACATCACAGCCGGCCTGCTGGGCGGCGTGGTAGAGCTCATCCATCTGAGCATCGGACAGTGCCGCCACGATCAGCAGAATGGCGTCCGCCCCCATGGCCCGGGTTTCGAACACCTGCCAGGGGTCAACAATGAAATCCTTGCGCAGTACCGGCAACGACACCGCGTTACGGGCGGCGCGCAGATAGTCCTCATGCCCCTGGAAGAACTCCTGATCGGTGAGCACGGACAGGCAGGCGGCGCCATTTTCCTCATAGCGCCGGGCGATATCCACCGGATCGAAGTCCTCACGAATGACCCCTTTGCTGGGGGAGGCTTTCTTGATTTCCGCGATCACCGCCGGTTTGCCCTCGGCCACGCGATCATACAGCTTGCGATGGAAACCTCTCGCCCGACGCTGATTCTCCGCCAGCGCCCGCAAATCCCCCATGCTGTAACGGCGTTTGCCGTCGGCGATCTCCTGCTCTTTACGTTCGATGATGCGATCAAGAATGGTGCCGTTGCTCATGGCCGCTCCTGGCTGTCTGAGCGGGCCGTGCGCCGGCCCGCTTTCTTTATCGAGGGTGGTCAAGCCACTCCCATTAGAACGCTCCCGGCGGGGGATGTTCAAAGGGCTTATGTTAAATCCTGTCCAACCCGCCGCTCTCAGTCCGCCGCTTTCAAGGCACGGCAAAACTGGGCCAGTTCCCGCATGCGCTCGGCGGCTTCACCGTTATGAATCAAATCATCCGCCATCCGCACACCTTCCGCCAGTGTGCGGGTCACCCCGGACACATAGATCGCCGCGCCGGCGTTCAGGGCCACCATGTCCGCGGCCTTGGCCGACACCGGCCCGGTGCGCTTGCCGAACGCATCCCGGATCAGCGCCAGCGACGCCTCGGGATCGGTCACGTCCAGCCCCACCAGGGAATCTGACTCGATGCCCACGTCTTCCGGTGTGATCTGGAACTCCCGTACTTCACCATCCCGGAATTCCGCCACATGCGTGCGCCCCGCCAGAGTGATCTCGTCCAGGCCATCATGGCCATGCACCACCATCACGTGCTCCGCGCCCAGGCGTCCCATGACTTCGGCCATGGGCCGGCAAAGCCGGTCGGAGAAGACGCCGACCACCAGCCTCTGGACGGAGGCGGGATTGGTCATCGGGCCGAGAATATTGAACAGTGTGCGCATGCCCAGCTCCTTGCGCGGGCCGATGGCGTATTTCATGGCGCTGTGATGGCCGGGAGCGAACATGAACCCCACTCCCACCGCGTCCACGCACTGGGCCACCTGCTCCGGGGTCAGGTCAAGATCGATACCGGCGGCCTCCAGCAAGTCCGCGGAGCCGCTTTTGGAACTGACCGAGCGGCCACCGTGCTTGGCCACCCGGCAGCCGGCGGCGGCGGCGACGAAGGCGCTGGCGGAGGATACATTGAACAGACTGGCACCATCACCGCCGGTACCGACGATATCCACCAGATGGCGGCGGTTCTCGATGGTCACCGGTTTCACCAGCTCGCGCATCACCATGGCGGCACCGGTGATCTCGTCCAGGGATTCGCTCTTCATCCGCAACCCCACCAGGAAACCGCCGATCTGAGCGTCGGTGGCACCGCCGGTCATGATCTGGCGCATTACTTCCCGCATTTCCTCGGTGGACAGATCGATATGCTCCACCACCCGCGCCAGCGCGTCCTGAATGTTCATTGTTATTGCCCCCCGTGCTCGAGAAAGTTCTTCAACATGGCGTGGCCATGCTCGGTCAGAATCGACTCTGGATGGAACTGCACCCCTTCCAGGGGCAGCTCTTTATGGCGCATGCCCATGATCTCTTCCATTTCGCCCTGCTCATTCTCGGTCCAGGCGGTGATTTCAAAACATTCGGGCAGTGTCTCCCGGGCCACCACCAGGGAATGATAGCGAGTGGCGGTGAACGGGCTCGGCAGGCCGGCGAACACCCCCTGGCCGGTATGGTGCACCGACGAGGTCTTGCCGTGCATCACTTGCCCGGCACGCACCACCTCTCCACCGAACGCCTGCCCCAGGGACTGATGTCCCAGACAGACGCCGAGAATCGGCAGCTTGCCGGCGAAATGGCGAATCGCCTCCACGGAAATACCGGCCTCGTTGGGCGAGCAGGGCCCCGGCGAGATCATCAGCCGGTCCGCCCCCACCGTCTCCATCCCGGCCAGATCAATCTGGTCATTACGATGCACCAGCACCTCGGCCCCCAGTTCCTGCAGGTACTGGACCAGGTTATAGGTGAAGCTGTCATAGTTATCGATCATCAAGACCCGCATCAGCGTTCCCCCTCGTCCAGATTAAGCCCGCCCAGGGCCATGTTCACCGCGCGGAATACGGCACGGGCCTTGTTCATGGTCTCTTTCCATTCCAGATCGGGCTGGGAATCCGCCACCACGCCGCCGCCGGCCTGCACGTAAAGCCGGCCGTCCTTGACCACCGCGGTGCGGATGGCGATCGCCATGTCCATGTCGCCATCGAAGCCGATATAGCCCACGGCGCCGCCGTAGACACCGCGCTTGGTGGGTTCCAGTTCGTCGATGATTTCCATGGCGCGGATCTTCGGCGCGCCGCTCAGGGTGCCGGCGGGGAAAGTGGCCCGCAGCACGTCCAGCGGCCCCAGTTCCGGGCGCAGTTTGCCTTCCACATTGGAGACGATATGCATCACGTGGGAATAGCGCTCCACCGCCATTTTCTCGGTCAGCTTCACCTCCCCTGGCTTGGCCACCCGGCCGACATCGTTGCGGCCCAGATCGATCAGCATCAGGTGTTCGGCCAGTTCCTTCGGATCCGCCAGCAGTTCCTCTTCCAATTCCCGGTCCCGCTCCGGCGTTTCCCCCCGTTTGCGGGTACCCGCGATGGGCCGCACGGTGACGGTATCGCCCTCGACCCTGGTGAGAATCTCCGGCGAGGAGCCGGCGATGTGGAAATCTTCCAGGTCCAGATAGAACATGTACGGGGAAGGGTTGAGATAGCGCAAAGCGCGATAAAGATCCATGGCCGGTGCCGGGAATTCACAGCTCATGCGCTGCGCTGGCACCACCTGCATCACATCTCCCGCCAGGATGTATTCACGAATCGTTTCCACCGCCTGGCCATGCCGGTCGCGGGGAAACTCAGAGACGAAATCCTCTTCTCCCACCGGTTCGCCATAGCGATGGTGGCCGGGCTCGGACAACGGCGCCCGCAGCTTCGCCTCCAGCTCGTCCAGACGGCGCAGCGCCCGGCCTTCGGCGTGGCTGTCCGCCGGGTCCACCTGCACGATCAGGAACAGGCTGCCGCGCAGGTTATCGAACACCACCACTTCCTCGGAGCGCATCAGCAGGATATCCGGTACGCCGAGCACATCCTCCCCCGGCGCCGGCCCCAGACGCGGCTCGAAGTAGCGCACGCTGTCGTAGCCGAAGTAGCCCACCAGACCACCGTTGAAACGGGGCAGACCGGGGATCTCCGGGGTGTTGTATTCCTGCCGGTAGGCCTCGATCCAGGCGATCGGATCCGGCACGTCCAACTGGCGCTCGCCGTCGGCATCGGTAATCAGAATGCGCTGGCCGTGGATGCGGATCACCTCCGCCGCTGGCAGGCCGATCATGGAATAGCGCCCCCAGCGCTCCCCGCCCTGCACGGATTCGAACAGGTAGCTGTAGGGCCCGGCGGCCAGTTTGCGATAGGCGGACAGCGGCGTGTCCAGATCCGCCAGCACTTCGCGTACCACCGGTACGCGGGTGTAACCCTGGCGGGCATACTCATCCAGATTTCGTGGTGACATGGTGGTCCCCGATCTTGATACAGACGACAGATTGTAGACGGAAATAAAACGCGAGGGGTGCCGCTATCGGCAGTAGAAGCGGCAAGCGAAGAGCGTCACCATCGCCAGGCGGCGACGGAACGGGGCAGGAACTTGATTTGGAGGTCGGTGCGGCTCACCGGCTTTCCTTCGGCTTTTTGTATTGAGACCGGATTCTAGGACGTGCTGGGCCGGGGCGCAACACGCCCCGGCGAATAGCGTGCCGCCCTACTTCACCTGCTGTTTGCCCAGCTTGCGGGCCAGGGTGCGGCGATGCATGCCGAGCCGGCGCGCGGTTTCGGAAATGTTGAAACCGGTTTCCGCCAGGGTTTCGTGGATGCGCTCCCACTCGAGGGTCTTGATCGAGGTCGGCCGTCCCACCACTTCCACCTCGGTGCTGCCGTCGGCACGATGAAACGCGGCTTCGATGTCATCGGTATTGGAAGGCTTGGCGAGGTAATGGCAGGCGCCGAGCTTCACCGCCTCCACCGCGGTGGCGATACTGGCGTAACCGGTCAGCACCACGATCAGCATATCCTCATCATGGGCGTGCAAGGCCTGGACGCAGGACAGCCCGGTGGCCTCCCCCTTCAGCTTGAGATCCACCACCGCGTAACGGGGTGAGTGACTCTCCAGCAGCGTCATCATCGATTCCATGCCATCGGCACTGATCACCGCGTACCCGCGGCGCTCGAAAGAGCGGGCCAGGGTGCGGGCAAAGGGGGCATCGTCCTCGACAATCAACAGGGTGTCCGCGCTGTCTTCATGCTGGTTATGCTCGTTCACCATGCTCCTCCTCCAGGGCAATCGCCGATAGTGGCAACGTCAGCGTCACTTCGGCACCTTTGTGCGGCCGGTTGCGGGCGGTGAGGTTACCCCCCAGGGTACGCGCCACATTAACCACCAGGAACAGCCCCAGGCCGCTGCCGGGGCGCCCCTTGGTGGATTGATAGGGACGGCCAATACGGCCAAGCATCTCCTCGCTGAAGCCCGGCCCCCGGTCCAGAACCGTCAGTATCAGGGATTCGCCGTCACGGCCCACCTGCAGCCCCACCCAGTCACGGGAGGCTTCCAGGGCATTATCCAATACATTGCACAAACTTTGTTTGAGCGCCGAGTCGGAAACGATATCCATATCCTCGCCAAAGGCGTTGTGATAATCGAACCCGGTCACCGGGCGGGTGGCCCGCCACTCTTCCACCAGCTCGTCCAGGAAAGCATGCACGGTGGTTTCTTCCGAGGACTCACCCCGGGCTTCACCGGCGGACAGCAAAATACCGCTGACGATGGACTTGCAGCGCAGCACCTGGGTCTGCATTTCGGTGATCTCGTCGAGCAGATCCGGATCGGATTTGAACACCGGCATATGCCGCCAGTCCCCCAGGATCACCGACAGCGTCGCCAGCGGCGTCCCCAGTTCGTGGGCGGCGCCGGACGCCAGCAGCCCCATGCGAACGATGTGCTCCCCCTCGGCGGCGCGCTGACGCAGATCCGCCAGCCGCGCGTCCCGCTCGCGCCGGTTGCGGGTGATACGGCTGATAAAGATCACCAGCAGCACGGCATTCAGGACAAAACAGATCAGCATCCCCTGGATATACAGGCTCAGCGGCCCGCGCTCGTAATCCGGCGGCATCACCAGGGGCAGCCCGGCGAACTCCAGCCAGACAAAACAACCCGCGGTCACCAGCAGGATGATCCAGGTGGACCATGCCTCCAGCAACACCGCCGCCAGCACCACCTGCAGCAGATACAGGAAAATAAAGGGGTTGGTGGCGCCACCGCTGGCGTAAAGCTGCATCGTCAGTGTCGCCACGTCCACCAGCAGCGCCAGGAACAGTTCACCGTTGCTGACATCCCGGCGCAACCACCGCAGCCGCAGCATGCTCAGCAGGTTGAAGCCGATCAACCCCGCCAGCACCGCCAGCATGAACACCATCGGCAGCGAAATGCCGAAGCCGAACCGCACCAGCAGTATGGTGCCGATCTGCCCCAGCACGGCGATCCAGCGCAGTTGGATCAACTGCTGCATGTTCTTGCGCCCGGTGGCGTCACCGTCGTCGGTCTCGCGTTGCGCCGGAATCGGCTGGGGGCTTTGCACCGCCGCCGCGGCCCCCTTCGTGGCTGTCATCGTCACCTTCTCCTGAGAGGTTGGCCCCTGAACAGGCTCCTAGCGCCGTGACCGCAGTTCCTCACGAAGCACGAACACAGCGCCCGCGGCCACCATCAAGGCAAGGGTATACCAGGTGATCGCATAGACCAGGTGATTGTTGTGAAAAGAGACCACGGTCAGCCCGCCCACCGGTCCCTCCGCCGGCGCCGGCCCGGCGTCCGCATCGACGAAGTACGGTGCCACCCGGGTCAGGTCATGGGTCCGGGCAATGGCAGCCACATCCCGGGAGTACCAACGGCTCTCCGCGGGGACATTGTCCCGCAAAAAACCGCCGCCGGGCTCGCTCAAGCGCAGCAGGCCGCTGACCCGCACCTTGCCTTCGGGGGTCCAGGCGCCGGCGGCGGCCCGGTCGCGCTGTTGCTGGGGAACATAGCCGCGGTTGATCAGCACCACAGTGCCGTCGTCCCGTTTCAGCGGGGTCATCACCCAGTAGCCACTGCCCAGCTCGGTGCTGGCCTGGACCAGGGAGATGCGATCGGAAAGGAAGGTGCCGCTGAGCTGAACGTGCTGATATTCATACTCTTCGCGGCTGATTCGCGGCCACTCGGCGGGGCCCGGGGCGGGCACCGCCGGAGCGTCCACGCGGCTGGAGACGCGTTCGATCAGGTCCAGTTTCCAAGCCCGGCGCTCCACCTGCCAGTTGCCCAGGAACACCAGCCCGATGAACGCGGCCACCGCCACCAGCATCCACGCCAGCCGCGCCGCCCGGCGCGGGCGGCTCACGGCGGGCCGTGGGCGCGAGGGTTGGTTCACTGTCCGTGCACCGATTCCATCAGGCCGGGCATCATGTTGACGTTAAGGTGGTACATCACCCACAACGACCCCGCCAGGGTGATGAATACCATCACCGCGGTGAAGATCAGAGCCAACATGTTCCAACCGCCTTCGGATTGGAAGTTCATGTGCAGGAAGTAAATCATGTGCACCACGATCTGCACCGCGGCGAACCCCAGAATCACCAGGGCGGTGGTGCTGGAGGTCTCGAACACGCCGCCCATCACGATCCAGAACGGGATCGCGGTGAGGATCACCGACAGGATGAAACCGATCATGTAGCTTTTGAAATCGGCGTGCGGCAGCTCGTCGCCATGGTGTTCGTGGGCGTGATGCTCGTGAACGTTGTCGTGATGTTCGCTCATACCAGCACTCCCATCAGATAGACGAAGGTGAATACACCGATCCAGACCACGTCCAGGAAGTGCCAGAACATGGACAGACAGGCCACGCGACGCTTGTTCTCCGGAATCAGGCCATGCTTGCGCAATTGGAAGCACAGAGTAACCAGCCAGACGATACCGAAGAACACGTGCAGACCGTGGGTGCCCACCAGAGCAAAGAACGAGGTCAGGAAGGCGCTGGTTTGCGGGCCCGCGCCTTCATGGATCAAATGCGCGAACTCATACAATTCCAGGCTCAGGAAGCCGACACCGAACAAGCCGGTGATCAGCAACCAGCCGATGGTGCCGCGCACCCGGTTCTTCTGCATCTCCAGCATGGCGAAGCCATACGTGATGGAGGACAGCAGCAGCAGCGCGGTGTTCATCGCCACCAGCGGCAGATCGAACAGCTCGGCGCCGGTGGGGCCGCCGGCATAGCTGCGGCCCAGAACCCCATAAGTGGCGAACAGAGAAGCGAAGATCAAACAGTCGCTCATCAGATACAGCCAGAAACCCAGCATCGTGCCCGTCTGCGGGTGATGCTCCTCGGTCTCGTAGAACTGCAGCGGCTGCCCTTGCGCTTGTTGAGTTTGAGTCGTATCAACCATGGTTCGCGAGTACCCGTGTCCGTTCCGCTTCCACGCGCACTACCTCTTCCACCGGAATGTGGTAGTCGCGGTTGTAGTTGAAGGTGTGGCCGATGGCCACCACCAGCAGCCCCAGGAAGGACACGCCGGCCAGCAGCCACATATGCCAGATCAGCGCGAAGCCCAGCACCGTGCTGATGCCCGCCAGAATGATCCCGGCCCCGGTATTCTTGGGCATGTGGATCGGCAGGAAACCGCTCTCCGGACGCTTGTAGCCGTGCTGCTTCATCTGCCACCAGGCATCCAGATCGTGCACACGCGGGGTGAACGCGAAGTTGTAAGCCGGCGGCGGCGAGGAGGTGGACCACTCCAGGGTACGGCCATCCCAGGGATCACCGGTTTCGTCACGCAAGGACTCCCGGCGCATGAAGCTCACCACCAACTGAATCAGGAAGGCGGCGATACCGATGGCGATCAGCACGGCGCCGAACGCGGCCACCTGGAACCAGATCTGCAGGGACGGATCATCGAATTGGCTCATGCGGCGGGTCACGCCCATCAGGCCCAGTACATACAACGGCATGAAGGCGAAGTAGAAGCCGGTCAGCCAGAACCAGAACGAGACCTTGCCCCAGAACGGGTCCAGCTTGAAGCCGAAGGCTTTCGGGAACCAATAGGTGATCGCCGCCAGCATGCCGAACAGCACACCGCCGATGATCACGTTATGGAAGTGGGCGATCAGGAACAGGCTGTTGTGCAGCACGAAGTCCGCCGGCGGCACCGCCAGCAGCACCCCGGTCATGCCACCAATGACAAAGGTAACCATGAAGCCCACGGTCCACAGCATCGGCACGTCAAAGCGGATACGGCCGCGATACATGGTGAACAGCCAGTTGAACACCTTGGCCCCGGTGGGGATCGAGATGATCATCGTGGTGATCCCGAAGAACGAGTTCACACTGGCTCCCGACCCCATGGTGAAGAAGTGGTGCAGCCATACCAGGTAGGACAGCACGGTGATCACCACGGTGGCGTAGACCATGGAGGCATAGCCGAACAAACGCTTGCCGGAGTAGGTGGAAACGATCTCGGAGAACACACCGAACGCCGGCAGAATCAGGATGTACACCTCGGGGTGACCCCAAATCCAGATAAGATTGATGTACATCATGGCGTTGCCACCCAGATCTTCGGTAAAAAAGTTGGTACCGAGATAGCGGTCCAGGGTCAGCATCGCCAGTACGGCGGTCAGCACCGGGAAAGCGGCCACGATGAGCACGTTGGTGCAAAGAGCAGTCCAGGTGAACACCGGCATTTTCATCATGGTCATACCCGGCGCCCGCATCTTGACGATGGTCACCAACAGGTTCACGCCCGATAGGAGGGTACCGACACCCGCGATCTGCAAGGCCCATATGTAGTAGTCCACCCCGACGCCGGGACTCTTGTCTATGCCCGCCAGGGGTGGGTAGGCCAACCAGCCGGTCTTGGCGAATTCACCGATGAACAGGGACACCATGACCAGCACGGCGCCGGAGGTGGTCATCCAGAAGGAAAAGTTATTGAGGAACGGGAAGGCCACGTCGCGGGCCCCGATCTGCAACGGCACCACGTAGTTCATGATGCCGGTCACCAGAGGCATGGCGACGAAGAAGATCATGATCACACCATGGGCGGTAAAGATCTGATCATAGTGATCCGGCGGCAGGTAACCGGCGGAGTCGCCGAAAGCCCAGGCCTGCTGGATGCGCATCATGATGGCGTCGGCGAAGCCGCGCAGCAGCATCACCAGGGCCAGAATGATATACATGATGCCGATCTTTTTGTGGTCGATGCTGGTGAACCATTCCCGCCACAGGTAACCCCAAAGGCGGAAATAGGTCAGCGCGCCCAGCAGCGCGATACCACCGAGGACCACCGCGGCGAACGTGGCGATCAGGATCGGCTCATGATAGGGAATCGCCTCCCAGGTGAGGCGACCGAAAATGAGCTTGGTCAGGTCGATTTGATCAAACATTTTGCACACCGACGCCCAAGGCGCTTCATGAAAGGTGTATCGGAACGATGGAAGACCGTGTCATTCCATCACTGATGCTGTTCGTGCCCGGCGGCATGGTCACCATGACCACCGTGGCCTTCAGCCTTGTCGGCCTTGTCACCGCCATGACCACCGTGGTGGCCACCGTGACCAAACATCATCATGTCTTTCATACACATCGTGCCGGGCTCCACGCAGAGATTCAGGATCGCGTCGTAGAGCGTGGGATCCACCTCGGCATAATAGTGTACGGGCTCGCGCTCGCTCGGCTTCTCCAACTCCCGATAAACGTCGCGATCCAGGGTGCCGCCCTCGGCGGCGACTTTCGCCACCCACTCATCGAAGCCGGCTTCGCTCAGGCCATGGAACTTGAAGCGCATGTGCGAGAAACCGGCGCCGCTGTAGTTGGCGGAGAAACCGTCGTAGACGCCCTCTTCATTGATCACCCCATGCAGCTTGGTTTCCATGCCCGCCATGGCGTAGATCTGGCCGGCCAGCGCCGGGATGAAGAAGGAGTTCATGGTGGACGAGGAGGTGATCTTGAAGCGGATCGGACGGTCCACCGGCGCCGCCAGTTCATTGACCGTGGCGATGCCCTGTTCCGGGTAGAAGAACAGCCATTTCCAGTCCAGGGAGACCACTTCCACCACCAGCGGCTCCATGTCCTCGGGCACCGGCTTGCCCGGCGCGATGCGATCCAGCGGGCGATACGGGTCCAGTTTATGGGTACTGACGTAGGTCATCGCCCCAAGGGCGATAATAATCAACAGAGGCACGCCCCAGATCACCAGTTCCAACACCGTGGAATGGTCCCAATCCGGCTTGTAGGTCGCTTCCTTGTTGGAAGAACGGTAGCGCCAGGCGAACAACAGAGTAAGGATGATGACGGGCACGATCACCAGAAGCATCAACACCGTGGCCCAGACGATCAGATCACGTTGTTGGGCGGCCACATCACCGGATGGTGACATGACCACTGCATCACACCCCGCCAGCAAAGCGACGGCGGCGGCCAGTGACATCCCGCGTACTAGCTTGAGAATTGGCATTGCCGAGTATTGTAAGTAGTCCAGGGTGCCGCGCACTGTACGCCTCCAGCCCGGAATGTTGAATTGGACATTTTGTCCAATGGTGTCACGATATCGAGAAAGTGATTATGATCGGTTGGACTTGATTCCGTGAGGTACAGCAATGATAACAACTAACGACGCCGCCGCCGTGCCCTCTTACTCTTCCGCTCCCGAGGCCCATCAGGCCGTGGCGCCGAACGAGATCGCCGTGGGCGTGGTGATCGGACGCACCTCAGAGTACTTCGACTTCTTCGTTTATGGAATAGCCTCGGTTCTGGTGTTCCCGTCGGTGTTTTTTCCCTTCGCCGGCCGCCTGGAGGGTTTGCTGTACGCCTTCACCATTTTTTCCTTCGCCTTCATCGCCCGCCCCTTCGGTACCGCGCTATTCATGACCATCCAGCGCCACTGGGGCCGTAGCGTCAAACTGACCGCCGCCTTGTTCCTGCTCGGCACCGCCACCGCGGGCATCGCCTTCCTGCCCGGCCACTCGGTACTGGGTGGCTACGCCATCCTGGTGTTGTCGCTGCTGCGTATTCTGCAGGGGCTGGCCCTGGGCGGCTCCTGGGACGGCCTGCCCTCCTTGCTGGCGCTGAACGCGCCGAAAAACCGCCGCTCCCGCTTCGCCATGATCGGCCAACTGGGCGCCCCTATCGGTTTCCTGGTGGCCAGCGTCCTGTTCCTGTTTCTGTATATGAGCCTGTCCACCGAGGATTTCCTTGGCTGGGGCTGGCGCTATCCGTTCTTCGTGGCGTTCGCCATCAACGTGGTGGCCCTGTTCGCCCGCCTGCGGCTGGTGTTGACCCATGAGTACACCGCGGCGCTGGAAGAGAGCGAGCTGGAACCTCTGAGCACGCGCAAAATGTTGCAAGAACAGGGCTACAACATCTTCATTGGCGCCTTTGCCGCCCTGGCCAGCTACGCGCTGTTCCACCTGGTGACCATCTTCCCGCTGTCCTGGATCGTACTGAACGGCTCCCAGAATGTGCCGGATGTGCTGATCGTGCAGGCCATCGGGGCAATCCTGGCGATTTTCGGCACCATCGCCTCCGGCTGGATCGCGGAACGGATCGGCAAACGCAACACCGTCGGCTCGCTGGCGGTGCTGATCGGGATCTTCAGTCTGTTCACCCCGCTGCTGATGGACGGTAACGCGGTACAGCAGGATATCTTCATTCTGGTCGGCTTCGTTCTGCTGGGCCTGTCCTACGGCCAGGCTTCCGGCACCGTCACCGCCAACTTCCAGCGCCGCTTCCGCTATACCGGAGCGGCATTGACCTCCGACTTCGCCTGGCTGTTCGGCGCCGCCTTCGCGCCACTGGTGGCACTGGGGCTGTCGGCCAAATTCGGCCTGGCTTACGTCAGCGTTTATCTGCTGTCCGGGGTGATTTGCACGCTGCTGGCGCTGCGTATCAACAAGTCACTGGAAGCAAGTTAAGGTTGTCGCACCCTCTCCCTTCAGGGGAGAGGGTGCATCAGCGGGGGCGAATCAGCTGAGCGAACCCAGCGCTTTCTTGGTGAAGATCTCGATCTCCTCCTCGCGGCCTTCCCGCATTTTGATCAGCCAGTTCGGATCCTGCAGCAAGGCCCGGCCCACGGCGATCAAATCGAATTCATCGCTCGCCATCCGCCGTTCCAGCTCCTCGATACCCACCGGGTTGGCGGTGCCACCCATACCCTGATTGTTATGGCCGATGAAATCGTCATCCAGGCCCACACTGCCCACGGAAAGGGTCGGCTTGCCAGTCAGCTTGCGGGTCCAGCCAGCCAGATTGAGGTCGGAACCTTCGAATTCCGGCACCCAGAAGCGGCGGGTGGAGGCGTGGAACAGATCGACGCCAGCGTCCACCAGCGGGGTCAGAAAGCGCTCCAGTTCCTGCGGCGTGGTGGCCAACCGGGCCTCATAATCCTGCTGCTTCCACTGGGAATACCGCAGTACGATGGCGAAGTCCTCGCCCACCGCCTCACGCACCGCGCGCACGATGTCCGCCACGAAACGCCCGCGGTTGTCCATGTTGCCGCCGTATTGGTCATCCCGCTGATTGGTGCCTGCCCAGAAGAACTGATCAAGCAGATAGCCGTGGGCCCCATGGATTTCCACACCATCGAACCCCAGATCCCGGGCGTGGCGGGCGGATTCGGCGAAAGCCCGGATAACGTCGTCGATGTCTTCCAGGGTCATGGCATGGCCGCTCTCCTTACCCGGCTTGAACAGACCGGAAGGGGAATAACCGGGCACGTCCTTGTCCGGGCCGACACCGGGCCGGCGCACTGCCCCCACGTGCCAGAGCTGGGGAATAATGGCGCCGCCGGCCTGGTGAACCTGCTCCACCACCCGTTTCCAGCCGGCCAATGCCAGCTCACCATGAAAAGCCGGCACCCGCTCGTAACCGTTGGCCGCCACATGGCCCACGGTGGTGCCCTCGGTAATGATCAGCCCCACCTCGCCTTCGGCGCGGCGGCGGTAGTAAGCGGCCACATCCTCATTGGGAATGTAGTCCGGAGAAAAATTGCGCGTCATCGGCGCCATGGCCACGCGGTTACGCAGCTTCAGGGACTTGTGTTCAAACGGACGCAACAACGCGTCCAGCGAGGTACTCATAGCCTGTTCTCCCGAGTCGTGGCGGCCCCGGCCGCCGTCCAATTTGGTTGCAGATCGCAACCGTAAACCAAGATGGTTTCATCATGCAACCGTTTTGGATAGACTGAAGTGGCTCTTATATATGCTGAATCCCTTGGAGGGCTGCGCCCGTGACCCGAAAACGCTTTGACGACCTGGACTGCTCCGTGGCCTGTGCCCTGGATCAAGTGGGCGACTGGTGGTCACTGCTGGTGGTCAAGGAAGCCATGCTCGGCACCCGTCGCTTCGTCGACTTTCAGCAGCGGCTGGGCATCGCCAAGAACATCCTCTGCAATCGCCTCAATCGACTGGTGGACAGCGGCGTGATGAGCAAGGTGGATGCCGGCGAGCACGGCACCCGCTACGAGTACCGGCTCACCGACAAGGGCCGCGACCTGTTCACGGTGATTACCGCGCTGCGGCAATGGAGCGAACGCTGGAACGGCAATCGGGACGATCTGCGGCTGGTGGACCGGATCAGCGGACACCCGATCCGCCAGCTCCGCGTGGAAAGCGATGACGGCCAGCCCCTTACCGTCCGCGATGTACGTTTCGAGGATGCCGGGGCCGAACGTCTGGCGAAGGACGCCTGAGTCAGAAGCGCGTTTCGATACGGCGGGCGGTCCAGTAATGGGAACGCCAGTAGACATTATCCAGCGACGAAACCATCACTCCGCGGCTGGTGGAAGCGTGCATGAAACGGCCGTGGTTCATATAGATCCCCACATGACGACCCCCCCGGCCGGTACGGAAGAACACCAGATCGCCGGTCTGTAACTGATCCTTGGCCACTTTCTCCCCTACCCTTGCCTGCTGGTCCGTGGTACGCGGCAGGCGCACCCCCAAACGATCGTGAAAGGTGAGAAACACGAATCCGGAGCAATCAACACCCTTGCGGGACATCCCGCCCAGCCGGTAAGGCGTGCCTTCCCATTCCTGCAGCTGCGCGCTGAGCAAAGCGTGCACCATCCCTGGATTGGCCATATCCACGGAGTAATCCTCCATCGATACGGTCTGTTCCGGGTCGGCGTGGCTACCCGGCTCCGGCTCGTTTCGATCTTCCACCACCACCGGCCGGCTGGCACAACCGGCCAGCAGCATACACAACAGCGTCACTCCGCTTACCAGGCGCATTCGATAGTCCGCTTCTTCCTCGTCAAAAGGGTAGCAGCGCCACCCATAACGGCACCACCGCGCCGTAGGCAACGACGATGGCCGGGTGCAGCTTCTGCAACGCCCGCTGCATCAACCAATAGGAAAGGATACTGGTGAAAACCGCCAGGTAAACCAGCCGCCACCAATGATCCCAATGCCATTGCGCCACCTCCGGTAACCGCGTGACGCCCACCAGGCAGAGCAGCACGCCGGCGAACAGCAAGCTCCAGAAAGTGGTGGTAGCCGCCGCGGCGGGCAACCAGTTCCGCAAAATAGCCCCACGGGACAACACCGCGTAGCCGATCACCGCCGCGCAGCCGAGCAAATAGATCTGGCTTCCCGGCCGCGCCAGCAGCGCCATCAGGTCGGTGGGCACCGGCAGGATCAAATACTGGATCACCAGATACAACACCACGGCGAACCCCGCCAGCGGCACCGGGTGCAGATACTCCCGGTTGGCATACCAGGCCAGGATCGCGGTCCCCGGCGGCGACAGCAGATACAACAGAGACAACTCGACGCTGCCAACAGTTCGCAAAGCCTGGAACTGCGCCCAGAAAAACACCGCCAGCAGCGCGCCAAGGATCGCCCAGATGATCAAACGGCGCGCATTGAGCGCCACCCGGGCGGCCGCCGGAACCAATAGCAGCGCGGCGATCAGAAACCGCACCCCGGTCAGAGGCAGCGGGTGCGCGTCCCGAACCAGATATTCCGCGGTGGGAAAGGAAGTCCCGATCAGCAACGACCACACCAGCATTTCGCCATGCCCGGCGGCACGGGTGCTGATGCCGCTCATTCAGGCCCGGGCCAGTTCGGCGCGCATCTGTTCGATCACCGCGCCATAGTCGCTCTTGCCGAAAATGGCGGACCCGGCGACAAAGGTATCGGCGCCGGCGGCGGCCACATCGCGGATATTCTTCTCCGACACGCCACCATCCACTTCCAGACGGATCGGCCGCTCTTGCCGATCGATCAGGGCGCGCACCTGCTCGATCTTCTTGAGGGTGCCGGGAATGAACTTCTGCCCGCCGAAGCCCGGGTTCACGCTCATCAGCAGGATCATGTCGAGCTTGTCCATGACGTATTCCAGGCACTCCGGCGTGGTCGCCGGATTCAACACCAGCCCGGCCTGGCAGCCGGCATCCCGGATCAGTTGCAGGGAGCGGTCCACATGACGGGAGGCTTCCGGGTGAAAGGTGATCATGGAGGCACCGGCGTCGGCGAACATGCCGATCAGATCGTCCACCGGCGACACCATCAGGTGCACGTCGATGGGCGCTTCGATGCCATGTTTGCGCAGCGCCTGGCACACCATCGGACCGATCGTCAGGTTCGGCACATAGTGGTTGTCCATGACGTCGAAATGAATCACGTCGGCGCCGGCGGCCAGTACCGCCTCGCATTCCTCTCCCAGGCGGGCGAAATCCGCCGCCAGGATAGAAGGCGCGATCCAGGGGGTTTGCTTACCCATCAAGTTCTCCAGCACCGCCCGGCCCCGCGGGCTCAGGCGCGTAAAAAGTGATCCAGTTGTTCCAGCCGCCGCGGGGTTCCGATGTCCCACCACTGCCCCCGGTGATGCTCGCCGCCGACCCGCTCCGCCGTCATGGCCGAGCGCAGCAGCGGCGCCAGCTTCTGCTCGCCGGGTGCCAGATCGTGAAACAACGCCGGGTGCAGACAAGCGATGCCCGCGTAAGTCAACCGCGAGGCGCCATTATCCCGTACCCGGCCCTGCTCTGTTAAATGGAAATCCCCGTCCGCGTGGTGTGGCGGGTTATCCACCAGAACCAAATGCGCATGGTCGGCCGCCAGATCCAAGTGCAGGCGGCTGAAATCGTAATCGGTCCAGATGTCGCCATTGACCAGGGCGAACGGCTCATCGCCGAGCATCGGCAAGGCGCGCAGAATACCGCCGGCGGTTTCCAGCGGGGTGCCTTCATGGGACCAACTGATATGCACACCGAAACGCTCGCCGTCCCCCAGCCGCGCCGGCAGTTGCCCGCCCAGCCAGCCGGTATTGATCACCAGTTCGCGGAACCCGGCGCGGGCCAGCCCTTCGATCAGATATTCGATCAACGGCTTGCCGCCCGCCTCCAGCAACGGTTTGGGGGTATGGTCGGTGAGTGGCCGCATGCGATTGCCATAGCCCGCCGCCAGGATCATCGCCCGCATCAGGGACACTCCCACTCGTCCAGCAGCCGTCCCAGGTCCGCCAATTCCGGGCGGCGGCCGATCACGGTACGCAGGTAAGTGAAAAAGCGGGGTACATCCTTCACATAACCCGGCTTGCCGTCCCGGTGCAGAATCCGGGCAAAGATCCCGATCACCTTCAAATGACGCTGGGCCCCCATCAGGTCACACCAGCGCAGGAAAACATCGAACTCCGGCAGCGGCAGCCCGGCGGCCAGGCCACGCTGATGGTATAGCCGCAGCCAGTCCAGCACCCGCGGCTCGGGCCAGCTGATGAACGCATCCTTGAACAGACAAATCGGGTCGTAACTGATCGGGCCGAGCACCGCATCCTGGAAGTCGATGACCCCCGGATTGGGCTCGGTCACCATCAGATTGCGTGGCATATAGTCCCGATGCACGAACACCCGGGGCTGTTCCAGAGCCGACGCCACCAGCAGGTCAAACACCCGGTGCAGACGCTCCTGCTGCTCGCCGGTGGGTATCAAGGACCGCTCATGCTGCAGATACCACTCCGGGAACAGCGTCAGTTCCCGGCGCAACAGCGCCTCGTCATAGACCGGCAGGCCGTCGGCATCGGCATGAACCTGCATGCGCACCACGGTATCGATGGCCTGACCAAACCAGGCGTCGGCATTGCCATCATTCAGGGTCCGCAACCAGGTGTCGGTGCCGAGGTCATCCAGCAACAAATAGCCACGGGGCAGATCACTGGCACGAATCCGGGGCACATTGACGCCGGCATCGGCCAGCCGCCGGGCCACATCGACAAAGGGCCGGCAGTCTTCCCGCGGCGGCGGCGCGTCCATGGCCACCAGCGAGGCCTGCCCCAGCGAATACCGAAAATAGCGGCGGAAACTGGCGTCCACGGACGCCGGCACCCCTCTCACCGCCTCGCCGGTCTGTTCACCGACCCATTGATCCAACGCGGACTTGCGCGGATCCCGATCATCCTTCTCTGGCTGCATTGCCCATCCCATTCGTTTACACTGCGGCGATTGACGAAGACTACCGTGTCGCCCTGTTTCCTGCCCCGAGGTGCCCCCGACCCGAGCGCCGGCATCGGGAAACACCGGGACAAATCCCGGCCAAGGGGGCGTCCTGCGGTTTAAAACGGCCTTTTTACCTGTTCTGAGCAGCCGATGCCACTGCACTCACGACTGATGTTTTCCTGCCTGGTACTGGGTTTCGCCAGCACCGCGGCAGCCAAGGACGATCTGAACTGGGTTGACCGTGAGGCAATGAAGGAGCTTCCCGAGGTGCTGCAACGCCCCATTCCGGTGTGGTGCGGCGGCATCTATTACAACCCCCGGGTCGGCCCGCGGGCGGAAGCCAGCGATACCATCATTACCGCCGATCAGACCAGCGCGTCCGAGGACGGCCTGATCGAAATGAGCGGCGACGTCCTGATTGAGCAACCCGGCTCCCGGGTGGTCACCAATTCCGCCCTGTTCGACCGCAGCAGCGGCAAGTTTGAAGTGGACACCCCGCTGCGCCTGGAGTCCAATCAATTCACCTTTCTCGCCGACTCCATGAGCGGCCAGACCAGTAGCCGCCAGGTCAGCCTGGGCAATGCCCGTTATTCGCTGTTCGGGCCCGGCGCCCATGGCTCCGCCGAGTATATCGATCAGCTCAGCAATCTGACCTCGGTGTTCAATGGCACCTACACCACCTGCCCCCCCGGCTCCAATGGCTGGCGCCTCTCCGGCGAACAGATCCTGCTGGACCGTGACAAGGGCTGGGGTGAGGCGCGCAACGTGGTGTTGCGGGTCAGGGACGTGCCACTGTTCTATTTGCCCTGGATCACCTTCCCCATCGATGACCGGCGCAAATCCGGGCTGCTGTTTCCGACCATCAGCACCAGCGACAACGGTGGCCTGGATTTCTCCCAGCCGATCTATCTGAACCTGCACCCGCAAATGGACGCCACCGTCGCCCCGCGCTATGTGGACGGCCGTGGCGCCGGTCTGGAAACCGAGTTCCGCTATCTGACCCGCTATGGCCAGGGCCAGGTCAGCTACGGCGTGCTGTTCCAGGATCGCGAGTTCGACGATCAGGACCGTGAGCTGGCGGCCTGGCGCCACGACGGCTCCATCGGCCGCTGGGGCCTGCACGTGGACATGAATTACGTGTCCGACGACTTCTACTTCAAGGACCTGGATACCGGTCTGCAGGTGAGCTCGCAGACCCACCTGCCACGGGTCGGGGAGCTGCGCTATTACGGCCAGACCTGGCAGGCGCTGGGCCGGCTGCAAGCCTGGCAGACCATCGATCCGACCTTGTCGGATGACTTGCACCCCTATCGCCGGCTGCCTCAGTTGCAGCTGACCGGCCGCCCGCATCTGCTCGGCCCGCTGCGCTTGTTATGGCTCAGCGACGTTACCGCCTTCGACCGCAGCGACAAGGACACCAGCAACAACCCCACCGGTGTGCGCATGCACGCGCAGCCAGCGCTGTCGGCGCGGCTGGAAAACAACTGGGGTTATGTGGAGCCCAGGGCACGCCTGTACCATACCCGTTATCAGCTGGATGACGGCGGCCCCAGCGGCAGCGAGCCCTCCCTCAATACCTGGGGCGCCAGCCTCGACGCCGGCATGTTCTTCGAGCGTTCCGCCAACCTGTTCGGCCGCGGCTATACCCAGACCCTGGAACCCCGGGTGTTCGTCAACAAGGTGGCCTACGAAAACCAGGATGATCTGCCGGATTTCGATGCCGGTGAGCTGACCTTCTCCTACAACACCCTGTTCCGGGAAAACCGCTATATCGGCTACGACCGCATCGGCGATGAAGAGAAGATCGCGGTGGGCTTGACCAGCCGTTTCCTGCGCGACGACGATGGCCGCGAACAGCTGCGTCTGCGCGTCGGCCAGGGCTACTACCTGGACGACCGCAGGGTGCAACTGGACGGCACCGGAGAAGACACCGCCGATCAGACACCGGCGGTGGCCGATATGCGATGGAACTTTGGCCGCGATTGGTACCTCTATTCCGAAGGCCAATGGGATACCTCCGGCGGCCAGCGTCAGCGCTCCACCCTGCGGCTCGGCTACAACGACCGCGAGCGGCGGATTTTCAACCTGGGCTTCCACGACCGCCCGGAGGATAATCTGCGGCAATCGGAAGTCGCGGCGATCTGGCCGATCCACCGTAACTGGCGGCTGATCGGCCGCTGGATGTACGACGTGGAAAACCACCGCACCCAGGAAACCCTGGCGGGCGCGGAATACCGAAACTGCTGCTGGCGGGTACGACTGGTGAGCCAGCGGGAACTCTACGACGATGATGGGGACGGCACCCTTGAGCCGGACTCCACCGTGATGTTGCAGATCGAAATGACCGGACTGGGCGGCTTCGGCGGGCGAGTGGACTCACTGCTGGAGCGCAGCATTTCCGGATACAGGAGAGAATATGAATAGGGCTTTGTCGACGTTACTGACCGTCTGTCTGTGTCTGGGCCTGGCAGTCAATGCCCAGGCACAGGTGCGGATCCTTGACCGCATTGTCGCGGTGGTCAACGACGGCGCCATCATGGAAAGTGAGTTGCAGTCCCGGGTTGCCGGCATCGTTGGTCAGTTCGAGGCGGACAACCGCCCTCTGCCTCCGGCCCAGGTGCTGCGCGAGCAAGTACTCGATCGCATGATCATCGAGCGCATTCAACTGCAACTGGCGGAGCGCGGCGGTATCCGCGTGGATGACGGCAGCCTCAATCAGGCGCTGACCGGCATCGCCCGGCAGAACAACATGGATCTGGAGCAGTTCGCCAACGCGGTCCGCGCCGACGGCTACTCCTGGGCCGAGTTCCGTGAGCAGGTGCGCAACGACATGGTGATTTCCCGCCTGCAGCAGCGTTCCGTTTCCTCCCGGGTGCGTGTCACTGATCGGGAAGTGGACCGCTTCCTCAGCTCCGACCTGGGCCGGCGCATGTTCGCCGCTGACTTCCATCTTGGCCATATTCTGGTGCAAGTCCCCAGCGGCGCCTCGCCGGAGCAGCTCGAGCAGGCCCGGAACAAAGCCAACGGCATCGTTCAGCGCCTGCGCGGCGGCGCCGACTTCGCCGAAACCGCGGTGGAACAATCCGACGGCCCACAAGCGCTGGAAGGCGGCGATCTGGGCTGGCGGCCGGCGGCCCAGTGGCCGACCCTGTTCGCAGAGACCGCCATCGACATGCAGCCCGGTGACATCTCCGAGCCGCTGCGCTCCGGAGCCGGTTATCACATTCTGAAAATGATTGAGCGTCGCGGCGGTGGCGGCGAGCACGTGGTCACTCAGTATCGGGTACGGCACGTGCTGATTCAGTCGGATGCCCTGACCACCGAGGATCAGGCCCGGGCCGAGGCCCAGCGCCTGCACCAGCAGGTGATCAGCGGCAGCATCAGCCTGGCCGATGTGGCCCGCGAGCACTCCGATGATCCCGGCAGCCGCAACCAGGGCGGCGAGCTGGGCTGGGTCACACCCGGCCAGATGGTGCCGGAGTTCGAGCAAATGATGGAATCCACTCCGGTGGGCCAGGTGTCTCCGGTGTTCCAGACCCAGTTCGGTTACCACTTCCTGCTGGTGGAAGAGCAACGTGAAGCGGACATGAGCGACGAATTCCGCCAGATGCGTGCCCGCCAGGCCCTGCAAAAACAACGATTCGACGAAGAACTGCAAACCTGGCTGCAGGAAAAGCGGGCGGAAGCCTACGTCGATATCCGCCTGGATCAATGACCGCGCCGATTGTCATCACCAGTGGCGACCCGGCGGGCATCGGCCCGGATCTGATGCTGGATCTGCCCGGCCGCTATGCCGACACCGCCCTCGTCGTGCTGGCGGATCGGCAGGTGCTGCAAGATCGTGCCCGGCAGTTGGGTGTCCGGGCGACCTGGCCGCAATGGCAACCCGGCGACGCCCCGCCCACCGGCCCCGCCCTTTGGCACTGCCCCGCCGGTGCGCCGGTGACCGCCGGACAGCCGGATCCGGCCACCGCCGGCGGCACCCTGACGATGCTCGAGCGAGCTGCCCGGGGCTGTCTGGACGGCCATTTCGCCGCCCTGGTCACGGCACCGGTGGCCAAGAATATCATCCGTGAAGGCGCGGATCCGGCGTTTACCGGGCACACCGAATTCTTCGCCGAGCAAGCCGGCGTGGATCAGGTGGTGATGATGCTGGCCGCCAAGACCCTGCGCGTGGCCCTCGCCACCACTCATTTGCCGCTGTCCCAGGTGGCGGCGGCGATCACCGGGCCCACGCTGGAAACCACATTGCATATCCTGTGCCAGGACTTGCATGACAAATTCGCTATCGACTCGCCTCGTATTCTGGTCCTCGGGCTGAACCCGCACGCCGGCGAAGGCGGCCATCTGGGGCGGGAGGAGCTCGATATTATCGAGCCGGCGCTGGAGAGGCTGCGCCGGCAAGGTTTGCGGCTCACCGGGCCGGTGCCCGCCGACACCGCCTTCCAACCGGAGCTGCTGGCGCGGCATGACGCGGTGCTGGCCATGTACCATGACCAGGGTCTGCCGGTGCTCAAATACGCCGGCTTCGGCGAAGCCGTGAATATCACCCTGGGGTTGCCGTTCATCCGCACTTCAGTGGACCACGGCACCGCCTTCGATCTGGCCGGCAGCGGGCGTATCCGCGCCGGCAGCCTGCATGCCGCCATCGACCTGGCTCTGGAACTGGTGGAGAAACGTTCCTCATGACCGAACACCGCGCCCGCAAACGCTTCGGGCAGCACTTTCTGCATGACCCGGGCATCATCGATCGTCTGGTCCGCACGGTGGCCCCCATGGCCGGCCAGAAGCTGGTGGAAATCGGCCCTGGACGCGGCGCGCTCACCTATCCACTACTGGAACAGGTGGCGCATCTGGACGTGGTGGAACTGGACCGTGACCTGATCCACTTACTGCGCGAGGCGGTACCCGAGGAACGTCTGACCATCCATCAGGCGGACGCCCTGCGTTTCGACTTCCGCCCCCTGGCCGGCGACCTCAAGCTGCGGGTGGTGGGCAATTTGCCGTACAATATTTCAACCCCCTTGATCTTCCACCTGCTGGAACAGGCGGAAGTGATCGGCGACATGACATTCATGTTGCAAAAGGAGGTGGTGGACCGGCTCACCGCGGCGCCGGGCACGGGCGATTACGGCCGGCTGTCGGTGATGGTGCAATACCACTGCCAGGCGGATTATCTGTTCTTCGTGCCCCCGGGCGCGTTCCAGCCGCCGCCCAAGGTGGATTCCGCCGTGGTCAGACTGACCCCGCACGCCACCGCGCCCTGGCCGGCCCGGGATCCGGTCTATCTTGGCAAACTGGTCAACCAGGCCTTCACCCAGCGCCGCAAGGCGGTGCGTAATGCGCTGAAGACCCTGGTGGAACCGGACATTTTCGATGCCCTGGGCATCGACCCCGGCCTGCGTCCCGATCATCTTTCGGTGGCGGATTACGTCGCGCTGGCCAACGCCACCGGCTGACGGCGGAGGACGCCGCCCACCGGGTTTCCGACCCCGCGAGAGGGAATCATGAGCGACAGTGACAACGATGCCTACCGCATCGAGGTGTTCGCGGAAAGCGAATACCTGCCGGAACAAAGCGACGCCGAGCAAAAGCGCTGGGCGTTCGCCTACCACATCCGCATCATCAACCGCGGCAGCCAGGGCGCGCGCCTGCTGACCCGGCACTGGATCATCACCGACGGCGATCAGCGCGTACAGGAAGTCCACGGCGAAGGCGTTCTCGGCCAGCAGCCGGAGCTGGCGCCGGGCCAGGAGTTCCAGTACTCCAGCGGCGCCATCCTGGAAACCGCCGTCGGCAGCATGCGCGGCAACTATCAGATGCTGTCCGAGGACGGCACCTGCTTCAATGCGCCGATCCCGGCTTTCACCCTGGCCGCCGATCGAGCCTTGCATTGAACCCCGGCGGCGGAAGCGGCACCCTGACCGACTCCGAATAACCACCCATAGCGAGCCTGACGGAATTTTCCCATGAGCACCTACGCCATCGGCGACATCCAGGGCTGTCTGGGCCCCTTCGAGGCCCTGCTGGAGCGGATTCGCTTCAAGGCGGACCGCGATCAACTGGTCCTGGCCGGGGACCTGGTCAATCGCGGCCCGGACTCGCTCGGCACCCTGCGGCGAATCCATGACTTGCGGGACAATGTCCTCACCGTACTGGGCAATCATGATCTGCACCTGCTGGCGGTGGCCCACGGGCAGACACACACCAGGAGCAAGGATACCCTGGCGGCGATCCTTGAGGCGAAGGACCGGGACACCCTGCTGGACTGGCTGCAGCGCCAACCGCTGCTGATCGACCTGCCCGAATTCAACGCGGTGATGGCCCACGCCGGCATGCCCCCGCTATGGAGCCTGGAACAAGCCCGTGAACGGGCCGGGGAAATCACCGCGGTACTCGCCGATGGCGAGCAGGCGAGCACCTTTTTCGCCCATATGTATGGCAACGAACCAGCGGGATGGCGTGATGACTTGCAAGGTCCGGAGCGGTGGCGAGTGATCACCAACCATTTCACCCGCATGCGCTTCGTCAACGATGCCGGTGAACTGGATCTGGGCAGCAAAGGCGAAGCGGATCAGCCGCCCGAGGGCTATATGCCCTGGTTTGAACATCCTCGCCGGCGCGACCTGGGCCGTCGCATCCTGTTTGGTCACTGGGCGGCCCTGGAAGGCCGGGCCAGCGCCAATGACGTGGAACCCCTGGATACCGGCTGCGTATGGGGCGGCCAGCTTACCGCACTGCGCCTGGAAGACGGCCTCCGTATCGCTTGCCAGTGCCGTTGATCCTCCCTCCTCCCCTCTTTCCATGACGTTCCGGCGGTGACCGAATTCGGCTCCGCCGGTTCATTCCATCGCTGCAAAAAAAACAAAATTTTTTTTCGGCTTGGCTTTGACTCAGACTTTGTTTTGGCGCCATGCTAAAGACAAGGCCGGTCACCGACATCCCGTGACGGGATTCCCTGATCTTCGCGCCGCATCCATTTCGTTAAGGGTTTATTTTCATGTAGAAAGTGACGGCTTGACATTCAAGCGCCGCCAGGAGGGAGTGAGGAATGAGCATTATCAGCCATTATCAGGCCCGGTTTGACGCCACTCAGCAGGAGGAGTTGTCCCTGGAGGAGTATCTGGCGCTCTGCAAGAGCGACCCCAGCGCCTACGCCAGCGCTCCCGAGCGCATGCTCATGGCGATCGGTGAGCCTGAACTGGTGGACACCTCCAAGGATCCACGGCTTTCCCGGATCTTTTCCAACAAAATCATCCGTCGCTATCCCGCCTTCGACGAATTCTACGGCCTCGAAGAGGTCATCGAGAATATCGTCAGCTACTTCCGCCACGCCGCCCAGGGGCTGGAAGAAAAGAAACAGATTCTCTACCTGCTCGGCCCGGTTGGCGGCGGCAAATCCTCCCTGGCGGAGAAACTCAAGGCGTTGATGCAGAAGGTACCGTTCTACGCCATCAAGGGATCGCCGGTGAATGAGTCCCCTCTGTCCGTGTTCGACGCCGACGAGGACGGTCCCATTCTGGAAGAGGAGTACGGCATTCCGCGCCGTTACGTGCGCACCATCATGTCGCCCTGGGCGGTCAAGCGTTTGCATGAATACGGTGGTGATATCAGCCAGTTCCGGGTGGTGAAATGCTACCCCTCCATACTGGATCAGATCGCCATATCGAAAACCGAACCCGGCGACGAAAACAATCAGGACATCTCCGCTCTGGTGGGCAAGGTGGACATCCGCAAGCTGGAGGATTTCTCCCAGGATGACCCGGATTCCTACGCCTTCTCCGGCGGCCTGTGCCGGGCCAATCAGGGCCTGATGGAATTCGTCGAGATGTTCAAGGCGCCGATCAAGGTGCTGCACCCGCTACTCACCGCCACCCAGGAAGGCAACTACAACGGCACCGAGCACATGGGCGCGATTCCCTTCGATGGCATCGTGCTGGCCCACTCCAACGAAGCCGAATGGCACACCTTCAAGAACAACAAGAACAATGAGGCGTTCATCGACCGCGTCTACATCGTCAAGGTGCCTTACTGCCTGCGCGTCACCGAAGAACAGATGATTTACGAGAAGCTGTTGCGCAACTCCAGTCTGCGTGATGCCCAGTGCGCCCCGGACACGCTGCACATGCTGGCTCAGTTCTCGGTGTTAACGCGGATCAGCGAACCGGAAAATTCCAGCATTTACTCCAAAGTGCGCGTTTACGACGGCGAGAACCTGAAGGACGTGGACCCGAGAGCCAAGTCGATTCAGGAATACCGGGATATGGCCGGCGTCGACGAAGGCATGGACGGCCTGTCCACCCGTTTCGCCTTCAAGATCCTCTCCAAGGTGTTCAACTTCGATCACTCCGAGATAGCGGCCAACCCGGTGCACTTGATCCACGTTCTCGAACAGCGCATCGAACAGGAGCAGTTCCCCCAGGAACGCCAGGAGCAATTCCACCGCTTCATCAAGGAGTACCTGGTTCCGCGTTACGTGGAATTCATCGGCAAGGAAATCCAGACCGCGTATCTGGAATCCTACTCCGAGTACGGGCAAAACATTTTCGACCGCTATGTTACTTACGCCGACTTCTGGATTCAGGATCAGGAATTCCGGGATCCGGATACCGGCGAAATATTCGATCGCCAATCACTCAACGAGGAACTGGAAAAGATCGAAAAGCCGGCGGGCATTTCCAACCCGAAGGACTTTCGCAACGAGGTGGTCAACTTCGTGCTGCGGGCGCGGGCCAACAACAGCGGCCGCAATCCAAGCTGGCTCAGCTATCAGAAGCTTCGTGATGTCATCGAGAAGAAAATGTTCTCCAACACCGAGGAGCTGTTGCCGGTCATTTCCTTCAACCCGAAAGGCAGCGAAGAGGATCGCCGCAAGCACGACAACTTCGTCAAACGCATGATGGATCGCGGCTACACCGAGAAACAGGTTCGGCTGCTGTCCGAATGGTACCTGCGGGTCCGCAAGGCGCAATAAAGGGCAATGAATAGTGAACAGTGAATAGTGGCGCGGGGCTGGCCGGATTGGAATCCGGCCCTCTGCCCGCGAAGCACAGTCCCACCGCCCTATCGGCCGAGACTGGAGAGCCCAATGAGCTATATCATCGACCGGCGTCTCAACGGCAAGCATAAGAGCGCAGTCAACCGGCAACGGTTCCTGCAGCGCTACCGGCGACATATTCGTGAAGCGGTCAATGACGCCGTGGGCAAGCGCTCCATCAAGGAAATGGAACAAGGCGAGCGCATTGTCATTCCCCGCAAGGATATTTCCGAGCCCATCTTCCACCACGGCCCCGGAGGCCAACGCAATATCGTCCACCCGGGCAACCGGGAGTTTCAGCAGGGCGACCGCATCAAACGACCCAGCGGCGGTGGCGGCCAGGGCAGTGGCTCCGGTCAGGCCAGCGACAGTGGCGAAGGCGAGGATGATTTCGCCTTTGAAATCGATCCGCAGGAGTTTCTGAACTTCCTGTTCGAGGACCTGGCGTTACCCAATCTGGTCAAACGCCACCTGGAGGGCACCCGCACCTTCCAGATCCGCCATGGCGGTATCGTCAGCCATGGCATACCCGCCAAGATCAATATCGTCCGTTCCATGCGCCAGGCGTCCATGCGCCGACGCGCGCTGACGGCGGCCAGCCGGCGCAAACTGCGCGAATTGGAGGAGGAACGGGAGGCCTTGCTGCAGCAGGATCAATCCCCTCAGCGCCAGGCCCGCCTGGCGGAACTGGACGAGCACATTGAGCGCCTGCGCCGGCGTATCGACCGGATCCCGTTTATCGATACCGTGGATCTGCGCTACAACCACCATATCAAGGTCCCGGTGCCGGTGAGCCGGGCGGTGATGTTCTGCATCATGGATGTTTCCGGTTCCATGAATCAGGATATGAAGGACCTGGCGAAGCGTTTCTTCCTGTTGCTTTATTTATTCCTGCAGCGCAATTACCAGCACACCGAGGTCGTCTTCATACGCCACCACACCAGCGCCAAGGAGGTGGATGAAGAGGAATTCTTCTACTCCCGGGAAACCGGCGGCACCATCGTCTCCAGCGCCTTGAAGCTGACCCGGGATATCATCAAGGAACGTTACCCGGTGGAGGAATGGAACATCTACGGTGCCCAGGCCTCGGACGGCGATAACTGGAACGACGACTCCCCCGGCTGCGCCGAGTTGCTGGAGAAGGAATTGCTGCCCCGCATGCAGCATTTCTCATACGTGGAAGTTATGCCCCGCGCTCACCAGGCACTCTGGGACCAGTACGAGGGCATCATGGACCGGCACCCGGATGTCTTCTCCATGGCGCAGATCGACGACCCGGCGGATATTTACCCGGTTTTCCGCCAGCTGTTCCATAAACGCATGGAGGCCGCCTGATGCTGTTGTCCACCGGCTCCGACTGGGACTTCAACCTGCTTGCCCGCTATGACGAGGCGATCTCCGAGCTGGCCCACGGCAAGTATGCCCTTGACACCTACCCCAACCAGATCGAGGTCATTTCCTCGGAACAGATGATGGATGCCTATTCTTCCGTGGGCATGCCGGTGGGTTACCACCACTGGTCCTTCGGCAAACAATTCGTGGAGGTGGAAAACCGCTATCGGCGCGGGCAAATGGGGCTGGCCTACGAGATCGTGATCAACTCCAACCCTTGTATCGCTTACTTGATGGAGGAGAACACCATCACCATGCAGGCGCTGGTGATCGCCCATGCCTGTTATGGCCACAACTCCTTTTTCAAGGGCAACTACCTGTTCAAGTCCTGGACCGACGCTTCGGCGATCATCGATTATCTGGTGTTCGCCCGCAAATACATCGCCGAATGCGAGCAGCGCCACGGCGTCAACGCGGTGGAGGATATCCTTGATTCCTGTCACGCCCTAATGAACTACGGTGTCGATCGCTACAAGCGCCCGACGCCGATTTCCGCCCAGGAGGAGCGGCGGCGGCAGCGCGAACGGGAGGCCGCTTTGCAGCAACAGGTCTCTGAGCTATGGCGGACTTTTCCAGATCTGCAGCCCGCGACGCAAAGGCGGGAAAAGAACGAACGTTTTCCTCCGGAGCCCCAGGAAAACATTCTCTACTTCATTGAAAAGAACGCGCCGCTGCTGGAACCCTGGCAGCGGGAGGTCATCCGTATCGTGCGGAAGATGGCCCAGTACTTTTATCCACAGCGTCAAACCAAGGTCATGAACGAGGGGTGGGCCACGTTCTGGCACTACACCCTGCTCAATGATCTCTATGATCAGAAACAGGTCACCGACGGCTTCATGCTGGAATTTCTGCACAACCACAGCCAGGTGGTCTATCAACCGCCTTTCGACTCTCAGTACTACTCCGGCATAAACCCGTACGCGCTGGGCTTCGCCATGTTCCGGGACCTGCGGCGCATCTGTGAGAATCCGGAGGAAGAGGACCGTTACTGGTTCCCCGACATCGCCGGCAGCGACTGGCTGGCCACACTCAAGTTCGCCATGGAGAGCTTCAAGGATGAGAGCTTTATCCAACAGTTCCTGTCCCCGCGCCTGATCCGGGAATTCAAACTGTTCAGCCTGTTGGATGATACCGAGAAGGAATACATCGAAATCAACGCCATCCACGATGAGCGCGGCTATCAAAAGGTGCGCAACAAACTGGCCGAGCAATACAACCTGAGCATCCAGGAACCGAATATCCAGGTTTACGAGGCCAATGTGCGCGGAGACCGGTCGCTGGTACTACAGCACGTCCGCCAGCACCACCGCCCCCTGGACGAAAGCAGCAGCCGGGAAGTGCTCAAGCACCTGCATCGATTGTGGGGATTCGACGTGCACCTGGACAGCTTGGACAACGGCACGGTCGTTGAGCGTCAGTCAATTCAGGGTGGGCAATAAACGCGGCATCGCGGCCCTCTTTCCCATATGAACCCGGTGAAGAGGGCCGCGCTTCGATCAATCAGCCTGCCAGCAGATTGTTCAGGCGATTGCGAATGGTCTCGGTGCATTCGCTCATGATCTCCTGCACCAGCTCATCGCAGGAGGGGATGCTGTGGATCAACCCCTGCACAATGCCGCTGGTCCAGATACCGTAATCCACGTCACCTTCGGTCAGCGACACCTTGCCGCGAGTACCAGCGACCATGTCGCGGATCAGTTCGAACTTCATATCCTTGCCGGCTTCACGTTCGATCTCATTGACCTTCTCCGCCACCTTGTTCTTGTAAACCCGGGCGGTGTTGCGCAGCGGACGGTACACCAGCGCGGTATCCAGTTCACTGGCTTCGACGATGGCCTTCTTGATGTTCTCGTGAATCGGCGCTTCCTTGGTGGCCATGAAGCGGGTGCCCATGTTGATGCCTTCCGCGCCCAGCGCCAGGCAAGCCGCCATCTGCGTGCCGGTACCGATACCACCGGAGGCAATCATCGGGATATCCAGCACCTTGGCCGCCGCCGGCAACAGCACCAGGTTGGGCACATCGTCCTCACCGGGGTGGCCGGCGCATTCGAAACCGTCCACGGATACCGCGGAACAACCGAGTTTCTGCGCTTTCAGGGCATGCCGCACGGAAGTGCACTTGTGGATCACGCTGACGCCGTTCTCATTGAACTGAGCCATGAAGGGCTCCGGGCTGCGGCCAGCGGTTTCCACCACTTTGATGCCGGCCTCAATGATCACCCGCACGTATTCCTCATAGGGAACCGGCTTGATGGTCGGCAGCAGGGTCAGGTTGACGCCGAACGGCTTGTCGGTCATCTCCTTGCAACGGCGGATTTCCTTGTCCAGGTCTTCCGGGGTCGGCTGAGTCAGGCCGGTGATAATGCCGAGAGCACCCGCGTTGGAAACGGCGGAAGCCAGCTCCGCATAACCAACATTCTGCATACCCCCTTGAACGATGGGGTACTCGATGCCCAGCATCTCGGTAATACGTGTTTTCATGAAACTATCTCTCCCGTTGAGCCAGGGGCGGTCGGACAAAGCATCGGCCGGTGACGCCGTGATGACGGATGGCACGCTGGTGTCCACATGCCCGAATCAGGCAATGATCCGAATCAAATAACGACGAAGCACTAAACCATGGCCCCAGGCCCGGTTCAATGGTGATAAACGCCATGTAGATTGTCATTTCCCTTCATCGCCGGTCAGATTGGCAACCCAGGATCAGAGCAGGGACGCCCGCAGACCAGAAAATAACCGTTCGCGTCGATTTCGACCGCATTCCTTGCCCCGGCGGTTTTCCGGCCAGACCAGACATGACATTCTAATGTTTACCTGGAAGCGATAGCGAACATGATGGATATCTATCTTGTCGGCGGTGCGGTCCGCGACGAATTGCTCGGACTGCCGGTCAAGGAGAAAGATTGGGTGGTGGTGGGTGGCACCCCCGATACTCTTTTGGCACAAGGCTACAAACCCGTGGGTAATGACTTCCCGGTGTTCCTGCATCCGCGGACCGGCGAGGAGTACGCTCTCGCCCGTACAGAGCGCAAGCATGGCCACGGCCACGGCGGTTTTCTCTTCCACACCGCCGAGGATGTGACGCTGGAAGACGACCTGAAACGCCGGGATCTGACCATCAACGCCATGGCCAGGGCCGCTGATGGCCGCTTGATCGACCCCTATAACGGTCAAAACGATCTCAAGGAGCGGCTGCTGCGCCATGTGTCCCCCGCCTTCGCCGAGGACCCGCTGCGGGTTCTGCGGGTGGCCCGTTTCGCCGCCCGCTATCACTGGCTCGGCTTTCGCGTGGCCCGCGAGACCATGGATCTGATGACCGACATCGTGCTGGCGGGCGAGCTGCAGCATCTCAGTCCGGAACGGGTCTGGAAGGAAACCAGCCGGGCACTGATGGAACGCTCACCGCAAACGTTCTTCCGCATCCTGCATGAATGCGGCGCACTGGCGGAGTTGTTTCCGGAACTGGCCAACCTGGACGGCATCCCTCAGTCTCCGGACCATCACCCCACCGTCGATGTGCTTACCCACCAATGGCGCTGTCTGGCCCAGGCGGCCCGGCAGAACCTGTCCCTGACCGGTCGCTACGCTCTGCTCTGCCATGACCTCGGCAAGGCCAGTACTCCGCCGGACCGCTGGCCGCGCCATCAAAATTACGAAAGACAGAGCGAAACGCTGGCACTGGAGATGTCCAAGCGGTTGCGGGTTCCCAGGGAAATGGCCGACGCCGCCGCCGTCATGGCGCGCTGGCAGAACCGTGGACGTCGCGTCCTCAAGTTGCGCCCGCCGCGAGTGTGGGAAGTCCTGCACGCCCTGGATGTGATCCGCCGTCCCCGCCGGTTGCGCTTCTTCGTCGACGCCTGCGAGGCGGATTACCGCACCTGCCAGGCCGACCCCAAAGCGCCCTTCCCGCAGGGTGAATTTCTGCTCGGCGTCGCTGAAGTGGTCCGTACCGTGGACGTGGCGGGGCTGCGCCAGGCCGGTCTGTCCGGCCCGGCGCTCGGCCGCGCCTTGGAAAGCAAACGCATTCGCGCCATCCGCCTTTACCGACAGGAGTTCGTGGAAAAATGGCCACTCCCGTAGCCCTGGTCACCGGCGCCGCGCGCCGCATTGGCGCCCGTATTGCCCGTCGCCTGCACCAATCGGGCTACGATGTGATCATTCACTATCACCACAGCGAAGAACAAGCACGAACCTTGGTGGAAGACCTCAACCGGCAGCGCCACGACAGCGCGGCCTGCCTGTACGCGGACCTGGTGGTGCCCGACCAGGTGCGGCAACTGGCCGCCGAGGCACTGGCTCTGAAGCCCGGCCTGCGGTTGCTGGTGAACAACGCCTCCCGGTTCTATCGCACGCCTCTGCATCAGGCCAGCGATGAGGACTGGGACCAACTGATGCACAGCAACCTGCGGGCGCCGTTTCTGCTCAGCCAGGCACTGGCCGCGACCCTGAAACAGCATCACGGCGCCATCGTTAATCTGGTGGATGTTTATGCCGAGAAGCCACTGCGAGAGCATCCGCTGTACTGCATGGCCAAGGCCGGACTGGCAATGATGACCCGCAGTCTGGCCCGGGAACTCGGCCCTGAAGTACGCGTCAACGGCGTGGCGCCCGGGCCAATATTGTGGCCAGAACAAGGCCAGGAATCCCAACAGGTGATTCTCGACGCCTTACCGCTGGGCCGCGCCGGCGACCCGGATGACATCGCCAACACGGTGGCCTGGCTCGCCGATCACGCCCCCTACATCACCGGGCAGATCATCGCCGTGGATGGCGGCCGTTCCCAATCCTTCCCCGGCGCTTGAGAAGCGGCGCCACGGGGATTGGCACGACCGTCCTTTGCCGCTATGGTTGATACCAAGACCGCATCGACGAAGGCCATGGGAAGCTGCTCGTCACAACATCAACAACGATGACGGTCGATCCTGTCGACTCAGGGATGGAGTCTAGCGTGAGCCAACCGGCTTAACTTTCCCGTCCCGAACGGAGCCGACTGACGCTTCTTTTTCGGTTTAGGGATATTGTCATGTCACTTTTCAATACCGGTTTCTCCCGTGCACGGAGACTCACCCCCGTCTTGCTCGCCACGGCTCTTGCCGCCTGTGGTGGCGGTGGTGGTTCCTCCGGCTCTGGGGGCGGCGGCCAGGTGCCGTTTCTCACCATTGATGAGAACAACGCCGGCCCGTTGCTTTATTTGACGCTGCAAGGCAGCGAGGCATTCACTTTGCCGCAGAGATTCGCAACGATTTTGTTCACTATGGAGGGGGAATGCGAGAGCGGCTCCATCAGTGTCGCTGAAGGCCCCAATGGCCCGACCAGCGCCACCGCAAACAACTGCGAGCTAACTGATGCCGGCACTCCGATCATCCTGAATGGAACCGTGAACTACGACTACGATGGCGGCGACATAGTGGAGGTGGAGACATCCGCCTTCAACGTGAGGATCGATGACCCACTGGGAGCCGATATCCTGATCGGCGGCGACTTCGACTATGATTTTTCAAACGAGGACCTGGATCGTTTCACCGATACGGATCTGCAAATCGACGTTCGAGGCCCCACGGAAGATGGCCAAGGCGAGTACCGGATCAATTGGCTGGTGGACAATCTGACAACCACTCAGGACTATTCCGACCCAGCCGTCATCACGTCCACCATTGAAGGCACCCTGCTGGTGGATGGCGGTGCCGAGCGTGTCAGCATCACCACCAATCAGCCCATCGTACAGAGCACCGACGGGAGCGACTGCCCAAGTTCCGGCGATGTGCGGTTGCGCGGCGCCAGTAACACTCACGCTGAAGTTAAGTTCATCGATGCGAACAGCATCACCGTGACCATCAACGGCAATGCCGAACCTTACACCTGCGAGAAGTTCGGCGACTATATGACCGAAGCGGAAAACACCTTTATCGAGTAGCTTCGCCATCGGGCCAGCGGAACGGCACTTGCCAGAGCCGCTGTCCCTTGAAGTCGGTTTCCGCCAGCAACTCCCGGTAGCGGCGCCCATTCCCCGGGTGCCGCGTCTCCGGCGCCAGATCCGCCAGCGGACGCAGTACGAAAGCGTGCTTCAGAATTTCCCCGCGCGGCAGCTTGACGCCATCCACCTCGCCAACCGCATCGTCGTAAGTGAGGATGTCGATATCCAGGGTGCGGCTGGCGAACTTCTTCTCGCCGCGAACCCGGCCGTGACCGCGCTCGATATCATGCAGCGCCCCGGCCAGTTCCCCCACTGACAGCTCCGTATGCAAAGCCACCACCAAATTGAAGAACGGGCTGCCCTTGAAGCCCACTGCCTCGCTTTCATACACCGGGCTCAGCCTCAGCTCGCCGAACCGCTCCGCCAACGCATCGAGACCGGAATGAATATTGTGTTGCCGGTCGATGTTGGAGCCGAGACTGAGAAACACCTCCGCCATCAGAAACGCTCCCCGCGCTCGATGATCACGCCAACGTCACGGGCACCGCGCAGGGCACCGGGTTTGCTCAGCCGCAATCGCAGCCAGGGCACGTTGAACTCCTCCAATACCAGCGCCGCCACCCGTTCCGCCAGGGTTTCCACCAGTTGGAATTCACTCTCCTCGATAAAGGCGATCAGGCGCTTGCTGATACTTTTGTAGTCCAGGGCATCGTCGATGTGGTCGGTGGCGGCGCCCTTGCTGATATCCGCGGCCATCTCCAGATCCAGGCTGACGGTCTGACGGATACGCCGCTCCCAGTCGAAAATGCCGATCACCGTATCGACTTTCAAATCATTGATATAAACGATGTCCATGCTGTTCCTCGGTCCGGCCGCGCGCGGGCCTGATACGCGGTTAGGTTTGGCCGCGCCACTCCCGGGAGCCTGAACCCGGGGTGACGCGCGACAAGCGGCTTGTGTGTACAATGTCCAGCCTGTTGATTCGGGGATTATAGCCGGTGGTTGCCATGGCATTACAGGAAAGCTGGGGTTGGTTGCTGTCTTTATGCGCGG
>SWCH01002957.1_pt1 | contig 70679 bp, 62 predicted proteins | sample 4690051 | NCBI WGS metagenome assembly SWCH01 (sample SAMN10267282, study PRJNA491770) | bioreactor metagenome | isolation source: DHS bioreactor inoculated with | place: Japan: off Shimokita Peninsula
TCATCAGAATTGGATATTATCATCTGGTGGATGGACCACGCATTGAGCTTGGAAAAAAAATCGGGAATTCAGTTCATGATACGGTGAGTTACCCTCCAGAGAAGCTGTTACCACAAACAGCTCGAGGCAATCATAACACCCAAATCAAGATCCATAATTGCACCACACTTACTGCGGTACAAATGTTAATGTTCCGGGGAACCAATCCTGTGGCGCTAAACTTTGCATCTGCAGTAGAGCCTGGAGGAGGTTTTTTACGAGGCGCACGGGCGCAGGAGGAATATCTGGCACGATCTTCTTCCCTGTTTGCCTGCTTACAGAATCATCCCATGTATACATATCACCACTCTCAGCTTGATCCTTTTTATTCAGATTATGTAATTTATTCTCCAGAAGTGGTCATTTTTCGCAATGATGATGGAGAGCTTTTGGCTAGTCCTTACACCTGTGCGATTCTGACATCACCAGCCGTCCAGGCAAATGCAGTGCGGCAGTACATGCCTGAGGAAGAAGATCGAATAGGAGAGGTGATGTGGTCTCGAATACTCAAAGTATTGGCTGTGGCTGTCAGACATAATCATTCATCGATTGTCCTGGGGGCATGGGGCTGTGGAGCTTTTGGAAATGATGGATATGAAATCGCTGGTTTATTCAAGAAAGCCTTGGACGAGAATTTTGCTGGAGTCTTTGAGGAAGTGATTTTTGCGATTACGGACTGGTCGAATGATGATCGGTTTATTGGTCCGTTTCGGGAGGTGTTTGAGAAAAATTCAAGCGGTCAGATACTGAGCCCAGTTTAGATAAATTTTCAACACAACATGCTCCGAACGACAGCCACCGCCATGAGAACGCCCTGTATAGAATGGGCGTTTAATGCATTGCTGCATTAACCTGGCTGCTGGTGGTTTTCCGTAAACTTTCCTTTTTCAATGTTCAGCCTTGAGCAAAAAAACTTTTAACTTTCTCTGTTCAGCTTTTCTTTGGGAATTTTGAGGGGCTGAGAAGCCCCTCAAAACAACTGGGTTTTTGACAGGTGCCGCCGAAGCGATTCTGCCCTAACCGGATTTTTCAAGCTCTTTCGAGTTTGATTTGAAGCCTACACATTTTCTCAATTCGACGCTGAAGCATGTTTAATTGTTAAAGATCAATCAATATAGTCGCATTTTTCAGGCTCAATTGCCCGTCTAATGTCCCTAAAATGTTCTCCAGATTTTCAATTTTTTCGGCCAACTCCCGTTCATTGACATTGACTACATAATCAGATGAAAAACCAGCATCTTTGTCTGTGACGTTGACCCCCTGGCGGATCGCCTGTTGCCGCATGGAGTTGATTTTTGAAGTCATGTCTTTCAAAAAATTTTGTTGCTCCGGGGCAACCTCTCTGCGCCAGGTGAGCCAGTCCACAATGGATCGGGTTTCATTGAAGATTGTGATTGTATTCTCTGCATTTGCTTTTTGAATGGCAGAGCGGATTTTGATGATTCTCTCCTGCAAATCGTGGATCGCCTGCAGTTCGCGGTGGATCAATGTACTCGAACCGCCATCTTTTTCATGCGGGTCGCGAACAGCGGATTGCCGATATAAATAATTTAAAATAAATTCACTTTTCTTTTCAATTCGCTTTTCAATGGTTGGAATTTCAGCCAATGCTTCGGTAATAGTCGTCTGAGCCATACGGTTTTCCCTCTCTTCTCCATGCTTTACTGATTCAAACACTTTTGGGGTTTCTGCTACATCCACAATCAATTTCCCGTGCTATCAACCCATATATTGATTATAGGAACAATATCCACAAAGTCAAAGAAAAAATAACAAATGTGCGTGACTGGTCAGAAAGGGTCTGGTGCGTCTGGGACGACACCCTACTTCGTTTATATCATGCCCTTGTGGTATTCGTTTCAAATTCGTTGGCGGCAATTCCGGGAATTCAATTTTCGTGTCAAGCTGGTGAGTTCTGGTGCGTCTGGGACGACACCCTACTTCGTTTATATCTTACCCTTGTGGTATATCATACCCTTAAGGTACGGACGCACCCTATTGAATCCATACCTTCAACTTCGCCTTTCGCCTTTCGCCTTTGGACTGTCAACTGTAAACTTTCAACTCTCCCCTCTATAGACTAATTTCTACATTCGGCATACAATTAAATTATAGAAGAGAGGCTAGAACATGCAACCGAGAATTGATGAACTGATTCGCCTGGCTAAAGGCGCTGGCAAGATCCTGAAGGATGGTTTTGGTAAACAACACGAGATCAAGATGAAAGGGGTGATTGATCTGGTGACTGAGATCGATAAAGAAGCTGAAGATTATCTGATCACCAAAATTAGCAATATGCACCCGAGCGATATGATCGTCGGTGAGGAGAGCGGCACGCACAACGCCGGTAGCTCTGGTGGGCAATGGTTGGTGGATCCACTGGATGGAACCCTTAATTACGCACATGGGGTGCCATTCTTCTCGGTTTCGATCGCCTATGCCTACAAAGGGCAGGTCATGCAGGGTGTGGTTTATGACCCGCTGCTGGATGAGTGCTTCAGTGCCGTGCGCGGGCAGGGTGCCTTTTTAAATGAACAGCGCTTACAGGTCTCCACGATCGACAAGATGGTGGGTGCGATGTTATGCACCGGCTTCCCTTATGATGTGCACACCGCCGCAGAGAACAATCTGAACTACTTCTCCGCGTTTGTGCGGCATGCTCAGGCAGTCCGCCGCCTGGGATCGGCAGCATTGGATCTGGCCTATGTGGGCGCCGGGCGACTGGATGGTTTCTGGGAACTTTCGCTGAACGCCTGGGATATTGGGGCTGGGATGCTGATCGTCGAGGAAGCCGGGGGCGTGGTGACGGATATGGCCGGCAAGCCGATTGTGCTTGAGCCGCCCTACAGCATTGTGGCGTCTACGCCGGCTTTGCATCCGCAGATGATGGAGATTATAGCTAATAGCTAGTAGCTGGTAGCTGGTAGCTGGTAGCTGAAAGGCTGAAGGCGAAAGGCGAAAGCTGAGAGTTGACAGTCTAAAGTCTAAAGGCTAAAGACCGAAAAGCTCAAAATTATTAGGTCATTTTAGTAGTGTAAAGACACTATTGGGTATAAAATTTTCTGAATGACTGATTTTATGCATTACGCCTTCATCGATGAATCAGGGACGGTTGGGGTTCCAGGGGGAACTCACTTCTTAGTAGTGGCATTAATTAATGCTCATCATCCAAGAGAAATTGAAATGCCTGTTCGACGAGCGTATAAAAAATATGGTCGCAGTTTGAAGCATGGTGAAATTAAAGCGTCTGAATTCGAAGAAAAGGCAATATTCCGATTACTCAAAGAAATTTCAAAACAAAATATCTCCATCTTTTCCACCATTGTAGATCAAAGGATAATCAAAATTCCTCCAAAAAAAATGGAAGATATTTATAGGAAATCAATTGCAAAGACCATATACCATCTTGTTGAGCAATATCCACAAATAACAGTTTGTCTAGATCGTCGATATACTAATAAATCTCATCGTCTTGAGTTAGAAATAGAAATTAGGAAAAAAATTCAAGATTTGCCAGGAAAAATTGTATTAATTCAACAAGAAGATTCTGTTAAACGCAAAGAACTGCAGGCAGCAGATGCTGTTGCCTGGGCTTTTTTCCAAAAATATGAACACAAAATCACAACTTTTTACGATCTCATTTCCTCAAAGATTGAGAAGGAAGAAGTTCTCGAAATTAAAAATTGGATAAAATTAGGATAAATAAAAAATCCCCGTAATGGGGACTTTTTTTGCGGCTCACCCTGGGCCTTGATTTCAATTTCTCCCGACGCATTTCAGCGTAAGCTAGGACACTCTACGAGTGACCGGGGTCACCAGGCTTTACGATACCGCTCTGACATTATTGTAGCAGATTGCACCAATATGTCAATATTAACTCACCCCCTGTAACGTTTTTCCCGGCTTTGATATTAATTCTCTGGTTGGCACGGTTTTTTGTTGTTCAAAAACCTGAAAAACAGGTATGATTAAGGCATTCCTGAATGAAAAACTCGCCTATGCCTGAGATATTTCCGCTTGAAACTGTAGAGATTATCATCCCGGTCTTTAATGAAGGTGCCGGGGTGGCTGCTTTCCACCAGCAACTGTGCACGGTGATCGTCAGCCTGCCACACCAATTCCGCCTGAGCTATGTCAACGATGGATCCTCCGACCAGACCCAGGAGCACCTGGAAGCATTGGCGACGGCGGATGCACGTGTGCAGGTGATTGAACTCAGCCGTAATTTTGGGCATCAGGCTGCCATTACCGCCGGGCTAGACCAGGCTGCTGCGGATGTGGACGCGGTCATCACCATGGACGGGGATGGCGAACACCCGCCACACATGCTGCCCGAGATGCTGGCATTGGCACAGTCCGGCTATGAAGTGGTGATCGCCCAGCGCCTGGAAGACCAGAAAGCCTCCTGGTTCAAACGCTGGACCTCGAACGCCTTCTATAAGCTGATCAACCGCATCGGGGATACGCACATTCAACCCGGTGTGGGAGATTTTCGTCTGATCCGGCGCAATGCGCTGCTATCACTCAAGAATCTGCATGAATATCACCGTTTCCTGCGCGGGATGGTCGCCTGGATGGGCTATCGCACCGTGATTTTGCCTTATACCCCTGCCAAACGCATCGCCGGCGTGTCGAAGTTTTCGCTCAGGAAGATGCTCAATCTGGCGGTGAATGCCATCTTCTCCTTCTCGCTGGTACCCCTCTACATTGCCATCTCACTGGGCGGAATCTTCCTGCTACTGGCGCTGGCCGAGGCCATTTACGTGCTGCGTTTCTGGATTCTGGGGCTGGAATCCGGGCTGGCTCAGGGCTGGAGTTCCCTGATGTTTGTGCTCCTGATTGTGGGCGGCACCATCATGGTCACCCTTGGCATCATTGGCATCTATCTGGGTTACATCTTCCAGGAGGTCAAAGGGCGGCCGGTGTACCTGATCCGGCACATCCTGGGTCAGCGTGAGACCCACGAGTGATCCATCTGCCCTCAAGCGTTCTATGAAGCAACAACCACGACCACTGGAAATCCTATTCAATCTGATCAGTCAGCCTGGCATTTCATTGCTGATCGCCACAGTGCTGGTGTATGGCTTCTTCATCCCCTTCCTTGGTTATTACTGGGACGACCTGATGCTGCAATGGATATCACAGACGATGGGAACGAGCGGTCTGGCGAGTTATTTTTCCACCAACCGCCCGGTCTGGGGTTTGTTTTACCAGTTGAGCACCTCACTGCTGGGGGATGATCCCTGGCAGTGGCAACTCTTTGCCATCTTCTGGCGCTGGCTGGCGTCTTATGGTCTCTACTGCCTGGGCAAGCAACTCTGGCGGGAGAAAACCCCGGCGCTGCTGGCGTCTTTGATCTTCCTGACCTACCCCGGCTTTGCCCAGCAGTATATCGCCACAGTGTATGGGCACTTCTTCCTGGTCTTGAGTGCTTTCTTCTTCTCGCTGACCTTCAGCCTGATGGCTGTTACAACAAAAGATCGCAAAAGTGCCTGGCTGCTGACCAGCGCGGCGTTGTTGCTCTCTGCGGTCAACTTATTCAGTATGGAGTATTTCTTCATGCTCGAGGTCCTGCGTCCATTGATGATGTGGGTGGTGCAGTGGAAGGATGCTGTCCACTGGCGGCAACAGAGAGGCAACGCGATAAAAAGCTGGCTGCCCTATTTACTGGTCTTTCTGGCAGCGGGATTCTGGCGCGCCTTCTTATTCAATTATCAGACTAACAACTACGAGGTTGGACTGTTAACCTTGCTGCGATCGGATCCATGGCAAACCATTCTGACCTTGCTGGGAACCGTGCTGGGGGATCTGTGGCAGACGCTGCTAAAAGTGTGGGGGCTGGTAGTACAGTTCCCAGGTCTGGTGGAATTCGGTCAACGCGCCTGGCTGATCACGCTGTTTTTCAGTCTGGCATTGCTGGTGTTTGCTGCCGGCGTGTTCATGTGGATCAGGCAGCAGAGTGAGCCAGCAGCCAGCAAGCGCACCTATCTATCCACGCTTTGGCTGGGGTTGGTTGCCCTGCTGCTGGGCGGGGTGCCCTTCTGGTTGACACAAATCCCGGTCGGGTTGACCTTCCCGAATGACCGATTTACCCTGCCCTTCATCCTGGGGGTGGCATTCTTCTGGGTCAGCGTGGTGATGTTGATCCCTCTGCGGCGCTGGTTGCAGATAGGCGTGGTGTTGCTGGCGGTGGCACTTTCGGCAGGCTACCAGTTGCGCACCGGCATCCAGTTCCAGCGTGATTGGGAGCAGCAGACGCGCTTCTTCTGGCAGATGGTCTGGCGCATCCCGGCGCTGGAGGAGGACACGATCATTTTCGCGCATGAACTGCCCCTGCAATACTTCAGTGATAACTCTCTGACCGGTGGTTTGAACTGGATTTATGCTGATGAAAACCGGCCGGATAAGAGCATCCCGTACGTGCTGTATTACCCCACGGTGCGGGTGGGGCTGGCGGTCAGCTCGCTGACACCTCATCAGCCGGTAGATCAAAATCTACTGGTGGGTAAGTTTCACGGCAATACCAGCCAGTCACTGGCGCTCTTTTACCAGCCGCCGGCCTGCCTGCGGGTACTCGATCCCGAACTGGAGCCGGATAACTGGATGGTGCCGTTGCAGGTACGCGAAACCATCCACCTGACCGATTGGGATGTGATCCTCCCAGCTCCAGAGAATCGTCCACCCGCTATTTATGGTGATGAACCCGAGCATGGCTGGTGTTACTATTTCCAGAAAGCCGATCTGGCACGTCAACTGGGTGATTGGCAGGAAGTACAACGGCTGGGGGAGATCGCCTTCCAACTGGATGATCAGCCCAATGACCCGGCCGAACGTTTCCCCTTCATTGAAGCGTATGCACATCTGGCATTATGGGAGCAGGCGCTTGAGCAGAGCCAGTTGAGTGCCAGCATCAGCCCCGTGATTCACCCGGCATTGTGCCAATTATGGGATAGAATTGAGCGAGAGACCGCTGCAACAGACGAAAAATCCAGCGCAATTCAAAGCGCGCTACAACCATTACAATGCAAAGCACAACCTTAAAGGAGTAATATGAAATTTTTAATTACAGGCGGGGCAGGATACATTGGCAGCACGGTAGCATCCGCATTGGAAGACGCCGGGCACACCCCCATCATCATCGATTCGTTAGTCACCGGCCGGGTGGAGTTCACCAAAGGACGCATCTTCTATCAGGCAGACATTGCCGATGCAGCAGCGTTGGCGCGAATTTTTGCTGATCATCCGGATATTCAAGCCTGCCTGCATTGCGCGGCGCTGATTGTGGTGCCGGAGTCGGTTTCCGAACCCTACCTGTATTACCGTGAGAATGTTGCCAAATCTCTCGAGCTGTTCATGAACCTGCATCGGCTGGATTGCGATAAGGTCGTCTTCAGTTCCTCGGCGGCCATTTATGGAACCGTCCCCGGTTTCATGGTAACAGAAGAATCACCGCTGGAACCTAACAGCCCTTATTCCCGCACCAAATACATGATGGAAATGGTGCTGAGTGATTACTGCCAGGCATATGGGATGCAGGGAATTGCCCTGCGTTACTTCAACCCGATTGGTGCAGACCCTCAAATGCGCTCCGGTATCCATGTCAAAGAGCCCAGTCACGTGCTCGGCAAACTGGTGGAAACAGCCCTGGGTATCAACCCTGAGTTTCACATCACCGGCACAGAATACGAGACGCGCGATGGCACCGGTATCCGCGATTATATCCACATCTGGGATCTGGCACGGGCGCATGTGTTGGGATTAACCGATTTCGATGCTGTCTTTGCTAGGGCAGGCAATCCGGAAAATAATTACCTGGTGATCAACCTGGGCACCGGCCACGGGGTTACCGTGCGTGAGTTGGTGACCGCCTTTGAAAAGGTCTATGGGCGAACCATCGAAAAGCGCGAGATGCCACCCCGTCCTGGTGATGTGGCCGGCGCGTATGCCAATGCAGATACAGCCTTACGATTATTAAAGTGGCAGGCAGAATTCCCAATTGAGCAAGGTATCGCCGATGCCCTCAAATGGGGGCAGGTTCGCAATCAGATTTTGCATTGGGATTGAGCATCAAGGGTCAATTTGGTCAATCGTCAGCGAATTTGATGACAAAAGACCGCTACAACTGGGTTAAAATTGTGCTATTCTTGGCAACAGAAAACTTTGACAAAGTTTATCCAACATGGCTGAAAGGAAGTAACAATGACACACGTGATTATTGCAGATGAATGTTTGATGTGCGGGGCTTGTGAATCGGAATGTCCGGAAAATGCAATCTCTGAAGGTGACGGCTATTATGTAATCGATGCCGAACTCTGTCAGGATTGTGGGGACTGCGTTGACGTTTGCCCGAATGAAGCAATTCGCCCGGCATAACGATGATGAATTCAGATAAAACCGCCAAAATAATGGCGGTTTTTTATTTTTAGAACGAGTTTTCCACAATTAAGATGACTTATCCACAGTTTTAGGGGTAGTTATCCACAGGATGAGTCCCTCTGTTCTCATAATGACCCTTTAATAGTCATTGATGGATGACCATGAATCCATGGAATCACAATTTATCCACCATTTATGAGATGTTATCCACAATATATGCCGGATTTTTGTCGGTTTATCCACAGGATAAGTATCCACAGGATAGGTATCCACAGGATAGGTATCCACAGTTATCTACAGCTGGATGGTTATGGACATGCTCAGAAGGCATTCGCAGGAGCGCTGAGTGTTCAATTTTACGCACATGCTGGTTTCGGACAAAATCAATTTGCGTTTTTTACTTTTTCCGTTGGCTATTCGATATAATTGCAATAATGAATAGTTGTACACAAAAAACACCTGGCGTTTGTGAGTAGTGATTATGATATCAACCAGAGAAAAACTCCTCGAAAATCTAGCTGAATCGCTTGTGAAACTGTTATCTGTGTGCCGAAACATAGCGAATCCCAATGCTGTTGTGTATCCAGATTGGACTGTAAAGGATGTTCTAGGTCATATCACTTTTTGGCATGAAAGCTTTGCCCGGAACGTCAGCGATCTTGCCGATGACCGAAAACCGATACCTCTTCGCGGCACATACCAAGAACTCAGCCAAAGATGCGCTGCAGAATTTGGTTCTCTACCAATGGAAGAGATTATTGCACGCCTGGAAGCAGCCCAACAAGTAATCCAAAAGAATTTTCTCAACCCGAGGCTCGGTTTAATTCCATATCGTGTCGGTTCAAGAGACTATACCCCGGAAGAGCATCTTCAAGTGGTCAGCGACCATATCAAAGAGCATACCAAAGATATCAAGAACGCGATCTAAACCGCTGTTGCGTTGTTTTTGCTCACCGCATTGGTTTCATGGATTCAAGCAAGGTCTGAAATAACCCTAGCCAACAACCAAAAAGGTATGCACCTGTAGGACGCTTGCTTTTGTGATTTGATGGTTTAATAAATAGAAGAGTAGCAAGGTAGCTCCGAATGTGTTGCCTGACAATCACCAGCATCAGAAGGAGTATCAATGAAAAAATATATTGCAGTGGCCGGGAACATCGGTGTTGGAAAATCCACCCTGGTGGAGATGGTGTGTCAACGAATGGGATTTCAACCCTTCTTCGAACCAGTAACAGAGAACCCCTATCTGGCTGATTTTTATGCCAATATGAACGCCTGGAGTTTTCATTCCCAGGTATTCTTTTTAACGCATCGCATTCGATTGCACCAGCAATTAATTCTCTCCCCCGGCTCTGTAATCCAGGATCGCAGCATCTATGAGGATGCAGAGATATTTGCTCGCAACCTGTTCCTGCAAGGCAAGATGGATGAACGCGATTATCAAACCTATCATGCGCTCTATGAAACCCTGACGGAGTTTCTCACACCGCCGGATCTGGTTATTTATTTAAGAGCTTCTGTGTCCACCTTGGTGCTGCGCATCAAACAACGTGACCGTTTTTATGAGCAGACCATTCCAGATGATTACCTGGGACAATTGAATAGACTCTATGAAAGCTGGATTGAGCATTTCACATTCTGTCCCGTTTTGACGGTCCCTGCCGATTCATTAGATTTTGTCAAACACCCCCGACATCTTGACCTGATCATCGAAAAAGTCCAGGAAAAATTAACAGGCAAGGATGAAGTGATTTTCTACCCGGACGAAGTTTATCAGGCTTCTGATTAAAAATTGGAAATTATCGAGGTTCGACGACTAATTTTACAGCAGTGCGAATTTTTCCTTCAATATCTACATCAACAAATTCAGGAATACATATGACGGGGATACCATCTTCTGCCAGGTATCCTTTTGCCAAAATCAGGGCTTTTATAGCCTGATTGATAGCGCCGGCGCCTATTGCCTGCACTTCAGCACGATTATGTTCACGTACAACACCAGCGATAGCGCCGGCAACTGCAGCTGTACGTGAGTTTGCTTTTACTTTAATGACGTCCATTGATATTCTCCCTTGTTATTTCACTTTTTTTAACTTTCGGCGGTCAACGATAAGCAAACAATATTATATATGGATAAAAGTTTATTAGATTGTACAAGAAATAAATACAAAAAACAAGTTGTCTGCAAGTTTATTATTGGAGAGGGTAATTTAATAAACACTATAGTATGTATGTTAATAGAGTCGTAATAATAGTAGGGGCTGTGGATATGTGGAGAGATGATAAAAAAACACCATATGTGGCTTTTATGAGGTATTTTCTTCCATATGTATGGTTTTTCTGGGCATTTTTTCTCCACGCATCGGTGTTCATAACTTCAGAAATGTTCGTAAAACTTAATTTGATTAAATTTTGAGATTAAGGTGAACTACGGCATATATAGGGGTATGCTCCTGAATGATACCGTATATGGGTATTTCCCATAATAAAATGAAAAATGAATTGAATAGTTTTCCTATTTTCTCCACGAAATCTATCCACAGAAAACAGCAGTTATCCACAGTTATAACGGTTTTATCCACAGGATAGGTATCCACAGGATAAGAATCCACAGGATAGGTATCCACAGGATAGTATCCACAAAATAATCTATTATTAATGAAGGGTGTTAAGGTCTATTCCGTAATGATCGGCCCATTGTTCAATAATTTCTTCCACCTGATCCAAAAACTGATCAAATCGATTCAAACAATTCTGAAAATTTTCTCCATAAATACCCAACTCGGTCAGGCAGGAAACCCACTTTTCCAGAGAGTCCTCGTTTGTCGGGATGCTGGTGATAGCCCGCGTCCAGGTATGCAACAGAATCCATAACGCAGCAGCGGGTTCATCACTGGCCAGGGCAGTGGCGGCCCGGGTGTAGTATCCGTGCCGGATGGGGCTCAAAGCCAATGGACAGTCTGCCAACTCTCCAACTTTTGTGAGCGTGGCTTTCCAGTCCATAATCCAGCGTTCGATGGTTGCACTATCGGGCATCTGTGGGGCAATCAGATCCACCAGTCCTGATGCCATACCCGGGTATCCAAGTTCAGCAACCCGTTCTGGAAATTGCAGCATGAATCGCCGTTCGGTCAGTGGAGCACCTTCCAGAATTGCCAGGGCATTGGCGGCTTGCTCCAGTGCCTGTAAATAATCCCAGATGCGCTGCGGGTCTGGATCCTGAGGGTCCAACTGAAAATTCAGCCAGGTTTGACGCGCTTTTTCGGCCAGAGGCAGAGCACGCTGCAAGACAGTCTCCGGTTGGTGGAAGGTTGCTTTAACGGTGGCTTGAATGAATTCAAACCAGTGTTGTGTGCCATGCAGCACGATGGGATCTTTCAATAGATAGGAACCAATCCAGGGATTGATGCGCAGTTCACGTGGTTGATTGTAGACGGCTTGGTCGTGGTGAGCCAGGTCAAGATGCACATCCGGCGTCAGACGAATGATCTCACGCGGTTGTGACGGGGTTTCGTCATGCACAAAAATCAGATCGATATCGGCAGTGCCTCCTAAAAGAGGCAGGTTGTCAATGACAGAACCGGTCAGATAGACGCATAAAATATGCTTGTCGTGCATAGTACGTTGTTGGACGACGGTTCGAGCTGCTTTTAGTAAAATATCACGGGTGATGCGCATGGATCAAATCCTTTCGGGTGTGATGCTTAAATAGGTAATGTAGGTTGGTAAGGAGAAAGTTTCAAGATCTGGCGGATGCGATTTTCGATCCACTCCAGTTGTTCTGGATGCCGTACAAAATCAAGTTCGTTACAATCCAGGATGATCACTTTAGATGTATGCTGTTGATTAAGAAAATAATCGTCATAAGCAAGATTCAGTTCATGAATGTAATCACGCTGCATGGTGCGTTCGTAGGGGCGGTCACGCATGGCGATGCGTTGCATGAGCACATCGGTATCAGCCCGCAGGTAAACCATCAGATCGGGAGGTGGGATCTTCTCAGCCAGGGCTTCATGAATCTTGTAATACATTTCCAATTCATCCCCTTGCAGGTTAATGCGGGCGAAGAGGGCGTCTTTATCAAAGGTATAATCGCTGATCAGATGTTGTTCGGTCACCAATAATTCCGGTACGCGTTGATTTTGCTGGCGGTAGCGTGAAAGCAAAAAGAACATCTGGGTTTGGAAGGCATACACTTCCCGGTTGGCGTAAAAGTTACTGAGGAAAGGGTTTTCTTCAAAAACTTCCAGGAGTAAATTGGCTTCAAAGGCAGGCTGTAACATGCGGGCGAGGGTCGTCTTTCCTACGCCAATCACGCCTTCAATCGAAATATACATAACTGGCTCCTAATGTGATTAATTTTTGCTTGACAGGCAGCTAATTAAATATAAACTATTTTAAGGTTTTCATGATTAAAAAATGAGCACCGATTGGGGTTTGCAGATCATTTGGTTCGTCGCAGCCTCATCCCAGAAAAAATCACATAAAAATAAACTGGACACTGATGAAAAAAATCCCTTTATTCTGGATTTCTTTGGCTTTTTTGCTGGGCATTCCACTGGCGGCATTTGTATCGGTTCCCTTGCAATTCTGGCGGACCAGCTTTTTTGCTTGTTTGGGATTGTTGCTGGTGGAATGCCTTGCCAGACGAAAATGCACCAGGTTAAGTCAGCAAAGCCTGCCCGTCTTCCTGCTATTGGCAGTGTTGGCTGGGGGTGGCTATCGCTACGCTGCCATTCAACAGAAACCTTTTACCCCTAAAGAATTGGCATATTATAATGACCAGGGGAGGGTCAATATCAGCGGTGTGGTTTGTTCAGACCCGCAACATAATGAAAAGTCCATTCGTTTCACAGTTTGCGTAGAACAGATGCTGAAACCCAACCAAAGGGAGTTAACGGGCAAGGTATTGGTCGTCCAGCGCAGTGGTGATTGGCAGTATGGCGACCGCGTAAATTTGAGTGGTGTGCCAAAAACACCTGGTGAAAACGAGGATTTCTCCTATAAAGATTACCTGGCGCAACGCGGCATTTACTCACTGATGGAATATCCCTATGTTCAATGGGTGGCGTCTGGTCAGGCAGGTTGGGTAAAATCCGGATTATTTTCAGTGCGGCAGCAGGCTTATCATCTGATCCAGCATTTTTTGCCACAGCCCGAGGCGGGATTGCTGGCAGGTATCCTGCTGGGGATCGAGACAGATATTCCTTACCAACTGGAAAAAGCGTTTCAGGAAACCGGCACCGCACACGTGGTGGCAATTTCGGGCTTCAATATGACCATTCTGGCAGGTATTTTTCTGAAGGGTTTTCGCAAGTATTTATCGATCTGGTGGGCAGGGCTCCTGGCGATTCTGGCAATGAGTTTGTATACCGTCCTGGTGGGAGGAGCACCTGCGGTGGTGCGCGCCGCTGTCATGAGCTGTCTGGCGATGAGTACCAGCTTGATCGGGCGAGGGCAATCAGGGATCTATACCCTGACATTGACAGCAGCCGTGATGTGCCTGTTCAATCCTTTGTTGCTGGCGGATGCCGGTTTTCAACTTTCTGTGACGGCCACACTGGGCTTGGTACTGTATGCCGACCGGTTGATGAACTGGTTTCGCGTTCTGGCAGAAAAGGTTCTTCCCGATACCGTCGTGGAGCGCATCACCGGCCCGGTAAGTGATTATTTTCTGTTTACCCTGGCCGCCCAGGTGATGACACTGCCGGTGGTCCTGTATCATTTTAAGCAACTTTCACTGACCACCTTAATCGCGAACCCATTGATTCTGCCGGTACAGCCTCTGGTGATGATCCTGGGTGGCGTGGCAGTGATTATAGGATTGGTCATCCCGCCACTGGGACAGTTGCTGTCTTATCTGGTATGGGTACCGCTGTATTACACCAATCAAGTTGTGACCTGGCTGGCTGGCTTTTCCGGGGGTGTGGTTGAGTTGGGAGAGATGAGCCTCCTGACTGTAGCGGGATTGTACCTGATGATCTTTTTCCTGGCGCACAAAAAGAAAGAGAATCGTCTCTTCCCACAGAGGAAGCCGCTCTTACTCCTGGGGGTGATGCTGGCAGCTATTTTTCTGGTGTGGAATGCGGTGCTGCTCCAACCAGATGGCAAGCTGCACCTGTGGATACTGGATGAACCAAATCAGGGTGTTGTGTTTGTACAAACCCCATCCGGAAAGCGTATTCTGATCAACGCCGGCGAATATGGTAATTCTTTAAGCTCTGAATTAGGTAAACAGATACCGGTACTGGATCGTCAGATTGATCTGGCGTTAGTAAGCGATGCAAATACCAGCACCTATCAGGCATATCCGAAGATTTTGGAGCGTTTCAAGGTGGATCAATTTTTGTGGGGAGAAGCTATGCCGGCCACCAGAACGGCAGCAGATCTACAGGTAATCTTACAGCAGCAACAGGTACCGGCGGGTATGTTTACTGCCGGGCAGAAGGTGGATTGTGGGGATGGGGTGGTACTGGAGAGATTCGCTCAGGAATCAACGGGGGTTTCCCTCATGCTGACTTATGCAGATTTTCGTTTGGTCTGGAGGGAAGAAGAAGCCAGAACGAATGACCGCAATCAATTTCTGGAAGGATCTGTTGTATTGGTGAGATCGGGGTTGGAAGTGGATGAAATGGAATTAACCCGGCAACCACAGGTCATGATCCATCATGAATATCAACCCGGGGAAGTGCCCGGTCAACTCAGCACCCAAAATGCAGGCAGGATTGAGATCATCACAGATGGGAAACAGATGTGGATGATTGGAGAGAGGTGATAGTTGACAGGTGACAGGAAGAAGATCAAAGCTCAAAGGCGAAACGCAAAGTGAGATCCCAACCCTCAACCCTCAACACTAATCTTTCCATTTAATCCCTTTTTCTTTACTTTCACGCACCCGGTAAACGGCGATTTCATAGATGAGATCGGAAGGCAAGGGTTTATCCAGGGGGAACTGGATGGTGCTGCTGGAGGTTTTGAATTCTGTCAATCGATCCTGAAAGGCTTTTACCACATTCGGATGGGGGTATAAACCGATGTGGTGTTTGAAACCTGCGAACTGGAAGAGTATCCATTGGTAGGACAGGGCGGGTTGACCCCATTTGAGGGTTTCCTCAGCGCCGGGGGCAGCCTTGCGCAGGATTTCCAGCAGTTCCCATAATTTGGGTTGCGCGGTTTCGGGGGCTGATTGGATGTATTCAGTGATGGTTTTTGGTTTTTCCATATGATCACCTATCTGAAAAAATTTCTTCTTTGTATTATCGAGGATTTTCATTTATTTTCAACCTTAAAAAAGGATCAAAAGATCTTTGAGGATGGCCTTCAATAATTCGGTATTTCCGGAGAGTTCAGAACGGGCGAGTCCTTCTTCATAGGAATAACGCCCTGAGACGTAGATGTTGAAATCCAGCACGTCCATCCTCAAGCGGGCTGTCTCTGTTCCTGATCCAATCTTCCAGATGCCGCCGGCAATTCCGGTCAAATCAAAGACGAAGGCATTCCCCGCTACTTTCTTCTCAAGCTGGCGGGCAACATCCAGCATCACCAGAGCTGCGATGCGCCCATCATGCTTAGCGGACTGATCAAAATGATGACTTGTTGCACGGCAGATATCGAGACGATGCATCCAGGTATCACGGCTATGGATGACCCACATCAGGTGCCGTAGTGATAAAGAACCAGAAACCGGGTGAGAAATTGAAACCCATTTTACCAATTTAAAACCATATGCCCAATTGTGAATCGCTTGCGGGGCAACTACTGTCAATTCGTCAATCAACTCTGCCGGCGAATTGTCTTTTCGTTCCCCCACCTGTAAGTTATTGACCGCGTCTTCCGGTAGTTGTCCGGCTTTCTTTTTTGCGCTGTATTGGCGTACCATCTCACGATAACTACGACCACTGGCATATCCGCCTGCTTGATGCGCCAGCATATCCCTGACCGTCCAGGCAGTGCAAGCTGTTGGTTTGTGCCAATCGTCGTCTGTGAGTTTTTCGAGCAGCTGAAAGAAGCGCTGGAACTCATGCGTCAGAAGAGCAAAGGCTTCGTCTGCCGTCACGTAGGGAATGTCTATAGCCGCAGGGATTGATTGAATAGAAAATTGAGAGGTAGAACTGGTAATCATCATTTCTCCTTGAGGATCATTTTATTTTGATAAAGCTTTATCGAGAAAATGGACGACGGAAGGAATCAGGGAACCAAAGCGACCCTCTCCCTGAGGTAGCTCGGGTTGGTTTGCCAGATGCAAGGCTGTCAGCCCGTGCATGATGGCGATCATCAGATCGGTTAACTGATATTCGTCGAGCTCGGTATTCATGAGCGGTAACCAGTTTTTTACCTGTGCATAATAGCGCTGTAGAATGCCAAAACTGAGTTGCATGCTCTGGGCGGAAGGCTCAAAACCAGGCACAGGTCGTTCAAAACAAAGCTGGTATAGTTCGGGATTCTGAAGAGCAAACACCATATATCCTTCCATCAATGTTGGTATATCGGTTTGCCAATGGTCACCGGTCAGCGCCAGGCTCCGAAGATGTTCATCAAATTTATGGAAACCAAGTTGAAAAAGGCTATCGTAAATCTCGGTTTTACTGGCGAAGTAATTGTAGAGAGAGGGAGCGCGCATATGCATTCGTCGGGCGAGTTCCTGCATGGAGAGGGCTGCGACGCCTTCACTACGCATGATCTCACGGGCGGTATCCAGAATACGGTTGATCATTTCTGTACGTTTTTGTTGCAGAAGAGGAGAGGTGGCTTTGGTCATATATTTCCTTTGTTAATAAAACTAATAATATTAGTTTTATGGAAAAATACAATAGGAAAAGGTTATACAGTAGGGTTTAAAACTAAAACGATGTCTCTATCACTATTCGTGATACTGTTATCACGAATAGTGAGATAAAGTGGATATGTTAGAAATTTTGTTTTCGTCACGCGTTCGGGCAAAAATCCTATCAGCAATCTTTTTATCCCCGGGTGAAAGATGGAATGCGAATGAATTATCGCATTCAATAGGTGAGCACTATAGCGCAGTTTGGAAAGAACTGGTAAAGCTTGAAAAAATAGGCATCCTTTCCAGCCAGAAGAGTGGTAAGTCAAAGGATATCAACCAATTATTACAATTGGCAAGACGTGATTATAAAACAGCCTTGCGAAATCTTGAAGATTCACCAGATTGGGCATATAGTATTGCGTACAATTCAATACTTCAAGCACGCAGAGTCCTTATGTTCAACGATGGATATCGTCCACGCGGCAGCGACCAACATGCAACAGTTGTAGAGTTTATGGAAGTAAGATAGGGAAACGAATACTCTCATCAAGTTAGATTATTTGATCAAATGCGCAGAAAGAGACACAAGATTATTTATGAAATTGCGGGATTAATTTCGGAAAAGGAAGCCGAGCAAGCTGTTTCATTTGCTCAAAGTTTTGTGGAGGATATAATAGAAATAATCACAGGGCAGAGTAAATTGGTATAAGATTTCTGACCACTTGAACTCAATCTAATTTCATTTGTATTTCCTGATGGATGAACGATCATGTATCCTGTTGGTCCTGTCATTCAATAAATCCCATTCGGATTTGTTCCATGGATGTGTGTAAAAGGAAACTATCACGGGTAGGTCGCAGACCGACACCTTAAGAGATTGTTATGCTTGTTCGTGATTTAATTTATGACCCCTAACCCCTAAACCATCAACACTTACTTCTCCAGCTCCTGAATAATCGGCAGGATAAAGACCGGCGTATCGCTCAACTGCACCACCTGTTGGGCTACACTGCCCATGAAGACCAGGTCCAGTCCGCCGCGGCCTTGTGAGGTGATCATGATCAGGTCGACGCCTTCGCGTTTACCAACGTCCACAATGGTGCGTGCCGGATACGAACCGGTCACAATCGTGCGTACGGATAGTCCTTCTGCCTGTAAGCGCTCTGCGACGGTATCCAGGTATTTTTTCATACTGCTGACAGCCTGCTTACGGATCGCCTGAATGACGCTGGCCGGGGCACGGTATTTTTCGCTTTCCGGCACAGATGGCACGGAGACCAACATCAGCTCACAATCAAATTGTTTCCCCATCAGGCTTGCAAAAGGCAGCAGTTGCTCAGAAAAGGCGGAACCATCCAATGCCACCAGGATACGCCCGATGTGGGGCGCTTGCGGGGCACCACTTTCGTAAACCTGTACCAGTAACACCGGAATATCCAGGAGATGCACCAGCTTACTGGACAAGCCCTCGCGTAACCAGTTCTTCTCGCCGGATGCTCCACGAGTGGTCACCATCACCAGGTCGACTCCTTTTTCTGTAACCAGGGCCTGCGTGGCTTTGGTGGGCGACTCGGGCATCACGACGCAATTCACTTTTATTCCGGCAGCATGTATTTTTTCAGCGATTGCACACAAATAGTCTTCGGCAGCCGTGAGCTTTTGTGTATCTGATTCATAGTTACGCGAGGCAGACAGCAAGGTTAATTGTGCTCCGGTCGTTTCACAGATAAATTGGGCATCCGGCAAAGCCTGGGCTGCGTAATCTGACCCATCCAACAGCACCAGGATATGCTGTATTTTGGCCCTTTCGGTCATCCTGTATTGGGAAACAATCGGTTCCGGTGTCCAACCCAGTTTGAGCGGAACACTGTCGCCATTCCCATTCCCGGCACTGAGTGCAGATGTCTGACCAAAGCCAAAACCAGCCAGGAGCGTTGAATTGATCTGACCCAGGTAATCCATCTCGGGGGTGGGTGGACCGATGCGTTTGCGAAAGTAAGAGAATGCCAGATAAAGGATCGGTACCATAATAAAATACGACCAGGCACCTTCCATAAAGCGTTCTTCAAAAATTATCAATGTAGCCACAGTGGTTAAAAGCGCTGCGATGGAAGTACCCACGATTAAACCACTTGTTCCCAACGAAAACTTTTCACGCACCTGATTCACCAGACGATGCGTGACTGCCCAACCGGTCATGCTCAGGAGAATAAACACGCCGGCAGCATACAATGCCAGGTAGGTTTCTTCATGCGTGCCAAAAAACACGAAACAAAAAATGACTACCGCAATTTCAATCCAGACAGGTTTATCTGCCACCTCAAAATCGTTTAATTTTCCCAGCATAGGGGGGATATAGTGACGTTCTTTCAGTCCTAACGCCAGGTTCTGCAAGCCCTGCGCACTGGCAGCACAAGCAGACATGAGCACAAAGATCCCCACCAGAGAGCCAATATAGGGCAGTGGATCGGGCAAGAGCTGATCCATCGTCTGGGTGAAAACGGACACTTCACGAATGGACGGATCTGATAAATTAAAAATGGCGGGGCCCACAATTAACATGGTGGCAGCCGTGGTGGTCATGATGATGAGCATGCTCTGAAAAGCTTTGCGACTCTTTTGCTTGGGCGTGCCCTCGAAGGCAGCCACCAGATTGGCAAACACCTCGATACCGGTCATAACCGCCAGAATGCGCACATAACCACCAATGGTGAATTTTAAATTGGGAGGTGCAAAAGCGGACAAAGAGAAAGCGGGCAAATGAAACCCGGTACGGATTAAGGTGGTCAGGATCATAATCCACAGCAGGATCAATACCCCGGCCGTTGCCGGACCAAAGGTGCGCGCAGCCATCTTGGGACCACGATTTACCAACCATCCGACCAATAAACTTAGCGCAATGGCAGCCAGGGTGCGCAACGGGAAGCCGAAGACATCTTCATTCAGGACCGGAAAACGATCCCCAATGAAGGTCACCATGGCGGCCATACTGACCAGAAAGGTCAGCGTGTATTCTATGAAGGTGATGCCGGCATTGACTTTGACCGCCCAACTACCAAACTCCTCCTCGCTCAGACCGCTCCCACCCGAACCATCCGTGACCCAGCGCATTACCAGGCGGTACATGGCAGAAACGACGGCAATGGTCAGCACTGCCAACCAGACAGCCCCACCAAAGACGATACGGGCAGCGCCGGAGACCAGAATCAGGCTTAAGAAGGGTCCAAAGACGTACAAGGGTGAGGTTGCGGGATCGCCTCCCCCGGCGAGGGCTCCTTCCAGAGGGTTTTTTAATTTATGAGAAATGCGTGCCGCCATACGAGCGTCCTTTTCAAAAAACGAAACCAGACCACACGAATGATTTCATCCGGAACCTGGCAGAGTAATAATACATTGTCATATAAAACAGCCGTTTTGGCAAATAAAAAATAAAAAAATCGCGTGGGGTGCGGGCCATTGCCCCTACCGGAATAATAATGGCAGGTAATGGTGAAAATCCATACAGATCATGTCGGTGCCATGCCAGCCATCTCCAACCTGATCCTTCCAGGCGAGTAGATCTGGTTCAGTGGGTTCACAAATTTGAGTTTTGTAAAAATAAAACGCCGTGACTTTGGTTAAGTTGGCATAGCTCAGGGGAATCCTGCCACTGAGCAGATTGTTATACATGATCAGAATTTCCAACTCAGTCAATTGCCCCAAGGATGTGGCCAATTCACCACTGATCGCATTGTTGTGAATTTCCAGGCGCTCCAACAATGATAGATCTCCCAGGGACTCAGGGAGGGTTCCCGTTAGTTGATTGTTGTCTACAGAGAGCTTAACCAGACCGCTAAGCTGAGAAAGGGTTGCGGGGATGGAACCGGAAAACGCGTTATTACCCAATGAAAGTTTTTGAAGCGCGAAAATATTTCCAAGAGAGTCAGGAATCTGCCCGGAAACATTATTGTTGACCAGGCAGAGCTCAATGAGATAGGGTAACTGGTCGAGAGTATCTGGCAAAACACCGACGACATTATTGCCATATAGTTCAATCACGGTGACATGCCCCTCGGTCACTGTGATCCCAAACCAGGTGCTGATATCCGGGTCGCTGAGCCAGTTGGTGTTGGTCGTCCACCCCGCCCCGTTGGTGCTGGCATACAGATCCACCAATGCCTGGCATTCACTCAAGGGTACCACCGTCACGTCTTCACAACGGAAAGATTTCACAGCGGCTATGGTTTGGGAATGATCAGGTGTTGCGGGTAGACCCGAATGCTTTCCTGTGGCGGAGACATGCGGTTGATCAGCAAAAGCCGGGTCACTGCCAGCCTGAGTGAGGAGAGCGGAAAGAAATGCCAGGATAATGAAGAAATAAATGGTTCTTTTCATGGGAATTCGTTCTTCGCGAGGTCAATATCAGTATATTGAAGAATCACAAAAAAACCAATAAGCCAAAGGGTGTATTTAATCAGGACAATCAAAGAAAAATCGCTACAATTTGCATAAATTGGTGGTTGTGAATTGGAGGAAAGCATGGATTTTGATACATACCAAAAAGCTTATTTTTTGAACCCACCACCCGCTCCCCGCTTTCACTATACAGGAAGCTTTGGATTAACCCTGTATTATCAGGATTTTGCTGCAGCAGTCGCTTTCTACGAGCAGGTGCTGGGTGAGGCTGGTTACCAGGAAGGAACTGATACCCGTGGCTGGCGCATAGGTCAGGGTTGGCTGACATTGCTGCGCGGAAAACAAGGTAACCCGCAAAATGTGGAAATCACCTTCGAGCTGGACACACCTGCAGCAGCCGAAGCCATGCAGCAGGCATTCATAGAGGCTGGGGCACAGGGCACTGCCCCTTCAGATCAGTTGATGTATGCCCCCGTGCACATCTGCCCGCTGGTCGATCCGTTCGGGGTGGATGTGATGATTTTTGCCCAATTGGCACGCGGCTGACCGGAGGGACGGGAGACGGGGGACGGGAGGACGCGGGACGGACACGAATGGGGCGACCACAAGGGTACGCCCGTACGATTCATGGCAAATGTGGATATCAACCGTAGGGGTAATGGCTTGTCCTTACCCCGGGGTGCGCCCGTACGATTCGTTGCAAATGGGGATTCAACCGTAGGGGTAACGGCTTGTCCTTACCCCGGGGTACGGGGCGACCACAAGGGTACGCCCGTACGATTCGTTGCAAATGGGGATTCAACCGTAGGGGTAACGGCTTGTCCTTACCCCGGGGGGTGCGGGTCGACCAGGTACGGGCGACCACAAGGGTACGCCCGTACGATTCATCGTAAATGGGAATTCAACCGTAGGGGTAATGGCTTGTCCTTACCCCGGGGTACGCCCGTACAAATCTTTGCATTGGGGAGTGTGAGATGGTATCTTAATAAAATGACCTGTGGGTTTTTCACAACTTTGCTGGCCAGAAAAATCATTAGAAAAGGCAATTAATAACCATGGCAGAAATGAAAATAGAATTATTGTATTTTGATGGCTGTCCATCCTGGGAAAACGGTCTCGAGAATCTTAAATCTGCTCTGAAAGCAGAGAACATTAACGATGCAGATATTCAGCTTGTTTTGATTGCCAATCAGAAAGATGTAATTGACGAAAAATTTCTTGGCTCACCCTCATTTCGGATCAATGGTCAGGATTTATGGCCGCAAGAACGAAAATCATATCACCTTGGTTGTAGAGTGTATCAGACAGAAAATGGTCTTAAAGGCTTCCCAACGGTGGAAATGTTGAGAGAGCGCATTCGCGAAATAAAAATTTAATAAAACAACCTGAGGAAATTATGACCAATCAACTCGCTCATACCACCTCTCCCTACCTGCTGCAGCACGCCGACAACCCCGTGGACTGGTACCCCTGGGGTCCCGAAGCTCTCCAGCTAGCCAGGCAGGAGGACAAACCGATCTTCCTGAGCATTGGCTATGCTGCCTGTCATTGGTGCCACGTCATGGCGCACGAGTCGTTCGAGGACCCGGACATCGTAGCGTTGATGAACCAGCACTACATCAACATCAAAGTCGATCGCGAGGAACGTCCCGACCTGGATGGCATCTACATGTCCGCGGTGGTGGCGCTGACCGGTCAGGGTGGCTGGCCGATGTCGGTCTTCCTGACGCCCGACCTGGTTCCGTTTTATGGCGGCACCTATTTTCCGCCGCGTTCACGCTATGGATTGCCTTCCTTCCGCGAGGTGCTGCTCTCCCTGGCGGATTACTGGCAGAACCGGCGCGACGAGGTGCTGCGCTCGGGGGGTGAGATCCTCAAGGCAGTGATGCAGCAAAAAGCCGGGCTGGAACACAGTGGCAGCTTTACCCCCATCACAACGCAACGCGCCAGCCAGGCATTGCTCAGTAGCTATGATTGGCAGCATGGCGGCTGGGGCAGAGCACCCAAGTTCCCGCAACCAATGGCGCTGGAGTTCCTTTTGCGCAGGTATGCAGGCGGGGATGAAAATACGCTCACGCCCGTCCAGCACGCTTTGAACGCCATGGCACGCGGCGGGATGTACGATGTGGTCGGGGGTGGATTTGCGCGCTATTCGACCGATGCGGATTGGCTGGTGCCACATTTTGAGAAGATGCTGTACGACAACGCCCAGCTGGCCAGTGCCTACCTGCATGCCTGGCAGATCAATGGCGAGCCGCGCTATCGCCAGGTTGTCGAAGAGACGCTCGGTTTTGTGCAACGCGAGCTGCTGGCACCGGAAGGCGGCTTCTACTCCAGTCTGGATGCGGACTCTGAGGGCGTGGAGGGGAAATTCTACGTCTGGACGCTGGACGAAATCCGCACCGTGTTGGGGGAAAAGGACGAACTCTTTGAAACTGCCTATGGTCTGACCCCCACCGGCAATTGGGAAGGCAAGATCGTACTGCAACGGGTTGCGAGCGATGAAGAATTGACGATCAGATTTGGTTTGTCCGCTGCTGAGATTCACCAGAAGCTGGCTGAACGGCATGCCCGGTTACTGGCACAGCGCAACACACGCATTCGCCCTGGTACCGATGACAAGGTGCTGACATCCTGGAACGGTCTGATGCTCTCAGCATTTGCGGAAGCCGCACGCGCCCTGCAGAACAGCACCTATCTGCGGATCGCGCAACGCAACGCCGACTTCATCCTGTGGGAGCTGGTGGTGGATGGCCGGCTACGGCGCTCCTGGCGGCAGGGACAGACCAGCCCGGAAGTCTTCCTGGAGGATTACGCCGCCTTCATTCTGGGTTTGCTGGATCTGTATCAGGCGGATTTTAACCCGCGCTGGTTCGCAGCCGCCCAGGCGTTGACCGCAGTAATGATCGACCAGTTCCAGGACTCTTCCGCATCCGCTGGCTTTTTCGATACCACCCGTGATGCCGAGACGGTGTTATTACGCCCGAAAGATCTGCAGGACAATGCGACCCCATCCGGGAATGCCCTGGCAGTGGATGCCTTGTTGAAAATGGCAGCCTTCTCAGGGAATGAGCAATGGCAGCAGCTGGCAGAGGAATCGCTGGGGCAGGTGGCAGAGATGGCAGCCGAGTATCCGACCGCCTTCAGCCGCTGGCTATCTGCGGGTGATTTTTCTGTCAGCAAAACCCGCCAGATTGCCCTGATTGGGGATCCGGAGAGCGCGGACATGGCGGCCTACCTGCGTGAGATCCAGCAAGCGTACCGACCGCATACCGTCGTAGCAGCCTCCAACCTCCCCATCCCGCAAGGCAGCCCGGCATTGCTGGCAGATCGCCCGAAGATGGAGGGTACAACAACGGTTTATATTTGTGAAGGATTTGTGTGCCGGCAACCGCTTAATACCATGAGTGAGCTGAAGAAACAACTGGATGGAGAGGACCGCTGACCGGAGACGGAGGACGGGTTGCTGATGATAAAAAACAATATTAATGTGGCAGAAACTAGAATTTACAATTAAAGAAAGGTATTTAATCATGTCAAAAGCTATTTGGAATGGAAAAGTGATTGCTGAAAGTGAGAAGGTAATTAAAGTAGAAGGCAATTCTTATTTTCCCCCAGAATCAATTAAAAAAGAATTTTTTCAAGAGAACGATTATCACACTGTTTGCCCCTGGAAGGGGAAGGCCAGTTATTATGATATCGTTGTGGATGGCAAAACCAATCCGAATGCTGCCTGGTATTACCCGCAACCTTCCAGTGCGGCTCAGGATATCAAAGATTATGTCGCATTCTGGAAAGGTGTTACCGTCGAAAATTAAGTTACCCGGACTGATGTTATACAAACCTTGAACAGCCGTTTATGTTTATGTAATAATAAAAAAATGGCGAATACGAATTTGTTTTTGGGTCAAACCAGGGGTAACAGGGGTTCTTTATGGAAATCCTTCAGGATGCATTGCAATATTATCTGGACAACCAGTCCTTTTTTTGGAATGCAACACGACAGCACATCGTTCTGAGTTCCTTTGCCATGGTGATCAGTTTGCTGATTGCCCTGCCGATTGGAATTTGGATTGCCAAGCGCACCAAAACTGCCCAGGTCATTATCAATGTGTTTAATGCCTTCCGGGTGGTTCCCAGCCTGGCGATTCTCTTTCTGGCTTTGCCGTATCTGGGACTGGGGTTTTATCCATCCCTGATTGCCCTAAGCGTTTTAGCGTTTCCCCCGGTATTGATTAACACTTACACCGGAATCCGTGGGGTGGATGCATTCATCATTGAAGCGGCAGCGGGCATGGGCATGACAAAAACCCAGGTGATGACCAAAATTGAGATTCCATTGGCAATCCCTGCAATCGTTACCGGCATCCGGATCGCCTCGGTTGAAGTAATCTCCAGCGCAACGCTGGCTTCATTTATTGGCGGTGGTGGTCTGGGTGATTTTATCACCCGTGGATTTGCCTTATATGACGTGCCGATTATGCTGGTGGGCGCCATCCCGGTTGCACTGTTAGCATTATCCAGCGAATCATTCTGGTCGGTGTTTTTGAAAAAATACCAGATACCAGAAAATTTATCGTATTAAAGATCAAAGGAGGAGTTAAATGTTTAAAACTAAGAAAATTTCTACACTACTGTTTGTTTTGCTGAGTTCAGCCTTGCTATTGGGTGCCTGTACCCCCTCTGCGGCGGGGGATGACGCCGGGACGGTCATTGTGGGGTCGAAAGACTTTACCGAGCAATTCATTGTTGCCGAAATGTATGCCCAGTTACTGGAAAATGAAGGCTTCACTGTTGAAAGAAAACTCAATCTGGGCGGAACCCCGATTGCCCATGAAGCAATCATGAATGGCGATATTGATCTCTACCCGGAATATACCTCTACCGGGTTATTGACGATGCTGAAATTGGACCCTATTCAGGACGCCCAGGAGATTTACACCACGGTAAAGAGTGGCTATGAGGAGCAATACAGTCTGACCTGGTTAACCCCATCCCCATTCAACAATACCCAGGCCTTGGCGATGAAGAAAGACGTCGCGGCGCAATATGGCATTCAGACATATTCAGACCTTTCCCAAAAGGCTCCCGAACTGGTGTTGGGTGGACCGGCTGAATTCCTTGAGCGTGAGGATGGCCTCAAAGGTTTACAACAAGCCTATGGTGGTTTTGACTTCAAGGAAGAAAAACAACTGGGCACGGGCAGCTTGCGCTATCAGGCACTCATGGATGGACAGATCGACGTGGTGGTCGCCTTTGGAACCGATGGCGCTATTCAAGGTAATGATCTGTTGCTATTGGAGGACGACCTTGTTTTTTACCCGATCTACAATATTGCCCCGGTGATTCGCATGGACACCCTGGAAAAATATCCTCAAATTGAAAAAATCCTGAATGATTTTGCCCCCCTGTTGACCGACGACGTTATGTCTGGCTTGAACTGGCAGGTGGATGGTCCCGAAGGCAAGGAGCCGGCGGATGTCGCCCGAGCGTTCTTAGCAGACAAAGGCTTGGTTAAGTAAAACCAATGATATCCAGTGAAATAATTTCCTCGCCAGCCGAAACAAACACCACTCCGGCCAGCAAGTCGGGAGAGATTGTGTTTGAGCGGGTCTCAAAGTCATTTGCGGACAACACCAAACCAGCCGTGGATCAGGTTTCCGTGCAGATCACGGCTGGTGATCTGGTTGTCATATTAGGGCCTTCTGGCTGTGGAAAAACAACGCTGTTAAAAATGGTCAATCGCCTGTATGAGCCGGATGGTGGCAAGATCTGGATGGGTGGAAAAGAAATTCACACATTGCCGGTCAATGATTTGCGCCGCCAAATCGGCTATGTGATCCAACAGGTGGGTCTTTTTCCGCACATGACGATTCAGAAGAATATTGCCGTCGTTCCGCATCTGCTGGGATGGGAAGAAACGCGCATCAACCAGCGGTTGGAAATGCTGATGCAGCTGATTGGTTTGCCGGTTTCGTATTTGACACGCTATCCCCGGCAGCTTTCGGGCGGCGAGCAGCAGCGGGTTGGATTGGCACGTGCTCTGGCAGCCGACCCGGAGATCCTGTTGATGGATGAACCTTTTGCCGCTGTAGACGCGATTAATCGCGAACGCTTGCAGAGCGAACTGATTGACCTCCACAGCAAATTGAACAAAACCATTCTTTTTGTTACCCATGATGTGGAAGAAGCATTTCGCCTGGCGAAGAAAATTATCGTGATGCGGGCCGGGAAACTCGTGCAATATGGCACCCCGCTGGAACTGGTCACCCAGCCCGAAAATGAATTCATTGAAGAACTGGTGGGATCCAACAACATCCTGCGAAAACTGAGTTTGGTGGATGTCAATTCCATCTTAAAAGCCCGCGAGAACCAGTTTTATCTGGCGTCCCGATCGCCATCAGCTGAAAATCCCCACGCGGTCTTAAGTCCGCAGGATGATTTGCGATCGGTGGTCTCGTTGTTATTGTGTAGCGGCAAAGACGCACTGCCGGTGAAAGATGCGGAAGGTCAGTTACTGGGTACGATTGGATATGCTGACCTGCGTAACATGTTAATTGCCAACCTGCCCTCCGAATAGAAATTGCAAGCATGAAATATCTTTTCAAAAATTTTGATGTGGTATCAGAGCTCTTCCTGCAACATTTACAACTGACACTGGCGGTAATCTTCTTCTCACTGTTGATCGGGATCCCGCTCGGGTTGCTGCTGGCCAGGGTTCGCAGGCTACGCGGCCCGGTGATGAGTGTGCTGGGGATCATTTACACCATTCCAAGCCTGTCGCTCTTCGTCTTGCTGATTCCCATTTTTGGATTGGGAACCAGACCCGCCATCATTGCCCTGACCGCCTATGCTCAGTTATTATTGATCAGAAACTGGCTGGTGGGGTTAACAACCATTGAACCGGCAGTTCTGGAAGCAGCCCGTGGGATGGGATTAAATGGATGGCAGCGATTCTGGCAGATCGAATTTCCGCTGGCATTACCGATGTTACTGGCCGGTGTGCGCCTGGTGGCACTCTCTTCGATTGGCATTGGCACCATTGCCGCCTTTATCAATGCCGGCGGACTGGGTGTGCTGCTCTTTCAGGGCGTGATCACCGCCAATTACGACAAAATATTTACCGGCGCTCTGGCAGTGACCGTTTTGTCATTCGCAACCAACTATTTTATTCGCTACCTGGAGCAACGCTCTGAATTGCGAATTTATGGAAAGAGAACCTGAAAGTAGAAAAAGATGGAAAAATTTGATGTGATCATCATTGGAGCAGGCCAGGCTGGAAATCCACTCTCCAAAGCTTTGGCTGCTGCCGGGAAAAAAATTGCCCTGGTGGAAGAAAAATACGTCGGCGGGACCTGTATCAACGTGGGGTGTACGCCTACCAAGACCATGATTGCCAGTGCTGAGGTTGCCCAGCTGGTACGGCAGGCGCACAAATATGGCGTTAATTGCCAGGATCTTAGTGTTGATCTCAGCCGGGTCACAGAACGCAAGCGCGAGATCGTCTCCCAATTTCGGGAGAGCAGCAAACAAGGGATTGTGGATGCGGGCGTATCGTTAATCTATGGAAAAGCTACTTTTACCGGTCACAAAACCCTGGAAGTGACATCCCAAAGCAGCCCCCGACAGTTAACCGCTGAAACAATCATCATCGATGCTGGCGGCAGACCCAATATCCCCGATATTTCAGGCCTGGACAAGGCCGATTATTTTGACTCCACCACGATCATGGAGTTGAAGGAAGTGCCTGAACATCTGCTGATTCTGGGTGGGGGCTATATCGCGCTTGAGTTCGGGCAGATGTTCCGGCGTTTTGGCAGCCAGGTGACCATATTACAAAAATCAGGGCAATTGTTGGGGCGCGAAGATGCAGACGTGGCGCAGGAGATCCAGCAAATTCTGGAGGAAGAAGGCATTCAGGTATATCTGAACGCCCAAACGGAGACCATATCCCAAAACAGCGATAACAGCATCCACTTGCAGGTCGCAACCCCCGGCGACCAAATCGAACTGAGCGGTTCGCATCTATTGGTGGCGACCGGCCGCATCCCCAATTCAGATCGAATGAGCGTGGATAAAACCGGCGTAAAGCTGGACAGCCGCGGTTACATCGCAGTCAATGAAAAACTGGAGACCAACATCCCCGGCATCTATGCCGCCGGCGATATCAAAGGCGGACCGGCCTTCACGCACATTGCCTATGATGATTACCGGATATTGGAAGGCAACCTCTTGCACGAGCAGTCATTAAGTATGAAAGGAAGAATGGTGCCGTACGTGCTGTACACGGACCCACAGCTGGGCAGAATTGGCCTGTCTGAAAAAGAAGCACAGGCTGCAAACATCAATTACAAAGTGGCGAAGATTCCAATGAAGTCTGTGGCGCGGGCATTGGAGCTGAGCCGCACCAGTGGGTTTATGAAAGCCCTGGTAAACCCGGAGAGCAAGCAAATACTGGGTGCTGCCGTGCTGGGGGTGGAAGGCAGGGAGATCATGTCGATGTTGCAAATTGCGATGCTGGGGAACGTGCCCTATCCCGCCTTGCGAGATGGCATTTTTGCGCATCCCACACTGGCGGAAGCCCTCAACACCCTCTTCAGCAGCCTGCCATAATTTCAACCCGGCGACGACAGGCCTGAAAACGAGGTTTCTGATTTTTTGAGATGAATCAAGGGGTTGATTCATGATGGGTTTTTCTCTTATCAGGAAGGATCAGTGTGAACCCATTCATCAGGTTGACTGAGCAAAGCTTGCACATCCATGCGTAATTTTTGCACGTTTGGTCTGCCCAGATACCACCAGCCGTTGTAAATCTTATCAATGGTTCTGGCCCGGTCAACGAGTAGCCGTCAACGATGGGAACTGCCGTAAACGAATGGAAACAGCCGTCAACGAATGGAAAACGAATAAACGAATGCCGTCAACGAATGAGGAACGAATGCCCAAAGGGCACGATGTAAACGAATACCGTCAACGAATGAGGAACGAATGCCCAAAGGGCACGATGTAAACGAATGCCGTCAACGAATGTTTAACGAATAAATGAATAAACGAATGCCGTCAACGAATGAGGAACTGCCGTCAACGATGAGAACAGCCGTCAACGAATGGAAACAGCCGTCAACGAATGGAAACAGCCGTCAACGAATGGGAAACTGCCGTCAACGAATAGAAAACGAATAAACGAATAAACGATGGCAAAGGGCACGATGTAAACGAACCCATAGGGTGATATGGCCGTCCGCGAATAGGTCACGAATTCACGAATAGTGACTCTCGAGTGAATCAGAATGTTTTTATCCTTTGCTGCGAAATATGTTTCATGTTACGTCAAAAACTCAACAACTTATGAACTTAAGAACTTTCACTGAACCTCCACCCCCATACGGGTAAACATTCACGCTTTTCGAATAGGCCCCTACCCCCTAATGCCTAACCCCTGGTCCCTATGTCCGTCCATAACAAGATCGGACCTGGCTTTAAGGAAGAGATCTATGAACGCGGGCTGAAAAATGAATTGACCAATCTGGGGATTGAGGTCGAAGATCAACATCCCGTACCGGTCGAAGTCGATGGAGAACAGGTGGGGATTTTTTAACTGGATTTGCTGGTGGAAGGAAAGGTGGAAATTAGGGGTTAGTATTCAGGATTCATTCTTGAGCCACGAGCTACGAGCTATGAGCCATCAGCTACCCTATACACATATATATGATAAACTATACACATAACAATTCGTTAGAAAAGGAGTAAAGATGCGCACCAATATTGTTCTGGATGATGATCTCGTCAAACGAGCACAGAAGCTAACCGGTATCCGCACCAAACGTGAAGTGGTTGATACTGCCTTACGGATCCTGGTGCGTTTGCATGAGCAATCCTCAGTCCGAGCGCTGCGCGGTAAGCTGCATTGGGAAGGCAATTTAGAAGAATCAAGGCTGGGAAGAAACCATGCTGGTGGTTGATACCACCGTCTGGGTGGATTATTTCAATGGTCAGATCAACCCGGAAACCGATTATCTCGACCACGCACTAACGGAAGAGTTGATTCTGGTGGGTGATCTGATCCTGGCGGAGACCTTGCAGGGCTTTCGTTCGGATAAAGATTTTATGCGGGCGCAAGCCGCCCTTTCCAAATTTGAGCAAGCAGAGATGGTAAATGGTGAGCTTGCTCTACAGAGCGCTCAACATTATCGGGCTTTGCGCAAAATGGGCATCACCGTACGCAAAACCATCGATTGTCTGATCGCCACCTATTGTATTGTCGAAAATCACACCTTGCTGCATCGCGATGTTGATTTTGACGCGTTTGAGGAACATTTGGGCTTGAATGTGGTGCATGTGGGAGGTTGACCAGGGGCGGGAGCGAACCCACAGGGTGATATGGCCGACAACGATGGGAACTGCCGTCGACGAATGAGGAACTGCCGTCAACGAATAGAAAACGAATAAACGAATGAGGAACGAATGCCCAAAGGGCACGATGTAAACGAACCCACAGGGTGATATGACCGTCAACGAATGAGGAACGAATAAACGAATGCCGTCAACGAATAGAAAACGAATGCCCAAAGGGCACGATGTAAACGAACCCAAAGGGTGATATGGCCGTCAACGAATAGAAAACGAATAAACGAATGAGGAACTGCCGTCAACGAATGAGGAACGAATGCCTAAAGGGCACGATGTAAACGAACTCACAGGGTGATATGGCCGTCAACGAATGGAAAACGAATACCCAAAGGGCACGATGTAAACGAACCCACAGGGTGATATGGCCGTCAACGAATGGAAAACGAATACCACAAGGGTACTTTGTAAACGAATACGATTTTGCTCATATTTGGGTAATAGAGAAAATTTTTGATTGGAAAGTAGTAATCATCCCCGTTCAGATTTCATTACGTCATCCCGGCCGACGCGTTGCGCGGATTTTATGTCCTTGCTGGGGAAAACGCGACGGTGTTCTAATTTGCGGCGACCAAAATTGAACAGCAATCCCACCTGCAATTCAGTTGCCTTCAGATAATTTAACATCTGGGCAATTTCATCATTCGTCAGCAGGTGGGCAAACGCCTTTATTTCAACCACCACCTGACCTTCCACCAGTAAATCCAGGTAAAAAATCCCCACCTGTTCACCATCAACCTCCACCGGTACAGGATGTTGATCTTCAACCTCAATTCCCAGGTTAATCAATTCGTTTTTCAGGGCGCGTTCATAGATCTCTTCCTTAAAACCGGGTCCAATCTTGTTATGAACGACCATAGCCGCCCCATTTATCCGATATGTCAGGTCATTCCCTGTTGCGTCGACGACAAGCTTACTCATTGTGATGCTCTCCTGAACGAGGTTGGTTTATCACTTAATCATAGCAGAAAAAAATTTGATCATTAAAATTTAATTTGTACCCTTTTAAACTAATGACCCCATCAAAGAAGTTATTCGTGTCAATATTCGTTTACAAAGTACCTTTGTGGTATTCGTTTATTCGTTTATTCGTTCCTTATTCGTTGACGGCCACCACTTTCTTAGATCGGATCATTCGAGCAGCCCCAAAAGCGCTTGCCTTGATTCGGCCCGGATTTAGCTGATCTCCTCACCACGATGTACTTTGCGAAGCACCTGTAGCGTAGCGGAAGGGCAGTGAAGTGAACGGTATCTCGGACCCGCATTTTGTACATCTGGGTGTCGTCCAGGCTTGTTGCGGTTTGTCACACCCCCACGTGTGTGGGGAAAACCGAGCTTTGAAACAAGCGTAGATGGTGGGTGGAGGATCACCCCCACGTGTGTGGGGAAAACGTTTTTGCTGCAATATCTGTTCTGGTGGCTGGAGGATCACCCCCACGTGTGTGGGGAAAACGGCTCCATGGGACGACACCATCTACGAAGAAGAAAGGATCACCCCCACGTGTGTGGGGAAAACGGTTGTGATACGGATGCGAATGTCGCTTCTCGTAAGGATCACCCCCACGTGTGTGGGGAAAACGTCAACCCGAGATTTACGAATTTAGAACCATCAGGATCACCCCCACGTGTGTGGGGAAAACCTTATATGCCGTGAATTTGGCAGGTCCTAAAACAGGATCACCCCCACGTGTGTGGGGAAAACGAATACTTTTGTCAGTGGATTAAACTCATACTTAGGATCACCCCCACGTGTGTGGGGAAAACCAAATGACGTTGCGTTTCCTCTACACTCATGGAGGATCACCCCCACGTGTGTGGGGAAAACGAACGCTTGGTAATCCTGGCTTTTCTGGCCGATAGGATCACCCCCACGTGTGTGGGGAAAACTAAAGGTCTTGCAATCCGATGAAACCATAAGTAGGATCACCCCCACGTGTGTGGGGAAAACCGCAGACACAGCTGGCACGGGTACGATTCCCAAGGATCACCCCCACGTGTGTGGGGAAAACACTTCCACCTGAACACGTTTACCGAATAGCCGGCGGATCACCCCCACGTGTGTGGGGAAAACTCAGAGAAAGGTCTTATCCCCGCCAGTGACGCCGGATCACCCCCACGTGTGTGGGGAAAACAGCATATGCTATACTTTCATCTAATTGAGACAAGGATCACCCCCACGTGTGTGGGGAAAACGTAGGATGGTTTGAGATCGTGTATTTTGGGCTAGGATCACCCCCACGTGTGTGGGGAAAACAATCTCCAATTCTATTTTTCTAATTTTTTAATACGGATCACCCCCACGTGTGTGGGGAAAACCATTGCTTTGTAATATTCCTGTTGAATTGCGCGCGGATCACCCCCACGTGTGTGGGGAAAACAATTATTGGGCTTCTATGGAGATGGGCGGATCAGGATCACCCCCACGTGTGTGGGGAAAACTAAATTTTTCCCAGCCCCTAAGCCCCATGTAAGAGGATCACCCCCACGTGTGTGGGGAAAACTCTTACCATCGCTGAAACAGATCTATCTGATTCAGGATCACCCCCACGTGTCAATAGCCGGGTTATTTTTACCACCCATAGTCGGGTAATGTTTACCAGTCATGATCGGACAGATGTTTACCACCAAAACGAAATAATTAATATTAATCGGTAAGTTCTTTGTTTTGTAGTAAAGTCTCCTTTCTACGCGACAATTGGCGGTAACTATTTCCGGTAATCGTAATAGCATAGGCATGATGAGTGAGACGATCGAGAGCTGCACTTGAGAGGAGATCATTGTTAAATACATCCGCCCATTCAGAAAAATCTCGATTACTCGTGACAATCATTGAGTGCCGTTCATAGCGCTCACAAATAATTTCATATAAATCTTGAATGGAAGAGAGAGGCAGTGCCTGTAAACCAAAATCATCCAGGATAAGCAAATCACTATTGAGAATAGCGGCAAGAGTTCTGGAGTATGCACCTGTCGCTCGTGCAGCATTCAAATCGACGAGCAGACGGTACGTGGATTTAGAAATTACACGAAAGCCACGTTTCAGGGCTTCAACACCCAGGGCATTCGCAAGATGGGTTTTCCCAACACCCGTAGGACCACAAAACAAAATATTGTCATGTCTCTGAATGTAAGCACAGGATGCCAAGTCGCTCAAGTAAGAACGCGTAATACTGGGATTGACAGAAAAGTCAAAGTGGGCCAACGTTTTTTGCGGATCACAACCGGATGATTTGAATCTGCGAGAAAGCGCGTCTTGTTCCCTGCGTTCAATTTCATCATCCAACAAAAGGGCAAAAAACTGTAAAGGAGACAAATCCTCTTGAGAAGCTTGCTCCGCGCGTAGTTCAAGTGTATTGAGCATAGCAGATAAGCGCAATTGGCGTAATTTTGGAAGCAAAGGATGGGTCATCATTTGGATGTTTCCTCCCAATCAATAAAGAACTCTTCCGCTTTTCTCGCAAATAAATGAGGTTGTATTTCTTCTTGCGGTGCTGCTTCTGGTAGTGCTTCACGATCTAAGGCAGCATTTAGAATTTCTTTAATACGTCGGTAATGATAATCTCCATAAAATAAGGCTCTTTTGCAGGCATTCTCCAGACGTGCATTACCCACAGTTTTTTCCAATCGCAGGATCGCTTGAACAGATCGTAGCTGGTACAATGGCTTTTCCGCAAATAATAGACTAACAACAGTATAGGTAGAAGGACCAATCTGTTTGGCTGTTTTAAGGCAGTATTGTGGGGTTTGCATGAGGTATTCGGCTTTGTGGGTTGGATAATGTTCGTTTCTGGTGCTCCACATTCCCTTTTTTGTCAATAAAACATGAGTACAGATCAGGTTTTGTCGTTCATCATAAACTTCAAGCATCTTTTCTCCAATATGGACAGTGACTTTTTTACTCACATAACGATAGGGTATTGAGTAATAACAATTGCCTACTTGAATATGGCAATCCTTATGAACTTTTGCTATCCGTACTTCATTTAGCACATATGCTTCTTTGGGTAGGAGAAGTAATGCTTGTTTTTCGTGCTGGTTGAATAAAGCTAAGGGCGCTTGGTGAGTGGTACCATGCTGCCTGACCCCTGCTATTGCGGTGATCCAATGTTTCAGACGTCGATTGGCCGAATCAGCACTTTCAAAAGTACGCCCAGCCATAAAGTTCCTTTGAACGTAATGAACTCCATTTTCCACTTTACCTTTATGTTCGGGAGTACGCGGCCGCGTGGGATTAACCAGAAAACCATAGTATTGGGCCATTCTCCGATAAGCCTCACCCAGAACTGGATCGTAGATCAATACTTTTTTCACGGCTGCTTTTAGGTTATCTGGAATGATTATCTTTGGTATGCCCCCAAAATACTTGAAACTACGGCGATGAAGAGCAATCCACGTGGGTATCTTCTGATCGAATACGATTTCAGCGTATTGATGACGACTATACCCTAATGTGCCTACAAATACGTACGCATTCCGGATCCGCTGACTTTTTGGATCGTATAACTTCCCAACATATCCAAAATCCACCTGCATTTCTTCTCCGGCAGCTGTGTGCACCCGGGTAAAGCTTTCCGGCTCTTTTTCCAGATCGAGACGGCTTACAAACCTGCGTAATGAAGAATAACTCCCTCTATATCTGTGTTCATCTCGTAATCTCTGCCAGATTGCCATCATTTCCACCCCTTTGTCTAGCATATTGATTACATAATCCCGGTGAGGCTCAATACTGGATGGTATCTTCGGCGGTTTTGCTGCTGGCCCTAATTCCCTTAGTAATTCCTCTTCTTCTACCATGGCTCTGGTCACATCCAAATAGCCTTTTTCCTCTGCCAGCAATTTATATTTATGAACTGTTGGTCGTGACAATCCAAGGTTCGTTCCAATCTGCCGCTCACTTTCACCGGCTCTTATTCGATAAATTATTTCCCTTATTATATTCACGTGCTTGCGCTCCATATTTTGGGCTCTCCTTTGTTTTTTTACTCAGGAGAGATTGTGCCACAGTGGTAAACACCGGGCGACTACGGGTGGTAAACATCGCGCGACCATGCCTGGTAAGTATAAGGCGGCTATTTGTGGTAAACATCGGGCGACTACGACTGGTAAAGTCTAACCCGGTAATTGACATTTGTATCCACTTGTGTGAAAATTCTTTTGGATAAATTAATCAGAATGAAAAGTATATTGGGATAAAATCCATCGTTGAAAAAACTTTAGAACTAGATGGGGACAAGTTGTTGGATGTCCAAGCTAAAGGAGAAAAATGAAAAACCGTGTTTTGATAAGTAAAAGAGTTTTTGTGCCCGCTATTGTTCTTTTCGCAATGCTTTTCTTAAATGGTTGTACTCAACAAACACCGGTTGAAATTCAGGAAGACAAATACCTCAGGTTTGCTGTACCAGAATCAACAGAATTGGGATACAAAAAACTCATTCAAGATTTTGAGACCGAAAATCCCACCGTGCACATAGATCTGGTTCTCTTACCAGCATCAAATTGGATTGACGGGGATTTCAAAGAAATTGCTTCAAGCGCGGACGTTTTTCTGCTTCGGGGAAAAGATCAAGTGCTGCTAGGAAAGGACTATCTTCTAAACCTAAACCCCTTGACCCAATCGGAGGAAACATTCGATGCTTATGATTATTGGGGGAGTTCCCTCAGTAGTTGCAGCGACGAAAATGATAACTTATTTGGACTTCCTTCAAGCTTGGAGATCTATGGCGTTTTTCTAGATAAAGAAAAAGCAGAGAAATTGAATGGCAGTGCACCCAAATATGGATGGACTTGGGCTGATTTTCGAGAACTGGTAACCAGTTTGGCAAGCAGCAATGGCACTGTACCTGTTTTCAGAGATTATCCAATCTTCTCTAATCCTAACCTGCCATTCCCCAACCTCATTTCGCCACTGATTGATTCCAACATAGATTCAGGTGAAATCGATATCGAGAAACTGATTGAGGATTTAAACTGGTATGTGGATTTCTCTCGGGCCCATTTAATCATTCCCTCTATCAATATGGACGATGAAGCTCAACCAAACATCTATCCGGATCTAAAAACTCCTTTATGGATAGGAGCAATTGACACCCCCCTTTTTTCTGAAAGAGGGACTTATGCTTTTAATCAGTATGTTTTTTTGCCTTTTCCGGTTTCTGATGATTCTAATGGGATTAAAACGACCACACCGGTATTTTCTACGTGTGCAGTTGCCAGCATTGGGACTGCCCAAAAAGCAACTGCCTGGCAATTAATACAATTTCTAAGCCGGCATCCTGTTGACCTGGATATCGGAGATGCGAGTAATGGATTTAGTATCCCCGCTCGGCAATCTGTGACTCAATCAACTGAGTTTTGGGGGAGAATCCCAGATGAAATTGAGGAGACAGTCCGCTTTATTCTGGGGCATTCTTGGTATGGAAGCAAATCCCCAAAAAACACCTTTGTTGTAAATTCGACAATTATAGAATCGACTTGGAACGATCGACCTTTAGAGGAAACTTTGTCTGCTATTTCTATCGAGGTTATGGAACCAACGCCCAGGCTTGGCTTGGAAACTTTGGTAGTAGAGCCTTTTCTGCCTTCGACACGTGATAATTTTGGGAACCAATCAATTAAGTTCTATACGACACTAACCGATGAAAACACAATTAACTGGTCTTCTTTGGTAGACGAGTTTCAAGATTTAAATCCAGAGATTAACGTTACTCTTCTATTCGAAGGGAACGGAGTTCCTATTATGAATGATTACGCAGAATACTTGTCCAGCAACTACGATTGTTTCCATTGGCATGTAGATGATATGCTAAATGATATGAGCAGCCAATATTTGACGGATTTGACTCCTTACTTATATAGCGAAGAAAGTGCGTTTTTGAACGATTATGAGACGTCGACATTGGAATTATTTATGTACAAAGGCAATCTAATTGGTTTGCCCGCATCAACCCAATTAAATTTGATGTCATATAATGCTGATTTATTATCTGAGTTAGGCATTCCAGAGCCTGCCTTAGATTGGACTTTCGACGATTTTCTTGATATGGTTAATACTGCTTCTTTTGCAGAAAGATATTATGGTTTTTTGTTTGCCCCTTGGGATGTGGATTGGTTTTTGGCATCACAAGGCACAAAGTTGATGGGTATACCTGATGAGTTTGAGGTTCATATCAATACATTCGCCACTCAAAATTCATTAAAGGTTCTGGAGGACTTGAACCAAACAGGGCGTTTCTTCTTTTTAACCGGCGACCGTCAGAATTCTTTTGATGCGCAAGCATTGGTTTCATCCGGCAAAATTGCATTTTGGACATCAACCAGTGGCAATCCGGGAAATTGGTATTTATCCCAGGATAGTAGCTCTCCATTCCGAGTTGGAACTGTCCCTCTACCCATCACTCAGTCGCCATTTCAGCAATACACAACCGCAAATATGGGATTATTTATCTCAAAGAATAGTCCTTTTCCCAAAGCGTGTTGGCAATGGATAAAGTTTTTGTCAGAAAATCCTGCTAGTTTTGATGGACTCCCGATGAGGAGATCGATAAGAAACTCCAGCTCTTGGGAATCGGTAATTGGGTATGAAAATGCAGAGGTGTACCGAGTTGCTTATCGTCAATCCGACTTTATCCGATACAACTGGGATATTGTCGGTCCACTCCACAATATTTTCGTCCAGGCACTACAATCTATTTTCGAGGGCGGGGATATTCAAATTGAACTAGCTACTGCACAGTCCAAGGCTGATCAATTTTTAAATTGTATATCCCCATACGTTGAAGATTTCAGGAGCTATATTGATCAAGTGAATATTGATCAGTGCAACACTCAATAAATTACTCCTAGTCAAAATGAATAGCAAGAGCAATTCGTTTTCGTATTAAATCACCTTGTCTGCAATGAAGTAGTGCTTAAAACATAGTGGAATTCGAAGTGAAGAATACAACCACATATTTATAAATATCGCTGAAGTGATGAATGAGACCCCTCATCTTGCCCAGTATCTTTCACTACATTGGCTTATTCGCAAGAAGTTAATAAATCCTGCTATATCAATTAAACAGAGTTATAGCTATGAATAAAGCATAGGATTAGTCCAACTTTGGTATGGGCAAAAGACTTCGAATATAAATTCGTGTACTGTGACAGATATTATTAAGTGCTGTTATTTTATGAATTAGTAAAAGTAACAAGGGGAACTGGTAAAAATACCAGGGGATGCGTGTGTGGGGAAAACTCAGGAATTGTTTGATTTAAAAATGGATTTAAACGGATCACCCCCACGTGTGTGGGGAAAACTTTTTATGTTATATGAAAATGATCATATGTTTAGGATCACCCCCACGTGTGTGGGGAAAACCTGAAAATCGATTGAATCCTCCAATATATTTATAGGATCACCCCCACGTGTGTGGGGAAAACTTTCCGTTTGCGTTTCAAAGTGTGGAATCGATCGGATCACCCCCACGTGTGTGGGGAAAACACATACAGTACATGTAATCCTTGTTCGATAGCCGGATCACCCCCACGTGTGTGGGGAAAACATTACGATCCTTTTGTGGGGTATCACCTACAATCGGATCACCCCCACGTGTGTGGGGAAAACTCAATTTCGTATGACCCTGCCCATTTGTACCAAGGATCACCCCCACGTGTGTGGGGAAAACTGATTGTTTTAAAACTTCCTATAATGTACAAATAGGATCACCCCCACGTGTGTGGGGAAAACATAATTCTGATGGTAGAATTTTGTTAATATCAAGGATCACCCCCACGTGTGTGGGGAAAACGATCCAAAAGCCCATAACAAAAATTCAATATTGCGGATCACCCCCACGTGTGTGGGGAAAACTACACGCTTGTTTAATGAAAGTTAATAATCGATAGGATCACCCCCACGTGTGTGGGGAAAACCTTACAATCCCTTAATCAATCCATCAATCAATCAGGATCACCCCCACGTGTGTGGGGAAAACAAGTTGTAAGGTTAAGGCAAGATAAAAAACATAGGATCACCCCCACGTGTGTGGGGAAAACGATGCAATGCTCAAAAAGATTGAGTTCGAATGTGGATCACCCCCACGTGTGTGGGGAAAACAGAGATTATATCTGGCAATTACGGGAGGATGTAGGATCACCCCCACGTGTGTGGGGAAAACTACAAAATTGAGTAGGATAAACAAACATCCCCAGGATCACCCCCACGTGTGTGGGGAAAACGATCCGTTTTCCTGGATCTGGATCTGTTTTATTAGGATCACCCCCACGTGTGTGGGGAAAACTTCGATGGTTGCCATTGTCACCTGTGAATCATCCGGATCACCCCCACGTGTGTGGGGAAAACTCCTATTTGCAGAGTGACGGTAACAGGGCTATAGGATCACCCCCACGTGTGTGGGGAAAACTTCAATATGAAAAGGCATAAAATAATATTTAGCAGGATCACCCCCACGTGTGTGGGGAAAACTTATCTTACATAATCAAGCGTAAAGGTTGAAGCAGGATCACCCCCACGTGTGTGGGGAAAACTTTAACAAAGTTCCAAAAGCTGAATATTTAGCCAGGATCACCCCCACGTGTGTGGGGAAAACTTACGAAATACCCGTGATTCTAATGGTCAGCCTAGGATCACCCCCACGTGTGTGGGGAAAACTGTTAGGCGAGATTATCGCAATTCGTGAAAACCGGATCACCCCCACGTGTGTGGGGAAAACTGTGTCAGACTGGAGACCTACTTATTTCTATCTAGGATCACCCCCACGTGTGTGGGGAAAACTAACCTTTGGTATCATTTTGATTACTCCTGTACTCGGATCACCCCCACGTGTGTGGGGAAAACTGGCTGCAGGAGTAGCAGGTTCGTTTATTTATCAGGATCACCCCCACGTGTGTGGGGAAAACTGTTAACCAAGCATTATTGGTCTTGCTGTAATACGGATCACCCCCACGTGTGTGGGGAAAACTGCCTTGACGGATAATTGAAAATTCTCGGTTATCAGGATCACCCCCACGTGTGTGGGGAAAACTACACGACCTTGATGGTTACTTCACCGCCATCCGGATCACCCCCACGTGTGTGGGGAAAACTTGCAACCCTTCACACTTCTCCTGCCATTCGACAGGATCACCCCCACGTGTGTGGGGAAAACGAATGGGCAATTTCGAGAGACGTGGTAGAGGTAGGATCACCCCCACGTGTGTGGGGAAAACACTAACATGTGCATTTTCATGGCGCTTTTGTGAGGATCACCCCCACGTGTGTGGGGAAAACTTGACCCGTCTGTTCGTGTCAAGTTAGTTTGGGCGGATCACCCCCACGTGTGTGGGGAAAACTGGTTAAGAACGACCCACGCTACAACTACAAAAGGATCACCCCCACGTGTGTGGGGAAAACACACCGAACCCCTGAAAGTTGATGCCATGGATAGGATCACCCCCACGTGTGTGGGGAAAACTTTTCAGTCAGGACTACAAAAATTCATTGACGGAGGATCACCCCCACGTGTGTGGGGAAAACTTTTATCGCTTCAACCATCGCTCCTGCTTCTGAGGATCACCCCCACGTGTGTGGGGAAAACGTACTATTGGTTATAACTTCAACCTGATCAATAGGATCACCCCCACGTGTGTGGGGAAAACGTTTTAGCAATTTGCTTACCTGCCCATGTAATAGGATCACCCCCACGTGTGTGGGGAAAACTGAATCGTTTGCTGTATTCGCTGAAGGAGGCAAGGATCACCCCCACGTGTGTGGGGAAAACCTCACAACCTGGAAGCTTTGGGCAAACATCTGTGGATCACCCCCACGTGTGTGGGGAAAACGAGAGCATTAAAAGATGGTTGGTGTACAATACAAGGATCACCCCCACGTGTGTGGGGAAAACCGCCAACAAGCACCGACCACACGAACCGCAAGCCGGATCACCCCCACGTGTGTGGGGAAAACACTATATATTCTCCCTACCTAATTATTATTAAGTATTGTGCCATATATGGTGGTTTGAATATTCAGAGAACATCTTTTTTTATTCGATTCAATCCTCTTTTTGAATGTGAAGTCGTTTTGATATTTTCAATTCGCCTGGAATTTTTATCAACTGCAGCCCTTCTTCTTCAATTATTTTCCTACTTGTTTCTCCTTCCATTCGCATTTTGAAATGTTGCTCCGTGTTCGTACTCCATATTTGTAACACACCACCGGCTCGTTTATTATGAATACACTTTTCCCATAATTTTTCTCGCACCCGTGCTGAAACATGTCCCACAAAAACGCCAGTTTTTACTTCCAACAGCCACCTGGTCAATTCACCTCGCAACGCAATGGGTACCTTTTCTAAAATAATTACAACCATTAGTATAACTCCTCCCACAATTCTGATGCAGGATCTTCCCCAAGGCTGTCTTCTGAAGCAATTTCACATTCAAGAAGCGCATCAATATCAGGCAAGATACGCTGTAATAAACGGGCTTCCCGCAATTTTTCCCTGCAGTTTTCTCGGGTTCTTTTTTCAACATTTTGTAAACTCTCAGCAACTGTACTAAAAGCGACTGGTATTGTAATTTCCGTTTTATACAAATCAGCAATATCATACACAAATGACAACTGCCTACCTGTATGAATAAAGCCAAGAGCAGGTGAATAGCCACCAGAAACAATGGCTGCATGGCATATGCCATTGAGTAGAGCATTTGCTGCGGAAAGAGCCCGGTTAATAGGGTCTGCGTCACTCCAGGCTCCCCGATTGTACTGACGACCACTCCACCGAACGCCATATGCCATACTGGCTTCTGCATAAGCTTTTTTTACTCTGGCCCCTTCCATTCCTCTGAGTTGCTGTAAGTTTGCGTCTTCCTTTCCAAATTCTGAAAACCGATACTTATACATGTTCTTTACTACCCGTTCCCTGGAGACCGGATCAAATAATAATTCTGCTTGATGGAGGGTATGGTATGATTTTTTTGTTTCACCGAGCCCTTGAGCATAACAGCGGGTAGTTTCTTCTCCAACCCAGAGGACACTGACTCCATTTTCTGCCAACACTTTAATCGCAGCATGACTGATGCTTGTCCCAGGCCCAAGCATCAGTACACAAATTGTTGCGATAGGCACCAGAACACGACCATCTTCCTGAATATATTCAATTGCGCTGTCTTTGCGATCGATGATTGAATGTTCTACATAAAGATAGGTAAGACTATCCCGTAATTTTGGTAATTCGTGTAAATTAGACATTTTGATCCCTTTTATTTAATTGTTAAGGTTCAACAAGCTTACTCATTATTGATTAGAAACGAGCGATCGACAATAACCCACAGCCAAATGACCTGGCACGGCCAATTCCCATGGTCAATCCGGTATAGAATTTATCTCGATCTTGGACTTTTAAAATTCCTGAAAAATCAGCCAAAGCCAAATTGATTTTATGGCTTTTACTTCCCTGTCTTTTATAAAAAACAACAGGAGGTTGCTTTTGAATCGTTAATGATGCTAATTCTGGTATAAATCCATATTGATCCCCTTTCGATATAATCCATTCCATTAAATCCGATTCTTTGACAATTGGAACAAGTTTTTTGGTGTCACTTTTTCTGAGGGTGGGATTAGCACACAATGCAAACCTGAAAACATCAGATTGCTTTATTATTGGGTTAAATTCTTTCACCTGGACAACCGCCTCTGCCAGGTAGTGATTGATTTCCTGCAAGAAACGCCAGTCAGGTTTGATTTTTGATTGAACCAGGGCCGTCAAGCTGGGTGGATACCCACTGGTTTTATTTTCCAGTCTAAATAATACACTAGCATTTTTTCTATCCTGGTCAGCCGGAAAAGCTTGCATAATTGTGCGGTGAAATTCATAAAGATTGTTAATCTCGGACTGCACCTGACGGGACTTGGGATTAAGAGGCAATTTAGACAGATATGTATTCATACTAGCTCCTGGGGGATCAGGCTGCTAGCCAGCATTCGGGTGCTGACACGCCGCGCCACAAACTTGCGTTTTTCAAAAGATAAGGGCACGTCATTACGGATTTGTTCTCCATCTGGCATTTCAATTACCAGACGGATGAAATCTGGCATGTCAACCTGTCTCCATTCTGTTATCCAAGGAAAGGAGAACAGACTTTCTTCCAATTTATAATTCTCTCTCAACCCTTCATTTAACCATACTGGCAAAGCTGGAGCAAACGCCTTTCTTCCAAAATATAATTGCCAAACAGGGTTTTTAAGAGCTGATTGGATTGAAGTTAAAATACTGTTATCACCTTCCAGCCCTACCAGAAAAACAGCATCAGCCAGAAAATAACGGTTTGTAATAATACTGTCTTTCGTGCCTTTACCTTTACCTAATAGAACATCCTGAACGATGTGGAAATCTCGTTTAATCACGCCTTCCCGGTCAATACGCACCCCCATTTTTAATTCGGATAAATCTGCCAGGTTTGCAGATCTGGGTCTGCCCAAGGCAGCGCATATCAACCCAATTATGCCACTTTTGGAAGGCTCCAATCCAGTATCACGTACGGTAAAATTACTCTGCGTGCCCCAGCTTTGCATTGGGGCAGCAATACGCATCAAAAGGGTTCCCATGCTTCACTCCTGAGGTAATTGATCTTTGACTGCCTCCACCCATTTCTCTAAAGAGTCGACTTGATAATCCTTAAGCGAATTTAAGCCGGCTACTCCATCCAAACAGGCAATAACAGGATCAGCTGGAATGCCATAAAATGCTGATAATTTCTCCCAATATTTATCCAAAGCCTCAACCGATTCGAGTACCAATCCTTTATGGCTCATCTGGTTGACCGGTTTTTCAAAAGCGTTTGCTAATGACCAGCAGGCGTTATCTTTTCGTACTACTGCGGCCAGGAAAGAAGGCGGATTATGCGCGGCATAACTATTCTGCTTTCCACTGGGTATGGCGTGTACGCTGGCAATCATGAAGGCTTCTACTGTCCTACGCGCTAACTCCAGATCACCATTTAAATTCTTTAAAAGCTGGTCAAAATCAATACAGGCATAGCGGTAGAAACACGCCGAATTGAAGGCTGTGACTCCCATCATGCCAGCCCCAGTGTCGCCTTCTTTTTGTAAATCATCAATAGCTGTGAAGAAATCGATATCCATGTTAGCAGCATGGGTTGAAATGGCATGTGCAACCTGGCAGGCAGCGTCCACATTGGTTTCAGGGCGGTCTGCTAACATACGCCCAAACATAGCAATATCTGGTGCACTTGGTCTATTTACAGTATCTTTTGCAAAAATTTCCGCATATTTCTTAATTTCATCATTTTCGGAAATATTGGCCAGGTTTTCGGCAATTTCATAAATTTCAGCTTTGCTTAAGAAAAGCATGACGTTTGTTTTTCCGTCTTCTAATTTAGCTTTTTTGCTGCTGTAATGTTTAGAAAATTCTTCTGCCTTCTCAATAGCCAGTGCATTTTCCACGCCCAAATGGATTAATCCTTTTTCGATTTCACTTGCCATGAGGCGGGTGCGGTGACTAATAGGCACACCGGTAATCGACTCAAAATGAGGTTCAAAGCGGATGGCGCGTTTAAGACACTGTGAAGAAATTCTGGCCCTGCGCGCCGCCCCAAATATACAATCTTTGGGGTTGTTGGTGTCGTCACGATTTAAATTGGACGGAGCAAAATTTTGGATTAAGTGAATTTCTACAAACATATTAACCTCCATTAATTTATTTTTCTTCTATTTTTTTTCATCAAACTGGTAACCCCAGAAACTATTTGCCCAATTACGTTGGACAAAACTCTCTGGATGGCCCCAATACAACAAATCTTCAAATAATTGTTTCCAATTTATGCCAACCTCTTTTGTTTTCAGGTAACTAGTTGCCTGCCTAAGATAATCTGATAAATCTTCCTGGTGGGCATTTAATAGAATGGTGAATCGTCGTTCGGTTGCATCCTCATTGATTTCCGTTATGGCAGAGCGCATATGATTACCAAAATTACCTTGTTCTACGTTAATTTGGTGATAAGCGTATAAAGCGGCAATGAGGTAATAAGTCCGTTCCTTCGGTGTGCCGCGTTCGTGTTCCGGGATAAACCTGGCTACATAGCGATACATGTTCATATCCTCTCCAGGTTGTGTACTCAATCCTCGCCTTAGGACTGCCAAAACTCCGCGCTCCTCTTTTTTTGATTGTTCAAACAGATAATTCAGAAACCGTTCCTGGTGTGGTTTTAAATGTGAAGCCATTATTCCTCCTTTCCTTGAAGGGTGAGTACTTTATTAATGCCTGATAACAACTGCCGTTTGGCTTTGGCACTGGCACGCAGTGCAGGAATACTATTTCCAGATAGGGTGACTGCATGCTCAAATGTTCTGATAGCAGATCGACGTACAAATTGGATCCAATCGATAAAAGCATTTTCATGATCATCAGGCAAGCCGTGAATATATTGATAAAAGGTTAATTCAAGCTCCTTCCAGTAATAATCTTGAGTTCCCCAATGCATTAACATATTTTGTTCATCCATAGGGGCTGGTTTTCTTCCTTCGTTCTTGTCTGCATTGAAAGACAGAATCAACATCGCCATTTGCCTGAGAGACCCCCAAAGCTGATTGTGTGCTTCCTTTGCCAAATCCAATCCGCGGTTTAAGAGCCTGCGTAATTCTTCATCTTGAAGATAAACCAAAGGAAAATCAAATGTTTCATTTCGATAAAAGAACGCTTTTTTCTTACCTGGATCAGTACACAAACCATAGGCAGATAGAAAAATTTCACTGCTGATGATATGATCCATTCGTAAGGAATTTACCCATGAAAGTGCTTCTGGTGGTTTGCGCAATCGGCTCTTTGGTTCCAACAAAACAGTGCTATCCCGCCATAACGCTTTGCTCTCAGAAAAACGGAGCAGCTTTTTTTCCAGGTTTCCAGAACTCGATTCTAAGAAGTGATAGTTATAAAATGGGTTCAATAACTCGGTGGAAAGGTTTAATCCCGGGTTTATGTAGAGGGTTTGAACCACAACATTTTCTTCCAGCTCTTCCGGAATAAGTTTAATTCGCCTGCTTTGCCAGGTTAGGAAATCGATCATTCCTTCTGGTTTTGTACGAGGATCCTGAAAAGGATCGTTTAACTCCCAGCAAGGCACATCGTTACTAGATCGATCAATCGTCCATTCCTGTTTTGCTACCAGATTTAACATCAGACTTTGAAAAAGGTTTTTTTCCCTCAAGAAGAAAACGACTCCTCGGGCATGAGGTGAATCATTATAATATTTATCCACCGAAACACTGGCGGAAGTCATGCCTCCTAAACTAAAGGCTTGAAACATCAGTAAATAGCGGCTAATTTCATCCAGATGAAATACCTGCCCTTGTTCCTCTAGGGTGTGATCGAATAAAGTTGCTGAATCCCCAGATGATGAATGCAAAATCAAGCTATTAACTGATTTAATTTGTAATTCTTTCCCGTTAAGGTTTTTAACATCTTTAGGTCTTTGCCCAATCTTTGGATCCTGGTAAAAAGGATGTTGAGGATCAAATAAATCAAAGCGTTGGTGCCATTTTTGAAAATAAACTTCAAATTGATTGGTATTAAATTTACCAGTATTCCATAAGTCTTCCCAATCGGCATCGGTTTCGATTTTTTGTGTGCGATAGAGAATGGCAATAAGCAAGAACAATATACTGGCAGTCATTGGAGGAAATTCGGATTGAATTTCCTTGATGTCTCCTGCCAACGAAAAAACTTTTTTGAGACCAAGATACCGGAATTCACCATTGATAAATTTACAGGGGATCCAGGGCTCTACGATTAAATTATAGTGATGCGGCATAAAACCTCCTTTTCGGGATTAAGAAATGCTTGATATTGTTAAACCTCTATGGCGATCGAGATTCAACAAAAAATTACCAAGAACAGCGTTGCCGTTCGTAAAGATAATTGGATATTTGCTGCGTAAACTGGCCGATTTCTTCCAACTAGGGCAATGGTTCGAGTGCAGGATTTGTTGAACAAACTTCCAATTAGTTATGATAATAGTTGATTGCAGGCATTCCTTGGTTTCTTCAAATCCTGGTTCTTTATCTAAATCAATTGGCCTTTCACCGGAGAGTGTAACTAATAGGGAATCTATTTGTAGAAGGCACACAATTTGCACCGATGGAGGGGCATTTCTCGTCAAAGTTTGAATAATGCTGTAAGATTGGGGATCGTGTTCATCTGAGAATGCTGAATCGATCTTCCCTAAGAAATTGGTTGAGTAATCTGGAATTAATTGGTTGCTGGCTTTTATCGATTCGCTGGCATTTTTACCGACCATACCATCAAAATCTTTTTTGATACGATCCCAAAGAATATCCGGAACAGCAGTGGATTTTTCCTGTGAGTAAACTTCGTTAATCAACTCATCGGTGTCATTAGGCAGAAGGACTTCTTGTTTCGTACGAATGGCGAAATATGTTCTTTCTAATATGTATTTTTCATAGACATAACCATCCTTTCCAAATTCAGGCATTCCATCTTTTTGAATCAAAGGGTTTACCAGGAAAATCTTAGGGGTTACCAAACTGTCCGGTCTTAAAGTGTTTGTTTTAGTATGGCGGTGTAATCGTCCAATCCTTTGAATCAATAAATCAACAGGAGCCAGGTCACTGATGATCAGATCAAAATCCAAATCTAAACTTTGTTCAATTACCTGGGTGGCAATCACAATGGAAAACTTTGGGCGGTTACTGGTGTCTTTGCCGTATAAACTGATGACTTTGTCTTCAATTTCCTCCCGCCAGCAATAAGGAAAGCGGCTATGAAAAACAGTTATTAAAACGTTTGGAAAGGCTAATTGTAAACGTTCAAATAATTCCTGTACACGCATAACCCGGTTGCAGATGATTGCAACATTGCCACCAGCCCCACAATATTCCTGCAGCGTTTTTTCAATAACGATGTCGTCAATCCAGTTTAAATCGATTCTTCGGTTTTCCGGTGTCCCTGCCTGTATTACATTCGTTTTGTTCGCATCTACCCGTGTCAGGCGGGGAAATTCGCAATCCTCTGCACAGCTTGGATCACCCCCAAATGCCTCAATCAATTCCATCCGGCTATTTCTCGGTAAGGTCGCCGATAGAATAATGACGGATGTATTCACCGCTCTCAGCCAGGATAACAGTCGCTTAAATATTTCGACCATGTATACATCATAAGCGTGGACTTCATCGAAAATGATCACCTTATTACTTAATCCAAATAATCTTAAGAAAAAATGTTTGGATCGCATGACCGAAAGAAATGTCTGATCCACTGTTCCCACACCAAATGGTGCCAGCAATGTTTTCTTCCGAGGCAAAAACCACTCTTCACTTACAATATTTGCCAGGTCATTTCCATCTTGATTGACTCCAGAAAAACGAATCTTTTTTACGAAATCGTTTAATATCGCGGATCCATGAACGAGATGCACGTTCACTGTACTTTTTGGGTAGCGTTGTTTCAAGAATTTGACAGTTCTCTCAAACATTTGATTGCTGGTTGCTTGCGTAGGCATGGCAATATATAAGCCTGCTTTTTTCTGTGATTGAATTTCATAGTCGGCAACATATAAAGCAGCTTCAGTTTTTCCACTTCCTGTTTGCGCTTCTACAATCAGCAAAAATGGTGGATTCAAGTCCGAAATATTCCCAATAATTGTTTTTTGTAAGTTGTTTGGAGCAAAATCCGGAAATAAATCGGAAAAAAGGGCTGGATTAATTGGTGGACTCCAACCTCCCCAGCCTATATCCTCTAAAGAAAACAATGCACGATGTTCGGCTATCTTAGCATAGTCTCTCAATGAACTACCTTCAGGATGGTATGAGAAGTAATTTGTATTCGAAGCAATCCAGTCTGATGTTGTTGTAATACCTGCGATGATTGTCAGGATTGGATTGAATTCCATGCGGTTATTAGGAAAATCTATGTTTTTCGGAGGATTAAATACAAGAGAACTATATTCAATTAATTTGTCACGTCGTTTTTGCCAAAAAACATTCCCTAAATGATCTGCTTTGTAAGTTGAGTCCAGAATATCACTATTGGAAGGAAATTCCCCATGATGCCCACCAAGAACAATCGCAAGTGCATTCCCAAATCGGGGGTGTTGAGGGTATGTTTGAAGGAAATAATCTCTTATAATCCAGGTGGAAGCCAATCCGTGATAGCCATGCTCTTTACTTAAAGTGGTTGGGAAAGGATAACCGGCATTCTTTAAAAAATTACGACGGTCAGATGATTTTTTTTGGAATGCTGGCCCTGCTTTTCCAATATCGTGTAAACTAACCCAAAAACTAATCAAATTGCAGGCTTCTTCATCTTCCAATGAAAATAACTGGCAAAATGACCTTTTAAAGGAAATGGACAAATACTTTTTCCAAAATATTTTTGCTACAGTACCCGAATCAATCATATGCCATATTAATGGATGCCAATCAACAGAATCTTCACTGGTTTTTGCCCAAAGAAGAAGGCACATTTTATCGATTATTTCAACCATCAGAAGCTTTCCTATGTTCCTGTAATACTTTCTCTCTCAACCACTCAGGCTCTCTAACCTTCACCCTTGCGCCATAATACAAAATCCAATTTACCATTTCTGGGGTGATGCCAACCCAAAAGTGGATGGTGAATGATCCATCTTCGTTTTTTTGGATATCCTGGCTTTTATGCCAGTGTTCTTCCGAGACCCAACGCCCGGCAGTGTCGTCAAAGAGCAATTCCACATGCTCTGGGTCGCCGGCTGCTCCGCGCATCAACCCCCATGTATCACCAAGATATTCATCCAGATCAAAATCCAATGGTCTTTGATATGGTGTTTCCAATAATTCGGCTTTAAGAACGCGATCGAGTTTGAATTGCAGTACGTATTGTTTAAGATGGTCATAAGCGACAACATGCCAGGAACGTCCATATGGCAATATCGAATAAGGTTCCACAATACGCTGTCTGCCGTCGATTTCTTTAAGTGACTGGTAAAAAATTTGGATTTGCTTTTGTTCGAAGTAAGAACGATAAAACAAAGTTAACATGCTTTGACGGTGTGTTTTAACAGCACTACGTGGCAGATGGTCGAGAGTATCTCGCAAAATGGGCCGTAATTCGGCTGGAAAAACAGTCTCCAGACGTGCGATGGCAATTGCAAGTTCAGAAGAATTGACGCCCGGCAGCGCCTGAGCTGCCCTGGCTGCTGAAAGCAACGCAATTGCTTCCGAGAAAGAAAAAAGCGTGGCTGGCAATTGGGGCAGCTGAATAAAGAAATAACCATCCCCTTCCGTTTTTATGGTTAATCCCAGGCGTAGCCGGATGAGTTCAATGTCTTTTTGAATCATGCGCTCTGAGATTTGGTGAAATTCAGATAACCGCCGGCGAGTCCAATAGCGTGGGTTAGCAGCTACTTGTTGTATGATTTCCAGAACCCGGGCTGTCCGTCGTATTTGATTATCTCTATCTTCCCGCATGATTCAACTCCTGATCTTTATAACCATTATGCCAAACCGACGGGAACACTGCGGTTCCCCCCTGATACCAGTCTCATGTGAAACACAGCGATGTTTTCTGATCTAAACCCAAAATGCTATGTCCGGTGAGATCGTCAATTCATATTATAGGATATTTATCAAAAAAATCACAACTGAACCCATTAAGGGTTTAGATCTGTTTTCATCAACCTGTTTTACATAACAGGTCCATTCCTATTTCAATTGCGGAAACACTAAATTTTTACAGAATCATCAATAATTAACCAAATTTCATCCCATTGCAGAAGATACAAAAAAAATAATAAGTTCATTGGGTTGGCTGACGATTCAAGCCATGGATTGTTGGTGTTGGTTGTGGAAATTTTTTGTCTCACTTGCCCAACCACTCGCATGGTATCCTGGTGATCACGGAGGATGAGATCGGTCCGTGTCAGGGTAAAGCATTGATCGGACAATGGGTAAATGTCCGATCAATGCTTTACCCGTACGTACGGCTGGCAGCGAAGCTGGATCAAAAGCAAGATCCCATCCATCAGTATCTCTTTAAAAAGTTCCAATCGAAATCGGTGCATATTAAAAAATAGTCATAAATTTTGTTTGCAAAAACAGAGTTTTTGACAATAATTACGGTATCTCACTTTTCGAACGAATGCGAGATTTGTTATCATCATAAATCGGTTTTTTGATAAACAGCATTCCCTACAACCCCGCCATCCACAACCGCCACTCCATCCGCCTGCCAGGGTTTGATTACTCCCAAGCGGGAGCTTACTTCCTGACGATCAACAGCCATAAAAAGGAGCATCTGTTTGGGAGCGTGGTCGCTGGTGTGGTGCGGCTAACAGCTGTGGGCGAGATCGCCCGGGAGCAGTGGCTGAAAATCCCTGGGCACTTCTCGAACGTCCACCTGGACGAATTCGTGATCATGCCCAACCATATGCATGGCATCCTGGTGATCACGGAGGATGATGTGCGTAAGGGTAAAGCATTTGATCGGAAATTGCCCAAATTTCCGATCAAATGCTTTACCCCGACCCCGACGACCCCGACGGCCCCGACGACCCCGACGACTGGCAGCATGCCCGAGTCAATCCCGGCTGTCGTCCAAAACTTCAAATCGATCACCTCCCGCAGGATAAACAAACTGCTGGAAACACCAGGTGCTACCATCTGGCAGCGTAATTACTACGAGCATATCATCCGGGATGAAGCGGATTACGCCCGGGTTGTTGGGTACATACGGAATAATCCACAAAAATGGGAGAGGATAGTTAAAAGCTGAAAGTTGAAAGGAAATTTGGTTAAAGGAATTGCATAAACCTTTAAAATCAGTTATTTATTTGTGTTTATTATAATTAGGATTATAATAAACATGATTATATAATGTTATTCTCGGAGGTAGTTATGTTCATCAACCGAAAAAAGGAACTTGCTATGCTAGAGCAGCGCTACCGCTCAGATCAGGCAGAGCTTTTTGTATTGTATGGCCGTCGCAGAGTTGGTAAGACAGAATTGCTGCATGCTTTTTGTGGTAGCAAACCCCACGTGTTTTTTATTGCCACATTGAGCAGTGATTCCGAGCAATTAGCTACCTTTTCCCAACAAATTTATTCCTTTAACCATACGGTAGTATCCAATGGCTTTACATTTCCAACTTGGGAAGCTGCATTTAGAGCATTGGTGGACATCCCTATGCAACCACGTCCGATCATTGTTCTGGATGAGTTTACCTACCTGATCAGCGGCAACAAAGCCATCCCTTCCATTCTCCAAAAAGTTTGGGATGAAACGTTAAGAAATACGAACTTGATGCTCGTTTTATGTGGATCTTACATAGGCATGATGGAAACAGAAGTCTTGGGGTATCAGGCACCCTTGTATGGGAGACGAACCGCCAGTGTATTGCTGCACCCCATAGATTTAGTTTCATCCGCCATGTTCTATCCGAATTATTCAGCAGAAGAGAAATTTCTCACATGGGCTATTGTGGGTGGGATGCCTTTTTATTTGCGTACATTTTTGGATCATCAGACTGTCGCAGAAAATGTCCGCCAACATATTTTGGATGCCCAAACCGGTACCCTCTTTAACGAACCTCGTCTGCTGCTGATGGAAGAGCTGCGAGAACCACGAAATTATTTTTCCGTTTTACGCGCAATTGCCCAGGGTCGCACGCGTATGAATGAGATTGCACAGGCGGCTGGCATTGGAGAGGTCACCACAGTCGTCCGCTATCTGGATATTTTGCAACAGATGCGATTGGTCTCGCGGCGCGTCCCTGCTACCGAAACCCAGCCTGAAAAGAGCAAAAAAGGCATTTATCAGATTGATGATCATTTTTTGCGATTCTGGTTCCGCTATGTCCATCCCAATCAAGGTAGTCTGGATTTGGGGTTGGCAGACGCGATTCTACAACAGCGTATCCTGCCCGATCTGGACCATTTTGTTGCCACCGTGTTTGAAGAGGCTTCAATTGTGTTCACCGCTCAACTGGCACAAGCCGGGGAACTACCATTTCTACCGGATCGGATTGGTGGCTGGTGGAATCGGGATACGGAGATCGACGTTCTAGCAATCAACCTGACAGAGAAATTCGCCTTGCTGGGGGAATGTAAATGGAGTATCCACCCGGTGGGAATAAAAGTTCTGGATGATCTCAAACATAAAGCCCAAATCCTGAAGAAGGAAGCTGGGGTTAAGAAAGCACAGTATGCTATCTTTGTCCGTACGGGCTTTACACTCGAGCTGCAAGAATTAGCCATCCATGAGGGAGTCCGTCTCTTCACAGTCGATGATCTTGTGAGAGGGGGGTTGGGGTAAAGCATTGATCGGAGATACCCAATTTCCGATCAATGCTTTGCCGGCACAATTTGGCTACGATCCACCATTTGGAACCCAGTGCTCACCTTATGCGTCTTTACCCATATTGGTGCGAGAATTGCACCGATTCTGTTTTACCAGTACACTGTTAGACGGAGTGAGTCATGCAATCAGGTGTTACAATCCCTGCGCGCAACGTGCAGGGGCATAGTAAGTCGACGACAAGAGCAAAAAAAAGAAAAATTCTCGGCGGCATTCTGCTGGTACTGTCCGTTCTGGCGCTGTTAATTCCCATGGCGGCGGTGGCTGGCATAGCCCTGTACGTGCGTCAAACGCAAATGGTGTTGCCGGGCGTCTCGGTCGGCCCGGTGGATGTCAGCAACCTGCCGCTGAGCGATGCCGCCCAGTACATCGACAATTACTGGAATAACACCACCCATTTGGTGGTTTTAAATGGAGACTATAAGTGGACGGTCACGCCGCCCAATATCGGGTTGTGGATCGACCCAGTTCAAAGCGCCCAACTGGCCTACGGGGTGGGGCGCGATCGTGGGGGCACGCAGGAGCTGCTGCAACTGGCGCTGAGCCAGAAGTTTGATATCCAGCCAGTGGTCAGCTTTAATGAGGAGTATGCGCGTGAGGTTTTCAGTGACCTGGCTGCTAAAATTGAAATTCCGACCACGGATGCCAGATTGGTTCAGGATGCAGGCGGGCGTTGGTACGCTCAGCCCGGCCTGGATGGCTGGGGGCTGGATGTGGAAGCTGCCGTGGCCATGATTGAGGCTGATCCTTTGGCGATTTTGCAGGCTGGATATTTGCAGCTGCCCATGCTGGCGATTCCCGCAGCAGTGTCTGATCTGTCCTCTGAGGTGGAGCGCATTGCGACTTATTACGAGATCCCCATCCCGTTGCGGGCCTGGGATCCGATCACGAATGAACTGCTGACCTGGAGCCTGCCACAGGAGCTGGTGGCTGGCTGGGTGAGGCTGGATGACCCGTATGGGGAGCCAAGCATCCAGGTGGATACTGAACAGTTTGAGAGCTATCTGGCTGAGTGGGAAACAACGATTGGCAACCGCGCAATCGATTTCAAAGATCCGGTCGACTCCCTGGATGATGTCTGGGCAAAGGGTGGCGTGTACACGATCTTCCTGCGGTATAAGGCCACGGAGTATACGGTGCAGTACGGCGATAATCTGATCGGAATCGGTTTCAAGGTCGGCATGCCCTACTGGAAGATTCAGGAGGCTAACCCGGGCAGCAGCATTTTCGGCGTCCATTATGGCCAGGTGTTGACGATCCCCTCCAAAAACGAGATGTTACCCTACCCTCCGGTGTTGGGCAAACGCATCGTGATCAGCATCGCAGAGCAGCATATGTGGGTCTACGAGAACTTTGAGTTGAAATCCGAGCATGTGATCAGCACCGGGATGTCCAATTCGCCCACCCTGCCGGGCGTCTTCCAGATCCAGACGCATGAGATCAACGCCTATGCCTCCAACTGGGATTTGTGGATGCCGCATTTTATGGGCATTTATGAGGCGGTGCCGGGCTTTATGAATGGCATCCATGGGCTGCCGGTGCTCTCGAGTGGTGTGCGATTGTGGGCCAATGTGTTGGGTCACCCGGCCTCGTATGGCTGCATCATCCTGGATCTACAGTCCGGCGAGGAGCTCTACAACTGGGCTGAAAACGGCGTGGTGGTCGAGATTCTGCCATAAATTGCGTTTCTCCGTTACAATTGTCCGCAGGAGAACAATATGCAGACAGTCGTCATCATCTTTTCATCCCAGTCGGAATGGCGGGCAGCCCGGAAATGCTGTAAGGTCGCCTTTGTAGAGGAAACCCCCTTTGGGGAGTGCTTTGCGATCCGCGAGGAAGAGCGCTCTTTGATTTACATGCAGGGCGGCTGGGGGAAGATATCGGCGGCAGCCAGTGCCCAATATGCCATCTCGCACTGGAAACCGGATCTGGTGATCAACCTGGGCACCTGTGGCGGCTTGCAGGGGCAGGTGGAGCACGATCAGGTCATTCTGGTGGAGCGCACCCTCGTGTATGATGTCGTGGAGCAAATGGGTGACCAGCAGCAGGCGCTGGATCATTACACCACCGACCTGGATTTGAGCTGGCTGTGCGAACCCTATCCCCAGGCGGTGCAGCGTGGATTATTACTCTCGGCTGATCGGGATATTCTGCCTGAGCAAGTGCAATGGCTGCAGGACACCTTTGGCGGCATCGCAGCGGATTGGGAATCCGGCGCGCTGGCCTGGACTTGCCAGAAGAATGGGGTTAAATGCCTGATCTTGCGCGCCGTCACTGACCTGGTCAACCCGCAGGGTGGGGAAGCATATGCCGATATTAAGGTATATCATAAAGCATCCGAGCGCGTGATTGCGAATTTGCTGAAACACCTGCCCGGCTGGCTGGCCTGCGCCGGGATGTAAGCAGCGCGCGAGCTTACAATTTTTGCGTGACGACAGCGATCCAGTCTGTGCCCTCTGAAAATGGGGTGCCCTGTAGATCATTCCACAGGCTTTCCACCCTTAAGCCAGCACCCGTTGTTAGCAATCGTTTCCGGCTTGCGGCTAGGAAAATCTGAGCTTTTCGGCAGCTTTCATTATTCAATTCCTGAATTTTGGATCGTGGTACTCACATCGCTGTTGTAGACGACCTCCAGCGTGCTGAAGCGTGCCCAGGGTGTGCCTTCATCCTGCCAGGTCACGCTGCTCTGGATGGGTTGTGTGTAATCAGCGAGCGTTTGCCACTCACCGACCTCGTTGATCCATAAGGTTTTTTCGCTGCTTTCCTCTCCCTTATAACGCATGGACTGCATGGATTTCAGCAAACCCGTTTGTGCATCAAAAGTAACAGTAAAACGTTCCTGCGCATCCTGGAAAGGTACCACCAGCGTGGCCGAGGAGTCGCTTACGGCCTCCCACTGCACCCGCGGATCGCTAACCCAGACCGACGGCATCCAGATCGCTTCGGCCCACAACGCCAGGTTGGCACCCTGATCAATCTTTGGTCCTTCACTGATCCCAAACGGTAATTCCAGGCGTGCTTTGCCATTCAAAAAATGTTCATTTACCTTTAACAAAGGCAGTCCATAAATGGTGGTTTCGATGTAATGGCGGTAGTCCTGCCCGCTGATATGGGTGAAGCGAAAACGCGCCGGGAGTGTGATTCCATTGATGCGCAAACGACCAATGCCGCTAATGACGGCTGACTCAATGAGCGGAATCCTGTCGCCGTATAGTTGCCGGTAGAACCGCTCTACCGGGGCGGGTAGATCATCCGGTAGGGGAACGCTTTGCACGTCCTGGGTAGGAGCCACATAAGCGGTAAATGGACGTGGTTGAATTTGCAATCCCAGCCAGATCAGCACAATTATCAAGATCAGGATTGCCAGAACGATTAAGAAAGGTTTCATGAAGTCCTCCTGGCTTTATGATACTACAAAGAAAATGGGCAGAAAGGGGAAAGCGGACGAAACCCCACCTGGTCAGGAGGATAGATTCTGCCTCACTCGCGCTTTCAGGGCTTAAAAAGACTTGACATCCAGAAAAACAATGATACAATCACACAAAGATACAATGGCACAATGAGACATTTTAGGCTTTAGGCTTTAGCCTTTAGGCTTTATGAGCCATGAGCCATGAGCTAATACCAGGAGGTTGACATCCAAATTCAGATTGACTTTCGATCAGGCATACCGATCACCCATCAGATCGTAGAGCAAATCTACGACAAATTTTTACAGGGTGAATTAAAAACCGGCGCACAACTGCCCACCGTACGCGAGCTAGCCCGGCAATTAAAAGTGAACCACAACACGGTCGCTCGTGCCTACCGCATGTTGGATCAATCCGGCATCATCAACACCCAACACGGGCGCGGAACGTACATTTTGCCGCAAGAAATTCCACACAACACAGCAGAGAGTGAAGAATTGGATCGACTGATGAAAGAATTTCTCGCAAAATTAGAAAACAAAGGCTATAGTGGTGCCGAAATTCTGGCAGTCTTTCAACGCAATCTGCGGCAGATGAAGCCTGAATGAGGAAAGAAATACGAAACGAGAGAACAAAACAACGACGGTCAAAAAATCACGGTGAATGTTTCACGTGAAACATAGAGGAGAAGAATGAAAACAAAAACAGTATTGATATGGTCAATGCTCTTATCCCTGGCGGCACTGGCCCTGGGTTTGATCCTGGCACCCCGCTTTCCGGAACAAATGGCGATTCACTGGAATGAACAGGGGCAAGCCGATGGGTATGGCTCGCAATTTATGGGGCTGTGGTTTATGCCATTAATGACCATTGGGCTAACCTTATTGTTGCTGGGAATCCCACAAATTGATCCGCTCAAGAAAAACATTGAGAAATTTCAAAAAGAATACAACACATTTATTTTGTTATTTGTGATTTTCTTTATATATATACATGCTCTGACCCTGCTCTTCAACCTGGGAATACGCTTTGATGTACTGGCGATGATGGTGCCAGCCTTTGGTGGTTTTTTCTATTATATCGGCGTCTTGATGGAGAAGGCCAGGCGTAATTATTTCATCGGTATTCGCACGCCCTGGACGCTGGCCGATGAGGATGTCTGGAACCAAACCCACCGGATTGGGGCAAAGGGTTTTAAAATCAGTGGTGTGCTGACCATCCTGGGGGTGGTCTTTCAAAGTCTGGCCATCTGGTTTATGATCGTGCCGGTTATGTTAGTGTCTGTTTATACCATCGTGTACTCCTTTTTCGCCTATCGGAAATTACACCCAAATAATGGAAATGAAATTAAACCGTAATCATTGTAACTAACGGATGCCCGGTTTATACAGAGCATAAACTATGAAGATTGTTTCACGTGAAACATGACGAGGATAAAAGTATGGAAAAAATTATAGAAGTATCTCATTTGCAGCATCGCTATGGTGATTTTCAGGCGATACAGGATCTGTCCTTTAATGTAGAACAGGGGGAAGTGTTCGGCTTGTTGGGTCCGAATGGTGCCGGGAAAACCACTACCATCCGTCTCCTGAACGGCATGTTTGCGGCCAGTGGCGGAGCGATCTCGGTCATGGGGTTTGACCCAATGCTGTCGGGTGAGAAAATTCGTGCGCATTCCGGTGTGTTGACGGAAACGCCGGCCTTGTATGAGCGCCTGACCGCCCGCCAAAATCTACGCTTCTTTGGGGTCTTGGCTGGTATGACGGATCAGGAGATTGCGCGTCGCAGCGATGAGTTGTTGGAGATGTTTGATCTGAACCAACGCGCCGATGATCGTACCGGGACGTACAGCAAGGGCATGAAACAACGTCTGGCGCTATCCAGAGCCTGGCTCACCAGTCCACGCTTGCTTTTCCTGGATGAACCAACGGCCGGGCTGGATCCCGAGGCAGCGCTACAGGTGCGCGATCTGATCGCCGATGTGCGTCAGCAGGAAGGCACGACGGTGTTGATCTGTACCCATCATCTGGAGGAGGCACAGCGTTTGTGTGATCGCTTGTTGATCATGCGCCAGGGAGCTGCCCTGGCAATGGGCACGCTGCCGGATCTGCGCAAGCTGGTTTCACCCGGCATGTGGCTCGAGGTGCAGTTCCTTGATCCTTTTGATAACATGGATCAGATTCGTGGTATCGCTGGTGTTTTGAGCCTGGATGAGCATTCGGCGCAGAAAGTGAAAATCGAAATTGAGGCAGAAGCGATCATTCCGCAGGTGGTCAGCGGGTTGGTTCGCCTGGGAGCACAGATTGTGCGCCTGCAACCACTGGAGATATCACTCGAGCAGGTTTATCTACAATTACAGAACAATAACCAAAAGAGTCAGAATGGTCAAAATCGAGGTGTAAAATGAACTGGCGCAAGATTCGCATTATTACATGGAAAGATCTTCTGGAAGTGCGGCAAAATAAATCAGTGTTAATCTCCATGGTGATGGTACCACTGATTATTATGGTTGTTCTACCGGCGGTCATGCTGGTGGTCGTCAATAGTACTGGTTCGGCAGAAGCATTAAACGATCCGGATCTCCAAATGATGTTTGAGCGCATGCCGGCTTCCATTTCAGACCTCCTGGCGGGTATGAATGAGGCACAATCGACCGTTACAATGATTTTGGGGTTCTTGTTCGCACCGATGTTCCTGATCATGCCCCTGATGCTCTCAACCAGCATTGCAGCCGAATCTTTCGCAGGGGAACGCGAACGCAAGACGCTGGAGGGATTACTCTATACCTCGGCGACTGATACGGAGTTGTTTATCGGCAAGGCTCTGGCTGCTTTTGTGCCGGCGGTGCTGATCTCGCTGGTCAGTTTTCTGGTTTACACACTGGTTTTAAATATCGGCGGTTACCCCTTGTTTGGCTATATCTGGTTCCCGCTGAATACCTGGTATCCACTGGTCTTGTGGGTTGGTCCGGCGTTTGCTGCGCTGGGGGTCGGTGCCACCGTCCTGATTTCCGCCCGGGTGCAAACCTTTATGGGTGCTTATCAAGCCAGTGGTTCGCTGGTCATCCTGGTGTTGGGGTTGATGGTGGGGCAGGCTTCCGGGTTGATTTACCTGAGCGTGTGGGTGGGTCTTGTGCTGGGGTTCGTGATCTGGCTGGCAGCTGGCATCCTGTTTTTCCTGGCTATCCAACAATTCAATCGCAAAGCATTGCTGTATCAGAGCGCGCGATAATTCGGTAGCGGATGGGAGGTTTTTTCAATGGAAAGTAGTTCAAACATTTTATTAATCATTACGTTTTTGATGGCCGGCACATTTAATGTTATTTTCCCTCTGCTTCTGGGCTGGTGGATCATTAAAAAGAGAGGTACCAGCTGGAAATTGTTCGGTGTCGGTGTGCTGACCTTCATCGGTTCGCAGATCTTTCATATTCCAGCAGTCAGTGGGCTGACCAGGGCTTTTTCAAGCGGTTTACTGCCACATGTGAGTATTGGTTTTGCTCCGTATTTCAACGCCATTGTATTGGGTCTGCTGGCTGGTATCTTTGAAGAGACAGCCCGCTGGATTGGTTACAAAATTCTGAAGAAGAAGGCTGATTCCTTCGGTGCAGCGCTGACGCTGGGAGCCGGACATGGCGGGATTGAGGCGATTATCATCGGAGTGAGTGTGCTGGCTACGCTGATATCAATGCTCGCCTTGCAAAGCTCGGATGCTGCCTTATCAGCGTTACCGTCCGGGCAGGCTGATTTAGCCCGGCAACAGGTGCAGGCTTATTGGGCGACTGCCTGGCATATGCCATTGGCGGGAGCGGTGGAACGCATTTCAGCGCTGGGGTTACATATCAGCCTGAGCGTGATGGTTTGGCTGGCCATCTCGTTCCGAAAACCAATCTGGTTCTGGCTGGCGGTGTTGTATCACGCTGTGATAGATGGGTTGGCGGTGTTAGCCATGTCCTTTGGCGTACATGTCTGGCTGATCGAAGCCGGTCTGCTTCTGATATCCTTCGGGATGCTGTACTTGATTCTGCGGACAGCCAAAAGGATGGACCAGGAACGGGTGGTACTGCTTGTTGTTTAGTGAGAGATTGGTTCTGGTCTCAAATAGAACTGTTTTATCCATCATCAGCATTGATTGTAGCCCTCATTGTAAACGTGAAAATCACCAATAAAATTAGAACATTAATTCTATAAACTTGTATCTGTATTCACTTTATCATCTCTAGCTCAGACAAAAAAAGCTATTTATGAAATAATTTGTTAGAATACAATTATCAATTCAATAATTTGGTTAAGCTTTTAAAGAAATATCGTTTGATGGTCATAAACGATTCAAGGAGATATATATGATTACAGAGATGGATATTGTCATTCGATTGGGAGTGGCTTTTTTATTGGGCGCGGTAATTGGCATTGAGCGCGAAATGGATAATCAGCCGGCGGGATTGCGCACCAATATCATCCTGGTGATGGGTTCAGCTCTGGCAATGATCCTCTCTGTCAGTCTGGCGCACAGATATACCCCGGTAGGCGGCATTGGCGACCCGGCCCGCCTGGCTGCCCAGGTGGTTTCCGGGGTTGGCTTTTTAGGGGCAGGTGCGATCCTGCATGCCGGTGCCAACATTCGTGGGCTGACCACCGCCGCCACCATTTGGACCATGGCAGTGGTTGGTTTGGCAGTCGGAGCCGGATATTTTTCTGCTGCTGTGATGGTGACTGTTGCTCTTTTTATTGTCCTCGGTGTGCTGGATAAATTTGAACATCGCTTTTTTTATCCAAAATGGATTGTCCCTGTCACAATGTGGATAAAAGATGAAAAACCAGACATGGAGTTTCTACGAAACATTTTTCAAAACAAGCATCTCAGATTGCTTTCTATCAGTCAGGATTTGGATATGGTCACCATGGAATCAGTGGTCGAGCTTGAATTTAGCTGTCGCCGACCGAATTTACTCGATGAAGTTCAGCAAAAAATCATCAGCGTGCCCGGGTTATATAAAGTTAACTTTGGCAAAGCCCTACAAATTTGATATTTTTTGTTATCGGATGAAATCCCATCTTTTCAGTCGTATAATTGTAAGTAAGCTATGAAATTATTTATTTACAGGGGAGGCATCTAAATGGTTTTCCCTGGAACAAAGATGAGCACTTTTATACGCTTGAATGAAGTTCGTGAGAGTGCCAAACGTATCCCGATTGATAATGATTCACGTATCATCATTTTCAGCGATTGTCACCGTGGTGATTATGGCTGGGCGGATGACTTTGCCAAGAATCAAAATCTGGTAAATTATGCGCTCACGTATTATTACCAGGAAGGGTATACCTATATTGAATTGGGAGATGGCGACGATCTCTGGAAAAACCGCAGTTTTCAGGAAATATTCACCGCACACCGCGTGATATTTGATGTGATGATGCGGTTGCATGCCGAAAACCGTTTTTATATGATGTTGGGGAACCACGATATAGAAAAAAGCTTCCCACGCTGGGTTCAGACGAATCTGCATACCTATCTGGATGAAACCACCCAGCAAAGGCGACCCTTATTCCCTGGCCTGCAAGTCTACCCGGGTCTGATTCTGGAGCATGCACCCACCCAACGCGAGATCTTCCTGGTACATGGGCATCAGGGTGATTTGCTTTCTGATCTTTACTGGCCAATTGGGCGTTTCTTTGTGCGCGCTTTCTGGCGAAATTTACAACTGTATGGCTTGGGAGATCCCACCAGTGCAGCCAAAAACTTTACCATCGCCCGGCGTGTGGATAAGAAGCTGATCTATTGGAGCAAAGAGACCCGTCAGATGATTATTGCCGGGCATACGCACCGTCCGCGTTTCCCTGCTTTGAGCCATGTGCCTTACTTCAATACCGGCTCAGCGGTCTCGCCATTCAGCATTACTGGCATCGAGATCCGGCATGGGCAAATCGCCATGGTGCGTTGGAGTGTCCGCCCGGACATGGTAGGCACCTTGCGCATTGTTCGCGATGTGATGTCCGGTCCGCAGCCTTTGGATGCGTGGATGTTTTAAGGTTTGAGCTGAAGGCGAAAGGCTGAAAGCTCAAGGCTGAAGGCGAAAGGCGAAAGGCGAAAGGCGAAAGGCTGAAAGCAAAAAGCTCAAAGCCGAAAGGGTAAAGAAGAGGCTTAACTCTCAACCACTCTGATCCTCAATCCTCAATCCTCAATCCTCAATCCTCAATCCTCAACTCTCAACTCTCAACCCTCAACCCTCAACCCTCAACCCTCAACCCTTAACCCCTCAACACTACCAAGATTCTCCCTCCCATACCAATTTTTTCACTATCTATAAGAGGGAAAGTATCTTCAAAGATTGAGAAAATCATAATCCATCCTGAAATCACAATAATCACAGTCCCGACAAAAAAAGCCGACCTTGTTTTCCGGGTCAGCTTTTTTTGTTTTGCAATAAGGATCTTACAACCCCTATGGGTAAATAATATCCACGTAATCGAATTCGACGATGACAGGGGTTACGTTGAAAGAGGATACTGAGATGCCTATTAAACCTTCCTTAAATGTGTTATCCCGAATATTGGCAGTTTCCTTGCCATTAATCCATAATGTCAGATTATTCCCTTTACAACGAATAGCATATTCATTGTAATCCTTGCCCTGATTTATATAGTTTGAACCCCCATTCGCAATAGGATTACCATATCCGCTGCCATTTTGGTACCGGTAAATGTAATATAAACCACCATTGGTCATATTGAATTCATACCAACCGAGATCTTCGTCGTAGCGGCAAAGTAGACTGATATTATTGGTATTAACACCTCGATTTTCGACCAGGGCATGAACCTCAACATCGTCATAGTAATATTCGTCATAGGTTACATAAGCATAGGTGTCGGTGTCAGTAATTTCAAATATCATGCGACCATTGTTTTGATATATGTTGAAATCTTCTTCATCACCACTCATCCAAAAATACGACCACCAGTCGATGTTTCCGTCAAATTCTTCGGTGCGGAATGGTTCGTTCGAGGTGCTGCTGCCATCGTCCCACTCCTCATCCCAATCATCATCCCATTCTTCATCCACCCACTCCTGGGCAGTATCAGCTAAACCGGCATATCCCCAAAACGTAAGGGGGGTTCCATTTAAGCTGCCTTCAAAAAGCTCGTCCGTTTCCCAACGGTAGACAAAAACTTTGAGTTCATCCTCCAGGTCATGACTCTTGAGAATATCACAATAGTCTTTCATGGTACCGTCGGTAGCGACCAGAATATCCTCAACTTCATGGATGATATCACCAGGTTCGACGCCAGCTTTGTCCGCAATTCCACCGGTGGTGACAGAATTGACCCAGATGCCCGGGTATTCCTGGTTGGGTCCGAACACAATCGCAAATCCATCCAATCCCAGGGAGGCAACATTTTGTCTTTCCCTTAAACGATTGACAATCGGAATAGCCTGATCCGCCGGAATGGCAAATTGCATATCGTAGGAGGAAATGGTCATATAATTAATACCAACCACTTTCCCTTCTGCGGTAACCAGCGGTCCGCCCGAGTTTCCAGGGTTGATCTTGGCATCATGTTCATAAATGTAAGACATGGAAGACCAGGATGTCTCACCATCTGCTCTGACTTTGGAAACAATTCCCTTGGTAAGGTTATACTCCGGGTCCAGCAACGGGAAGCCGGCTGCATACACGTCCAGGCCGGATTTGACCTCGGTATCATACCAATCCAGGTAAGCAAAATCGCTGCCTTCAACCTGTACCACGGCAATGTCAGCACATTCGGAGGTACCCAGAACACGCACGTTGCGCGGGGTCGTCTCGCCATTGACGTAAGCTTTCAAAATAGCAGCACCGGCTACCACATGATTGTTGGTAACCCCAATGCCAGAGGGAGTAATAAAGAATCCAGATCCGCCCCACTCAGAGTTCAACATCAAGCCTTGATCAATGTCATTGATGGTGCCAGTAGCAAATAATTGAAAGACAGCCGGTCGCACTTCGTCGATCGTTTTCGCTGCAGAGCTGCCTGTTTCGACAGGAGGAAGCGGTTCGGATGGGGTGACAGGCTCATCGGTAACAATGACGCGCGCTGGTTCTTCCGTTTGCTTAGCGATTTTTTCTGCTGACAAATTACAGGAGAGGGACAATAATATTAATATTAAGAACGGTATAAAAATCTTTCTTTTCATTTTACCTCCAGGGTACGAGAATACAAAAAGCCATGACGATCATTCAGGAAGAGGAAACGCCTACTATTTTTGATAATGAAAAACAAAAAATACAATCGTATAGATACCACTTATTTTAGGAAGGATTGAAAGTTAAGTCAACCAACAAAAGGGAAAGATTATGCTCAGTGGTATGTTGATAAACAAAAAGTGTCTTGAAAAACGAAAAACCTGCTAAAAACAGGCTGCAGATTATTTTTCAAGTACAATAAAGCATATGAATCAAGCCAATCAGGACGAGGATCAGATCATTCTTGGGGACTGTGTAGAGGTCATGCGCCAGATGGAGCCAGACTCGGTGGATATGATCTTTGCTGATCCACCCTACAATTTGCAATTGAAACAACAGCTATACCGCCCCGACCTTTCGCACGTGGCAGCGGTAGATGACGAATGGGATAAGTTTGACGATTTTGAGTCGTACGATCAGTTTACCCGTGATTGGTTGGCTGCCTGCAAACGCATCCTGAAGCCAGGCGGCACCTTGTGGGTTATTGGCAGTTACCACAATATCTATCGGGTGGGCAGTGTTCTGCAGGATCTGGATTACTGGATTCTGAACGATGTGGTCTGGGTCAAGTCGAATCCGATGCCGAATTTCCGTGGGGTGCGCCTCACCAATGCACACGAGACATTGATCTGGGCACAAAAGCAACGGGGTGCTTCTTACACCTTTAACCATCACAGCCTGAAGATGATGAATGATGATTTGCAAATGCGCAGCGATTGGTACTTTCCACGCTGTAGCGGCAAAGAAAGACTGAAAGAAAACGGCTCCCGGGTTCATTCCACCCAAAAGCCATTAGCGCTTTTATATCGGGTATTGCAGGTCTGCACCAATGAAGGCGATCTGGTGCTGGATCCGTTCTTTGGTAGTGGCACCACAGGTGCAGCAGCCCGCCTTTTACGCCGGCGCTTCATCGGCATTGAGCGCGAAGAAGCCTATGTGCGTATTGCGTCCGAACGGATTGCCGGTGTTACCCCGTTAGGTGAGGATTTCCTGCTCTCACAGCTTAATCCGCGCCGTGAACCCCGGTTGCCATTTGGCGAACTATTGGAAAATGGCTTCTTATTGCCTGGCACCACCCTGTATTTTGGTGAGAATGGTTCTCTATCAGCTCAGGTGATGGCGGATGGATCACTGACCATGGATGGAAAGCGTGGTTCTATTCACCAACTAGGCCGGCAAATTAAATCAGGTCCGGTAAACGGTTGGACAGCCTGGTATTATCTGGACGAAAATAAAGGCAAGCGTTATCCAATCGATCGTTTGAGAAAAAAGTTACGAGAATTTTTATCAGAAAAAGGAGATTTAGAATCATGAAATACCAACAATCCCGCTGGAGCCTGAACGATTTATTCCCAGGTCCAAAATCTGCTGAATTAGATGCCGCTTTTGTTGAGTTGGAAAAACAGGTGGAAGCGATTGAAAAACGTCGGCCTGAATTGACGGACGATATCAGTCTCGAGACTTTCCTATCCATAGTTAAGCAACTGGATAAAAACACAGCTCTAGGTCAAAAAATCTATACCTATGCCGGATTGTATTTTTCAGAGGACACCCAGAATCAGACTGCACAAAACCTGAAGGCAAAAGTGGAACAATTTGTGGCCGAGCTGGGTAACCGGGTTTTATTCTTCAACCTATGGTGGAAGGCCCTCCGCGCAGAAAAAGCGCAAGAACTGGTGGCCGGCAGTGGCGACTATGCCTACTGGCTGGAAGCCATGCGCCTGTTCATACCGCATACGCTTAACGAAGCCGAAGAAAAAATTATCAACATCAAGAATGTTACCGGTCAGAGTGCACTGCAGATGGTCTACTCTTCGATCACCAACCGGTATGTGTTTAAGTTAGAGGTGGATGGCGAGGTTAAAGAACTAACCCGTGGTGAACTGATGATGTATGTGCGTGAAGCAGATCCTGAAATTCGTGCCAAAGCCTACCAGGAACTCTATAAAGTCTATGGAGAAGATAGCTCCATTCTGGGTCAGATCTACCAGACGCTGGTACGTGACTGGCGCAACGAACAGGTATCATTGCGCAAACACGCTACCCCCATTGCTGCCCGTAATCTGATCAACGATATCCCCGACGCAGTGGTGGATACCCTGCTGGATGTTTGTCAGAAGAACGCAAATGTCTTCCAGCATTTCTTCCAACTTAAAGCAAAATTGATCGGGATGGAAAAATTGCGCCGCTATGACATTTATGCCCCGGTGGTTAAATCAGACAAGACATACCCGTTTGAAGCGGGGTCCCAATTGGTTCTGGATGCTTATCAGGCATTTGATCCGAAATTCGCTGAGATGGCGGAGCGAGTATTCGCTCAAAACCACCTTGACAGCGAAGTGCGCAAAGGCAAACGCGGCGGAGCATTCTGCTGGCCCTCTGGTCCTGATCTGACCCCCTGGGTGATGTTGAATTATCAGGGTAAGGCAGATGATGTTTCCACCATGGCGCATGAACTGGGACATGCCGTGCACGGCATGCTGGCAGCCGATCACAGCATTTTTACCTTCCATTCAAATTTACCGTTAGCCGAAACAGCTTCAACCTTTGGCGAGATGGTATTGGTGGATCATCTCCTCCAGCATGAGAGCGACGAAAGTGTACGCCGGGACATCCTCTTTGGACAGGTAGATGGAGCCTATGCCACCATCATGCGCCAGGCGTTCTTTGCTCTGTTTGAGCGCCAGGCACACTCAATGATTGAAAATGGCGCATCGGTGGATGAGCTGGCAGAAGCCTACCTCCAGAACCTCAAGGATCAATTTGGTGATGCAGTCGAGGTCAGTGATGAATTCCGCTGGGAATGGATCTCAATCCCGCATATCTTTGATGTACCATTCTACGTCTATGCTTACACATTCGGACAATTGTTGGTGCTTTCACTCTACCAGCAATACAAACAAGAAGGGCAGACCTTCGTTCCACGCTACACCAAAATCCTCTCCACCGGAGGCTCCAAAGCGCCGGTGCAGGTTCTTTCCGAAGCTGGAATCGATGTGTATGATGCTGACTTCTGGCAGGGTGGCTTCGATGTGCTAAAAGGATTGATTAGCGAATTGGAAATGCTGTAGGATAGGGAATTCAGGATTCAGGATTCAGAATTTGTTGACCACACCCAGGGTTAAAAACCCGGGTCTGCAAATCTCAACCGGTCTGATCCGGTTCAATACCTCCATGCATTCCCGCTGACTAGTCGTACGGGCGGGTTCCGAACCCGCCCGTACGCATGTAATCCCCATCAAACCTTCACGGGTAACAACCATCCATCAATCCAAACAATGAACACACATGGTGATTTGTGATTTGCTCAAACGAAGGCAAATATCAACCGGGATTGTTGCTTTTCATGGTGGCGGGTGATCGCGCGGGGCGATCATGGAGAACCTACCTCTTAATGGAAAATGGTGTCAATTCTCCATGATCACCCCAAAATCAACCCAACACAATAATTATGGAAATGGCCATCATAAAAAGGTGCACTGCACTTATAGTCACCCTGCCCTATGCGTCACTCTGCTCCTTAACCCTCAATCCTCAACAATACCCTCAGCCCTCAATACTCAACACTCTGACACCTTTAATAGAAAATTTCGTATACTAGTATTGGAGGTGAGCAATGAATTATAGTGAAGTTTTTTCAAAAGCCTGGAAAATTATCTGGAAGTTTAAGGCTTTGTGGATTTTTGGCATATTATCCAGTTGTGCCCGGGCGAGTTCGGGGGG
>SWCH01000084.1_pt1 | contig 69708 bp, 55 predicted proteins | sample 4690051 | NCBI WGS metagenome assembly SWCH01 (sample SAMN10267282, study PRJNA491770) | bioreactor metagenome | isolation source: DHS bioreactor inoculated with | place: Japan: off Shimokita Peninsula
TCTTGGCACACAGATTCTTCACTTCATTTCATTACGTTCAGAATGACCAAATGGAGGACTTTTTCAGTGGTCTCATTTCATTCAGTATGACATAGGTTTTATATTCAGTCTGACATAAATCTCTATTACTATTTATTTTTATTTTTATATTCTATTGGAGATAGTCCTGTGTGTCTTTTGAAAAGCTTTCCAAAATACTCTGTATTCTCATAACCTAAGCGTTGAGCAATTTCATATATTTTAAAATTTTCTTCTATTACTATTTTTTTTGCCCTTTCTACTTTTACCATGGTTGTATACTCACCAACAGTCATACCAGTTTCTTGTTTGAAAATATCACCTATGTAGTTCTTGGTAAGAAATAAAGCCTCAGAAATTTTACTTAAACTTATCTCTTTTTCTACATTTTCAATAACGTAATTACATATTTCTCTTATCAAAGTGGTTCTATTACTTTTTAATATAAATCTATTGATAAGTGATATTATAGTTTCTATTATTTTTGCTAGTTCATTCTTAATCAATTCTATATTGTCATATTTTAATAAACTTATATCTATAAAACTATTTATATCTACATATTTTTCTATCCACATATTATTTGTTTTTATCCCGGTCCAAATTTCATTATAAGCTTTTTGTGCTACTATAGCTGTTTTTGTAGCATCACATTCTAAAGCAGTAGCTATACTATCAACTAAATCAGACATAGCTAGTATAGCCTTTTTATCTCCTTCAGAAATATAATTTACTATAAAGTTTAATTGATTTATAGGATAGTATATATCTATCTTGTCAAATATTTTGTCTTCAATCATCTTTTGCTGAATTTGTGTTTCTTTTTTTTCTTCAATATATTTTTTAGCCTTATTTAAAAGCCTTTTTAACTCATTAGGATTGACCGGTTTCACTAGATAATCAAAGATACCATATTCAATAGCCTTTTTAGCAAAGTTAAACTCGCTGTGCTCACTTAGGAATACAACGCAAGTGGCTAAGTCTTTTTCATAAACCTCTCTTAGCAGTTCTATCCCGTCTATTCTAGGCATTTTTATATCAGTTATTATCAAGTCCACAGGTTGTAATTGTAGTTTCTCTAGGGCATCTTGTCCGTCCTCTGCCTCGCAAACAATTTCAAATCCTGTATCTTCTTCCCATATAGGTAGTCTTTTTATTTGTCTTCTCATCACTTCTAAATCTTCTACTATCATTACAGTAAACATTTTTATCCCTCATTTTATCGATCTATAGGTATCGTAAAATATATAGTAGTACCTTCATTTAAAATACTTTCTATCCAAACTCTACCTTTATGTTTTTTAATAATTTTTTTTATTGTTGCTAAACCAATACCAGCACCTTCAAAATCTTGACTTCTATGCAATCTTTGAAATATACCAAAAAGCTTTTTTGAATACTTCATATCAAAGCCTACACCATTGTCTTTAACAGAAAAAATGTATTCATTTTGGGATTGAGTACAGGCAACTGCTATCTTTATAGTTTGATCTTGTTTTGAAAATTTCACAGAGTTTGAAAGAATATTTGTGACAACTTGTTTGAAAAGTAGCTTATCTACCATAACTGTTGGGATATCAGTTTCAAAAGTTAGTTCCATTTTTTTATCAGGATTACCAATTTCTAATTCATGAAAAACTGTTGTAAGCATTGATTTAATATTTACTTTCTCTATTGAAATACTAGATTGTGTAGTAATTGAATACTCTAAAAGCTTATTTATTAGTTCTATCATATCTTCACATGTAGTTTGTATACTTCCTATCATTCCAACGACTTCATTATGTAGTGAGTTCCCAAAATCCTCGAGTATAAATTTACTATAACCATCAATAGCCCTTAAGGGTGATTTAAGATCATGAGAAACTGTATATGTAAATTCCTCTAGTTCTGAAACTGCATCCTGTAGCTCCACAGTTCTGTCTAGCACTCTTTGTTCTAATTCATCATTGAGAATTTTGATTTCTCTAATCGCACGTTGATATTGTCTTTCTCTTTTCCTTAAGGCTTCCTGAGTTTCAAATACTCTTTGAACAAAACGAAGAGTTACTCCCCCTATTATAAAAAATGATATCCCTGCTAACAAAAAAGTTATTCTAGTTTTTTCATTTGGCTCAATTAGCCATAGTATAGGATGAGTCTTATCAATTATTACATTATGAACTGTTAGCGTAACAAGAGTAAATAGTAATCCAAAAACTACTAAAGCTAACATAATTTTAGTGTTGTATTTTGCTCCTTTAGAATATTTTAATCTAAAAAACTTTCTAACTACTGGTAACAATAACAAAGCATCACATAAAGCTAAAAATATTGATTCTACAATTATTCCTTTTATAGCAAAAATCAATACAATGCTAAATTCAATTTCTGTATAGGCTTCTGGATTCCAAAATGGAGGGTTAAAACTAATTAATATTGGAAAAAGAGTCATATATATAACCATTCTAAGAATTATATATATAAATTGCAAAAAATAAATATTATAATGAAAACTTTGTATATGTTGTCTTTTTTGTGACCCATATCCATGTATCACTATCCATAAATATAAAGAGATAGTGGGAACTATAGATGCCCACCCGTTATAACCCCCTAAAATAAAAGGATATAATACCATCATTCCTAGGGTGATGCTTATAATTCCATACCTTATACCCCATGCTAAGGTAACTAATAGTGGCAAAATAATACTCCATGCAAAATTTATTGAAAATCCATTGAAATCAAATCTTGTTGAATAAAATATTCCTATAAAGCCAACAAAACCTAAAATAATTGAAATCGTATATTTATATATCTTTAGATTTTTCGAATCAATGTGCTTAAAATTTCGAGTCATATTTATTCTCCTCTACCCAAAAACACAATTCAAAGGTTTTACTATAAAAAGCTAACATCTTTATATATGATGTTAGCCTTTTGATTAAATATTTATGCGAAAACACTTACTCCTTTGTCACTAAGCTCTTCTAATTTTCTTTCAACATTATCTAGTAAAACAATCATTTGTAATGAAAGATCTTTTGCTTCATTATAAGCTTTATTAGCCCTTATCTCATCTTTCTCTTTAACAGCATTTATTACTTCATCACCTAATCCATGTAAAGTCGAATGTATACCGTCAATCTCATTCCATTCTTCCTTCAGCTCTGGATAGTCTATTTCTATAGCATGATAAAAGTGTCCAAAAGCACACTTTCTTGAATTCGTTTGTATAGGGTATATGCGCATTTCATCTAAAATTTTTCTAAGTCCATTCATCCAATTTCCGTGAGACTCTTTAGCTTTATTTATTGTATCTATTATTTCTTCATTTTTAATAGCGTGTTTTCCACCCTTTAAACCTTCAATCATCTCATGAACAAGCATAGAAAGATCATCATCTATCTTAGAGATTTGTTTTGCAAACTCAACACTTCTAGCTGCATCATTATGTATACTATGAGTCATTTCACTTAATCTCTCTGCATCAGTACTTGAGGCCTCCATAGCTTGATTTATTTCATCAGCTGCTACTCTTATACCTTGCATTGATTCATTTATACTATCTATTTTCGTCATTAAACCTTTAAGCATTTTTACATTTTCTTCAACTGTATCTGTAACTGTTTCTATTTCTTCACTCATTTGTCCTGTAGATATTAAAGTTCTATCCATACTTTGTTTTCCATCTTCAGCAGCTAAGTGTATACGACTTACAAAGTCTCTCATTCCTACCAAGTTCTTTTTAGTATCATCTGCTAGCTTTCTTACTTCCTCTGCTACAACTGCAAAACCTTTTCCATGTTCTCCTGCTCTTGCTGCCTCTATAGTAGCATTTAATGCTAAAAGATTGGTCTGTTCCGCTATAACTTCTACACTATCTACTACTTTACCCACTTCTGATGACAAATCTACTAATTGCTGAATCTTCTCACTCATAATTCCAGTATCTTTTACTACATCATTCTTAAGTCCTTCTACATCTTGAAGTGATTTTATACTTTCATCATTTTTTTGAGCTAATATTTCTGATTCTGATGCTAATTCATCTAAAGTTTCAGAAGTTATATCAATAGATTCATTCACTTGGTTCATACTTGCTGTAGTTTCCTCTACTATGGCTAGATTAGACTCACTTAAGGATGACATTTCTTTAGCAAAATCCATCAATTGAAATGAAATATGAGACATGCTAACATCAAAATCACTTAAAGAACTAACAATATTTAATATTTCTTTTGCAGCCATAGACATCTTTTTTTCATTTGAAAGAAGCTTCTCAAACTGAGATAAGACTTTGGTATGAATATGATACTCTACATTGGGACATTCTGTATCTATACCCTTCATAGAGTTTTCTACATAATCTATTATACATTCCGCTTCCCAACAAGGCTTTTTCTTAAATACATTTAACACAAAAATCCTCCTCTCAAAATTCGTTATTTTATAATCAATAATAATCTTTTTTAAGTTCAATATAAATAATACCTTTATATATTATAGTTAAACATTTTTCAAGATTTTCCTTTAAAAAATGTCAAATTTTTATAAAATTTGACATTTTTTCTTTGTTTATTCACCTGTAAGAGTATTCTCTATCTTATACTCACTATATTTCTCTTTATACCACTCATCATAGACTTGTGGCATTTTTTCTCCAACTAGAACCTCTTTTATTTTATCCTTACTTTCTTCAAAATTTGCTTCTTTAGCTTCCTTTTTATCTTCTATCTTAATTATATGATAGCCAAATTTAGTTTTAATAGGATCACTTACTTCTCCTGGATTTAATGAAAAGGCTGCATCTTCAAATTCTGATACCATTTGTCCTCTACCAAAAAAACCTAGCTCTCCACCTTGTTCCTTATTAGCTTCATCTATAGAATACTCTTTTGCTAACTCAGAAAAAGCTTCCCCTGATGACAGTTTTTCTTTAACCTCTAAAGCTTTAGCTTCTGTTTCAACTAAAATATGACTAGCACTAACCTGTTCTTTTTCACTTAGCGTGTCCTTGTTTTCTTCAAAAAAGCTTTTCATTTCTTCATCAGAAATTTCAATTCTTGGCTCTAATAATTTATTTATCTGCATATTCATTCTAATATCTTTTTCCATATCTTCTAGTGTGATGCCATAAGACTCCATGGTTGAGTTAAATACTTCCTCTCCACCATACTGCTGCTTAAGATTGTCTATTTCTTTTTTAACTTCTTCATCTGAAATTTCTATATTTGCTTTTTCTATTTCTAAATCAAGAACTTTCTCAGCAATTAATGTATCTAAGGCTTGTATACCATTTTGTTGTACTAAAAAGTCATGTAACTCTTCTTTAGTTATAACCTCATCATTTACCTTTGCCACTATTTCCTCACTTTTACATGCAGTCATAGTTGTCAATACTATTATTAGTATAGCTACTATTATATACTTGTTGCTTTTCCCTTTTGTTAATCCTTTTAGCATTTCTGTAACTCCTTCCAAGTTTAAGTTAGTAGCGAGTAGTTAGTGGATTTTGCTACTAGCTACTAACCACTAACTACTAACTTTATTTTATATCTTTTCCGACATTTAATCCTACCATAATTGTGTTAATTTATCAATCCACTATTGCTACACCTTGATTACCAACTATCTTTTTTATTCCTTTTTTGGAAAAAAACGTTTAAAGATTTTAAAAACCTTTAGAAATCTTTCTTTTCTTATCTCCCTTTATATCTTGTTTTAGGAAACTACTAGCTTAAATTATTTGTAGATTTTTAAATTTCAAAACCTTTAAACTTATTCAAACTGTCTTGTTAATCACTTTTATCCTCTGTATAATAAGAAAGTATCTAATCAATAATATCTTGTATTGACTATTTTCTATTATTTTATCCGAATTTTATATTTTTTACAAAGGAGCGAATTTGACTATGAATAAAAAGACTCTTGGTGATGTACTGGTTGTTGGTTTTGCACTTTTTGCTATGTTCTTTGGTGCAGGAAATCTTATTTTCCCACCCTCAATAGGGATCCTATCCGGTGATAAATGGTTATTGGCATTAGGTGGATTTCTTTTAACTGGTATTGGTATGCCTCTGTTAGGAATTATTGCAGTGTCTAAAAGCGGAGGTTCTATGGAGAACTTTGCAAAAAAGGTAAGCCCTACCTTTGCAAAAATTCTTGGTTCTGTAATCATGCTAGCCATTGGACCACTATTGGCTATCCCAAGAACAGGAGCTACTACCTTTGAAATGGCAGTAAAACCTATTTTTGCAAATGCTAGTCCCATTCTAGTTTCTATTATTTTCTTTGGTATTACTTTGTATTTTGTTATGAGTCCATCTAAAATCGTAGATAATATTGGTAAAATCCTTACTCCAATCCTATTAGTTACAATTGGTTTTATTATCTTTAAAGGGTTTACTGCACCTATAGGAGATCTTGTAGTAACTGATATAGCAAACCCTTTTTCTAGGGGATTTACAGAAGGATATCAGACTATGGATGCCCTTGGGTCAATAATATTAGCTAGCATTGTTATATCGAGTATAATTGCTAAAGGCTATACAAAACAAAAAGAACAAATGAAAATAACAATACTGTCAGGTATTGTTGCAGCTACAGGTCTTCTTCTTGTTTATGGTGGTCTAATGTATCTAGGTGCCACAGCTGTAAGCACATTCCCTGCCGATATGGATAAAACACAATTAATTATTAGCATTACTGGTCTTTTATTAGGTGATTTTGGTAAAATTGCTTTAGGATTAACAGTTGGACTTGCATGTCTAACTACATCAATTGCACTTACAGCAACTGCTGGAGACTTCTTTAATAAGCTTTCTAACAATAGAGTAAGCTATCGTAGCGTGGTTATCTTAACTACAGTATTTAGTGCTATTGTTTCAAATGCTGGTGTGGAAACAATTGTGAACTTCGCAGTACCACTTCTTGTTACTGTATATCCAGTAGCAATTGTATTAATCGTTCTTGCTATATTCGACAACTTTGTTATAAATAGAGGTGTATACATTGGTGCTGTTTATGGTGCATTACTGGTAAGCTTATTTGATGCTTTAGCTGCCATGGGAATAAATATTACATCCGTTCAAGGAGTAATAAATACCCTTCCATTTGCTAACCAAGGTTTCTCCTGGATAGTTCCAGCAGTCATTGGTGCTTTAATTGGCTCAGTACTATTCAGAAAAAAACTCGGCACAGAAAACTAATACATTAAAACTAAGCCCTCAGATAATTCTGAGGGCTTTTGTAAAAAAGGGCTTTATATAGTATAATTTAATTATACTTAAAGGGGGATTTAATATGAATTTGGATGCTTCTCTAGCACCTCGCTTTGTTTTATTCCATTATTCTATTAAATGGTTTATTGAATATTTTGGTGTAGCTACTTATTTTGTAGGAATTATTGGTGGCATACTCGCCTTTTGTTCTTATGCCTTTCATAAAAGCATTAAAGCTGATGACTTGGATAGAGCAGTAATGATAACTATCTTTGCTTTCATTTTAGTAGGAGGTCTTATAGGCCTAGGTTTAGATATAAGTAATGGTTATGCCTTAGACCCATTACAATTTTAAGTAATATATTCTTTGAGTATTTATTTTCCCTTTAGTTATAAATTATTAAATAAAACTATATAATTCTAACATGTTTAAACTATTTACAATCAATCCCTATATCTGCTATTTTTTTGTATAGTATCGCAAGAAAGGAAGAATGAAATGAATTATCTTATATCATTTTTAGAAGGTATAATCACCTTCATTTCTCCATGTCTTTTACCCATGCTACCTATTTATATCTCTTATTTTTCTGGACAAAATAATAGTAATAACAAAAGAGAGGTTCTTATAAATGCCTTAGGCTTTGTTTTAGGATTTACCTTTATTTTTGTTTTACTGGGAGCATTTGCAGGTACTATTGGTAATTTTCTTAAAGAATATAAAACTGTTGTAAATCTCATAACAGGTCTTATCGTTATTCTTTTTGGACTAAATTTCCTAGAAGTTATAAAAATTCCTCTTATAAGCAGGTATGGACAATTGAGGATGAACAGTAAAAAGGTTGGCTTCGCACCATCAATTTTATTCGGTATCGTTTTTTCAATTGCCTGGACTCCTTGTGTAGGAGCATTTTTAGGTTCTGCATTAATGCTTGCTGCCAGCACCGGAGAAACCTTTCAAGGAGTTCTAATGCTTCTTAGCTTTTCTCTCGGTTTAGGAATCCCCTTTATTGCCAGTGCAGTATTGATTGATCAGCTTAAATCAACCTTTGATTTTATTAATAATCATTATAAGATAGTAAAATTACTATCAGGTAGTTTACTAATTATTGTAGGTATCTTTATGGCAACAGGTCTTATGGGATATTTTTTATCCTTACTCACATTTTAGGAGGTTTTTATGAATTCAAAATCAAAAACTATTTTAGGTGTTATAATTTTTATTGCTTTTATAGGAATTGCATACTATGCCTATTCTAATTTATCAAATGAATATAAACCAAATAACGAAATTACCATCGACGAAAATAAATCTCAAGATGAAGACTCAAACGAGAAATTTCCAGCGCCAGACTTTACTGTGGTAGACCCTCAAGGTAATAATGTGTCACTATCTGATTTTTATGGAAAGCCTGTTGTAATAAACTTCTGGGCATCTTGGTGTCCTCCATGTAAAGCTGAAATGCCTCATTTTAATAATGTATATGCTAAGGTTAAAGATGAAGTTGTATTTTTGATGATTGATATGGTAGATGGGCAAAGAGAAACTGAAGAATCGGGAAAAAAATATATAGCAGAAAAGGGCTTTACTTTCCCTATCTACTTGGACATTAATCAGCAGGTTGCTTCTGACTATGGAATTATGTCTATTCCAACAACTCTTTTAATTGATTCTGAAGGCTATATTGTTACTGGGTATCAGGGACCAATAGATGAAGAAACTTTGCTATCGGGGATTGAATTAATAAAAAAACAGTAAAAACTTTAAGGAGATTTAATGTGGAAAATAATATAGATTTTATTAGTAAAACATTAACTTTTTGGGACAATCTAAGTAAAAAGGAACAAGATTTAATTTTAAACAATATACATTATTCGAATTATAAAAAAGGTGATAATGTTCATAGTGGAGAAAATGATTGTGTGGGAGTCTTACTTATAAAAAGCGGTGAGTTAAGAACTTATATCCTCTCTGAGGATGGTCGAGAAATTACTCTTTATCGCTTAAATGAAGGGGACGTTTGTATTCTGTCAGCTTCTTGTATATTAGAAAATATCACTTTTGATGTACATATTGATGCTGAACTTGATAGTGAAATACTATTGATAAATTCCTCTATATTTAAGCAAGTTTCCAGTAAAAATATCTATGCAGAAAATTTTTCTTATAGACTTACAATAGATAGATTTTCTGATGTTATGTGGGCAATGGAACAAATACTTTTTATGAGCTTTGATAAACGTCTTGCAATCTTTCTAATAGATGAGTTATCCAGAAATCATTCAAATTCTATAGCACTAACTCATGAACAAATAGCAAAATATGTAGGCTCTGCTAGGGAAGTTGTTTCTCGAATGTTAAAGTATTTCCAAACCGAAGGCTTAGTAAAATTATCTCGGGGAGTAGTAGAAATTATTGATAAAAAAGGATTAATGAAACTTATCTAATCAATACTTCTGACAATCTTATTATTTATATAGAAAAACGTCACTCTTAACAAAGTCAGACTGTTGAAAAAAACAATTAACATGATAAACCCTCGAAAATGTCATTCTGAGTGTAACGAAGAATCTTAGTATTTGAAAGGTGTTCAAGATTCTTCATTTCACTACGTTGCATTCAGAATGACAAAAACAGAGGGTTTTTCAAAAACCTCACTCTTAACTGAGTGACATTTTCTATGTTTTCACTCTATACATTAAGCATAGATAAAATACTTGCCTTTGGTTTAACTCCTACAGAAGTATTAACTACTTCCCCATTCTTTACAACAGCAAGTGTAGGAATACTCATAACACTAAACTTAGCAGCTAATTCTGGCTCATCATCTACATTGATTTTGCAAACCTTAGCATCTGTTTTCTCAGAAGCTATTTCATCTATTACAGGACCTACCATTCTGCAAGGTCCACACCATGGAGCCCAGAAGTCTAGTAGTACTGGTTTATCTGATTGTATAACCTCTTTTTCAAAATTATCCTTTGTTATTTTTAGTACACTCATGCTTTTACCTCCTAAAATTAAAATATTATTTTATATTCACTATTTATTACACTAAATAGTTTTATACTATATTTTGATTATACCTATTGGAGAAAAAAACATCTGTAACTAAATCACAAAACACTAAATTTTTTCATTTTTTAACACTAAATAAATATTTTATCAATTAACTTTTGAATAGATCTTATGGCTTCACTAGGTAATCTATCTCGACCATCCTTTTCGTCATTCATCGCCTCTAAAAATCTAAGTCTTGTTCTCATACTATCTCTTAGACCTTTCATATAACTTCTGCTTTTTACATCAGGTATAAATCCATCTATTTCTAAAATATCTAATTCTTCAAAGTCTGCATATTGCTTAAAGTTGGTTTTTTCTTCAACTAGAGATTCTAAAATATCTATTGTAACTGTTTTTGGAATCTTTTTATCAAGAAAGAATCCTGTATTTAATATATAACATTCCACCTTACCTTCTTCAAATAATTGCTTGAATTTATTATAATCATTACTTAAAGGATAGGTTCTAAATGGATTTGCATAGGGTTCAATAACTATAGCATTAGTATCAGTATCTGAAGTAAGCCTTTCTGCTGTAGTTCTTTTTGTTGCTAATGTGGCTCCTAAGGTAGCTGCCAAAATAGGATCTTTGATTTTTACCACAGGTGGTAACATTGGATCTTTCATTAGCCATACAATTGAATTTATAGGGTCTTGGAATTTATCTAGTCTATTTGGAGACCATAGCTTAGACTTAATTGCACGACCATTTCCATTTCTAATATCTTCAGTTACAAGAACGCATTTACCATCTTTATCAATCATAGCTCCACAATTTTGTGCTGTTAGCAAATATTTATTATCAGGAGATTCTGGTGGATAATCTTGAGTTTTATCAAAATAAGTAGGCTCTAAGGCAACTGCTGAACCATTCTCAGTAGATATAATAAAAGCATCATCATGTAAAACACTTGTATTGTACTTTCCTCCGTGTTTTTCATGAGTTAAGGTGGATTTACCTGAGCCTGAAAGACCAAAGACTCCAATCACATACTTTTTATTTTTATCTGTCTCATATCTTTTTAAACCACCATGACATGAAGCATAACTATTTCTGTTGGCTATTCCCCAGGCAATAGTAAGAGTACCTTTTTTATGTTCTCCAAAATACCTCATTCCTAAAATAGCTGCACAATTATTTTCTGGATCAAATAAACAAAGTCCAAAAGGGTACCTTGGATCCTTCCAATCTGGATCTGAAAAAATAAATATATCGCCTTCTCCCTTAAGAGATTTTGACTCTTTATACATTTTATTATATTGATCAGTAAAGAATTGAAAGTTTAACATCCAATTATACATTATATTTTCATGATTTTCCGGAATAGCTAAATGAGCTTTAACCATAAAGTCATTATCTAAACCTATATAAGATTGTACATGGTACATTTTCTTATATCTAGTATTAAATACAGCCTCTCTTAAAACCCCTGAATACTCTTCAAGATCTACCCCTACCTCTCCAATTATCCTTCTTGCAGCTGCACATCTCCCAGTAACAGAGCCATCATTAAACAGAAGAATTTTTGCATCCTTATCTAAACCCTGCTCTTGGGGGCGATATACAGGCATATCTGTAACTATAGTGCCTGGTGAATTTTTAGCTAAATTATATGCTTTTTTAATATCATCTACAGGTGCAATATTATTCCCATAGAAGATAGACTCTATGGTAGTTCTAATTTTTGAATAGCTCTTTCCAGTTTGTTGTGAGTAGTTATTCCAAGCAGTAGACATTCCTTATTCTCCTCCTAATATAGATAAAATGAAATCACTCATTTATAATAATTTCTATTATGTCCTTGTGACATTCTATATTGTAACATACTATTTCTTAGTATTAAACCCTATTTATTATATATTTTTTCCCATTTATAATATACTATATGTCAGCCTCAATCAAGTAGTTATAATATTAATATAGGGCAAAAAAAGGTGGGTTATTCAGCCTACACAAACTGAAATCCCAACCTTTATATACTACTTATCTTCCTCTTTACCAAGAGTAGGTATAGGTTTTCTAAAGAGGATATGAGAAAGGGGTTTCCACTCAAATGGAAACAACGGCCAAGTATATGGATGCTTTTCATCAAAAGTCTTTGTTGTAAATAAAATTATGGCTGATATAATCATCCCTGCTATAAATCCATAGGTTTTGAATACACCTGTTAAAATTAACAACATTATTCTCAAAATTCTTATAGCCATAGCAAATTCAATACTAGGAGTTGCAAAAGTTCCTATTCCTGCCACTGCCATATACAAAATTGCTTCTGGCACAAAAAAACCAACAGTTACTGCATATTCACTAAGCAACAAACCTCCAATTATACCTAATGAAGTAGAGAGGGTATTAGGAGTATGTATTGACGATACCCTAAGAAGATCAAATCCGAATTCTAAAAGAATAAACTGAAAAAAAAGCGGGAATGTAGCTGATTCCTTTGGTCCTATAAATTGGAGAAAATCAGGAAGCATCTCTTTATTATACACAAGCACTAACCATAGGGGTAAAAGAAAAAAAGATGCAAACATTCCTAAAAACCTTACCCACCTAATAAATGTACCTACTAAGACATTTTGGTAATAATCTTCTGCATGTTGAGTAAAATGAAACATGGTTACAGGTAATATCATAACACTAGGAGACGTATCTACAATTATGGCTACATGCCCTTCCAGAAGATGAGCAGATACCACATCTGGTCGTTCGGTAAATCTTACCTGTGGAAATGGATTATACCACTTTTTCTTTACTAATAGCTCTTCTAAAGTTTTTTCTGCCATTACCAAAGCCCCAACATCAATTTCTTTAAGCTTCTTATTAATTTTATCAACTAAACTTTTATCTGCCAAGTCATCTATATATGCTACTACTACATCACTTTTTGACCGTTTCCCAACTTCATTTATTTCAAAAACAAGCTTAGGATCTCTAACTCTTCTTCTAATAAGAGCAGTGTTAAAAATAACTGTCTCTACTAAACCATCTCTTGACCCTCTAGTTACCTTCTCCAAATCTGGTTCGGCTGGACCTCTTACTGGATATTCCCTAGCATCAATTATTATTGCTTCTTTTTCTTTATCCACAACAAGAGCTAGTGCCCCAGACAAAACAAATTTCTGTATATCCTCGATTTTGTTTGTACTCTCAACTTCTAAGTATGCCATTTTGCTTTGAATTAAATTAGTAATAGTATTCTTTTCTATCTGACTTCCATCTAATTTTTGCAAATTTTCTATAAGCCAAAGCATAATATTGTCTTTTGCAAATCCATCTATAAATACTAAGTAAGAGTTTCTTTCACCTATTATAAGCTCTCTACCTATTACATCAAAACTTTTTTCAATAGGAAGGTTTTCTTTGATTAATTCTTTGTTACTTTTAATGTCATTTGTTAAAATCATATTTTCACCGACCTTCAATGATTCTTCATTGTCACATATAGGTGTATTTTAACCTTATAAAAACAACTTATTCTTAATAAAGGAAAATAAAATACCCCTTGTCCACTTATTACTTCAAAATAAGTGAGCAAGAGGTATTTATTTTTAAAACTAGATTTAACTCTTTATAAAGTTTTCACGACAATCCCAGCTACAAAAATAATGTATCATTTCTTCTTTCGTAACTACTTGGAAAGCTTTTTCTTTATTTAACACTTTTCCACAGCATTCAGTAGTTACTGTTTCACTAGGTTTAATAATAAATGCGTTGTTATTATTAACTGTCTCTTCAAAGTTTTCTTCTTGTTTAATATTAGCTTTAGATGATTTTTTCAACATTCCTAAAAATATTAAAAGGACTCTTTTAACTAAAATAAACACGAACAAAACTCTTAGGACTTGATATACAAAATCCATATAATCATCCTCTATTATTAAATTTCACTCTTAAAATAATTAAATTGTATCTCTCTTTTTTATTAGTGTCAAGTAAGAGTTTCTATCCCATAGCTAAACTGTTTTTTTATTTTTGTATATTTTGAGAACTATCTAACACTTCCCATATATCAGGGGTTTCAAAACCTCGTCTCCAAAGAGCAGCCCCTGCTAAATTGTATTTGTGAATTAAATCATATTTTAATTGAATTGATGCTCCGTCCTCAATCCATATTTTATTAGTTTGTTTTCCTTTTTTATACTCCACATAGTTTTGCCCTGCATCTTCATTCCATAGCTTTTCTAAATTATATTTATCTATGAGAGTGTTCACCGTATCCATGGTTACTGCCCTGGATTTTACTTCTACACCCTCTTTGGTAGGAGTCTCCGTCCATACTCTAGTATACAATGGCATTCCCAGCAAAATTTTTTCTGGTGGAACATCTTCTAAAATACCTTTTATTCCCTTTTCAACCCAGCCAATAGATGCCACTGATCCACTTATAGGGCTTGATCCCCAATGTTCATCATATGCCATTATATTTATATAGTCTACTACTTCTCCTAATGCCTTACGGTCATAAAACATAGACCAGTTTTCAGACAAGCTTTTTGTAGTCACATCCATTGATACTACAAGTTGATTTTCATGAAATACTGGTACTAACTCTCTAACAAATTGAACAAGCTTGTCCTTATCCTCAAGATAGACATTTTCAAAGTCAATATTTATACCATTCATATCATATTCTTTTATAAGATTTAATAATTTTATTATTGTGGTTTCCCTACTAATAGGATTACTTAAAAAAGCGTGGGTTAAATCCGGATTAAATTGATTATCAAATAGTGCCCAAATCTGATAGTTTCTATCTTTAGCCCATTTTATATAATCGCTGTCTATCTTATGTTCTATTTCTCCTGTGTCGTTCTTTAGTTCCATCCATGTTGGGGATATTACATTTAATCCCTTTAATTCCCCTATTTTAGAGGTGTCAGGGTTCTTTGAATGTACATGCTCCCAAGCTAGAAGAATCTTTCCAGCTTCTTTAGGCCATAAGCTAGGTTTATCTAATATCTCTACGCCTTTAACTTCTTCCCCAGTTATAACACTATTCTTACTTATATATCCTATATAACCTTCCTTACTAAGAACTTTTAGCCATTTTTTATCATTGTTAATTAACTGCAATTCTTCACCTTTGGGAATAGTAGTAATCACTTGAGAAAAAAGCTTATTATCAGCCCTTAATCTTCCAGTTTCTTCTGATATCTCTAAAAATTTTCTATCTATACTTAGATTTGTCAAAATTGTTCCATTGGTTTCTGGCTTGTATTCACTTTCTATATTAAGATACTCTCCTACATGACTAATAGGAATATATACTTTTTCTTCTTTTAGTACCATTGAGGGGATATCCTTAGCTTCTTTATGATTTACTTTTACAATATCCTCTCCATAAAATCTTATAACCTTATCTAAAGTTGTAATAATAGCTATATTATTCTCTATATCATAATCACCTTTAACATTAAACTCTTCTATTAAAAGTTCAAGTGGAGCATAAATAGTAGTTCCTTCATCTTCTAAAATAACCTCTTCATGGAGTTCCTTAGTACTAGCTGTACTATTATTTATTATAAATCTATGATCTGTATAAAAGTCAGCCTTTGAAACAAAGAAAAAGTTATTTAACATATAAACTAATCCCACAACAACCAAAACAACTAGTGTCAATAAATAAAATATTCTCGTCCTCATTCTAGTCCCCCTTATCCATTAAAATGCCTCACCTTTCCTAGGCGAGGCATTTTATTTTCTCTGTATTTATATTTTATCCCTTATCAACCTATATTTCAATGTTAATAACTGGTTGAGGGTTAAATACAAGGGGGTATCAAATACTTTCTTATCTTATAACAAGTACTGAAGTTTCTGAGTGATTAAGAACTTTATTAGAAACACTTCCTAGAATAAATCTTTTAACTCCTGATAATCCTCTACTACCCATTACAATTAAATCAGCATTTTCTCTTTCTGCAGCGTTTATAATCACTTCAGCAGGGTCTCCATTTTCTACATCAGATTTTACTACCCCTGTATAGTCTTTAAATACTTCTAATCCATTATCAATTATTTTCTTTCCAGTCTCTTCATCTTCTTCAATAAGATCAAGTGAAGTCACATCTGCATATGCTCCTGGAAGCTTAGTGTCATTTCTTACATATAAAACAAACACTTCACTTTCAAATAAGTTTGCCAATTTTTTCCCCTCTAACAATGCCCTTTTAGAATTTTCAGATCCATCAATTGGAATTATAATCTTTTTCATCTGTACTTCCTCCTAAATAATTATTATTTTATTCTAATTATTTACATATTTACCCGAAAGTTAAACCCCTACACAGAAATATTTAAAAAAGTAATTATAGAATCCAATTTTAAATGACTAAAAACATTTACTTATAATCCATCCAAGGACATATCCACCTTTCTAAAAGATCTATAATTAGAAACAGTAGTAGCCCCATTAAGCTTAGAACTAGAATACCTGAATACATTTCAATATAGTTAATCCTCACCCACGCATCCATAATATAATAACCCATTCCATATTCTGTACCGAAGGTTTCAGTAAAAAAAAGCACTGAGATGGCTGTTGCCATGGCTATTCTTAAAGATGTAAAAATTTTAGGCAAGGAAGCGGGAATAATAATCTCCTTAAATAATTGAAAGTATCCAGCTCCTAAAGAAATCAAGGGATAATACACTTCCTCTGATATACTTTTTATTCCATCTCTAACTGCAACGATGATTTGAAAAATCACAATCAGTACTATCATAACAGTCTTAGAAAGGTCACCTAAACCAAATAGAAGCATAATGATTGGTAGAAGTGCTATTTTGGGCACTGGATATGTTAGATAAATTATAGGGGACATTACTACATCCAAGGCTTTAAAATAGCCCATACACAAGCCTATAGGAGTTCCGATTATAATTGCTATGGCTATCCCCATAGTTATTCTCCACGTGCTAACAGCTACATGTACTAAAATTTTTGATATAAATATCTCAGAAATTCTCTTAATAACCTTTATTGGTGAAGGTATAAAAGGCAGATCCAGTATATATGATAACAAATACCATAGTATTAGTATAAATACCATTCCCAGTATGTAGTTGTACCATCTATCTTTTTTCATCAATTTGACCGATCCCCTTTAATGACATATCTAATTACTTTATTTAGGTCATTATATTCTGCTAAATCTCTTGAGTTTTCAACACCAAACAAGGGATTATCAATAATTTTAATAATTTTTCCTGGAGATTTAGAAATGATTACTATTTTCTTTCCTAAATATATAGCCTCTTCTACATTATGGGTTACCAGTAGGGTAGTCACCTTATGCTCTTTCCAAATGTTTAAAAAAACATCCTGAATCTCCTCGCGGGTTAAGGCATCTAAAGCAGAAAAGGGTTCATCCATTAGTAATAAGTCTGGATTTAACAGGAATGATCTGGCAATGGCAAATCTTTGTCGTTGACCTCCACTAAGCTCATGAGGGTATCTTCCTCCTAAATGGTTAACTCCTAATTGTTTTAACATGGATGATACCGATTCAACTGAAATAGAAGATTTTCCATCCCTTACCTTTATTCCTAATATAGCATTCTCATAGGCAGTCTTCCATTCCATCAAATCATAGTTTTGAGGTATAAAACCGATTCTTTGTCTAGAAGGTGTAACAGATTCTTTATTGATAGTAACTGTTCCTTCATACTTTCTCTCAATTCCTGCTAAAACCTTAAGTAGTGTAGACTTACCACATCCGGAGGACCCGATTATTGCACAGGTATCTCCAGAATTTATTGATAAGTTAATCTTGTCTAAAGCTACAACTTGATTTCCTCTAGATTTATAGTTTACTGTTAGTTCATTTATTTCTATCATAGCAGCTCTACCTTACGAATTGAGGATCTACTAATTCTTCAAAGGTAAATTCGTTCTTAATCAATTTCTTCTCATATAACCATTCAATAACATCATTTACATCTTTTTCTGATGGTAGTGTTGCTTCAGTATATTTTGGCAATTCCATAGAACCCTTTACGGCTTCAGGAAAACCGATCTTATCTATCAAAATATCTATATAGCTTTCCATTGATTCTGTAGTTAAATACTCTACAGCCTTATTATATGCCTTGTACATAGCCTGGATTTCTTTTGATTTCTCATTTATTGCTTCACTTGTCATCAACAGTACTCCTGGATTTATTCCAAGGTTATCAGAGCTATTTAATAGCTGCGCTCCTCCTACTATAGCTGTTGTTGCCAATGGCTCTGGTAAAGTAGCTGCATCTATCTGCCCACTTTGAAGCATTTCCAATCTTGTAGGAATCTTAGGTATGATTACTTTATTAATATCCTCGGATTTCATTCCCGCTTCTTCAAGCATCATATCTGTAGTGTACTCTATAATTGTATTCTTAGAGATAGATACATCCTTACCCTTTAAACCTTCAATATCATTAATATTTGCATCCTTGTTAACCAACAGCTTATAGCTTCCATTTGTCATAGAAGTGATTAGTAGCTGAAAGTCATTGTCCTTTGCAAAAGCTTCAGCTAGTACATCAGATATGGCTCCATCTAAGTTTCCACTTTGCAGTGCACTATCCCTGTCTACTGGACTTTTGAAATATTCTATATTCACGGTTAATCCCTCTTCATCAAAAAAACCCTTTTCCGATGCAATAACAAAAGGAATTGAATCAACATCAGGCAATACCCCTAAAGTTATAGTACCTAGCTCTTCAACAGAGCTTTTTGCTGGCTCTTCTTTTGCTTTTTCATTACTTTCTGAACAAGCTCCTAAGGATAATAATAATACTGTGATTAATAATAAATTTAATACTTTTTTCATTTTAAATTCCTCCATTCCATTCTGCGTATAGGCTATTATTTATTTCAAGACTTTTTAAAACCCTACCAACTACGGTATCCACTATCTCCTCAATAGTTGTAGGTTTGTGATAAAAATTTGGCATTGCAGGAAGTATTACTGCCCCTGCCTCACTAAGTCTAAGCATATTTTGTAGATGTATAGTATTAAAGGGGGTTTCTCTAGGTACTAAGATCAGTTTTCTTCTTTCCTTCATACATACATCTGCGGCTCTGTTAAGTAAATTATCAGCAATTCCATTGGCTGCTTTTGCTAAGGTGGTCATAGTGCAAGGCAAAATAACCATTCCATCTACACAATAGGACCCACTAGCTATAGGAGCAAAAAAGTCATTGTTATCATAAATAGAAATTTTACCACTATATTCCTTATATCTTTCAATAATGTTTTCTATGGATTCCCCTAACTCATATTGTAGAACTTCTTTTCCACAATCTGTTACCACTAATAATACTTCATTTCCTAGTTTCACTAGTTCTTCCACCAGTCTGACAGCATAGATACTTCCACTGGCTCCAGTGATTCCTACTATGTACTTACTCAATATATCACCTCAAAGCATTAATAAACTTTTACTCAGTCCAAAATAAGATATTCGACATAAATATAACAATTTCCTTTTATAATTTCAAAATTCCCCAAAATTATTGGTTCTTCTATAAAAACCTTATTTAGTTTTAACATTTATTTTAGTAGCAGAAATGTATGATAGTTTATATACTATAGTATCAACAGTTTTTTAAATATAACTATTGAAAAGGAGGTATTTAGCTTATGTCAGATGCTAACAAACAATTTCTACCGGGGCTTTTCGGGGGAGATATATGGATTTGGATTATAATATTATTCTTTATTTTTGGAGGTTTTAATGACTCTCCATTCTTCGGTTTAAACAATCAGAAAAATGATTAAATATCCTTACATTTAAAGACTCCCATATTTTATTGGGAGTCTTTATACATGAAGTAGTTTGTTGTAACACTTGTACCTTTTGTTGAATAGAGGCTATTACGGTGACCCATACTATTACTAATTAAAGGACAGTGGGGAACGTTTAGTTTGTTCCACATTATCCCATAAAAAGGAAACGAAGGCACATCAGACTACGTAAAAACATATTTCATTTTGAGATATTATTCAGAAATTCTAAAAAATATGCTATATTGTGTATGTTTTATAAATTTAATAGTATAAATATCATAAAAATTTCTGTTTTTACGCAGTCTGCCATCCCTGTGTTCCCTATTATTTTGTTCTTTTAAACTACAATTGCCAAGAAGTCTCCCTCCTCTAAGCTACCTTACTCATTCTAGTGAGGGTGTAGGTGGGAGATGAATTGGCAAGGTTTTGATAATGTGATAGAATGTAATTATGAATGGTCTTTGATAACTAGATATATAAGGTTGTATAGAGAAATCGATTAGCTATGAATGCGAAAACCAAGCGATTAGCTTTTCCTTCTATACGTAAAATATCTAAGGTACTAAAGATACCGACTTATTCGGCATCTAGGGCAGGAACTGCCCGAAGTTACGCCTGTGGAGACTGAGGTTACGAAGTCGTGGAATCAGGAAGCTCCCACTTCTTAAGTGTTGAGTAGTTCACATTTCTTCAATTAATACAATACTACTTTCAATAAATTGCTTAATATTAATCTTCCCTGGTTGTTTTGATTTATTAGTTAAGTGTTTCATCTCTTTTCTTATTTCTAAAAAATCGAACAGCTGGTTGGAATAAGATTCGAATATAGGATTCATATAGTCTTCAATACCTAAACTAGCCATTGTCTTAAATGCTTTTGTAATAGCTCTTCCAATACGCTTTTTTAACGTGTGGATCTGTTGTACATCATCTTGGTCTTTAACCAAAGACTTATACATTTCTGACAAAAAATACTCGCCTCTTTGTGATTTAGCCCAAATAACTGCTTTAATTAATTCTTCATATCCACTAGTTCCAACTATACCAAGCTTACTATATAGTTTTTTTAATTTTTGTTCATCATCAATCTCTAGCCTTCTACCAACCTTAGAGGTCCTTTTTAAAGAATCGAATGCTTTTTCAAACTGATTCAATGTGTTCTGTATTTCTTGATATTCAATAATTTTTTTTATGATGAATACCACCTCAACAACGTTGATTGGTTTTGTAATAAAAAATTCAATCTTTTCACGATAAGCTTTAGCAATCATTTGTTTATCAGATACCCCGGAAATCATAACAATTTTCGAAGGATAATCTTCTCTTATATCTCTAACTATTTGTAGCCCGTCTTTATCAGGTAATAAATAGTCCAATAAAATAACATCTGGTTTCAATCTTTGAATTTCTTCTATTGCTTCAGATCCCGTACTGGCAACACCTACTAATGAACCCTTAAAGTACTTTTCAAGGATATCCTTCAAGATATTGACAATGCCTAAATCGTCATCTACGACACAAAATGTTTTCATAGATCATCAGCCTTTCGAATTATTAATTCCTTGGGAATTCTAATTGTTATTTTAGTTCCTTTATTAACTTCAGATATTACATCAATAGAACCGCTAAAATATTCTGTGACGATATTGTGAACATGATAAAGTCCAAGTCCTGTTGACATTTTACCAGTTTTACTATCATATTTTGTTGTATAGCCGGACTTGAAAATAATCTTTTCTTTTTCTTTCGGTATCCCCTCCCCTGTATCTTCAACACTAAAAATCATTTCATTATCTTCCAAAGCTGCCCTAATCTGAATCTTCCCATAAAATGGAATAGCATCAATGCTATTAACTGTAAGATTGTTCAAAATTGAAATAATTGAATAAAATTCGTCTACTAGAAATACTTCATCATATTTCACAGAAACGGCAATTTTTTTCTTATTATAATCAATCAATTTCAATACATTATCCTCAACAAGCTTAAGTATATCTTTAATACTCATATATTTAATATTTGCATCTGAATTGAAAATTGAATTCATGCCTGCAATCACTCTTAAATAGTCCTTTTTTATCTCATGAATATCCTTAGCAATTTTTAATAATGGCTTTTTAAAACACTCTTCTTCAATCTTTTCATAAAGATTATGAGCGTATGCCATAGTTTCTTCAATATCATCCCTAGATTTATTTAATATAAAGAGTTCTGTTTTAAGTTTAGAAATGAATACAATAACCTCATGATAATATTTTTCTCGTTCTTTTTGTTGAAATTTATTAATGTAGTATTTGGTAATATAATATACTGTTAAGGTTAATATAGTACGTACAGCACCCATAAGAATTATTGCTATAACTATTTTGTCAAAAGATGCAATTTCCCAGGTCTTTCTTATTGTGGCTTCAATTATATTGGGAATTGAGTCACATATCCATAAACTAAAGAAACTGTTAAATGGTTGGTCTAAATATTCCCTTACTTTTAATAATTTGAACAGGAGACCAAAAAAAATATAGTACGATAGCACTGGTAAATATTGAATAAGCACTGATTCAAAAGACATGTCACTACCGAGATAATAAACTATAGAACGGAACAGGAATGTAGAAAAGCCAACTGAGAGTGTAATCATCATAATGCTATAGTTCTTAAAATAAATTAAAAATATGGACATAAAAAATACAGCTAGGGTAAGTCTGAACACAATGTTGAAAGGACTTATATAGATTTGGCCCATTAATACGGAAATCATACTAATAATGAAGATATTTCTCACTTTTTTTTCATCACAATTTATCATTCCCCACTCCTTATCCATTATTTTTTTGATTATATGTAGTTAATTAGTATAGTTATACAGAAACAGCTGAACAATTTCCTATATTAATTTTACTCTAAAATTCAAACTATTAGAAGTATTTAATAAAACAAAATTTATTGATAAATCTGCAAATAAATTTATGAGGGGGAATAAGGTTTAAGAAAATAAAAAATTGAATTTAACATGGTAGACAGAGCTTAAGTACAATGACCCTGGGAATAGTCAGTTAATCACTACTTCCAGGGTCATATAATTAATATGCCTGATATACTAACTCACGTGCTGATTTTGCTAGTATTTCTGCAGGATCTATTGTGTCATAAAGCAAATCTAGTTCTTTGAAAATCAATGGTAATTCAGTACATCCTAATATTATTTTTGATGCCCCTTGATCTTTTGCATCATTTATAATATTTTGCATCCCTTCCTTATAGTAATTGCTCACACCTTCTTTATAATTATAAATGGCTTTCATTATAATATTTCTGTTGGCTGGACTTGGCGTCAATAATTCAATATCATATTCCATTAGAAAGTAATCATATATTTTGGATTCAAAGGTTCCCTTAGTGGCTAATAGATATGCTTTTTTCCAACCCTCTAGTTTTATAGCTTTTGCTGTTTCTTCAATCATGTTTAAAAATATATAATTATTTTTATATTTCTGATTGAGTTTAGATTTAATAGAGTTATAAAAATAATGAGCTGTATTGCATGGCATAATTAATATATTAGCACCTGCATCAATCAATCTGCATGCAGAATTAAATATTTCTGGCTCTGGATTCTTTCCTTGGTATAGTATATATGCAGATCTATCTGGAATTTCTGTATTATTATCAATTATCACATGAATATGTTCTTGATCACATTTAGCTTTTGTATTTATCAATATTTTTTGGAATAGATCCAATGTTGCCATTGGACCCATTCCGCCTATTATCCCGATTATATTTTTACTCATTTCTAACTCTGTTTTGCTACACTACTTGCGATATCATTATCCAATTGCTTTTCTGTTGCGGCTACAACTAATGCACAAGAAGCATCCCCTATAACATTAACTGATGTTCTTGCCATATCTAATATTCTATCAATACCTGCAATCAATACTAAACCTTCAAGTGGTAACCCTACAGACTGTAATACCAAAGTTAACATTATAAATCCAGCACCTGGTACACCTGCAGTTCCAATAGAACCTAGGGTTGCAGTTAATATAATAGTAATCATTTGGCCCATAGTTAAGTCGATACCATAAACCTGTGCTAAAAACAATGCGCAAACACCTTGATATAGAGCTGTTCCATCCATGTTAATAGTTGCACCAAGTGGTAGTACAAAAGATGATATCTTTTCAGATACACCTAAGTTTCGAGTAGATTGGATTGTTACAGGTAGTGTTCCTGAAGAACTTGTAGTACTGAAAGCTGTTATGGCAGCTGGGGCAATTCCTTTGAAAAATCTGAGAGGATTAATTTTAGCAAATACTTTTACCGCTGTTGAATAAACAATTACAGCATGAATAATACATCCTAAATATACCGCTAATATAACCATGCCTAGAGGCAGTAAAACATCTAAGCCATACTGAGAAACTACTGGTGCAATTAATGCAAATACGCCATATGGTGCTAAACTCATAATAAAGGCTGTTATTTTATACATAATTTCTGCTAAACTATCGAAAAATTTTATAAAAGCTTCTGACTTTTTTTCAGGTAAACTAGTACATCCAATTCCTAAGAATAGAGCAAATACAATAACTTGAAGAATATTTCCCTCTACAAGACCTTTTAGAGGATTACTTGGTATCATATTTAGCAATGTACCAATCAGGGCAGGGGCTTCTGTAGGTTCCATAGCTGCATCCATAGGTATTACCAGTCCTACACCTGGTTTTAGTATCATTGACAAAACTAATCCAATGGTTACAGCAACAGCAGTTGTAACCATGTAGTAACCAAGAGTCTTACCTCCAATTCTTCCCAATGATTTAGGATCTCCAATACTAGCTGCACCTACTACCAAAGATGAAAACACTAAAGGTACGATAATCATTTTTATCATATTTAGGAACAGTGTACCAAATGGCTTAATATAAGTTTGTGCAATTTCAGGAGTCCCTTGAAGTATAACTCCTACTATAATACCAAAAATAAGCCCAATAAAAATTTTTGTAGTGAGTTGAATTTTTTTCAATGATAATTCCTCCTTTTTTTATAATTATTTTAATTATAAAATTAAGGGGACCCAGAAAGACAAAATTGGACTTAAAGAGACGATAAATATGTTCTAAACAATTATTTTTTACACTCTACATTTAGAGACTCCCATATTTTATTGGGAGTCTTTATATATGAAGTAGTTTGTTGTAACACTTGTACCTTTTGTTGAATTCCTTGCGCCCCGTCTTTCTCTTTCTTTAGAGAACTATTTACTTCTTAATTGAATATATTGGTATTATTACTATATATCAATTGTGAGGTGAATAAATAAATGAATTTACCTACTACTGCTAAGTATACTGTTAAAATGGGTGATACTCTATATAAGATTGCCAAAGAATACAACATTACTATACCAGAGCTTATTAAATCAAATCCTAATGTAAATCCCTATGCCCTCTTTGTAGGTCAAATTATACTAATTCCTAATAACAAAGTTACTAATAAAAATTATAAACAATATGAGAATATTGAATATAATATTCGCTTTAAATATCCTTTTTCTTGGAAGAAAGTTGAGCCTACTCGATATGAAGGAGACTCAGGGTTTTTTAACATATCTGCCATCTCTTCTATAAGTCGTCTGGAGGATTTATGTAAGTGTGAGGCTTGCCATAGTTTACTACCCTATGGCACTAAACCTAATATTAAGATTTTCCATCATATAGGCCGAAAGGCATGTATTATCATGCCCTCTCAAGATCAAGCTCCTGAGATGAAAAATCAAGCAGCTTTTATAGTTGAATATCCTTTTGAAGTTGAAATACAAGGAGATAGATATAATTATTTTCTACTATGGGCTAGTAAAGAGCATATTGAAGACTTAATTAAAACCTTAAAATTTATAAAATTAAAGATCTAACGGAGTAAATACTAATTAGTTGGCATCTACAGTAAATTTAATCTGTCTTAAAAAAAGCCCCTCTGCTTAATTTAGCAAAAGGGCTTTTTATTATCCTCTAAAAATTATATCTTCATTTATATCTTTAATACTATTACAACCTGTCATTATCATTGTTTCTATTAATTCAGTTTTGATTTTTTCTGTAAACAGCTTTACTCCTTCAGCGCCTCCCCCATATGCAGCTAGTACATAAGGTCGACCTATTAATACTCCATCAGCACCTAATGCTAACATTTTCAGTACATCTACCCCTGTTCTTACTCCTCCATCTATAAATACTTTCATTTTTCCTCCAACTACCTTGGCTATTTGAGGAAGAACCTCTACAGTTGCTGGAGTATGATCTAGCACTCTTCCACCATGATTAGATATTACAATTCCTTGTGCTCCTGCTTCCATAGCTTTTAGTGCACCTTTAACAGTCATAACACCCTTTATAATATATGGTAGACTAGTAGATTGGATTATATCCTTTAGTCCTTCAACTGGCAATGGACTCACAGGAGATCCAGCCTTTGCTAGTTGAATAAGTCCTGCCGCATCTATGTCCATTGCTATGGCTGTAGCATTATTTTCCTCAGCAAATTTTATTTTTTTCATAATTTTCTCTTTATCCCATGGCTTTACAGTAGGTATTCCCCAACCTTCATTTTCCTTTATAAGCTTAACTGGATCATTAAACCAATCATCATTTAATCCATCTCCAGTAAAACCTAGAGTTCCTGCTGATTTACAACCATCAATTATTGCCTTTGCATAATCATGGTCTGACATGCCAGCACCATATGTAGCTATTAATCCTCCTATAGGTGCAGCAAAAACTGGAAGGGATACCTTTTTACCAAATAACTCCACGGAAGTATCAGTAATGCTTGGCTGATATATTGTATCCATATTAATCTTGATTTCTTCAAGTTTTTGGAAGTTTCTTAAAAAACTTGCCCCTGTACCTTTAGAACCTACCCCTGGCATATGACCTTTGCAAACCTTTCCATTACATTCAGGACATACCTTACAATCAAAGTCTTCAAGCCTTTTCACATTTTCAATAATATCTTTATAATCCAAACTTACCACTCCTTAATAAATATAATCTTATATCTTTATTGTTTATGATAGTTGTCATTTTGTCAATATACCCTTGAAATATTTACAATGTAAAATATAATTGAGTTAGTAGTTAGTAGTTAGTGGTTAGTAGCCTATAGTCACTTACTACTACCTACTAACTACTAACTACTAACTATTTTAAGGACGTGAATCCAATGAAAAAATACTATATACTCATATTTATCGTACTCATCACACTTATAGCTAGTTTTGGTATCTATAAATCTAATAATAAGGATAATATTCCTCCACCTTCTGCACCTCCTATTAGTGAAAAGGAACAAGAAGATCCCCTTTCCCCTCCTAAGGTAGACATAGATCAAGAATTTTTAGAAAGTCTTAGCTTAGATGAAAAAATAGGACAATTGCTAATCCTAGGATATAGAGATGGGCAACCTACAGAAAAAATTCAAGATCTTATAGAAAACTATCATATAGGTGGTGTAATATTATTTAACCGCAACTATTCAAATATAGAATCTTTAGTTAATGTAACAAATACCCTTAAATCATGGAATAAGAAAAACAAACTACCTTTGTTTATAGCCATAGATGAAGAAGGTGGTAGCGTATCCAGACTCCCTAAAGAAGCCACCAAATTTCCAGCTCCTAGAATACTAGGTGATATAGATGATCCTGATTTAACTTACAAAGTAGGAGCAGTTATAGGAAAAGAGTTAAATACATTAGGGATAAATATGAATTTTGCACCTGTACTAGATATAGTTTCAAATCCAGAAAATAAGCTCTTATATAAACGAGCTTTTGGCGGAAGTCCTGAAACTGTATCAAAGCATGGGTTAAAGTTCATTCAAGGCCTCCACGATGAAGGTATTCTGTCAGTACCTAAACACTTTCCAGGTCATGGAGACACTATAGTGGATTCCCATGGAGCTTTACCTAAAATTATGACTGATAAAAACACTCTTTTATCCAGGGATATAGTTCCATTTAACAATGCTATCACTTGGGGGGCATCTGGAATAATGGTGGGACATATAGCATTTCCTTTAATTGATGATACACAGCTTCCTGCCACAAAATCAGAAATTATTATTCAAGATATATTAAGGAAACATCTTGAATATAAAGAATTAGTAATAACTGATGATATTGAAATGTTAGGATATGCCAAGGACAAAAAACAGTTAACAACAGGAGTTATACAGTCCCTTCAAGCAGGGGTAGATCTTTTTATAATAGGACATACCTATGACACACAAATTGAAGTTATTAGCACCATAAAAAAGGCAGTAGAAAATAATATAATATCAGAAGAACGACTTAATAAATCTGTTATGCGAATTATAAAAGCTAAAAATAAATACGGTATTGATAATACTATAGCTGACTTAGAAGAAGTAAAAAAAGTGATTAATTCACAAAAACATGAAAATGTATTCAATGAAGTAAAAAGAAGACATTAGGTAAGCAGAAAAATGAAAAGTCCGAGACCAGTAAAAAAGTCAAGTAATATGACAAACTCCCGAAAGTGTCATTCTGAGTGTAGCGAAGAATCTTAGTATTTGAGTGGCGCACAGATTCTTCATTCCACTATCGTTACATTCAGAATGACAAAACAGAAGACTTTTTCACTAGTCTCAAACGTCCCTCTATCAAGCATTTTTCGTTTATCATGCCCTGAGGGTCACTTTACTTATTTCATCTTTAAATCATATATGTCTTTTCTTATATGTTTAAGTAAAGGCAATTCTTTTCTAATTTTTTTCACTTTATCTAAATCTATCTCCGCATAAATTATATCTTCTTTTTCGTTACTTTCACTTATAACCTCTCCCCAAGGATTTACTATAGACGAATGTCCATAAGCATGATAGGAAGCTTTCATATCACGAGCAGGAGATGCTGCTACAAAGTATACCTGATTGTCCAATGCTCTAGCCCTTACTGTTAGTTTCCAATGAGCAGGTCCAGTAGTCATATTAAATGCGGCGGGAACAATAATAACCTCTGCTCCCTCTAATGCCATAAGTCTCATAAGCTCTGGAAATCGCATATCATAACAAATAGCAACCCCTACTTTGCAAAACTCTGTATCTACAACTGTTACTTCTTTGCCGGCACCAAGAGTATCTGACTCTTTAAATTTTATTCCACCCTCTACATCAATATCAAACAAGTGCATCTTTCTATGTCTTCCTATAAGCTGACCTTTTTTATCAAATATGTACGCTGTGTTATATATAGAATCTCCATCTCTTTCTGGTATAGAGCCCCCCACTATATAAATTTCTAGTTCTTTGGCAATCTCAGCCAACATAGAGGTGGTTTCCCCTGGATATTCCTCAGCGTAAATAGGAAAAAATTTGTTTTGGTAAGGGCAATTAAACATCTCTGGTAAAACTACTAGTTTACTTCCATTCTCAGCAGCCTCTCGAATCATTTTTTCTGCTCTTATTATATTTTTTTCCTTATCCTCCACTACATTAAGCTGACATACACCTATTTTAAAACTCATAGTCTCAACTCCCTACATTAAATTCTTTACTATATTATATACCAGTTGTATCAATATTTATATCCATTTATTACTATTATTGTAATAATCTAATCCTATATACAACCCCCAAACTATATTAAGGTGTTTACACTTTAACAATTTTCTCGTACACTAGACTCATATGAAAAATATATTAAAAATGGGTTTTTTGAAAGGAATGAAATAAAATATGAAAACAGCAAAAAAAATATTAATCTACTGTCTTTTATTGACTTTAGTTTTTAGTATAACAGCATGTAGCCAAGGAGAAAAAAAATCTGCTAATAATAACTCTTTAAAAGTTCACTCTGGTGAATGGGAATTTATGGTTAATGATTTTAAGATAAGCGATACATTAAATGATATTAGTACAAGTGTAGGCTATGGTGGGTCTTCTTCATCAAACGAAATATCTGTAGAGGCTGAAACTGGTAAAAAGTTTTTATTAATTAATATGGTTATTGAAAAAAAAGAAGGAACAGAGACAATAGATTGGAGCAATATTACTTTAGTAGACTCCTCAAATAACAAATATTCTCGTATACATGATAGTTTTTTAGAGGACTTTGGATTTAAAAGAATGAAGGGCACAACCTTAAGCTTTGGAAAAAATGAAGGCTGGATTGCCTTTGAAGTAAATGATGATTCACAAGATTTTAAGCTTCAATATGAATCTATAGAAGGCATAGCTAATTTAGATTTAAAAAACTAATATGGGAAAGGCGTGAACTCTTTGAAAAAGTTTATATTACAACTTACTGTAGTATTTATAATAAGTCTAATTTTTATAGGATGCTCTCCAATTAGCGAAGAAAATACTCCAGTACCATCTGAAAATACAGTAAATGATCTAAGTATAGATGATATACTAAAAAAAGAAGTAGACAAGAACTATTCCTTTGATGATCCTTTTGTAGCATTAGATCCATATGAAAATGCACCTTTATCTGCCCTTGTCATATTCAATACTCCTGAAGAAACAGCCGTGAATATAAAGGTTTTAGGACATGATGAAAGTTCTAGTATTGAAACCAAATTTGAAAAATCTAAAAAGCATATAATACCTATTTATGGACTATATGCTAATGAAGAAAACACAGTTACAATGACACTAGACGACGGTTCAACTAAGGAGCTAAAAATTACTACTGACATAATAAATGCCCCTTATAATGAGGCTGATGTAGTAACAGCTGAAAATGAAATGCTAGGTAAAGATTTAACCTTTGTGTCTTATGGCATGAAATCTCCTGGTGGAATAGTTGCTGCTGCCTACGATAACAATGGTAAGATAAGATGGGCATTAAAAGGTGATGCTCCAGCTTGGGAAGTTATTAGATTAAAAAATGGTCGTCTTTTAGTTTCCTCAGAAGAAAAACATAGTGAGCCTTACTATCCAACTGGATTTCAAGAAATAGATTTAATGGGCAAGTCATATAAAGAGTATGTAATACCTGGTGGATATCATCATAGTGTTGTAGAGCTGCCAAATGAGAATTTTTTAGTGGCAGCCCAAGAGGAAGGCGGGACTACTATTGAAGACCTTGTATATGAGATTAGTCGTGATACAGGGGATATTGTTAAGACCTTTGATTTAAAAGATGTCCTTCCTATAGATGATGGTTCTTCACTAATAGAAGAAGAAGGTGATTGGTTTCATAACAATTCAATCTGGTATGATGAAAAAACAAACAGTGTCCTACTTTCTGGAAGAACTGTAAATGCTGTAATTTCAATAGATTATGAAACAGGAGATCTTAGATGGATATTAGGAGATCCCCAAGGTTGGACAAAAGTAGACTCTAATTATTTTTTTGAACCTATAGGAAAAGATTTTGAGTGGCAATATGCTCAACATGCTAGTATGATTACTCCTGAAGGTTATGTTTTTCTTTTTGATAATGGACTTTTTAGAGCAAAGAAAACTAATGAAGAAACTAAACTTTCTGGAGATGAAAATTATTCCAGAGGAGTAATTTATAAAATAGATGAAAAAAACATGACTATAGAACAAATATGGCAGTATGGAAGAGAATTAAGCTCAGACTGGTATTCCTTTTATTTAGGAGATGTGGATTATTTAGACAAAAACCATTATCTTATTAATTCTGGTGGACAACTATATGATACATTAAACAAAACTCGCGAAGTAACTATTGGTCATATAACTAAACCAGAAACTCAAAAAACTGCTTCTATAGTGGAAATAAAAGACGATAAAGTAATATTGGAAATGAAAATGGATTTTAATATTTTCGCTGCAGAAAAAATGAGTATTTATACTCAAAAAAACAATTACGATTTAAAATAGAGTAAGTTTTAGGACGGTTCAAGACTACTGAAAAAGTCAAGTAATATGACAAACCCTCGAAAATGTCATTCTGAGTGTAGCGAAGAATCTTAGTATTTGAGCAGTGTTCAAGATTCTTCATTCCACTACATTACATTCAGAATGACAAAACCAAAGACTTTTTGAGTGATCTCGGACGGTTCTTAATCTTGCTTTTTGGATACTAGATACTGAAATATTCAATGATTTTAAATAAATTTGTTCTAATATTACTAGAAAGGTTTCGTGATTAAAATGGTAATTACTATTAGAAAAGTCTTGTTTGCACTTATTGCTATTATATTAATGATAGTTGGTTTGATATATTGGTATATAGAGATTCTAGGAGGAATAACTCCTCCTGAATATGTAAATCTAAAAGCTAAAGAATCTTTACTTTCCAAGGACAAAGATATTGACAATGAAATACAAAATCTTTTGGAGAGCAAAAGTAACAGCTTTGAAAATCCCTTAGTAATACAAGACCCTTTTGATAAAGCTCCTCTTACAGCCTTAGTGGTTTTTAACACACAATCAGAAGTAACTATACGAATGACTATACTTGGAGATACTGAGGCAGATACAATTGAAAATGAATTCCCCAAATCTTTAGAACATAGAATACCTATAATTGGGCTATATCCTGATAGACAAAACAAGGTAATTATTGAACAAATAGATCAAGGACAAGTCATAAAAAGTAAGGAATTAAGTATAAAAACAGAACCACTACCCCAAAAGCTTACGGATATTGTAGAGGTTACAAACTCCCAAGAAAAGGCGGTAGACGGAATTACAATTTTATCAGGTGGGCCTTTTAATACCCCTTATGCCTTTGATTCCTCAGGAAAAATAAGATGGTTTTTAAATGTAGATACAGAAGGTCATGGGTACTTCCCTCTGGAAAATGGAAGATTTATAGTTATGACCACTGATTCTATGCTTAGCACTGGAAAGCGAAAATATGCCACTCGTCTTTATGATATGGACTTTCTAGGAAGACTTCACGATGTTTATTTTATACCAAAAGGTGCTCATCATGAAGTAATAGAAAAAACTCCTAATGGTAATTTGTTAGTACTTTCAAATTCACTAGAGGATCATGTGGAAGATTTAGTATTGGAGGTAGACCGTAAAACAGGTAAAGTGGTTAAAGAATTAAATCTTGGAGATATGATTACTGGTGTTTATGATGAAACAGCTGATTGGGCTCATATAAATTCCATATCTTATAGTTCTGAAGATGACTCTGTAATATTATCAGTTAGAAATCTATCCTCAGCAATTAAGATAAATTGGTCCACCCATGAATTAAAGTGGATACTTTCTGATCCTAAGCTTTGGGAAAAAACAGAATATGAAGAGTATGTTCTAAAGCCTATTGGTTCAACCGTATGGCATTACGAACAACATACTGTATATCAACATAAAGAAAATTTGGATAATAATCCCCAAACCTTAGATCTTTTAATGTTTGATAACAGAGTTATTAGAAATGAACTTATTGATATGAAAATAGATGAAGATACCCACAGGTCTTCTGTTACTCAATACTCTATAGACGAAAAAAATAAAACAGTAATGCAGGTTAAACGTTTCCCTAACTCCCTAGCTTATATTACTTCCAACTACCAATTGTTTTATGATGAAGATAGACTTATAGCAAATCATGCTAGTCTCACAACTGGGGATACCTTTTGGGGTGAAATATATGAGTATCAATACTCAACTGGTCGTCTACTTCGCTCTTATAAAACAAAGTATAGCTTTTATAGAGCATATAGACAGAATTTTGATTTTCAATCTTCAAGCAAGCCCATGAACTAAGAAAAAGTAGGTACGAATTAATTCGTACCTGCAGTAAATCTAAAATTCAAACTATCTTAACTAAGAAAAGCATACCTTTTTCGGTATGCTTTTCTTTATGGGTGTTTTCATTCATAGATATATTCCCTAAGTATTTTTTTTATATCTTATGTTCTATCTATGGTCTAATAAACATTTGTGTCCAATATGGTGTTCCATTGGATTTTACTGCGTAACCCACACCTATTTCTGTATAGTTTGGATTTAATATGTTTTTTCTATGACCATCTGAATTCATCCAGCCTTCCATAACCTCTTTAGCACTTCTTTGCCCATAAGCGATGTTTTCTCCAGCGTAGGAATATCTTATTCCAAAGTTCTTCATCATATCAAATGGAGATCCATATGTTGGTGATGTATGAGAAAAATATCCCTGGTCTTTCATATCACTTGACTTGTATCTAGCTACTCTTGAAAGTTCCCAGTTTTCCGTTAATGGCTTAAGACCTTGTTTTGTTCTTTCTTCATTTACTAATTTTACAACCTCAAGTTCAAAAGCTCTACCTGGATCTTCATCTGGTATGGAAATTTTCATTCCAGGGTATATAAGATCTGGGTTATCTAACTGTCTATTTTCGTTAATTAATTCCGTGACTCCTACTTGGTATTTAGAAGCTATCTTCCAAAGAGTATCTCCCCACACAACAGTATGATTTTTCCCGCTGGCTTCTACACTTAATGGGCTCGCTACAGAGGAGAGCATTAGGATCAAAGCTGATCCAATTAATATTTTTTTCATTTATCATTCCCCCTTGCTCACAAGTATATCTTATTTAAATCAAGGAGTAATTCCTCAATAATTGTCACTATATCAATATATATCCATTTGTGTTAATATATTAACTACTTGGAGACATAGGGGTTTCCCTCTATATAGAACCTCCATGGGAAGTCTTGGGCTTCCTCAGCATATCCTATATTTATCCTATTGGAAGAAACTACATGGAACTTTTCTATTTCATTATCGTATATATATATTTTATTTCCTGTTAGGTCTTCTCCATAATCCTCTTTGGTTATCCCTAAAGCACTACAAAGTTTTCCAGGACCATTGGTCAGTAATTTCAGCTCTCTTTTTTTAAGTTCATTAAGATTTTTATTAAAACGATTAATAGCCATTTGTTCTATGCCCTCAATAGGTTCAAGAGCTCTTAATAGTACCGCTTCCCCGTCACCTTCAACACCTGTAACTACATTCATACAGTGATACATTCCATATATAAGATACACATATACATATCCCCCATCTCCAAACATAACCTCTGTTCGTGGAGTTCTCCGATTATTATATGTATGTGCAGCCTTATCAACTGCTCCTACATATGCCTCTGTCTCCACTATTTTTCCCGAAATAATAGTTTCTCCAATTTTATGAACTAAAATTTTTCCAAGAAGATCTTTTGCTACATCCACTGCATTCCTTCTATAAAAGTTTCTAGGCAATTTATTTATCAGAGTTTCCCCTCCTCATGTGTTAGTTATATGAAATAACCAAGGGGACAGGTCTTGTGGTTTATGGTTCTCAAACCCCAAGACCTGTCCCCTTGGTTACCCCCAAGACCTGTCCCCTTGGTTAATTTGACTAGGCTTGCATATGATTTACCTTTATTCCATCTAAGCCTTTTAACTGACCTATCATATTCTCTATTTTCCCCATATCTCCTCTTAAGTTAAGGGTAATTAATCCGTTATTCACCTCTCCTGGATCATGAACTCCAAATCTTCCAACAATCATATCCCCATTTTCCGTAAGAATCTGCTGCATTTTAGGAGCTGATTGAGTTCTGTGATCTAATCGTATACTCATTACACTCAAATTATCCATATCTATTTTCCTCCTTCTATATTCTTACCATATTTTAAACAATTTTTCTAAGATATATTCATTTATAAATTCTAAAATGGAGAAATTGTATTAGGTGATTTATTGTGTTATTCTAAATGTAGGGACTACTCAATCACGGATTGGATAGTTCTCTTTAATAAAGTTAAATTTTGTTCGGGAGTGAACTATATGGACTTAAATAAATTGAAAAAAATTATGGAAAATCATGTTCCAACACCAGAGGGAGAATACAAAACTTTTTCAGTACTAGTACCCCTCATTGAAGTAAATAATGATCTTCATCTTCTGTTTGAGATTCGCTCCGAAAATCTAAATACTCAACCAGGAGAAATATGCTTTCCTGGTGGGAAAATAGAAACGGGTGAAACGCCTGTTAAATGTGCTATTCGTGAGACCTGCGAGGAATTAAATATTTCTACAAATTCAATTAATATTTTTGGGGCTTTAGATTTTCTTGTTTTGCCATATAATTTAATTCTATATCCATTCTTAGGATCATTGGGTAATATGCCTATAGATTCTATTGATTATAGTAGAGATGAAGTATCAGGAGTTTTTTCAGTACCTTTAACCTTCTTTATAGAAAATCCTCCTAAATGTCATCCTATAGAATTAAAAACCTTAACTGATGAAAATTTCCCCTATCATTTACTAGAAAATGGTGAGGATTATGATTGGCGAAGTGGAAAGTATCCCGTATATTTTTATCTTTACAATGAACATGTTATTTGGGGTATGACAGCTAGAATAATAAAAAATTTTATAGATATAATTAAGAATAATTTATAGGAGGTATTTATGAAAAAAAATTTCCTTGGAAAAACAGGAATAGAAGTAACTGACCTATGTTTTGGAGTTCTTCCTATAGGACCCCTACAAAAGGATATTGATATAGAGGAAGGTTCAGATGTTATTGCTCTTGCTCTAGAAAAAGGAGTGAATTTTTTAGATACTGCACAAATGTATAAGACATATCCTCATATTAAAAGAGCAATCGAAAAAACAGGGATAAGACCTGTCATTACTTCTAAATCTGATGCTTCTACCTATGAAACCATGGAAAATGCCATTTTAGAAGCCTTAGATGGGATGAGTATTGATTATGTTGACATTTTTTTACTTCATGCAGCTAAAGTAGACTTAGATGTATTTGAAGTGAGAAGTGGTGCTCTTCAATGCTTATTAGATTATAAGAAAAAAGGCATTTTAAAAGCAATAGGTATCGCAACTCATAACGTAAAGGTTGTGGAGTCTGCAGCCATAAGGGATGATTTAGATGTAGTATTTCCAATTATAAATAAAGCTGGTAGAGGTATACTAAATGGCACTACTGAAGAAATGACAAATGCCATTTCTCTTTGTGCTGAAAATGGTAAAGGCACTTACTTAATGAAGGTCTTAGGTGGTGGTACTCTTATAGATGACTACTCTAGTGCAATGAACTTTGGAAGAGAAATTGAAGGTGCTTCCTCCATTGCCGTGGGTATGGTCAGTAAAGAAGAGGTTATTTATAATGTAGCATTTTTTAATAATGAAAAAGACTTAGAAGGAATAATAAGCACAAGAAATAAAAAAAGCCCTAGAGTCTTACAAAATCAGTGCAAGAGCTGTGGAAGCTGCATCACCGCTTGTCACTCTGATGCAATTACTTTTAATGAAGAAGAAAAAGCTACTATAGATTTAGATAAATGCGTTCAATGTGGCTACTGTATGGCTGCATGTCCAGTATTTTGTATAAGAATAGTATAGATATGATTTCTAAAAAATAAGTATGACGTAAGACCACTAAAAAGTCGTACTTCTATTAAAAATATCCAAAAACATCATTCTGAGTGTAGCGAAGAATCTTAGTACTTGAGTAGTGTTAAAGATTCTTCATTTCACTACTTTCCATTCAGAATGACAAAAAGAGGCTTTGTTAACAACCTCGTTATATTTCAATATAATTAATATTTTCAAATTCTTTCATAATATCTATTTCTCTTCTTTGACAGGTAAATAGTATAATCTGTCTTTCCTGTGAGACTTTATATAAGTATTTTAAAGTTCTTTCTAGTCGATTATCATCGTATTGTAAAAAGGCATCATCTAATAAGATGGAAATATTTTTATCATCCTGAAATAATAAATCTATTAAACCCATTCTAAGGGAAAAGTATATTTGATCCCAAGTTCCATTACTAAAATAGTCAACCTTTTTAATGCTATCTGCAACAGGGTCAATAACCTTAATTTCATAATCCTCGGAGATTTTTAATTCATTATATTTGTCACCCGTAATTTTACCTAAGACGTCGGCTGACATACGATTTAATCTTGGACCAAAGCTTCTTTGCATTTCTTGAAAAGCTTCTTTAAGGACTAAACCAGCCATATCTATAGCTTTAATGCTTTTCTCATAATTAAAAATCTTCTCCTTTACAGAGGATATTTCTTCCTGTACTTGAGTTGGTTGTCTATGGTTAAGAAAACGCATTTCTATAGAATATTCTTTATCCTTAATATTCTTTTCCAAATTTATTTCCTTTTCGTGAAACTCTTTTGCTTGCTTATTAATTTCTTCTTCCTTTGGTGGCTCTTTTATTTTAAATAAATCTACCTTACTAGATATTTCTATCTCTAGTTCTTCTAAAGTTTTACTATTAAAATCTAGTTCTTTATATACTTTTGAAAGCTCTTTATTAAGACTACTTTTTTCATTTAAAAAACCTTTATATTCTTCTAGTTTAGAATTTAGCTCCTCTACACTAAGGCATTTATACAAATCAAAAGTTTGCTCTATATAGTTATTCGTACCTAATAGTTTAGCTTTAATCTTATTTATATTAAATTTGTCTAAGGCTAAGGATTTCTGTTCATTATTTATTTTTAGGCCTTCTAATTTTGATTGGTTTTTTCTATATTTACCAAGACCTTCAATATATTCTTCATAATTGGAAACCCCTAGAGATGAATAGATTTCTCTAAGCGTACTTTTTATATCTTCTAAATCTTTAATAACTCTAGGATTTTTTAGCTCATTTATTTCTTTGTCTAAATTACTTATTTTTAAAAGAATATTTTTTTTACTATTTCCAGCCCATGTGAAAAGCATGACCCCTATTGCTATAAGAAAATACAAACGATTATTTAAAAAAAATCCGCCTAGAGCTCCTCCAATAAATAGTACAGCTCCAAATACTAAGAAAACTGATAAGGTTTTATTTTTATCTATAAAAATATCTTTTCGGATAGTTAAACTATCCTGTTTACTGCTCTGTTCAAGCTTAAATTGAAGTTCTTTATAAGAGGTTTCTAATCTATTTATATCAATTTCCATAGTACTATTAACCTGTTCAAATTTTGTAATTTCACCTAAGGTATCTAAAAACTCTTCTAACTCCTTTTGAGATTCTTCCCATTCCTTTAAAAGAGCATTGTATTCTTGTAACTTTTCTTCTAAATATTTTTTTTCACCTATGGATTCAACTAGTTTATGTACCTTGTTTTGATCTAAGTTTTCATAATCCATATACTGAATTTTTAATCCCTCAAGTTTTTCTAACTTTTTCTCAATGGCTTTTGCTTCAGATTTAATATTATCTAGTTCAGCCTTTAATTTAATCCATTTATCATAATAGAGTCTATCTTGTCTCTCTTTTTCTAGCCTATTATTATCTTCAATCAATTTATTTTTTTGTTCTATCATAAGCTTTAATTCTATTTCATCATCAATACTTTCTTGATATCTTTTATTGCTTTCTCTTAGTTCATAAAGAAGATTACTATAATGTTCTTTTAGCTTGTCTAATTTTCCAGTGCTCCTTTGATTAGTTAGAAGTTTTCTGGATTCATTTAATTCTTCCATTGCCTTATTATATGACACATTTTCTTCTCCTGTTTCTTGGAGGTTTGTCAACCTGCTAAGTAATTCATCATCTTTTCCTTGGAAAACTCCACTTCCCAATTGCTTAATCCAAGCTGTCTTTTCAAAAGCCTCTTCTCCCAAACCAAAAAGCTCTTCTCCTGGTTTATGTACGGGTATATGTGGAGCTATATCTCCTGTAACTAAGTTTAAAACCTCAGATTCATCTTCCCTTTTTTTATTTCCAAAGCTTCGCTTTATAATATACTCATTATTATGGCTATCTTGAAAATATAATTCCCCATAAGCCTTTTTTTCTCCCCAAGGTATATAATGTAATCGGGGATTTTCTTTAATATCTTTTTTTTGGGAATTCATACCATAAAGCATTGTCTTTACAAAAGCTTGAATAGTACTTTTGCCAGATTCATTTTCTCCATAAATAATATTAAAGCCTTTTTTTAGATTGATTTGTAGATCTTTTATTTTTCCAAAATGTCCTATCCTAAGTCTATTTATAGTCATTCTATATTCACCTTACCTTTATCTAAAACAGCTAAGCCTATCTTTAAAGCTAATTCTAAGATATCTTTATCTTCTAATTCTTGGGAAGCTAGAATTCTTTCTCTTGTTTTTCTAGCAAATATACCCCTTAGGGAATATTCTTTTTCTAATTCATCATAATCTAAGGAAATAGTTGTTTTATCTATAATTTCAACAAAATAAAAATATTCTTTTAGCTTGTCCTCTAATAGGGATTTGTTTATTAATAAATCTTTTTCAATTTCTCCCATCAAAATTACTCTGTAAAAGTTTTTATGTATTTCTGTATCTTTGGTAATTTCTTTAACAATATTAACTATATCTTCATAGGTACTAGAATTTGAAATATCAGTTTGTATCTCTATATATTTTCTTTTAGATATATCAATGAATCTTAAATCACACCAGCCTTTACCTACTTCACCTAGTACAATTCCCTTTGTTCCAAGTTCATCAAATCCTCTACCCTCAGGATTTCCACAGTATGACCAATAGGTTTGTCCAGATTTGTTTATATCAGAGAAACTATGCTTATGACCTAAGGCTAAATAGTCTAATTTAGTATTTTTTATATTTACGTCAGTTAAAGGATTATAGTCTGAAATATTTCCTGTACCCACCACATCTCCATGAAGTACCATAATATTTATTGTATCTTCTCCATCTACAATAAAGTCTTGAATTAGAGTTTGTTTTTCATGGTTTTTGGAAAATCCAACTCCATATATACAGGTTTTCAAATCAGGAATATATATTTTTTCAATCTTATCTTTGAAAATATGTACATTGTTTGGCCAAGAATATATGGAATAAAATGATTTAGAATGATAGTAATCATGATTCCCAGGTGCAATAAATACCTTAGTATTTGGAATCTCTCTAAGCTTTTTATCTATATAGTCCATAGTCATTTTTGTTACTCCCTCATTATCAAAGATATCTCCCGCCATTAGTAGAATAGGAATACTTTCAGACTTGATTAAGTCGATTATCCTACCAAAGGTCTCTCTTAAATCTTCTTTTCTTTTTTCTGCATCTATATTATTAAGACTTTGAAATGGAGTATCAAAATGTATGTCTCCACAATGTAGTATTTTTACCTTATCCATTTTCCTCCACCCCTCTCTTGTTTAATTCTACCATATGATATATAAAAAAATCGACAAAAAAGATGTTGAAGGTTAAGATCCAATGCAAGATCCTTCGCATACGCTCAGGATGACATTTGGGAGTTTTTCTCTCACCTGTCATCCTGAGTGAATACGAAGGATCTTGTTTTTAAGGTTTTATTGTTTTATTATTTTAACCTTCAACATACAACATTCAACTTTCAACATACAACATTTTGTTACGCACTATCCCTATACTACGCCCTACCTTACTCTCTTCCTTACCTTGAAATTATCTTCTATGAGTAGCCAGTTTTGTGGGAAATCTTGACCTAGTACCCAATAGAAGAATCCTCTTATTCCTAATTCTTTGACTAAATCAAATTTGGCTTGAATACTTCGTGCATCCTCAAACCAAACCTCGTGCTGCCTACCTTGTTCATCATAGTAGTTAAAAAAAGGAGCTTGAGCAACAGGATCATACTCTATTCTGGCATTATACTTAGCCGCCAATTTTATAGCTGTTTGGGGACTTATACTTTTAGCCCATTGACCACCTCTTATATATGGTAATGTCCAATCATAACCATACAATGGTATCCCCATCATAACTTTATCCTTTGGCACAACTGATACTGCATATTCCATTACCTTTCTTACTTGAGGTAGTGGTGATACTGCCATAGGTGGTCCTCCTGACCATCCCCACTCATAAGTCATAAAGAATATAAAATCTACAATTTTTCCCTGAGCCTCATAATCGTGTCCCTCATAAAGCACTCCTACTTGATCACCAGATAATTTTGGTGCTAATGCTGTAGATACAAAATATCCTTGAGGTTTTAGTCTATCTACTGCTTTTTGTAAAAAAGCATTATATCTTTCTCGATTTTCTGCTCCTAGATATTCAAAATCAAAATCTAAACCTAGGTATCCTTTCTGTTTCATAATTTTTAATGCTTCATCTAACACTTTATCTTGAAGCTCTTCACTTGATAGAATTGCAGTAGCTATTTCAGTACTAAAAGTTCCTTCTGCAAAATTTGTAAGCACCAGTAGTGGAGCTACTCTATGTCTATAAGCTGCATTAATTGAAGGCTGATCTTCTACCGGAGTTAAGTTCCCTTCCATATCTACTGCATAGCTGAATATATTTAAAAAAGTTAAATGCTCCCCCACCTTATCTACTACCTGTGCAGATCTATTTCTGGTGATTCTAGGGTCTATATATGCGGCTACATCTACCTCCGGTCTTGGAGCCTGAGGAATGTAAAGTCTCAAGCCTATTTGAAGCTGATTAGGATTTGCTATCCTATTTACTTTAATAAGCTCTTCTACTGATACATTATACATTCTACTAATAGAATACAGACTTTCACCAGCACGAACAAAATGATAATCCCCATATATAGGAATAACAATAGCCTGACCTACCACTAATTTATTAGGATTTGGTATTTCATTTGCTTTAACTATCTCATCCACGGAAACCCCATAAATCTGTGACATACCCCATAGGGAATCACCTGGTTTAACAACATGTATAGTCAATACTTTCACCTCTTTCATCCATAAAAAATCGAAATATTGTTATTTATCCACTACTATAATATTCTTCTTTTATGGATTAGGTGAATTTCCTATACATTTACCATTAAAAAAAATGGGTATATCACCCATTTTATTTTAATTTTATCCCATCTTCAACTTGTTCTATCTTACTTTCTTTCATAAGACCACCTATTGCCCTTTTAAAAGCGGCTTTACTCATATTTAACTGATACTTTATTGTCTCTGGTGAGCTTTTATCATTTAATGGCAGAAATCCATTGTTAGCTGTGCATTTCTCAAGTATTTTATCTGCATCTGTGTGCATTTGTTTATATGATATCATTCGAGTAGATAAATCTAATCTACCATCTTCCTTTATTTTAATAATTCGTGCCTCTATCTGATCTCCATTTCTTATGTCATTGAAATACTCGTTTTTATGTATAAGCCCCTTATATTTATTGTCCACAGCTACAAAAGCACCTATTTCCTTATCTATCTTGTATACAGTACCCTTAACCCTATCGACTTTAGTATATGGGCTTACATATTCTAAATCCTTTTCTATATCTGTAGTTGCACTAAGTCTATCACTCTTGTCCACATACACTTTCACTAAATAGCTCCTACCTACCTGAACCTTGTATTTTTGTTCTGCAAAGGGAAGAAGTAAATCCTTCTCTAATCCCCAATCTAAAAATGCCCCTATTGGAGTAGTATCAACTACTTCAAGATATGCTAGCTCTCCTACTTGAGCATAGGGCTTTTTTGTTGTTGCAATTAACCTATCTTTTGAATCCCTATATATAAATACTTCTAGCATGTCCCCTTCATTTATTCCCTCTGGAATTTCCTTTCCAGGAAGTAGTATATTATCACTTTGGTCACCTGTATCACCATCAAGATAAATACCGTGGGGTGTAAAATTAACAACTTTAAGCTTTTGTGTTTTTCCTAATTCAATCATATTAAATCCACCTTTATTTTATCTTTTTTATTATTTTACCTCTAATTTCGTTTTTCAATCAATATATATAATTTTAGTTCCATCATAAAAGGCAGAGAATAATTCTCCGCCTTACTTTACAATTTACATTTTTCTTGCAAAAGAACCTGTTATAGGATAAGAATAGTCCTTATCACCACTGACCTTAATCACTGCTATGACAGGGAAAATCAATGCAGCTATTCCCAATACTATGAGCAGGGGAATTCCTACTAATAAAAAACTTAAAATAGCAAAAATACCTCCAAAGACTACAAGAGCGATTTGGAAAACCAATGCTTCTTTTGCTTGATTTCTGACTATTTTATCATTGGTCAATAGCATTATAATTAGTGGCGCAATTATTGGAAACCCCACAATCCATCCCAAATGAGCTACTCCACTTAAGAGTTTCTGCTCTGTTGTAAACATATTGCATCTCTCCTTATTTAGTACTTACTACTACTATATCATATATACGCTAAAAAAAAATAAAAGTATGTTATTATATAAAAAATAGTATATTAACAAGAGACTTCATAATATGATAGAATTAATGAAACTAAAATATGTTTGAGAGGTGGTACTATGAAAACAATTGCCGCATTTTTTGACATTGACGGTACCCTTTACCGTGATTCACTTATGGTGGAGCATTTTAAAAAGCTTCTAAAATACGAAGTGATAGACCCTTCCCGCTGGCATAGTCACGCAAAAGAAACCTATGAAAACTGGGATAAAAGACAAGGAAACTACGATGATTATCTTCTTGAAATCGCAAATATATATATAGAATCTATGAAAGGGCTTAATAAGGAGCAAATGGAGTTTATCACTAACCAAGTTATTAGCCTTAAAGGGGATAGGGTCTACAGATATGCTAGAGATCGTATTTCATGGCATAAGCAACAAAAGCACCGTATTATTTTTATCTCTGGAAGCCCATCTTATCTAGTATCTAAGATGGCACAAAAATATGAAGTAACTGATTATATAGGTACTGAATATTTAATAGATGAAAATAATCGTTTCACTGGCGAAATAATTCAAATGTGGGAGTCTGAAAATAAGTTAGAGGCTATTAAAGAATTTAAAGAAAAGTATAATATTGATATGGAAAAAAGTTTCTCTTACGGTGATACTAATGGAGATTTTTCCATGCTAAATATGGTAGGAAATCCTATAGCCATAAATCCCACAAAAGAGCTTTTAAATAATATTAAGAGAAACGAAATTTTGAAAAAAAAGATTGAAATTATTGTGGAAAGAAAGGACATTATTTATAAGTTAAATCCAAATGTAGAGATATTGTAAAGTCACAATTTAGGGAAAATGCGACGTAAAAGAAGTTGAAGGTTGAAGGTTGTATGTTGAATGTAAAAAAACAAAACCGGTTTGATATATCATGGATACATACATACACCTGTAGGGGCGACCTGTGGTCGCCTTGGTTTTGACATCAACCGAGGCGACCACAGGTCGCCCCTACAACTGGTTTTAATGTTTTAACCTTCAACATTCAACCTTCAACATACAACACGTTGTGACGCCTTTTCCATATATTATGTCCGTGTGTCCCATTCATCTAAAGAAATTAAAGAATAACTAAAGAGGGGGATTTATATGTTTTCACTTAAAGAAGTTAAATATAAAGGTATTCTTAATATTAGAGATCTTAATATTCAAAAGCATAAAATAACTTGTATTGTAGGCGAAAGTGGTAGTGGGAAAACTACACTGCTAAGACTCTTGAATAAACTAATAAGCCCTGATACCGGAGAAATCTTTTATAACAATAAATCTATGGAATATATTAACTCTGTCGAATTGAGAAAAGAAGTCGTCATGCTTCCTCAAGCTCCTGCCATTTTTAGTGGCAGCATACAAGATAATCTTTTGATAGGATTGAAGTTTTCTGAACAATCTTATCCTTCAGATGATAAATTATATGAAGTACTAAAAATGGTAAATTTACATAAAGATTTAGCTGAAGATGCTGAAAAGTTATCTGGTGGAGAAAAACAAAGAGTGGCTCTTGGAAGGGTAATTTTAATGGAGCCAGAAGTTCTTTTGTTAGACGAGCCGTCTTCTGCACTAGATGAAGACACAGAACATTTAATTATCAAGTCATTAGTGGATTATACTAAAAAAAATTGTAAGACACTTATTATGGTCACCCATTCTAAGAAAATAGCAACTCATTTCTCTGATAAAATTATTGAGATAAAACAAGGCACAGTTATAAATCAGGAAGAGGTGTAAACTATGGACGGTGTAATAGATCTTCAATTATGGCAAATGGTAGCTGCTTATATTTTTGTTGTTGTTCTATTATTTATTGTAAGAGCAAGAGGTATCTCAAGAGAAAAGGAAATTCTTATTTCTACTGTACGAATGACACTACAACTTATATTAACTGGCTATGTCCTTGTTTATCTATTTAATAATATCAATCCATTATATACAATTATGATAGTTATAATTATGGAGATATTTGCGATTTATAATATTTTCAAAAGAACAAAAACAAAACTTTCACAGTCTCTTAAAAAGATTATTGCTATCTCTATGATATTTGGAACTTTATCAAGTCTTGTATATTTCTTACTTGTAGTAGTTAATATTTCTCCTTGGTATGATCCAAGATATTTTATACCAATTGCAGGTATGCTCATTGGCAATTCAATGACAGGCATCTCTCTGGGAGTAACCAGACTTGTAGATGGTATGCATAATCAAAGACACCTTGTTGAATCTGCATTAATGCTTGGTGCAACTCCTAAGATGGCTGCAAAGGAAATAGTAGATAATGCTTTTGATTCTGCAATTCTTCCTACAATTAATTCTATGGTAGGAATGGGGATTGTGTTTTTACCAGGAATGATGACAGGACAAATTTTATCCGGTACATCCCCTGTAACTGCTATTGAGTACCAGATTGCAATCATGCTTGGTATTCTTGGAAGTGTAGCATTAACCGTTATATTATTTGTTCAACTGGGATATAAAACTTTCTTTAATGAACAAAGTCAATTACTCAGCGGTGATTAGGAAATGATTCATACTATGTCAATGCAATTACAAGTGGACGTTTTAGGACTCATGCTAGAATGTCCAAAACAATCGTTGACCATATTAAATTTGCCTAGATAGATAAAAAACAATTCCCTCAAACCTTTAGTCTTAGAGAACATGAAAAATACTGATTGAATTTATGGGTCATACAGATTATTTATAAATCAAATCGGTTGAACAAGTTTTACAGTTAGGTTTACCAGGAACATCTCCACTGGATGGATATATACGTTTTTGTTTACACTGTTCTTCTAACATATTAGCTAAAACTACCTGAACAACTTTTGTCTCAGGTGTTTGAAAACTAGGATGAGTTAGATTCTTAGTTTCTAGTGGATCATCTGTTAGATTATACATTTCAAATTCATCAGAAACAGGTTTGGTTTTAATAGTTTTTACACATAGACAATGTTGTACTCCATCAACTGGAGCTCTTGGACATTCTTCTACTGTTGTTTCATCCTCACATCCAGGCGAACTCCAAAATTGAGTATTATCAAAGTATCTTGAATATTTCCAAACTTCTTCTTTATTATCATTTCCTGTTTTTAGTTTAGCAATAACAGTTTCAACATGATTAGGTTGTATAACAGATTCATAAGGAATACCTAAAACAGTGTTTTGATCCGGTCCCTTTGTTACATCATCATCAGTCATGAAGTATATAGACTCATTAGATCGTTCAAAGTCCTTGTCACAAATAATCATAGGTGATAAATCTCTTCCAACTAACGGATGAACCTCTGTATGACTCCTTTTTAATTCTTGTTGAATTTTTTTAGTATCTATATCAGCGAGACCAAGTATTGTAGGAAGAATATCAACATGACTTGTCAATGTGCTTATTTGTTTAGCCTCTTTAAATAAGCTAGGGTTATGAATTATTAAAGGTACATGGATAGCTTCTTCATAAGCTTGATACCATTTTTGATACAACCCTCCATGAGAACCCAGCATTTCTCCATGATCAGATGTAAATAGCACTATAGTATCCTGATAAAAGGACGAACTAATAAGAGCTTTTAAAACTTTATTCATTTCCTCATCTACCTGTAGTTGTAGTGAATAATAAAGTCGTCGATAAAAATCTGTATCTATAAGAGGTTGTAAGGCTTTAGGATAAACTTCTCTATAGCTACTTTGCGCTTTAGGTTTTGTAGAGAGATTTTCATTGGAGGTAGGAGCTTTTGGAATTATGGGAACTGAATTATCAACCTTAAAATCAAATAAAGGGTCAAGCTTTGAAATTTCTCCAGAAAGAGCAATGTCATGAGGATTAACAAATGAGCAAACTATGGCCCAAGGCTTATCCTCTAAATCTTTTCCATCAGATTTATCAACATCTAAGCTTCTAATTAAATTAGCTACTTGTTCAGAATATATTTCATCACGTCCGTCTATTCCAACAGATGCAGATGATCCAGAGTTATGAGGTTCACTACCAAAGGGTTCTGGTCCTATCCAACCATCAAAACCATACTCATTAAGACGATTTGCATTAAGATATATTTTTTCTTTTTTTTCTTCTGGTGCACCATTTATACTATTGTAGCTAAGAAAAGAATTATGAGTATCTGGAATTATTATATCAGCTTGAGAAGCATGCCATTTCCCCTTCCAGAAAGTTTTATATCCTGCCTCAACTAAATAATCTCCAATTGTAGGTACTGTATTTCTATCTAGCCAAAACATATCTTCATCAAAATCCCCTTTGGCTACTCCCGATGTCTGACTTACTCCATGTAAAGATGGGTACTGTCCAGTATATAATGTTCCTCTACTGGGAGAACAAGCAGTACTTCCTGTGTAATGATTATTAAACTCCAAACCATTGTTACGCAAAAAATTTTGTGCTTTTAGATATTTTTTACGCCAAGCTTTTATTTCTTCATTTTCATAAACTGGTGGAAATCTTTCTTCATCTACTATAATAATAAGGAAATTAGGTTTTTGCATTACATCACCCTCCTGAAATAACATTGGTATTTTTCATTATATTATTTCAGTAATATAAGTGTGTTAAAAATAAAAGTTCCGAGAACATATTTCCTCGGAACTTTTATCAAACAATTTTATAGTATTGAAATTACCACTCTTTATTACAATTCTCCCATATACTCAAGAAGTCTGTAAAGGACTACAGCAGTTTCCTGCCTGGTGGCACTGCGTTTAGGTTCAAACCTACCGTCACTGCCTATCATTATCTCTGCATTTGCAACAAAATTCACTGCTTCTTTAGCGTAAGAAGAAATCTCATGTGAATCTTTGAATTTATTACTCATTTTGTATAAGTTTTCAGTTCCAGTTTTATACTGGTAAAGTCTGTAGGCTATTGTTGCCAACTGCTCCCTGCTGATTTGAGCGTTTGGATTAAACTTAGAATCTCCACTGCCATTTATAAGACCCTTTTCATATGCAGTTTCAACTTCATCTACAAACCAAGCATCTTTTGGAACATCTGCAAAGGTATCTCTATTCATTGAATTATCTGTATAAAGAGATCGTACTATCATTGCAGTAAATTCTGCTCTTGTGACACTATCTTGGGGTGCAAAAACTTTTTCTGTTTTTCCGTAGATCAAACGACGGGATGCCAAAATCTCTACTTTTTCTTTTGCCCAGTTGCTTGTAACATCATCAAAATACTTTATTGTCTCAAATGCAGCATAGGTTGAAAAATGTCCTGTATTAAACGTAACTGACTCTTCTACTGTATCAGCTATTCCACCTACTGGTTGCCAAATGTGGGTATCTTCATCATATACACAGACTATAACTCTTTTAACATTTCCAACTCTAGCAATTTGTATAGGTATTGTAACAATAACTTCTGGTTCAAATTCTGTAATCTGACGATCTCCTACAGTGATTGAAAAATCAAATACGTTAGATACCCTCTTATTATCATTGGATACCCCTTCTTTTTGGGAAATAGTTATTGCTATAGGATTTTCCCCTTCTCCTATGAGAGATTTTATCAATTCTGCTGGAAGAGTGATATCACTTTTTCCAGTTATAACTTTAAGTCCCATCTGTTCTGTTATAAGTTGTTTTAATGCACTTCCAGATAGATTCAATTGGATTGTTCTATCATCCTTTACTGCCTCAGTCACATTTATTACAACTTCCCTCTCATCAGACTTTAGCTTTAATATGGACTTTTCGTCAACGTGAACAATCGCCATACTACTTCCATTCTCCAAAACTTGACGAGTAATGCTGTAACCAGACTGGTTAATACCAGATTTCTTGGAAGAATACTCTTTTCCTGAGTCATTGTCATTATTTCCATTTTCCATTGCCTGCCCTGTTCCAAATTCTAGTAAATAATCATCTTGTAATACTTCACCCCTGTCGTTCTGAACTGCGCCTGCAGGTATAAAAAGTGAGTAACGAGTATTTTTATCTAAATTCTCATCAGTATTAACATAAAGCCATTCTCCCTGCACTGATACTAAAGCGGAAATCTTTTCAGAACCAGGTCTGTATAGCTCTACACCCTCTAAAGTAGATCCCTCCATAACATTCTGATTAAATTGCATTTTAATATTTGTATCCAAATCTACATTTCCAATTCCATCACTAGGATAGGCGAAAACTATCTCGGGACTACTTGTAGTGGTAACAAAATTTAGGCTATAGGAGCTATCCATAGTGTGCCCGTAGGAATCACTAATAGCTTCACTAGGTATTTTCAGTGTGTAATTGGTATTATAAGCCATTGGAGTTCGTGGTGTCACTGTAAGGGTATTACCCTCTAAGGTTTTACTTATGTCTACTGTATTAAGAAACTCATCTTCTAGTATAATTTTGTCAAATTCCCCTCCCCCTTCAACATTCATGTTAAATCGAAGAGTAATTGGTTGCTGAATACTAACTTGAGCTTCACCTAATCCAGGATTCATACTGTCTACAACAATAGGAGTAGGCTTCAACCTAAAAGCATAGGTATTGTTGTCTAAATTAGATTCCTCCATATCATCTGGAAGCAATGCAGTTACCCGCATGTTTATTTCTCCATTTTCATCCTTTGCTAAACCCGCTGAAGATAAAACAAAAGTCACTGTTACTTCCTGCCCCTGCTTAAGTTCCTCCAAATCTATGGTTTCCAGAGGCTGCCCACTCAGATCATGGTCTAGATAAACTTTAATTCCTTCAAGGTCTATACTACCTCTATTTGCAAGGATTGCTGTTATCAAATAATCATCCTTTGCGATATTCTCACATTCAAGAGCAGTAACCTTAATCTCTGCAGAAACAATTTCACGTTTAATAGTATTGTTATCTTCATTAGCTTCTAAAATAACATTGTTAGGGTCTATGACAGCATAGATATCATATCTTTCTCTTTCTTCCACACTCACAAACCACTCTACCTCTACTTGGGCAGAAGATCGTGCTGGAATTGGTTGTATAGTACTTACTTCACCTATTTTGCTACCACCTTCTTTTGGATTTCCATCATAAAGATAAAGGGTTGTATTCTCTGGAAAATCTCCCTGATTCCTTATATTGACGGTAACTGTAACAATGGTTCCAGGTACTGGGTTCTCATAAGATAGTTGTAATCCATCTATTTCATCTAATGCTATGTCATGTATAGGTGTGTAAGTCAGCGTGCACAAGTCCACTATATCACTGGGTTTTTTATACTCCATCCCTTCAATAACTTCCATAACGACTTCCGCCTGAGTATAAGCCACATTCAACTTTCCATCATCTGTAAATATCGGGCTAACTGACCTTACATACCCTTCTCCCTCTGTTAAAGGGATTTCATCGCTCCATATGCCTTTTTCAATATGGTAGAAGGATGTGGATAATGTCTTAATACCACTACCTCCACTTTGTTTATAAACAAGAGCAATCTGAGGATTTGTACCTTTATTCACTACCATATCATAATCATATTCGACTTTGGAAAGGAATTCGGCAGTTTTTGTTTCTCCATCTAAACCTTCTTTATACATGATCCTTCCATCTTCGTACCATGTTATGAACCACTTTCCATTGCTATAGACAGCCTTTGGATTGGAAGCAGGCACCTGATTTTCAGTAACTTGTATCCCATTTGTCCAAGAACTTCCATCATAAATTCTTGCAAAGATTTCTTGATGCTGTGACATTGAATCATCATCAGTCATATCAAGAGTATATAGAAGCAATCCCTCATTTTGATTCATAACAAGGCTAGAATTCATCACAGTAGGAAGAGAATTTGCTATTTCCTTAGGATCACTCCATGTACTGCCATTCCATTTGGAGAAAAGAAGACTATCACTATTTTCAGGGACTTCTATATCTTCAAATCCCATTCCCTCTGATTTTGTCCATACTAACAGTGCATTATTACCATCGGCAGCCAGCTTAGGTGAATGATCGAATTTGTCATCATCGGTTAGCATGACTATTTGTACATCACTGCAACCGGATTTATATACACTCTCTGTAACACTGATTTCACCATTTTCAATAAATGTGCCTAATTCAGTATCTTCAGGCATTATCTCCTTGATATTCTGCCATGCCATCAAAACACCATTTCCTGTTGATGCTGATACAGGACTGAAATCACCAGTTCCATCCTGTCCTATCCATATAGGTTCTGACCATGTACCATCTTCTAATACAGAGTACCTCATTTGTGTACGGTTCATTGGAGAACGATCTGGGTTATCATCAGTCCATATCATCCAAAGTTCATCGCCATTCTTTACCAATTTAACCTCTGCATCTGGGTATATATTATTCATCATAATTTCTATCTGCGGATTTGTTTCTTCAATATCCCTACTATCATAGCTTAAAATATCACTCATCATAAGGGGAGATATTTCTCTAGCTACCAAAAGTGGTTCCTCCACATTTCTTTCACTTCCTGCCAACCATTCTGAGGATTGGTTTATATACTCTCTGGACATAGGTGTAAGCTGAATATTTTCCGTATCTAAGGCACCTATCAAAGTTTTAGACATTGACCTACCCATAATAACAGGAATTTTTTCCTTGCCATTATTCCAAGAAGTCTTTGCCTTTTTAGAGTAAATATCTCCCTCAAAAATTAAAAACTTTGCCCTTATACCAACCCTTAGGGAAGGATCTACCTGAACATACCCTGTGGGTATATGTACCTGTGTAGCAACTTTACCACCACCATATCCTTCAATATTTACCGCACTATTTCCTGCACCCACTACAATCTCTGCATCAGGTACAAAGTAGAGAATACCCTTATAATCTGTTTTACCTTGGACATCTTCCGTGATGATAAAGGTTCCTCCTGCATCAGCTTTTAATATAAGTTTTCCATATCCCCCCACATTAAGTTTCTTTATCCCAGGAATTTTGGAGATTCCAGGAATATCAATATTCCTTTTCCATGTATATCCTCCAGTACCAATTATCGTAATATCTCCTTGCGCAAACTTCCATTGGTTTAAAGATGGATAGTATTGATATGCCTCTCCCCCAGATAAGGAGGCTCCAACTGTATATCCTAAAGAATTTACTCTTCTTTCATTTTTTTTAGAAACTAACTCTATTCTTCCGTTGTTATCCATTTTGCCATCTAATTCTAAATAACCACTATCTATCCCAAAGCTGTTAGCATTATTTATAAGGGGTATATCTTCTAAAACTGGAATTTTTCCTGCTAGAAATTCTTTAATTGAAACATTTGTACGTACAAAGTACTCGCCACTATTGTTTTGAAAATATGCATAAACTCCGTCGATGGTGGGAGCCATTAAAAGCTTTGCATCCACCCAAGGAGAAGTAGTACCATTTTTTGAAACCATACGTGCTAGTATCCTATCTCCTGATTTCGTATACCAGCCAAAATACTTTACAAGAGCATTTACAGTATTTCCTTCCATTTTTTTAGTTAATATATCTTTTCCAGATGTAGTTTTTAATTCTACATAGCCAGGCTCACAATTATTCCAATCTCCCTCTATTGTAAAGTTTAAGTCAATGGTGTTTTGAAAAGTATCAATAAAAATCTTGGGCTTGGAATCTCTAGAGTCTGTGTAGGGTGACTTGATATAGCGAAGCTTAGGTCTATGGGAATCTCTTAAGGGTTCTAATTCTATTAATGTTGTATCTCCACGTCCTGCCGAAATAGTCATAGTCTTTTTATCAGAAGGATAATAATTATTAGGTGGAAACACCTGCACTTCATGAGGTCCACTGGAAATATCCTTAATCTCATATCCTCTTCCATCTAAAAGCCATGCCCATTCAGCAGTTTTTATCTCTCCATCTACTTTAACCTCAATCTCAGGCCATTGCCATGGATCTATACGAGATCCTGTTTCCATATCATAAAGCACTATCCTAAGCCTTGCACGACTTTTGTCATGAACTCTAAAGGAACGGTTAATTTTCTTGGTCTTTCCCCATTCCTCATATTCAAAAACCAACTCATATGACCAAAGCTCTCCATATGCTGATAAGTCATTGTAGTCTAGATTAAAATCAGTTATCCCGGTGTTAGATATCTCAATATTATTAAAAGTTTTCCTACGATGCTTATAGCCATCGTCATAGACTGTATATAGTGTCGCCTTCATATTTCCAACTACAGGAACTGCTGTAGTTGGCATTTCTATAGTATAAGTTATAAAATTCGTTTCACTATTATCACTTTTTATAACTTGCTTCTGCCAATCAGGTGAAATAGAAACATTAACATCCCCTGGTTCTACTATGGTTACACTTTCTTTGTATTCATAAGAGACTCCTTTATTGTCAATTATATCAAGTGTTACTTCATAGCTTCCTGCCTCTGTATATGTTCGCTCAACTTTTTTGTCATTCCCCTTACTTCCATCACTAAATCTCCATTCATAGGAAGTTATCTCACGACCCATTCTATAGAATTCTTTTTCAAACCCTTCTACACTAAATATTACAGGGCTATCTATAAGATAGTAGAGGGATTGATTTTCTATAAATTTCCCACCTTTAATTTCAAGGGGTGCAGCAGTAATAAATTTAATTTTTAAAGCATCATTGGTATTATTATTTTCGTCTTGATAAGCTCCACTGGGTATATCAATTATATAGGTTTCTGATACCTTTAAAGCATCCTCTATATTAAGAATTACATTATTACCTAATTCCTGTGTCTGAAAAGGGACAGAACTCCCCTGAGAATCCCATACTTTTATATTGGCAAATTCTAGACCTGGCGTTATAGGTTCTGAGAACTGAATTTGTACGGGAGCATCTAAGCTAACATCCTCTTGCATACTGGATATATTAACTATATTCATATTTAGTAAATTAGCTCCAGTTGTAAAATATATTTTATACTCTGCTTCAAGATAGTTATCTGAGTAATCACAAATAGAATCTTTAGGCAGTAAAACCGTGTATTTAGTTTGAGGCTTCAATGCTTTTATAGGATCTATTATCATTCCTTTATAGTCATTGTATAAAAAAGTCTTTGCAGGAACTCTGTTTCCCTTGTCATCAAGGAGTGCTACCCTGCTATAGTCTACTTTTACCTTCTCTGAAAAGCTGATGTCAACAGACTGATTTACATTGACACCATATTTTTCACTACTAGGGTATGCATTAATTATTTTAGGTACAATATCTTCTACTCGTGTCTTAAACTGTATAATTTCTGACTTGTTATTTCTCTTAAATCTATCTTGAACTGACCCTAATGGTATATTAATAGTATAGACCTCTCCAAGCTCAAGTGAAGTACCAGAATCAAGGCTTAAGTTTACAGTATCTTCATTTATCTCTCTTAAAACAGAAATTTCCTCCCCTACTGAGTTACTCATAGAAATATCGTTAAAGTTGCTACCTTCAAAAATATCTGTAGCACTATAGCTAAAAGATATCTGATCTATTTCAGCTGAAATATTTTCTTGCCTATTAAATGGATTTGAATTTAGAAGCTTTAGTTCTCCTGTTTCTATCATCTCCACCTTATACATAAAGCTAAATTCATTTGACATACTATTGTCCGACAAATCCGTAATTGCATTTTGAGGTATAGTCAATTTATAATATCTAAGAGATTTCATATCATTGCTAAGGGTCACTATTAATTTGCCATTATCCAGTCTAGAAAGGCTTTCCACCTCTATAAACTTTTGCACCCAGTTTTGAGAACCCTCTCTCACCATTTCAAAATATCCCACTTTAATCTTATCCCAGTCTTTGCCCTGCCTCATATTTTCATTGAAAGTTACTGTAATCTGTCTGTTATCATAAATAATATCTTTGCTATTATCTTTAGGTACAGTATCTATTATATAAGGAGCCTCACTATCCATTTCTGCAATAACAGTATATACAAATTCCTTGTTATCCTGAATATCTCCTTTTTTCAAGGTAGCTGTCATGGTAACAGATTTGTGATTTGGGTATTCAGGTCTGTTAACCTTACCATCATTAGATATTACTGTAGTCATACTTGATTCCCAGGTTATTAAAGAGCCATTAGGTGCTATAAGTGGTAGTTCTAAGCTATTATTTATTCCATATTGTGAGCTGTTAGTACCTAAAGTTCTAAAAACAGTTAACCATTCCTTATCAGCAGATACTGACTCTCCTTCTGTCTGGTGTAAGGACTTTACAATTATGTTAAATACCTTAGCTTCCTGTATACCATCTTTTGATATAGTAGCTGTAAGTGTTATTTCTTTGTCTCCTTGGACATAACTAGGTCTAGTCACTGTTCCGTCGAGTCTTACCACATCCTCATCACTAGATTTCCAGCTTATGGTGCTACCATATTGACCTAATTTAGGCATAGCAAGGTCACCTATTACATTATCCAAATTACTGTTTCCGTTAAGGATTACATCATCAGTCAACAATGCTTTATCTCTAGTTGTATCTCCCTGAGGATTATCAATTTGAACCTCCATTGTAGAAAGTGTTCCACCCTGTGCAATTGCTTTTACAACTGCCCTGCCCGAGATATCAGAGCTTAATATAACTTCTGCCTTTCCATCTGCATCGGTTATTACCGAATCAACATCTAATGAACCAAAGGAAGTGGAAAAATCAACTTTTATACCTTCTAACGGAATATCATTATCATCAGGCACATAATCAAATACAGATGCAGTTACCGTACTTTCTGTCTTATCTGTTGTAGGATTGGCCCCAAGGGATACAAGGGAAGCTTCTCTATAGGCATTTTCTACTACATTAATAGGCACCGAATCATTTTTAAATAACCACTCCGTTATATAGTGTTCTTGTTTAAACCATAGATTGTTATTAGCTGTAAATCCTGCATATATATCCTGTATTTTATCACCCTCATCTGTGATAAAAACAGACTCTAAATCCAAATCATCTACCGCCATAATAGCATCTATTGGTCTATCTTCTGTAGGGCTGATACGTAATTCCATAGTTTCAGAAGCTCCATCATACTCTATCCAGACATGAAAATATTCTCCCCTCGCTATGCTGTTATAACCTAAAGGGGCTATAGCAATAGGAAGATCATAATTCCCATTTAAAAACACCGCTGTATGCTCTCCATCAATTTCACTGGTATCATTCCAGCTTCTAGTATCAAACTCAACACTAACACTGGGCTTAATATTTAAGGTGCCCATAGAAGGCCCATGATTTGTAAGCACATCATTTCCATCTGCCTGTAGGGTAAAGGTAAAACCTTCACCAAGGGCTTCAAAGGTTGGTCTAATTAAAAATTTAAAGTATGTACTAAAAGACATTTTGTCTCCCAAGTGGATTTTATTTTTTGTAAAAACATTACCACTTTCGCTATCCTCTGGATTATGATTAGGGCTTAAGGTTAAACATACTGCACTTAGCCCCGAAAACTCTTCTAGTTCTGTAATACTAGAGGTTCCTGGAGGGTCTCCATTAAAATTTAGCGTATCCCCTGCACCTAGAAATGCATTATTCCCATCATACTTCAATGCCAGTGCAATATCTACTGGTTCCATGGCTTTTACAATCACATTGAATATTTTATCATCCTCTATGTCTCCCTTGAATATAGTCGCCGTAAGGGTTACTTGCTTATCTCCTTCAGTATGGTTAGGTCTCATCACGGTTCCATTAAGTGTTACCACTGTTTCATCTGTTGATTCCCAGCTTATTGTACTGCCGTTAGGCCCATTTTCTGGAAGGTAAACATTGTCTGTAACGCTACTAAGGTTACTGTTACCGCTGAGTAAAAGCTCATCTGTCAGCCATGCCTCATCTAGTGCCACTGCATCTTCATCATATACAGTGGCAGTTACCGTACTTGATGCCATACCTGACATAGGATTGGCTGAAAGTAGGATATTCGAATCATTTTCCGTTGCATAAACTTGGGTGTTCGCTTTATTATTCAGATATGGTAGCTGTAAGTTACTAAATAAAATTAACAAAACCATCATAGGGCTTATAATTTTTCTTAATCTTTTCACTGAGCATCTCTCCATTCATCTTAGAAGACTTCTTCGATATTTTATAATATAAAAACTTTGCTTTCTTTTTATAAGGATACGTTTTTAATATTCATAAGATTACTACAATTTTATAGGTTTATTATATATGACGTCTTCTATTGTTACAACTGTTTCGTAATATTTTTATTTATTTTTCTTTAATTTTTACGAAATATTTATGAACACAAATAAAATATATTGTAAATTCTTCTTTGTATAATATATAATTGATTTAACATAACTAAAGATTATTTACAGGAGGAATAACTCAATGAATGAAATATTAAGCTTCGGCTCTTACTTAAATGAACTGTTAACTCTAAGGGGAATGGATAAAAAACACTTTGCATTTATTATGAATATAAACCGTTCACAGCTTTATCGTTTTTTAAGCAGTGAACAACTTCCTGACCCAGATCAATTGAATGAAATATCACAAAAGCTTAATCTGAGAGTATCTGAACAAAGAAAACTACTAGAAAGCTACGAGTGCACCCAATATGGTTGGGAGATCGTCAAGGGCAGGAAACTAATAACAGATATGCTTGACAAGCTAGACAGTAAGACACACCAAAATGGTGAGATTTATGAGTATACCATAGAAAACCCTATGGAGATAAATGAAAATGCTAGTGTTATACCTATAAGGAATAGAGCAAATGTTATTAGCACCTTGTTATCTCTGCTGAAATCAGTCACATATAACCCTAATGTTTCAGTTGTTAAAATAATTTCACAACCTGATATAAAGGACTTTGTAAGCATACTTACTAATATATTAAAGGAAATAAGTAATAATAAAAGAGATATCTCAATAAAGCACATAATTCGTTTTAAGGATAATTTACTTAATAAAAACAAACTTCATAATTTAAAAATACTCGACTCACTACTTCCTCTATCCTTTTTTGAAAAGCTATATGGAGTGTATTACTCAACTGAAAATCTCACAACTGATGCTTATGAAACATTTTTCCCTAATTTTATAAGCATTGATTCCGAGACTGCTTTTGTTTTCTCAGAGGATTATGAAAACGGCCTTCTTTATACTTCTAAATGTCAGGAGCCAATTCAACTAATGAATGAGGAGTTCAACAAGATTGGTAATGATTGCCTGCCACTGTTTATAAACCTAGAAACCTATGAAAAACAATCACGTTATATGTATGAATACGAGCATATACTGAAGGCGGATACCACACTTGTGCATCCCGAAAATGGTTTTTATACCTTCCCAATTGATTTAATCAAGAAAAAAGAAAAAGAACAACCTGTTCTAAAAGAAATAACTCAAATACTAATAAAAAGAATGGAAAACTTTAGTATGAGATTGAAGAAAAGTAAAGCCCTTGAAATAATATCCCTTGCAGGTCTTAAAAACTTTGCTGCAACTGGTCAATTACTGATATATAGAAATATTAAGTTTAGTAAAAATGAACGAATTGAAATCTTGAAAAGCCTTTTAAAATTTGTAGAAAATGAGGAAAACTATAGTCTTTACATAACGAAAGAGGAAAACCACTTTTATAATTCCGATTTTGCCATATACACAGTAGGAAATGAACTACTTTATATTGTTCCTTCATATACTAATTTTAAAATAACAGACAATATCATAATCAGAAACAAAGGGATTATCGAAAGTTTCACTGATTTCATGCATTCAAGTTTTACAACTAACAACAGTATAACTGAAAGAAATGAAGTTGCCTCTGTTATTTCAAACATCGTTAAAAATATGTGATAGTTCGGAAATAAAAATTGAGTAATACAATATTGAAAAATAAATATTATGTATTTCATCCAAAACGTTTATATGACTATAAGGTTACAACAGTTTCCATTCTTGATTTTTGTTATATTATAGGGATTATGCGACACAAACGTCGCAGGTTGAGATTAAGGATAAGGTTAAAATCAAGAGCAAAGACTGGTTTGACACATGGCACGGATATTCATAAACATATCCTGTAGGGGCGACCTGTGGTCGCCTTGGTTTTGGCATTCAATCCTGGCGACCACAGGTCGCCCCTACCGTTGTCTGGTGTAGTGGTCGATGCCCACATCGACCCGGGAATGCGTATATCCCCGCGGGGTGATGTGGGCATCCCCCCCTACACACGTACCATTATGTTTTTATGTTTTAACCTAAACCTCAACCTTAACCTGCGACGTTTACGTCGCACTTTCCTTATATCATGCCGGAGATTGAAATCTCCTCTACATATATATGTAAATAAATCCCCTAATGACCTGTAGAGGCGAATTCATTTGCCGGAATTACGTCGCATTATCCCTATATTCTGTCTTATATTTAAAATTTTTTTTAATGTAAAATAAAAACTATATATACAAATACTTCTTCTATAACTTTTAAAAAATATGTGAATAATAATAATGACATATAAATATGAACAGACTTAATAGAATAAAAACCACTTAAAAGTGAGGGATAATTATGGATATTATTTATAAAACCATTATAACCGGACTATTGACGGTGGTGTTTATTTGGGGTGGTGGAGCAACTAAGGCTTATACCCCTGACGTGGCTAATCGAGCCTTAGTTTATCATCCTCATAATATAATGGTTGATTTACAAACTTATAAAGGATAACAGACATTTAGAATTCCTAAAATAAAAATATAAATAAAATATCTTGTATAAATTTATACAAGATATTTTATTTTGTGTTATTGACAATAGTTCTCAACTAGTGTATTCTTATCTTATAAATGTTAATAACTTATTATCGTTTTATATTGATAATGATTATCATTAATAAAATGTACTTAAGGAGGTTTATCAATATGACAGTTGATTTAGCTATGAAAGGCCATAAAAGTGAAATGATAGATATGACTCTAGATTTAGTGACAAAGGGTCAGAAAATTGAAGTTATAAATATCCCTGATTCATCTATAAGGGCGCAAGCTATTAGATTAGGAATCTATGAAGGTGCAAAGCTTATTTGTTCTGAAAAAATTCCTGCTGGTCCAGTTATATTACAAAATAGAATGCAGGAAATAGCTATAGGTAGAAATCTTGCAAAAAAAATTACAATCAAAGCTATAGCATAACGAATAGGAGGTTTAATTATGCATTGTCATAGTCCTGTAGCAAATATTCCAGTTCCTGACGGCGAGCAAAAAATTGTCCTTGCAGGAAATCCAAATGTAGGAAAGTCTGTATTCTTCAATGCATTAACCGGTATATACGTGGATGTATCTAATTTTCCAGGAACAACTGTGGATATAAGTGTTGGAAAATATAAAGATTTTGTAGTTATGGATACTCCTGGTGTTTACGGTGTATCTTCTTTCAACGATGAAGAACGTGTTGCAAGAGATGTAATCCTATTTGCAGATGTTATCCTTAATGTGGTAGATGCAGTCCATTTAGAAAGAGATTTGTTTTTAACTCAACAAATCATAGATATGGGTATTCCTATGGTTATTGCTCTTAATATGATGGACGAAGTACAAAGAAATGGGTTAAAAATTGATATAGACAAACTTTCTGAAGAATTAGGAGTAGAAGTTATTCCTACCACTGCTACGAAAAATAAAGGTGTTAACGAAATTATGAACTCTTTATCTAGGGCAAAGGTAGGTAATAAAATACCTGAAGTAGAAAATTTAATTTCACAAGTTGTAGATAAGGTTGATGTTGAAGCAGAGGCATTATTAATTTTAGAAGAAGATGAAAATGTACTAACTAGACATAACTTGAAAAATGACAATCCTAAAAGAGAATATATATATAAACTTAGAAGAACTCGAATAGATAATATTGTAGATTCAGTTGTTTCAGAAACAAATCAAGGTGCATCTTTTAAGACACAGCTTGGCAGATGGATGCTTCGACCTTTAACAGGCATTCCTATATTGATGATAGCTCTTTATATAACCTATCAATTAATCGGAGTTTTTGTGGCTCAAACTGTAGTAGGTATTACAGAAGAGTTAATTATGGGACAGTATTATTACGATTTTATTATGGGTATTATGACAAACTTCATTAGTGAGGAGTCTTTTATAGGTCAGTTGCTAATTGGTGAGTTTGGTATTTTAACCATGGCTCCTATATACTTATTTGGCTTATTGCTTCCGCTGGTTGCAGGGTTTTACTTTATACTCTCTGTTATGGAGGACTCTGGTTATCTTCCAAGGATAGCTGCTTTGGTAGACCGTTTACTAACAAGTCTTGGATTAAATGGACGAGCTATTATTCCAATGATACTAGGTTTTGGATGTGTTACCATGGCAACTATTACCACTCGTATATTAGGTTCTAAGAGAGAAAAATTTATTGCTACCATGCTCTTAGGTCTAGCAATCCCATGCTCTGCCCAGCTGGGAGTTATAGTAGGTCTCCTTTCCCCATTAGGCGGCAAAATGGTTCTACTATATGGGATAACAATATTAATTGTATTTGTACTAACAGGTACAATTTTAAATAAGGTTATGCCTGGAGAGTCTACTGATTTATTAATAGATCTACCTCCAATGAGATTGCCTATATTGACAAATGTCCTAAGAAAAACTTATATAAAGTCAAAAATGTTTATTTTAGAGGCTGGTCCACTATTTGTAATAGGAGCAGTGATAATAACTGTTTTACAATACTCAGGAATGTTAGACTCAATAGCTGATGCTGTAGCCCCTATTACAGTAGGATTTTTAAAATTACCTAAAGAAGTTGCTCAAACCTTTATTATGGGCATAATCCGACGTGACTTTGGAGCAGCTGGTTTAAGCACCTTAACTGCAGCAGGTTTATTAAACCCTCTTCAAGTAGTAATTTCTTTAGTGGCAATCACTTTATTTGTACCTTGTATTGCCGCTATTATGGTAATTTTTAAGGAAAGAAGCTGGCAAGAATCTGCTCTTATTTGGATAGGTAGCTTTGTTATAGCATTTTTAACAGCTGGAATACTAGCACAAATTCTTATGTAGATTATAATTCAAGAAAGATGATCCCAAGTCATCTTTCTTATCTTCTTTTGCTGATATTATAGAATATCAGTAATACAAATGTTAAAATCCCCATATGTATTAATATTGATGGATAAGTTATAAAAATATTCATAAATATACTCCTTGAGCTAAATTAAACACCTACACTATTATAACATAAAAGAAAACAACATCTTGGGATAGCAAGATGTTGTTTTCTTTATACTAATTTATTATAACTAAAATACCTTTTTTCCTCCTGGTATAATCATACCTACTATACCTATTGCTAAAGCTGCTAACACAGCCCCTAAAACACCTACTGAAATTCCTTCAACTAACATGCCTGTCACATAAATTATTATAGCAGATACTACAAAACCTGTTATTCCTCTACCAAATGGACTTGCATTAAAACCTGTAAACTTTTGAATTAACCAATCTATTACCCCTATTGCCACAGATGCCCATAATAGTGGCATTAGTCCTGATATACTAAAAAACGGAGTGAAGAATGCCGCTATAGCTATAACAATCATTGACACTAAGACTTTAATCAACATGCCTCCTATATTCATATCACTTTCAGTTCTTCTTTTATCTACCATTATGTAAATACCTCCTTTTTATATTTATATACAGTATCTCTTAGCTTAAACATTTTTATGTATTTTATATATTTTATAGTTCACTAAGTTTTTTAAAAAAGACAACCTAGGCTGTCTTTTTTAGCTTTAACTTATACTATTTGAATGAATCATTATTATAGCCCATATTTTTCATGGCATTTTCTATGAGTTTCTTGGTCATTTCTCCTCCTAATTTTCCTCCCATGGAACCAGCCTGTCTTGAACTTATATCTTCAGTAAAACTTTGAGATGTATTTATGCCTAGTTCACTGGCTATCTCTTCTTTAAATTGATTTAATGCCTTTCTTGCTTCTGGTACAACAATTTTTTTGCCATATATTTCACCTCTTTAAATCGTTATTATTAAGTCTCAAGTATATTTTTTATTTTCTTCCTTAATATAATTCATAATCATCATATCCATCTTTTAGTAATACTTTGTATTATACTCTTAATTTTATATTTAAAGACCTCTATAAAATTCCATATAATTGTTAAAAAAGTATTTAATTGGAAAACCATTGAATAAATTTTCTAACTATTCTATAATTAGATTAAACTTAAATTTTTTTTATATTTAAAATTTTTTAATTTACTATTATACAAAGGAGGTGTTAGAGGTTTTTAGAAAAAATACTATAATTTTATTTTAAGGGAGGGTTTTTTTTGGAATCTTTTGCTAATCTTATTGGTGTTATAGGTAGTTTTGCTTGGGGCCCTATTATGATTGTTTTCTTAGTAGGTACTGGTGTTGTTCTTACGCTAGGTACAAGAGTTGTTCAGTTTAGAAAGCTTGGTTTTGCATTTAAATTACTTTTTTCAAAAGAACAACAGGGTGACGGAGATATTACTCCTTTCCAAGCATTAATGACTTCATTAGCAGCCACTATTGGTACAGGTAATATAGCTGGTGTTGCAACTGCTATAGCTATTGGTGGACCTGGTGCTGTATTTTGGATGTGGGTAACAGCTGCATTTGGTGGTGCAACAAAATTTGGCGAAGCCTTACTAGCTATCAAATATAGGATTACCAATGAAAAAGGTGAAAAATCTGGTGGACCTATGTATTATGCAAGTAGAGGTATGGAAGACAAATATGGTGGGAATTGGAAATGGCTTGGTTGGGCATTTGCATTTTTTGGATTTATAGCCTCATTTGGTATTGGAAATATGGTTCAATCTAATTCTGTGGCTGCTTCTTTACAGACTTCTATAGGTCTCTCTCCTGTTATATCTGGTATTATTATATCAATTGCCACAGCTTTAGTTATTTTAGGTGGTATTAAAAGCATAGCTAGTGTAACAGAAAAAATCGTTCCTGCTATGGCTGTTATTTATGTAGTTGGAGCTATCATTGTTCTATTTGCTAATGCCTCTGCAGTTCCTGCAGCCTTTGGTATGATTTTCTCTAACGCCTTTAATGCTACTGCAGTAGGTGGAGGATTTATCGGAACAGTAGTACGTATGGGTGTTGCTCGTGGAGTATTCTCTAATGAAGCAGGTCTTGGTAGTGCTCCAATAGCCCATGCAGCTTCTAAAAATAATGATCCAGTAAAACAAGGTATCATAGGTTCTTTGGGTTCATTTTTAGATACTTTAGTTGTATGTACAATGACAGCTTTAGTAATATTAGTATCAGGTCTTGTTACTGTTGGCAACGATGGTCTTATGTCCATTCCAATTGACCCTGCCACTGGTGAAACTCTTACAGGTGCAGCCTTGACTACCACTGCATTTAGTCAATCCTTACCAGGTATTGGTTCATTTATAGTTTCATTTGGATTGGTATTCTTTGCTTTCTCAACTATACTTGGATGGTATTATTATGGTTCAAAGTGTTTAGAGTATATTGCTGGTGTTAAAGCTGTTGGAGTTTATAAATGGCTTTGGGTTATACTATGCTTTGTTGGTTCAACTACATCATTAAGTCTTGTATGGAATATGTCTGACGCATTTAATGGTCTTATGGCAATACCTAACTTAATTGCCTTGTTAGCTCTTAGTCCATTAATTTTCAAGATGCTTAAAGAATATGAAGCGAATGAAAAACCTAATAATTTTACAAAATAATACTTTTAAATTTATAATTTTAAAATTAAATATGTATTTGCGCATCATAAGAAAAAGGTAGCTCAAGGCTACCTTTTTCTTATGATGAGTTGTGGGTGGGAATAAGGTGTATTTAAAAGTCTTTTGGACTTTTAAATCATCTTTTCATTAAAGAGTCTTACCAATCTTTTTCTGTATTATACATTTTCCTGATATATTTTTTAAAAATTTTTCTGACTTACCATTATATGTATTTAATAAAATATAATTTTTTATACTTTTAAGGAAATAATAGTACTGAGGTGATTAAACATGAAAAAATACTTCTTTATGCTACTATTATTGACTTTGTTATTTACAGCATGCGCACCTGGACAACAAAAAAAAACTACCCCTATGCCCCAGACATCATCTATTTTTCAAAAGTCAAATGTTGAACAAATTAGAGTGATTATGGAAAGGGCAAATCTTAGATCTGGAAACTCCAATCAATATCCCATAATCAAAGAGCTTCCAGAAGGTAATATCTATAATGTAATTGGGGAAAGTAATGATTGGTATGTTGTAGAAACAGATGAAGGAGAAATAGGTGCAGTTGAACCAACAGAAGTTCAACCTCATATTGAAGCTCCTCAAGTAGAAGGAACTCAAGGTAGCAATGCTTTAACACCTAATGAAAATGAAATTCTTAGACTGTTAAATGCGGAAAGAGCAAAAATCGGTCTGAATCCGTTAAAGCTTGATATGGAAATCACTAGAGTGGCTAGATTGAAATCTCAAGACATGATAGACAATAACTATTTTAGTCACAATTCTCCAACATATGGTAACCCTTTTGATATGATGAAGAGCTATGGAATAAAGTATATCTATGCTGGAGAAAATCTTGCTGGAAATCCATCAATTAAAGATGCTCATCAATCTTTGATGAATTCCCAAGGGCATAAGGAAAATATACTTAATCCAAATTTTACTCATATTGGCATAGGCGTTAGAGAAGGTTCTCAGTACGGAAAAATGATAACACAAATGTTTGTAGGACGTTAGAAAGGAGTTCTTTTATGAGATATGAAATAGACAGTGAAAAGCATAGAAATAATCTACTTAAAACAGTTGAAGGTACAGCTTGGATTCTATGTGATGCTATAACAAATATTGCTGAACAAAATATTGTCCCAGACGGTAGTCAATTAGATTCCCAGTTAGCTCAAAATATTTCCGAAATATATGAAATAATTTCAGAATGTGAAGAACCTGCTGTTATAGAGAATACTGCAGACAAGCTTTTAGAGTTTGCTGGTGACAAAAGGGAGCAGGTAATAGCTTATATTAAAAATTATATGGGAGATAATCCTCTATCTGAGATTATTTTAAGCAAAAGTAATAGATATAACTGATAATAGGGATGTTGCGACGTACCGACGCATAGGTTGAGGTTGAGGATAAGGTTAAAACATGAAAACACAGATCCTTCGTATACACTCAGGATGATAGGGCAAGAAGAAAAGCCCCCAAAAATGTCATCCTGAGTGAACACGAAGGATCTTTCACTTGACCCTAAAAACAAACCCTAAACCCTAAGATACAGATCCTTCGTATACACTCAGGATGACAGGGCGAGAAGAAAAGTCCCTGAAAATGTCATCCTGAGTGAACACGAAGGATCTTGCTCTTGATTTCAACCTAAGCCTCAACCTTAACCTGCGACGTTTACGTCGCACTTTCCCTATAATATGTAAAAAAGAAACACTCTCTTTGAACTTGCTTTTTTATTAGTAACACGCAACTATTTTTCACCCTCAAAATCAAACTCCCAGCCCCAATACCCTGTATTTAATTCTTTTAACTTGATTTTACCTGTAAACTTTCCTCCATTGTTAGGTGATATCATTGAAGATACTGTGGCTGTACCTGTTTGTATCAATTGTTTAACTATAGTTTTAGTTATCTTCTTTTTATATCTAGCCATTAACTTATCATTTTTAAACAATCCAAATTTACATCCATTTTTATAATTAGAACAGTAAAAGTTTTTACTCCCTTCAATAACCTTACCTATTTTGCACACTGGACAAGTACCTAAAGCTTCCTGTTTGTTCTTTGAAGAATATCCTTTTTTCTTTTGCTCTCCTTTAGTAGGTATAACTACATTATTAGATCTTTTACTTACATCTGTTACAAGAAAAATAGTAAATCTCCTGATTCCTTCCATAAATTTTGTATAATCCATTTTACCTTTTGCTATAAAATTCAAGGCTCTCTCCCATTTCCCTGTCATTTCTGGAGATGATAACTCTTGAGGTACTAATTCAATTATACTCTTTCCCTTTTCTGTAGGAACAAGAGTTTTTCCTTCTCTAACTATGTATTCTACTTGAATTAATCTTTCTATAATTGAAGCTCTAGTGGCTGGTGTGCCAATACCACTGTCTTTCATTTGTTCCTTTATTTCATCATCATCTACCATTTTCCCTGCATGCTCCATAGCTGATAATAGCATACTTTCTGTAAACCTTTTAGGTGGTTGAGTCTGTTTTTTTATAAGCTCATGCCCTTTAACTTCTAGCTCTTCTCCTACCTTTACTTTGGGAATTGGCTTTTCTGTGTCGTCATTACTACTAAGAACAGTACGCCACCCTAATTGTAATACCATTTGACCTTGAGTTTTAAAATTTTCCCCATTGACTTCTGTATAAATAGTAGTACTCTCATAAATATAATCCGGATAAAATACAGCAAGAAATTTAGAAGCTATTAAATAGAATATTTTCTTTTCATCAACAGACAACTTATTTATGTCTATTTTCTTATCCGTTGGTATTATGGCATGATGATCACTGACTTTAGAATTATCAAAAACCCTTTTAGTTATAGGCAGTTTAGGCATGTCCAATAAATAATTACAGTACTGTCCCAATTCAGTGGTCTTTAGATTAGCTATTTTTGTTTTTAATGTTTTTATCAAATCATTAGATAGATATTTACTATCAGTCCTAGGATAAGTGATTGCTTTTCTTTTTTCATATAAGCTTTGAGCTATTTTCAATGTTCTATCAGCAGTAAATCCATATTTCTTATTTGCGTCCCTCTGTAACTCTGTTAGATCATAAAGTAGTGGGGGTTTCTTTTTGATCTTTTTCTTTTCACAATCTATTACATAGCCTAAATGGCCTTTGATTTTTTCAATTATTTCTAAAGCTGTTTTCTCTGACCAAAGCTTAGAATCTTTTTTTTCAGTATCTATCCACAATCCTTCATACTTTGAAAAAGTACATTTTAATTCCCAATAATCCTTAGGCTCAAACTTACTTATTTCTTTTTCTCTTTGAACAATTATTGCTAAGGTAGGCGTTTGTACTCTACCAATACTAAAAAGGTTTTTATATTTAACTGTATATGCTCTAGTGGCATTTATTCCTACAAGCCAATCACTCTCGCTCCTACATCTAGCAGAAATATAAAGATCGTTAAAAGCATTGCCATCTTTGAGATTCTCAAAGCCTTCCTTTATAGCCTCACTTGTCAAGGAAGAAATCCATAGTCTTTTAACAGATTTACTACAGTTAGCTGCTGAGTAAATATATCGAAAAATAAGCTCTCCTTCACGTCCAGCATCTGTAGCACATATTATACTTTCTATATCCTTTCGGTGCATTAGATTTTTAAGGATATTGTATTGTTTATATGTCTTCTTAACGGGTTTAAGTTTCATCTGTTCAGGGAGAACAGGTAAGGTTTTAGCATTCCATTGTTTTAGCTTTAAATCATAGTCTTCAGGTTCACAAAGGGTTACAAGATGTCCTATTGCCCAGCTGACTACATATTTATCCCCTTCAAGAAATCCATC
>SWCH01001552.1_pt2 | contig 68365 bp, 57 predicted proteins | sample 4690051 | NCBI WGS metagenome assembly SWCH01 (sample SAMN10267282, study PRJNA491770) | bioreactor metagenome | isolation source: DHS bioreactor inoculated with | place: Japan: off Shimokita Peninsula
TTCTAATTGTTAAAACAGCCTTTTCTAGGGAATCAATGTCATTGTGTAAAACTTTAAAAGGTTTAACTACAGGTTTGTGATCAGGTGTAAGTATAGATACCCAGCTAAAATCTGCACCAACATCTATACCCACACTTATAAAGTCAAAGGGGTACATAGAATTTCTCCTTTCAAAAGTAGTATAAAGCGACATAAGAGTATCCATTAATTACAGTGAATACACAACCTAGCATGTTATACAGGTATACCGAAAACCGGTCCCAACCAGCCAACTCATAAATCTTCACTGAATGGAGTAATTGTCTACACAACAGGTATAGAAAACCATCAGTGGTCTCTCCTTAGGGGCGACACATTTATCCTCTTATTCAATAATATGATATAAGATGTACTGGTTGATGTCTATACCGGAATCCGTTATCAAGTAAAATTTCGAACATTATTCTTAAATAAAAAAATAATGTTTAGCAATTAAACTTAATAATTAGTATAAATAAGGAACTTTATGTCCTAACTACATTATACTAGGGGCGACCTGTGGTCGCCTTGGTTTTAACATTCAACCGAGGCGACCACAGGTCGCCCCTACAACTGGTTTTAATCTTTTAACCTAAACCTCAACCTTAACCTGCGACGTTTACGTCGCACTTTCCCTATAATATGCAATAAAAAACACAGAAACGAAATTGTCTCTGTGTTTTAATTAAAATATCCTCACACCTTGAGTGTCTACTTTCAAAATTTTAACCTGCCAATTTTGATTTAGAGTGTTTAAATATTTTACCATTTCTGTATTAAAGCCAGTATTATTTTTATCAATAACTGCCAATAATGTTGAACCTGCCCCACTGATTGTTTCAGCTTTAGATCCTAGTTCTTTTGCTTTTTCAAAAATTCCTTCTATTCCTGGAATAAGCTTTGATCTATATGGCTGATGAATTTTGTCCCCTGTGGCAACTCTAAGCTTATCTATTTCACCATTATTCATGGTAGCCATAAGCATAGCCGCTCTTGAAATATTAAACACACAATCAGCCTTAGTAAAGGTATCTGGTATTGCCTTTCTAGCCTCCTGTGTAGATAATACAAAATCTGGTATCATTACTGCAAATCTTAAATTCTCTGGTACATTAACCTTTGAATAGGTTATTCTACCTCCCTCAAGAATTGAAACAGATAATCCTCCTAATGCAGCTGGTACTACATTATCAGGATGTCCTTCAATTTCTGTGGCAAGGTTAATAATATCTTCCATTGAAAGAATATCATTCATCAATTGGTTTGCTATCATAGTCCCAGCTACAATACTAGCTGCACTACTTCCTAAGCCTCTACTGAAAGGTATATTTATTTCTTTTGCATTAATTCTAATACCTTCTATAGGATAGTTATACTTAGAAAGCACTTTATGAACACTTGTATATACCATATTATCTTCTAAAGGTATGTTATCACACCCTAAAAACTCAATACCACTAGGAATCTTTTCAACTTCAAACTCATTGTATAGCTCCAGTGCCATACCTATAGTATCAAACCCAGGACCAAAGTTAGCACTGGTAGCCGGCACTTTCAACTTAAATTTTTCCATACACTTTACCCCACAATTTCCTTTTCTATTGCTTTAAAATCAGTGCTTAATTCTTTGATTTTTCCTCCAAGGTTTACTGCTGTATCAGGGTCTTTTAAACCATTACCTGTAAGTACACATACCACTTTTTTATTTTTTTCAATTTTTCCTTCTTTATATGCTTTATATAAACCTGCAACAGATATACATGAAGCTGGTTCTGCAAATATACCTTCTTTGCTAGCAATCATTTGATATGCTTCAAGTATTTCTTCATCTGTAATCTTATCTATAGCACCTTTTGATTCTTCTAGTGCTGATACTGCTTTTTGCCAACTAGCAGGATTACCAATTCTTATAGCAGTAGCTATTGTCTCAGGATTTTCAAATACTCGATTTTCAACAATTGGAGCCGCTCCAGCTGCTTGGAATCCAAACAATTTTGGTAGCCTGTCTATTTTATTAGCTTCTTTAAATTCATTAAAACCTTTCCAGTAAGCAGTTATATTACCTGCATTTCCTACTGGTATAGACAAATAATCTGGTGCCTCTCCTAATTGTTCACAAACTTCAAAAGCTGCTGTTTTCTGTCCTTCTATTCTAAATGGATTTATAGAATTAACAAGTGTAATAGGATACTTATCTGAAATCTCCTTAACCATGTTAAGTGCATCATCAAAGTTTCCATCTATTGCTATTATTTCTGCTCCGTAAGCAATTGCTTGAGCTAATTTACCCATAGCAATTTTTTTGTTTGGAATAATAACAATACAACGAATTCCTGCCTTAGCTGCATATGCAGCGGCTGCAGCAGAAGTATTTCCAGTAGAAGCACAGATTATAGCCTTTGATCCAGACTCCACTGCTTTTGTTACTGCCATAGTCATTCCTCTATCTTTAAACGATCCAGTTGGATTTAATCCATCATATTTTAAATATATTTCTAATCCAGGCATTTCTTTTTCAAGATTTGTAGCTCTTATCAACGGTGTATTTCCTTCACACAATGTTATTGCTTTATTTGCATCTTCTACTGGCAAAAATTCCTTATAATTGTTTATTAAACCCTGCCATCTCATTCTATTTATTCCTCCCCGAGCTTTTTCTTTATGGTTTTCCAACAAGAGTCTCCTGCTAGATTTCTCATATGTTTAATTGTAGCATACCTATTTTCAGTGTCAATTATTATATACAATTAAAAATCTTAGAATGACAGGTAATAAGGAAAGTGCGACGTAAACGTCGCAGGTTAAGGTTAAGGATAAGGTTAAGGATAAGGTTAAGATCAAGTGCAAGATCCTTCGCATTCGCCAGGATGACATTTTTGGGGGCTTTTCTTCTCGCCCTGTCATCCTGAGTATATACGAAGGATCTATCTTTTAAGGTTTTAATGTTTTAACCTTATCCTTAACCTCAACCTATGCGACGGTACGTCGCATAATCCCTAAACTATGCCATAAAAAAACACAGGAATAAAAAACTATCCCTGTGTTTCCTGTGTTTCCTTTCTTTCTATTCCATTTTCTCTCCATTGTTTATAACAATTTGCCCTTCAAATACATAGGCATTATTCATTTGAGCTACTTCTCTAAAGAAGTTTAAGGGAACAAATGTCCTACCTTCAATTATTACTGGAGCGGTTCCTAATTTTATTTGTGCCATTTTAGCAAAAATATAATTATCTTCACCTATCTTTAATGTCATAGTTTTTCCTATTGCAACACTTCTTAGCTCGTTATTCCAACTTACATTGAATCCCAAAGCCTCAGATATGGCGCGAAGGGGAACCATAACAACATTTTGTTCGTTAGTATAAGCTGCTGGACCTTCTATCTTTTGGTTATCAACAATGATATCCATTGAGGATATATCACCTATAACATCATCTCCTGGAACTTCTTTTTCAAACAATACAACTATTTTAATTGGATTGGTTTGTGCTGGAATACTCCTTGTAGTTATATCATAGGTTACTACAAGTTTTCTACCTGCAAGCTCTCCTTCAAAAGCACTCCCATCTTGTGAAACAATTTCTGTACTATCAAAAATATTTAGTTTCAAGAAATTATCACTACTTACTAAATCTTTATCAAATATATCCACTTTTACACTCTTATCATCACTTTCCACAATTACAACCTGCGCATTGTATTGTGGAGGATAAATCATTATCATTGGTGCATCAGCTTCATAATAGCCAGTTATAACTGATCCAATTTCAACTTCACCATTAACATATGTATCCTCAGATATAATGATGTTTGCTGGTTGTTCTTCTTCACTTTCTACTGATACAATTTTTGAACCTTCTATCTCTCCAAAATCATTTATTTCTTTAACTTCTCCTGTAAAACACATAAAATAAGATTGTTCCACCTGATCTGACTCCTCATTTATAGGCATAACCTCATTAATGTTTTTAACTTCATTTGTATTAACTGCAAAAGCAGTGATTGATGAAGATGTTACTACAGTTGCCACTAAAAATCCTACCAAAATTTTTTTCCACTTCATATTGTTCTCCTCCTAATTATATTTGTCTTACACTCTAATAGACGTATACCCCAAAAATAAGTTCCAAATAATATAAATATGTACACAGTATAGGGATTATGCGACGTACCGACGCATAGGTTGAGGTTGAGGATAAGGTTAAAATCAAGAGCAAAGACTGGTTTGACACATGGCACGGATATTCATAAACATATCCTGTAGGGGCGACCTGTGGTCGCCTTGGTTTTGGCATTCAATCCTGGCGACCACAGGTCGCCCCTACCGTTGTCTGGTGTAGTGGTTGATGCCCACATCGACCCGGGAATGCGTATATCCCCGCGGGGTGATGTGGGCATCCCCCCCTACACACGTACCATTATGTTTTTATGTTTTAACCTTAGCCTTATCCTTAACCTGCGACGTTTGTGTCGCACTTTCCCTAAACTCTGCATTAAAAAAGCTATTCACACTGGGGTGAATAGCTCATGTATTTATTTTTCTAACAAAACCTTTTTATTAAATACTATTTTCTCATCTTCTACATCCACAACAACATCATCATTCTTTGTTATTTTTCCCATAAGCATTTCTTCAGATAGTTGGTCTTCGATCATTCTTGTTATTGCTCTTTTTAATGGTCTTGCTCCATATTCTTGATCGAAACCTTTATCTCCTAATAAAGCTTTTGCTTTCTCACTTACCTGTAAATTAATCTCCAGTTCTTTCATCCTATTTTCCAAATCCTTTAACATTAATTCAACGATTTGATTTATATCTTCTTTTTCTAAAGCATGGAATACTATTACTTCATCTATTCTGTTGATAAACTCTGGTCTAAAGGTTCTTCTTAGCTCTCCCATGACATTTTCCTTCATTTTTTCATATTCGCTATTCTTTTCGTCATCAACAACCCCTGCAAAACCTAATGTCTTTTGTTTCTTGATTGTGTGTGCCCCGACATTTGATGTCATTATAACAACAGTATTTTTAAAATCCACTACTCTACCTTTTGAATCTGTCAATCTACCATCATCTAATATCTGGAGCAATATATTAAATACATCTGGATGGGCCTTTTCTATTTCGTCAAACAAAATTACAGAGTAAGGTTTTCTTCTTACCTTTTCTGTAAGCTGTCCTCCTTCATCATGTCCAACATATCCTGGAGGCGACCCTACCATACGTGATACTGCATGTTTTTCCATGTACTCTGACATATCTATTCTTATCATAGCATCTTCATCACCAAACATCACTTCTGCTAAAGCCTTAGATAGTTCTGTTTTTCCCACACCAGTAGGGCCTAGGAAAACAAATGAACCTATTGGCCGTTTAGGATCTTTTAATCCCACTCTTGCTCTTCGTATTGCTTTTGAAACAGCTTTCACAGCCTCTTCTTGACCGATAACTCGTTCATGCAATAGCTTTTCGATATTTAGTAATCGTTCTGATTCTTCCTGAGCAAGTTTCTTTACAGGTATTCCTGTCCAGCCAGATACTATTTCTGCAATTTCTTCTTCTCCAACTGTCCCTTGATCATTTTGTCCTACATTCCAATTTTTCTTTAAATTTTTCAATTCCTCTTTAGCCTGTTTTTCTTTATCTCTCACCCTAGCAGCTCTTTCATAGTCCTGGGTACTGATAGCCTCTTCCTTTTCCTTAGCATGTTCTTCTATTCTTTCTTCTAAATCTTTAAGCTCGGGAGGTTGAGTTACCATCTGCAATCTAACTCTAGATGCTGCTTCATCTATTAAATCTACTGCCTTATCTGGTAAAAATCTATCTGCTATATATCTATGAGAAAGGTCTGCAGCAGCTTTAAGGGCTTTATCAGTAATTTTAACTCTATGATGAGCCTCATATCTATCTCTTAATCCCTGTAGAATTTGTACAGTTTCATCTATAGTAGGTTCTTCTACAACAATAGGCTGAAATCTTCGCTCCAAAGCTGAGTCTTTTTCTATATGTTTTTTATATTCATCTAAGGTAGTAGCTCCTATAGCCTGTACTTCTCCTCTAGCAAGAGCTGGTTTTAAAATATTAGACGCATCTATAGCACCTTCTGCTCCTCCAGCTCCAATAATAGTATGCATTTCATCAATAAATAGTATAACATCTCCAGTCTTTCTAAGCTCTTCCATAACCTTCTTTAATCTATCCTCAAATTCACCTCTATACTTTGCACCTGCAACCATAGAAGCTATGTCTAAAGTTACAACCCTTTTTCCTCTTAAAATTTCAGGTATATTACACTCAGTAATCCTCTGTGCTAGACCCTCAGCTATTGCAGTTTTACCTACACCAGGCTCTCCTATAAGACATGGATTATTTTTAGTTCTCCTACTTAGAATCTGAATAACTCTTTCAATCTCTTTTTCTCTTCCTATTACAGGATCAAGTTTCCCTTCTTTAGCCATTTCAGTTAAATCTCTACCATACTCATTTAAAGTAGGCGTATTCTTGTTTTGGCTAACATTGGAGGTATCTTCATCATTTTTAGGCGAAGGATTTCCTAAAAGCTTCATAACCTCTTCTCTAGCAGTGTTAAGATTCACTCCGTTATCTATTAAAATCTTTGCAGCAATTCCTTCTCCCTCTCTTATGAGTCCTAAAAGAAGGTGTTCAGTTCCTATATAACTATGTCCTAGCCTTCTAGCCTCTGCAAAACTTAACTCAAAAATACGTTTAGTTCTTGGTGTAAATCCTAATAGTTGTACATTCTCCTCTTTACCAATTCCTAATATAGTATTTATATTTTTCTTTAGGGCTTCTACACTGATTCCCATATTGTTTAATGCTTTTGCAGCAATTCCATCTCCCTCTTTTAATAAACCAAGCAAAAGATGTTCTGTGCCGACATAATTATGTCTCAGCTCTTGAGCTGACTCTTGTGACAATAATATTGCCTTTTGCGCTCTTTCAGTAAATCTTCCAAACATTGCCATACTATAACACCTCCGTTTTAAATAAATTAATTATATATTTAATTATCTCCTATTTTTTCCCTAACTAAACTAGCCCTGCGAACATCACGTTCATTTGCACTAAGAGCCTTATTAGCTTCTTTTTGGAGAAATGCAGGTTGCATCATAACCATAATTTGATTAAGGCTTTTACCACTTACATTCTTAATAATACCCATGTCTATTCCCAATCTAACATCTGAAAGTAATTTCATTGCCTCTTGAGAGGTAAGTATTCTTGCATTAGTTAATATCCCAAAAGATCTAAATATTTTATCCTCTAACTGTAATTTATTATTGTCCCTTAGTGTCTCTCGGGCATCTCTTTCCTTTTGTATTATTTGCCTTGATACATCTTTTAGATTGCTAATTATTTCTTTTTCAGTTCTTCCTAAAGTAAGCTGATTGGATATTTGAAATACATTTCCAGCAAATTCAGTGCCTTCTCCATATATACCTCTTATTGCCAAACCTATCTGACTTGCAGCCTGCAATATTCTATTGATATAGCTAGTCATTGTTAAAGCTGGTAGATGCACCATAACTGAAGCTCTTATACCAGTTCCAACATTTGTTGGACATGAAGTTAAATAACCTAATTTTTCATGAAAAGCATATCTTATCCTTTCCTCTAATAAATTATCTATTTTATCGGCTAAACCCCATGTCTCATCAAGCTGTAATCCAGGTAATAGGCATTGAATTCTAATATGGTCTTCTTCATTTATCATAATACTTATAGATTCATCTTTATTAGTGAGTACTGCTGCCTTATCTGCATTTGAAATCAAATTGGGACTTATTAAATGTTTTTCCATCATAACCTGTCTATCCAAACCTTCAACATTATCCAATTCCTGTAATGAAAACTCACCTTGCATGGTTTCACTGCTATTTTCTACTGACTCTTTTACCCTACTAATCACTTCTTTACTCTTTGACTTAATTAAAGCTATGGGAAAAGGATAATCTTCTATATTTCTTGCCAATCTAATTCTGCTACTTATAACAATATCTCCCTCAGGGCCTATTTCTTCCATCCATTTTGTCATACCTTTCACCCCTTATCCTCTTGTAGCTGATTTTCTAATTCACGTATTTTATCCCTTAAAACAACGGCATTCTCAAACTCTTCTTTTTTTATAGAATCACTTAACCGTGTTTTTAAATTTTTAATTTCATTTTTAATTAAAATTGCACCACCAGATTTTTTAGGGATTTTTCCTATGTGACTTTCGCTACCCTGTATTCGTTTTACTAAGGCACCTAATTTTTCTTCAAAAGCATTATAACAATCAGCACAGCCCAATCTTCCTAGCTGTCTAAACTTTCCATAAGTCATTCCACAATTATCACATTTAGTTGCCTGTATATAATCAACCTTTATAGGTGAATCCTGCATAGAATCAAGAAGTCCAGTCAAAAAGTTGTTTATTGAAAATGAAGTATCAAAGGGAACTCCTTCTTGCTGTTTTGCACATTCTTCGCAAAGATTTATTTGTGTCTTTTTATCATTTAAAATCTTTGTAAGATGTACAGTAGCAGGTCTTTTATTACAATTTTCACATAACATACTATTCCCTCCCCGTATAATTAAATATGGTTATTATCATGCTTTTTAAAATATTAGCTCTTACTTGATCCTTTATATTGATAGGAGTATTAATACTTCTATCGCTTATAGCCGCTGTCATAATCATACTTTCTCTATCGGTAATATGCTTTTTTTCTTTTAACATATCAATTATAGATGCCGCCTTCATCTTACTTATACTATTACCTATTTCTTCTAACAATATCTTTGTATAGGTATTTTTATCTACATTCATTTGGCCAATTTTTATATATCCTCCCCCACCTCGCCTACTTTCAATTAAATATCCTTTATCTATACTAAATCGAGTAGTTAATACATAATTTATTTGAGATGGTGCACACTTAAAATAATTCGCCAACTCGTTTCTCTGTATTTCTATTTCCATATCACCTGACTCATCTAGCAATTCTTTTATAAATATTTCAATGATATCACTTATTTTTGACAAACCATCACCTCTTTGACTATCTTTGACCTTTGATTTTATTTTATACAATTTATTTATATATTTCAAGTCATTTTTATTATTTTTCTCTTAAAAATAAATAATATAAATAAATCTAAGTTATTTATATATACTCGTATGGATTAAAAAAAGATGGTACCTTAAGAAGACACTGAAAAAGTCAAGTAATATGACAAACCCTCGAAAATGTCATTCTGAGTGTATCGAAGAATCTTAGTATTTGAGCAGTATTCAAGATTCTTCATTTCACTACGTTACATTCAGAATGACAAAACAAAGACTTTTTCAGTGATCTCTACCTTAAGACCATCTTTTTAATACAGTAAATATTTTATTTTTCTACTTTACTTATAACTTTTTCGCTTAAATGTTGAGGCATTTCATCATATCTTTCAAATTTCATAGTAAAGCTACCTCTTGCCTGTGTCATCGAACGTAAATCAGTAGCATATTTGAATAACTCTGTTTGAGGTGCTTCTGCCACTACCTTCTGAGTACCATCTTCACCTGGCTCCATACCCAAAATTCTACCTCTTCTTTTGTTCATATCTCCCATAATATCTCCCATATATTCTTCTGGCACTATAATTTCTATATGCATTACAGGTTCTAATAGTACTGGCTTTGCAACCTCCATACCTTTTTTAAATGCTAAAGATGCAGCAATTTTAAATGCCATTTCCGAAGAGTCTACATCATGATATGAGCCATCATATAATGTAGCTTTTACATTAACTACAGGATATCCTGCTAAAACACCACACTCCATACAGTCTCTTAAACCTTTCTCTACAGCTGGAATATAGTTTTTAGGTACTGAACCCCCAAATATTTCTTCATTGAATACAAATGGTTCCTGCACTGGTTCAAATCTTATTTTTACATCACCGTATTGTCCATGACCTCCAGATTGCTTTTTATGCTTACCTTGAACCTCTGCCATACCTTTTATAGTTTCTCTAAAAGGTATTCTTTGTTCAACTAGTTGGACATCTACACCAAATTTATTTTTGAGTTTATTTGTAATAACATTGATATGCATATCTCCTTGACCGCCTATCAAGGTTTGTTTTGTTTCTGCATTTCTTTCAACTACAAAAGTAGGATCTTCTTCAGTTAGTCTGTTTAAGCCTACACCTATTTTTTCTTCATCTCCTTTAGACTTAGGTTCAACAGCCATATATAATGTAGGCTGTGGAAATTCTATAGGCTTATATTTTATAGCATTATTTTTATCACATAAAGTGTCTCCTGTATTTGCGTATTGCAACTTTGATACTGCAGCTATATCTCCAGCTACAGCTTTTTGCACTGGAATTTGAGTTTTACCTCTTACCAAGAATAAATTTCCTATTTTTTCAACTTCATCTTTCTCAGGATTGTAAACTTCCATTTCAGTTGTTAATTTGCCAGAGCAAATCTTCATAAGTGAAATCTTACCTACATAGGCATCAACAACTGTTTTAAATACAAATGCTGAAAAAGGCTCCGTTTCATCTATAGTCCTTGTAAGTTTTTCATCTCCTTTTACACTAACTCCTTCATAGGGTTTTATATCCTTTGGAGTTGGGAGATAGTCTTGGATCATATCTAACAAGGTGTGTATCCCTATATTTTTTACTGCTGAACCAACTAAAACTGGTACAATATCACCATTTATTACACCTTTTCTAAGTCCATCATGAATTTCCTTAGTTGTAAACTCTTCTCCGCCAAAGTATTTTTCTAGTAGTTCTTCATCTGATTCAGCCACAGACTCTATTAACATTTCTCTTATAGGTGCAATTTTATCTTCGTACTCTTTTGGTATAGGTTTATCCTCACACTCTTTTCCGTTATATTCTCTAGCTATTAAATCTACTACATTTACAAAGCCTTTAAAATCATTACTTTCACCCATTGGTATAGCAAACGGTGCTACAGCCTTTCCAAACTTTTCTCTTAAGTCATTTAATACTTTTTCAAAGTTCACGTTCTCTTTGTCCATCTTATTTACAAATATGAATTTAGGCATCTTTCTACTGGTTGTATACTTCCAAACCTTTTCTGTTCCTACTTCAACACCTGAAGAAGCATCTACTACTAAGATTGCACCTCCTGCTACTCTCAAAGCAGAATTTACTTCACCAATAAAATCAAAATAACCGGGGGTATCTAATATATTATATTTATAATCCTTCCATTCCACTGGAATTAAGGATGTACTAATTGATATTTGTCTTGCTATTTCTTCCTTATCAAAATCTGAAACTGTATTTCCGTCCTCTACCTTTCCTAATCTATTAATATCCTTTGTAGTAAATAACATCGCTTCAGTTAAAATAGTTTTTCCGCTTCCACCATGGCCCACCAATGCAACATTCCTTATTTTATCACTTCCATAGTCCTTCATTTACCTTCCCCCTCGCTTCAATATTTGTTGTAATTTTTAGACAACTATACTACTAATATTCTATACTATTCAGAAAATTCCTTTTAAATTTAAAATTTTGTTTATTTGTAGTTTTTAAATTTTTTTAATAACTTCACCCATAATATTTATCTAAGTTTTTCTACCATAAATATTTTTCATACATGCTCATCCTTTCCTTTGTATTTTATTTTCTATATTATTCCATTATGCGTACACCTTATTCATTTATATTAAAAACATATATTTTTATCACATTTACATTCATAGTTGAATATTATAGTAAGCAAAAGTTATAAGTGGGTGAAATTTATGAATTCTTATCCAGAATATGAAACTAAATATCTTAAGGATCTTATTGTTGGTAATGACACTAAAATTCCTCTAGCTAACGGTAATTTTGTTACCGCTATTAATTTTGACAATGCTGCTACCACACCACCATTTTATCCTGTCCTACAAGAGATAAATACTTTCTCACCATGGTATTCGTCTACACATCGAGGTACAGGCTACAAGTCAATACTTTCTTCTAATATGTTTGAATATTCTCGGGAGGTAATAAAGGACTTTGTAGGAGCTGATACAGAGGATAGTACTATTATATTTGTAAAAAATACAACAGAAGCTATAAATAAACTTTCTTATCGTATGCTAGATTCACGAAAGAGAAGTGTTATTCTATCTACCTGTATGGAACATCACTCTAATGATTTACCATGGCGAAATAAATACAAGGTAGACTATATTGAATTAGACGAAACAGGTAGACTCTCACTAGATAATTTGGAGTATAAGCTAAAGAAATACAGAGGCTCTGTGGGTTTAGTTGCAGTAACAGGTGCATCTAATGTCACTGGATTTAAAAATCCTGTTTATGAAATCGCAGCCCTTGCCCATAAATATAATTCCAAAATACTAGTAGATGGTGCTCAGTTAATACCTCATTCATCATTTGATATGAAACCATTAGATTCTCCAGAGCATATTGACTTTTTAGTTTTTTCAGCACATAAGATGTATGCCCCCTTCGGCATTGGTGTACTTATTGGTCCAAAGAGCGTCTTTGAAAAAGGAGATCCCGATTATAAAGGTGGCGGTACAGTAGACATGGTAACCCATGACTTTATTCGCTGGTCAGATCCACCACATAAAGAAGAGGCTGGTTCTCCAAATATTATAGGAGTTGTTGCACTAACATCTGCTATAAAGACACTACAAACAATTGGCTTAGATAAAATAGCAGCTAGAGAAGATCAGTTGCTAAAATATACTATGGACCAATTACAATCGATTCCTTCAATCGAGATTTTTGGCGACACCGATTGTAATGATAGAGTTGGCATAATTCCTTTTAACATTAAAGATATGCCTCATGAAATGGTTGCAAAGATACTATCTATGGAAGGTGGTATAGCTGTTAGAAGTGGTTGTTTTTGTGCACAGCCTTATGTTCAAAGATTACTAAAGGTATGTAGTAAGGAAGTAAAGTTACGACTTCAAGATCCCTCACTTTCACATCCTGGTTTAGTCCGTATAAGCTTTGGTATTTACAATCAGGAAAGTGAAGTTGATATTCTTATTCGATTGTTAAAACATATAGATAAATATAAAGAGGGCTATATAAATAAATACATTTATATTCCTTCATCTAAATAACTACTGTATTCTTTAAAAATAGCACCTTTACTCTAGCATATTGATGGTTACTTTGGTTAAAAATAAACTTATCTTATAAAAGAGGAAGGTGCTTTATATGGGAAAAAAGATGAGTTTATTGATGTTTAGTGGTGAGTACGATAAGGCAATGGCAGCTCTCATCTTGGCTAATACTGCTAGAGAAATGAAAATGGATGTTACAATGTTTTTTGCATTTTGGGGATTGTTTCTACTAAGAGACCCTGAATCCATGTCTACTGAGGATAAAACCACCTATGAAAAGATGTTTGGCGCAATGACTCCTAAGGGCGCAGAAGATCTCCCTTTATCTAAAATGAATTTTAGTGGTCTTGGTAAGCAAATGCTTCTTGAAATGATGGAGGACGATGACGCTCCAAAACTTATAGATTTTTTAGAAGGTGCTAGAAAGAAAGGGGTTCAATTCTACGGTTGCAAACTATCCATGGATATAATGGGCTTTAAAAAAGATGAACTTATCCCTGAATTAGAAATAGCCACAGCTCAAAAGTTTATAGAAGATGCCTCAGAATCTGATATACAACTGTTTATTTAATTAAATTAATAATTTAAAATTAATAATTAATAATTAATAATGAATAATGGATAATAGATCATTAAAAATTAATAATTAATAATGAATAATTAAAAGATTTAAAGATTTAAAAGCACTTAATGCTTAAAAATTTAATGAATAATTAAAAGATTTAAAAGCCTTTAATTATTAATTCTTAATATTCATTATTAATTCTCAATTCAAAAGAAAAAGAAGGAAATATTTCCTTCTTTTTCTTTTGAATTGAGAATTACCTTTTTTCAGGTAAGATCTCTAACCAGTATCCATCAGGGTCTGAGATAAAGTATATTCCCATATCATTATTTTCATAACAAATACAGTCCATTTTTTTATGATATTCATGTGCTTTATCGTAATCATCTACCTTAAAAGCTAAATGTATTTCGTTATCTCCTAGATTATATGGCTCTTTTCTATCTCTAAGCCAGGTTAATTCTAATTGATGTCCAGTAAGTCCATCTCCTAAAAATACCAATACAAAACTCCCATCAGGCGCTTCTTTTCTTCTCACTTCTACCAATCCCAGAGCTTCTTTATAAAATTCTAAGCTCTTCTCTAATTCAAGTACATTTAAATTATTGTGATAAAATGTAAATTTCATTAACAACACTCCTATCAATATCTTTTATTTTATTATAACATTTATTTAGTTTTACATAAAAAATTTGTTTAAGCCTTGTTATTTTGTGGTAAATTATAATAGAATAAACAAATTAAGGAGGAATCAATAATGATTAAACAAAATTTAGTTAATGAGCTAAATGAACAAATAAAGTATGAATTATATTCATCTCACTTGTATTTAGCAATGGCTGCATACTGTGCATCTGAAGATCTTGATGGATTTGCAAATTTCTTTAAGGTTCAGGCTGAAGAGGAAAAGTTCCATGCCATGAAAATTTTTGATTATATATTGGAAAGAGGAGAGCGTACAAGACTTACAGCTCTTGATGCACCTGAAAATGATTATTCTTCTATCTTAGATGTATTTAAAAAATCATATGAGCATGAGCAGTTTGTAACCAGTAGAATTTACAAGCTTATGGATATAGCATCTGAAGATAGAGAACATGCTACCATCAGCTTTTTAAAATGGTTTATTGATGAACAAGTTGAAGAAGAAGCAACCTTTAGTAGTTTAGTTGCAAAGTTGGAAAGAATAGGTAATGACCCTAATGCTTTATATATGTTAGATACAGAGCTGGCACAAAGAACTTTCGTTCCGCCAGTTGATGCCCAATAGTCATCCCCCTTGAGGGCCTAGATAGTTTAACGCTATCAGGTCCTTTTTTATACCCTCCAAAAATTAACTAAAACCTCCTATCAATCATATAATGTATAGAAAGTTTTTATTTATACCAGGAGGTGTAAAATGAATTATTTTTACCCATATAATCCTTATATTTATAATACCTATTTTAATAATTCCCAATTTAACATGCAAGATAAAAAAACTGCTAAAGCATATATAAAGGGCGGTCCTTTAGCTCCTGATCTTAGTGGGATTGTTACCTTTCAAGAGGTAGTAGGTGGTACTTGGGTATGTGTTGAAATCAACGGCCTTCCTCCATATAAGCCTGGAAATGAAGAAAAATCTCCCATAGGACCCCATGGTTTCCATATTCACGAAAATGGAAATTGTAGCGTAGGTGACCCTAAAAATCCTTTTCAAGCTGCAGGAGGACATTGGAATCCAACCAACCAACCTCATGGTAACCATGCTGGAGATATGCCCGTACTTTTTTCAAATAGTGGATATGCAAAAATGTGCTTTTTCACAAATTCCTTTAGAGTTAATCAAGTGATTGGAAAAGCTATTATCATCCATCAAAACCCAGATGATTTTAGATCACAACCTGCAGGAGATGCAGGTAAACGTTTGGCATGTGGTTTAATACAGTAAATTCATAAGACGGTTCTTTCTATCCAGTTTAGATAAGTGCCCATAGAAAAAGACCACTAAAAAGTCAAGTAATAAATCTTCGAAAATGTCATTCTGAGTATAGCGAAGAATCTTAGTATTTGCATGGCTTTCATTCTGCTATCGCTACATTCAGAATGACAAAACCGAAGACTTTTTCACTGGTCTCAGACTGTCCCTCTCATTACTTAACTTGTTATAAGAACTCCTTTATTCTCAATTTAGTTTAAACTATTTACTTTATCTTTTAAGATATTTTTTTTATTAACTCTATCTTATTTGATACATTGAGCTTTTTATAAATATTCCTATTATGAGTTTTTACAGTATGGGGTGATAAAAAAAGCTCTTGACTTATTTGTGTATTCGTCTTACCTTCAATCAATAGTTGAAATACTTCTAATTCTCTATTAGACAATATATTTTCAACTTGGTCTAATAAGTTTTCATGTTCTTCTTTTTCTATATACTGAATTTTAACTAAAAAATCATTAGTCTCAAGTATATTTGCTAATTTATTATTTAAAGGAAAAAGAATTAACATAGAAAGAATTATTACAAAAAAAGCAATATAAGAAAAGCTACTTTTTCCCACATCTATATAGGATAAATAATTACCTATTACTCCCCCTACCCATACTCCTAAAACATTAGCCCCAAGCCCTAAAGCTAATAGTGAAGCTTGTTTGGATAAATTATTTATCATTATATTCCACCAAAAGAAATCAAAAACCCCACATGCAAAAAGCATAACCGAACAAATAAGTAAAAAGCTTATAGCACTTCCATCTAAATTTCCAAACAATATAAAAGTAATAGCCCAAAGGGCAAGTCCTATATAAAGAAAATAAAACTTGTTCTTTTTAAATAATCTTGATAATAAAAACACTGCTATAATATAGGGGATATTTGTATAAATACTGACGAGAATACTATGTTCACTAAAATATGGATATATTATTTGAAACATAATCCCCGAATTAATTGTAAGTATAAAAATAAATAATAATAGCATACTATATTCTTTAAAGGTTGATTTAATACTAGGCTCTAAGATTACTGATTCTTTATCTAATTTTATTTTTAAAATGGCTATCAAGGCTACTATAAGTAATATTTCTATAAAAATAAAGCTGATTATTGGTTTAGTGTTATTAGCTAAAATATGGGCTATAACTAATAATATATTTCCATATATTAAAAAATCAGCAGCTAATTTAGTTCTGGCTTCTAGTTTAATATATTCTTTTATTAAAGGCGCACTTGAAGTAATAGTAATTCCCATCAAAAAAGAAACTAAAGGTATAATATAAAACCATATTTGTACATCAATAAAAGGTACAAATAAACTTACTACTAATGAAATGCCTATACATATAAACATATTTCTTTTAGCTAAAGAAATACTTTTTGTTATATATCCACCACTTACTAGTCCCAAAAAATGAAAAAATACACTAATATTATTTAAGGATACCCAGTTCACTTGAAATTTTTGGGCTAATACACTTAGCACAGGTCCCTCATAGGGAAAAGCCATTATCCAAGCAAATGCACAAGAAAAACTTATTAATATTAAATATGGATTTTTATTAATATTCATATGTTTTCATCCCAGTCTGTTTGTGTTTAAGTTTGAAATTTCCAAAATATTATTGTAAATAATCTTACCATACTTAAAATTCGAAAACAAGTTATTCATAATAACCTTTCTGATTTCGTTTATACAAAAAGAGCTACTACAAATGAATTTATAAATTCATTTGTAGTAGCTTTCACCTAACTTTTTGGTTTAAAATAAATGTTAATATTTAGTTTGGGTTAGGGTACATTTATTTCTCTAGTCTTAATGTTTAGGAGATTATTCAGTTGCTTCTGTTACTACGATTGTTGCTGTGCCATTTTCTGTATTTAATTCTAAATCTACATCATATTTTGATTCCCCAGAATTCCAGATCACTGTTGCTGTTGTTCCATTGGCAATCAATGCATTTACTGCTCCTTGTACCCATGTAGTTTTTGTTGTTTGATCTTCTTGGTTTGCTAATGGAATTTCATATGTGCCAGCTTCAATAAGATCTTTGTCTGCTGTTAATTTAGTCCCATCGGTTACTGTACTAATTGTTACAGCCAAGTTTTCTTCTACCATAGTACCATCAACTTTAACATCTACGTTATAGGTACCATCAGTATGGCCTAATACTAAATGATACGTTCCACCATGAGTGTACTCCACACTGTTTATTGTCCCCACATTATCGATGGTTCCTGTTGTATATACTGCAAAGTCTGATATACCGTAACTCTCTATTGGAATATGCCCTTGATCATATACATTTATTCCTACAGTAGCTGTGCCATCTTGATTATCAGATATTAGCCAAGCATTAGAGTTTGCAGCATCTGGTACTAGTTCAGTTAAATTGATTGTTTGATATGTCTCTATATCTCCTGCTACTGTTACCTTAAAGTAATACATACCTGCTGGTTCTGTAGCTGGAATAGTAATAGAGATAGTTGCTGTATTGTTTGTGATAGTGCCAGATACAGGAGCTACAACAATATCATCTACTGTCTCTCCAATAAGTGCCACCTCTACACCTGTACCATCAGCTATATTACTAGTTGCTACTGTTACTGGAATAGTATGTTCAATACCTACTATATAAGTTTCATTAGGATATGTGACACTTGTTATTCCACCTACAGGTACTGGGTTTGTATTAATTGTTGTACTACTAGATTGATACCCGGTTTTATTAAATATTAAAGTGTACTCTCCATTAAAGGATTCATTTTCTAAAGGACTAAATAGATATTCATGTCCAGGGACATCCGGGTCTCTAAGCTCTGGATCATTAAATCTAAAGCCTACAGTATTTTCTGAAGTATCTATTAATTCAAAATCAAACTCTTCTAGTCCAAGCATAATCTCATCATTTGCCACGTCCCAAACAGAAACCCATATTTCCTGTTCTCCTACGATAATAACTTCTATATCTGTCTCTATATTTACAACTTCATTAACTGTAATATTTTGTTCAACTGTATATTCATTAAAACTAATTGTTACTTTAGTATCTGTTGTTCCCAGTATTGCACCATTTGATGGTGTTGTGCTAATGCCATTAGCTGCAAAATCTACTAAAGAAACATTTTCTGTACTACTGTCTGATTTACTCAACCTTATTACTAATCCTGTTAAATCTAGTGCTTCTCCTTGGAGATAAGTCGTTTTATTTGGACTGGTTGCTATACTTATTTCTGTCACTTCTACTGGTGCTACATAAGTAGGTATTGTTATATTTGCTATTGCTCCTGCATTAAAACCAACTTTAGCTGCATATCTTACTTCATAATCTCCTGCTACTAATCCTGTTGTCTCTGTTGCTGTAGCTCCTATCCAATCTGAATCAGTGGCTAGTTTGTATTCCATATCTACTGTTGTTCCTGTTATTTTACCATCATTATTAGCCTCACTTGTGGGTACTACACCTGTTAAGTCTATAGGTGCTTCTTGGTCTTGATTAGGTGCCACCGTAAAGTTAATAGTATATGTTTTTGTTGTTCCATCTTCTGCTGTTACTAACATTGATGTTGTTCCAGGTAAATTTACTGTATCTGTTACTACTGCATTTGCTTTACCTGTATCTGTCACAGTAGCTACCACTGTTGGTACTACTGTAGTACCTGCATCTAGTTCTACATTATAATTTAAAGTATCTGAGGTAAATCCATAAACTGTAGTGCCATCTATTGTCAAATCACTTAATGTGGCATCTGTACTCACTTGATAAGGTTGTATTGTTGCAAGCTTTATTAAATTATCTCCACTATCCCTATAGACAGCCTGGAAAGTCCCCTCTCTATTGATAACAGTAACTTTACTTCCACTTACTTGAACATGAGTATCTACACTTGAATATCCATTAAAGTGGGTTAATAAATTGTTATTACTATCTTTACCTCCCACTACAACTGCTCCATCTACTGCTATAGAACTAATAGATGAACCTGTAAGAGCTTGAGTATTTATAAAACCAATGTTTTCTCCGCTTTCAGAGAGCTGAGATGATTTGAAAATATTATCGTCTTTATAAAGGAGATACCTATTTGATCCGTCTGAAACCATGTCATAAGCTGCAACTTTATCTGAAGAATAGCCTATTGTTCCTCCACTTGCTAGATTTGTTTTAACTTGAATTGAATAGGTTTTATCAATCCAACTCATATTTTTATTATATGCATATTTATGTGCAGCAATAAAATACTCTCCTTCTGCATTTGCTGTGATACAAGATCCATTATTGTAATAATCTCCAATATAATCTGCTCCACCCAAGTTTTCATAATATCCATCAAAGATAAGTTGAACGCTAAAAGAACCTAGAGAATTATTGGCATACATAATATCAGGCTTGTTTTGATACCAATGTGTATTCCCTTTTGTGTCAGTATAAGTGATATGTGCCTTTCCATTATTATCTATTGCAATATCAGGCTTAGAACAGGCTCCATCATTTTGTGAAACAAGTACTTCTTCATCTGACCATGCTGTACCATCAAAAATCTTATAAGCAATTGCACCTGTCTTCGTATAGGCTACATGAACATTGTCTGAGCTATCTATAGCAAGTTTTCCTTCAGTACTAGAATCTATTAAAGTTTCATTTTGCCATGTGCCCGTAAGGTCTATTTCATTATAATATATATTTCCATCAGTTTTTCTATAAAGTACACCTGTAAAGTCAGAGCCTGATACTGCATCAAGTAACTCTCCTTCAGCAGGAGTTGACACTGTTGTTACAGTTATATAAACTGTCGCCCCTGCTACTCCACCTTTGTTATCACTTATTTCGTAATAAAAGCTATCTGCTCCGTTGTAATTTGAATCTGGAGTATATCTTAAGCTATCTCCTTCTTGACTCACTACTCCATTTGTTCCTTGCGTAAAAGCACTGATTGCTAATGTATCTCCATCTACATCAGTATCATTAGACAATACATCTATAAGCACTGTAGCATCTTCATCTACTGTATCTGTATCATCAGTTGCTACTGGTACATCATTAATTGCATTAACTATGATATTTACTGTTGCTGTTGCTATTCCTCCTTTACCATCTGATACTTCATAGGTAAAGTTATCTGCGCCATTGTAATTTGCATCTGGAGTATATCTTAAGCTATCTCCTTCTTGACCCACTACTCCACTTGTTCCTTGGGTAAAACCACTAATTGATAATATATTTCCATCCACATCACTATCATTAAGCAATACATCTATAAGCACTGTAGCATCTTCATCTACTGTAGCTGTATCATCATTTGCTACCGGTAAATCATTAACTGGATTAACTGTAATACTTACTGTTGCTGTTGCTATGCCTCCATTACCATCTGATACTTCATAGGTAAAGTTATCTGCTCCATTGTAATTTGCATTTGGAGTATATCTTAAGCTATCTCCTTCTTGACCCACTACCCCATTTGTTCCTTGGGTAAACCCACTAATTATTAATGTATCTCCATCTACATCACTATCATTATTTAATACATCTATAAGCACTGTGCCATCTTCATCTACTGTAGCTGTATCATCAGTTGCTACTGGTACATCATTAATTGCATTAACTATGATATTTTGTTCAACTGTATATTCATTAACACTAATTATTACTTTAGTATCTGTTGTTCCCAGTATTGTACCATTTACTGGTGTTGTGCTAATACCTTTAGATACAAAGTCTGTTAAATTAACATCTTCTGTGCTACTGTCTGATTTGCTTAAACTTACTACTAATCCTGTTAAATCTAGTGCCTCTCCTTCCAAATAAGTTGTTTTATTTGGACTGGTATTTATACTTATTCCTGTTATTTCTACTGGTGCTATATATTCAGGTACTGTTACATTTGCTATTGCCCCTGGATTAAACCCAACTTTAGCTGCATATCTTACTTCATAATCTCCTGCTGTTAATCCTTCTGTCTGTATATCTGTAGCATATGTAGCATCTATCCAATGGGAATCATTAGCTAGTTTATATATCATCTCTGCTGTTGTTCCTATTATTTTACCATCATTATTAGCTTCACTTGTTGGTGCTAACCCTGTTAAGCCAGTTGGTGCTGCTTGGTCTTGATTAGGTGCCACCGTAAAGTTAATTGTATATGTCTCCGTTGTCGTTTCATCTTCTGCGGTTACTACTATTGTTGTTGTTCCAGGTAAGCTTTCTGCAGCTGTTACTACTGCATTTGCTTTGCCTGTATCTGTCACAGTAGCCACCACTGTTGGTACTACTGTAGTACCTGCTGCCAACTCTACATCATAAGTCAAAATATCTGACCCAAAGCCTTCGACTGTAGTTCCGTTTATTGTCAAATCACTTAAAGTTGCATCTGTATTAGTTGGTTCTTCATATCCTACTGCTACATCTTCAACTGTTCCGACCAACGTATATAAGATTCCTACTTGTATGTCTATTGTCTCTTTTACATTATAGCTTGCAGTTATTGTATAATGTCCAGAGCTATCCACTTCATAAATATTAGCTATAGTAATTTCCCCAGTACCTGCAGTATCCTCAGATAGCCATGGGGTAAGAATAAAATCTTCCTGTGATAAACCTTTAACCAAATTACCTTGTGCATCTCTAACTGCTACCCCTATAGTAAATGTCCCATTAACTAGTGGATTTGCAGGAGTAGCCTGAAACACTTCTGTATTATTTGCATCAGGTCCTACAATAAACATTACAGGATCTGATAAAGTTTCTCCTATATTAGCTTTAAAATAGTATCTTCCAGTCTCTAAAGTATCTGGAATTGTATAGCTCACAATTGATGTACCATTATTAATGGTGCCAGTAGCTAAAGTACCTACTTCATTGCTTCCAATAATATCACTATAAAGTCTAACCTTAACTTCAGGAGTGCCTGTTATATTAGATGAACCTATTGGAACGCTAACAGTACTTTCAACCCCAGCTGTTACGGGATCCGGTGATATCTGACCTATAATTAAAGATGGTGTTGCTACAGCTTCTTCTAATCTAATCATTATATAGTTAGTATAATATGCTATGCCTTCTACAGTTAGGGCAAAATAATACATACCTGCATTTAGTGTATCTGGTATTAGGACATTAACTGTTGTTTCTCCATTTTCAATAACACCAGTAACAGGAGCTACTGTATGGATAATATCATTAACATTTTGGCCAACAAGGGATACGATTATCTGTTTATTATCCTCTATTCCACTTATTGCAGTAATTTTTACTGGGACAATATGTTCTACCCCTGTAGTATAAACTCCATGTGGATATGTTATATCTGTCATTAGTTCTTCCGGACTTATAGTAAATTCCTCAAGAGTATTTTCATAACCTATTTTACTAAATTCTAATGTATATGTTCCTGTAAATTCACCTGATATAGGGCTAAGTAAATATTCATGCTCAGGAATATAAGGGTCTCTAAGTTCTGGGTCATCAAATTTAAACACTATAGTATTTTCTTCAGAATCTTTTAATACGAAATTTGATTTTTCTAATCCAAGTATAAGCTCATCATTTTCTATATCCCAAACAGAAATCCATATTTCTTCTTTATCAGCAATAATAACTTCTATTTCTACTTCTGTCTGAGCTGCTGCAGGTGTTATTGTCACCATACAAGTAGATTTTTTATTTGTATCTTGAGCTGACACAGCTGTAATTGTTGTGGTTCCAGCTGTCTTTGGAGTCACTACACCTCCTATTACTGTTGCTACACTTTCATCACTTGAAGTCCAAGTAATATTTTTATTCGTAGCATTATTTGGAGAAATTGTAGCTGTCAATTCTAAAGTTTCTTCTACTGTCATTGTGGCTTCGGACTTATTTAAACTTACTCCTTTGACATATACAGTTGAGCTTCCTCCCCCACTGCTACCTCCACTACTGCCACCGCTACTTCCTTTTGGAGGCTTTTGATCAGGTTCTTGTATTTCAGGTTTATCCTTCACATCCTCTGATACTGTTTGCTTTTCTGGTTCTTTTTCAAATTTTACTCCATCTGCATTTACATTTGCTTCTTTTATCTTACCAGTTCCTTTAACATCTGTTTTACTATCTAATACTACTTTCTCAACAACTGTATCCTTATCTAAATTGAGTTTTGTTTCCTTTGCTTTTTCCCCTACTATAATCTCCTTGATTGTGGTTTTACCTTGAGTAGAAATATTTGCTCCTTCAGATTCTACCTTTACACTTTCAAAGTTACCCTCAAGGATGATTTCTTCTTCCCCTGCATCTTCTGAAATTACTACAGGGAGATTATTAACATCTTTTGCCACAACTCTAACTTTACCATTAACATTTTGGACTGTAATATTTTTGTACTGTCCTCCATTAATGTGTATACTATCCTTACCACCTCCACGGATATATGTTTCTCCGTCTACGGTAATATTGTTTAGGGTAACATCTCCGTCACCTACTTCTTCTGCTATTATAAGATTTCCTTTAATAACTAAATTTTGTAATATTACACCATCTGCTTTTACTACTACACTACCTTCTATTATCTCTGGTTCTAATTTGGGACCAAAGGTGCCTTTTTCTTCATAGGTTTTAGTATATCCATAAAATGAAACTGCTCTTTCTATAGAATCCCATGTATAACCTACTTCTAAAGCTTTAGCTATAAAGGATATAGGTAGCATAGTTCTTCCACCAGTACCATCACCTACATTCTTAATTTCAGCTGCTACGTCCATAATTATTTTTTTATCATTTACAAGTAATTCCTTGCTATCAATTGTAATTGTTATAATGTCTTCGCCTTTTTTTATAGTTACCATTCGCTCTTTAGGGTGCCAAACTGCCTCTTCTGTTCCTAAAGCAGGAGCTAAAAAAGCTACTGGAACCATGGTCCTACCTCCAGTAGTACCATCTTCTAACCTTTTTATGTATGGTGCTACATCTGTTTCAATTGTATTACTACCTACCTTATAATATTTTTGATCAATAGAAAAAATTACCGTTTTCTCACTACCTTCATTCACTTGCTCTGTAGCAAATACTCCTACTGGGATTAATGAAAATATCATTACTAATGCTAATAAAAATGCCAACCCTTTCTTTTGCATAATAAGCCCCCTTTTTAGTTTTAATAAACTGTAATATATTTGCATTTTATAGATAAAAAATCTATTTTACTAGGATGAGTATAGGGTGATTTTTGGATTTAAGGGTCTAAAATAGGGATTATTTTTAAATTTAGCAAAATAATTAATCATTTGTACACTTATTTCATAATTTATATCAATATAAAAACCCTGTGCATAATACACAAGGTTTTTCAATACAGTCACAGTCTTGAAATATTCCTTTATTAATAGTGCGATAATTGTAACAAAAAATCATGTATCCTTTATGTAGGAGTAACCTACCATGTAATAGTAAAGGCAATACCTAAAAAGGTAGTGGAAGATAAACTAAGTTTACCATCATCAATAATATTAGAAATAATAGCAAGGGACAAGCCTATTCAAGAGATATAATAGACGCATGGAAAAGTAAGGGAATAATTCAAGCCCTTGTCTGCCCACGGACTGAATATCATAATGTTGAATATGCTATGTAATCAAATAAATATGTTATATAATAATTCTATAGGAGATTAAGTACCCCCTATAGAAAACTATTTTAAAGAAGGTTATAAAATGAATGATAAAAAAAACAGGCCGCATTATGAAGAAGAAGTAATTGAAAAATATGCAAAAATAGAAAGAATAAATACTATAATAACTGTTATAGCTATATTTTTTTCCCAATCTGGATGATAGCTTTCTTACTTGCAGAATATTATAAACTTAAATATTTGTTAGTAATTGCAATAATATTTACAGCTATTTTTTTTATTTCAGTAATGATATTTTATTTATTTATGAGAAGATGTCCAAATTGCAAAACAAGATTTAACAAATATACTATATCCCCTACCCATTGTCCTTATTGTAAAATTAGATTAAAATAATTTCGAGCGAGAAATTAAGTGGTTTTTGGGTTTAAAAGCTTAAAATAGGGGTTGTTTTTAAATTTGTCCTAACGTAAAACCCCGTGTATAATACACAGGGCTTAAAATCTTTACTTTAAAATTCAGCTGTTTTTGGAGTTCTTGGATAGGATATAACATCTCTTATATTACTCATACCAGTAATATACATAAGGATTCTTTCAAAGCCTAATCCATATCCTGCGTGCTTTGTACCTCCATACTTTCTTAACTCTAAATACCACCAATAATCTTCTTTATCAAGCTTCATTTCTTCCATTCTACGTTCTAAAACATCTAAGCGTTCTTCTCTCTGACTACCTCCAATGATTTCACCAACACCTGGTACAAGTAAATCCATTGCTGCTACTGTTTTATCATCTTCATTTAAACGCATATAGAAGGCTTTTATTTCTTTTGGATAATCAGTTACGAACACAGGCTTGCCAAATACCTTCTCAGTTAAATATCTTTCATGCTCTGTTTGAAGATCACAGCCCCATTCTACTGGATATTGGAACTCATGCTTTGAATCTATAAGGATTTTTATTGCTTCAGTATATGTAATCCTTTTAAATTCTGAGCTTACCACATGATTAAGTCTGTCTAAAAGACCTTTATCTATAAATTTATTGAAAAATTCTAATTCCTCTGGTGCATTTTCCATTACATAGCTGATAATATACTTTATCATATCCTCTGCAAGCTCCATATTATCTTCTAAATCTGCAAAGGCTATCTCTGGCTCTATCATCCAAAATTCAGAAGCATGTCTAGCAGTATTTGAATTCTCAGCTCTAAAAGTTGGACCAAATGTATACACATTTTTAAAGGCTAAACAAAAACTCTCCACATTAAGCTGCCCACTTACAGTTAAGTTAGTTTCCTTACCAAAGAAATCTTGAGAAACATCTGCTTTTCCATCTTCATCTTTAGGAATATTATCTAAGTCAAGAGTTGTTATTCTAAACATAGCTCCTGCACCTTCAGCATCACTGCCTGTTATTATTGGAGTATGTACATATACAAAGCCTCTATCCTGAAAAAACTTATGTATAGCATAGGCTGCAATTGACCTTACTCTAAACACTGCAGAAAAAGTATTACTTCTAGGTCTTAGATGTGCTATTTCTCTTAAAAATTCGAAACTATGCTTCTTCTTTTGTAGTGGATAGTCACTATCACAAGCTCCTTCAAGTTCTACCTTACTTGCTTTTATCTCAAAAGGTTGTTTTGAATTTGGAGTTTCAACCACTTCTCCCTCCACGAGTATTGCAGAGCCTGTCCCCATTTTTTCAATTTCTTTAAAATTTTCTAAGGTTTCATCAAATACAATTTGAACATTTTTGAAAAAGCTTCCATCATTTAATTCTATAAAACCAAAAGCCTTAGAAGATCTGACAGTCCTTACCCAACCAACTACTTTTACATTTTCACCAATAAAATCTTTTGTTTCTCTATAAAGCATTTTTACCGATGGCATATTCACTTTTAATTCACTCCTTTTTAAAACTTCTTATGTAGTAAAACTAATATTTTTTAATTATTACCCTACTCTTAAGTACTTTAGTCATACATATCTTCTGTAATTATAATATTTAGTCCAAAAACTGTCAAAACTTTTCCACTATATTTTCCCCAATTGGATTAAATTATATTAATAATCATGATTTTTCCAATTTTATATATCGTCTACTACATTTTTAGCCCATTTTGTAGATATAACTCTAGGTAAACCTACTAATGCCTTAACTAATTCCTCTAAAGAAACTAAAGCAACAACCCAATAAACAGGTAGTTTCCACCAAAATGCTCCTATAAATGCCAAAGGCACTCCTATTAACCATACACTGCCTAGCTCTAGTATTAACGCAAACTTTGTATCTCCACCACTCCGAAATATTCCAACTACTACAATTGCATTATATATTTTTATAAACATAAAAATAGCCATAACAGCAATTATCTTTAAAGTATTATTATATACTTCTTCTGATATTTCAAAAATAGATAGAGCAAATGGAGCTGTTAAATATAGAATTACACCTAAGCCAAGTCCAACTGCCGATCCTATAATCAGAAAAGAGAAAGCATAATCTATAGCCCTTTTTGTATGATTAGAGCCTAATTGGTTTCCTAGCATTACAGCACTTGCATTGGCTAATCCTTTACTTAATACTAAGAATATATTTTGAATTGTATTAGCTATTTGTACTGCTGCAATAGCTCCTGTTCCTATTCTACCATAGGCAACAGAATACATAACTGTTCCCAAAGACCAAGCGCCTTCATTTAGAATTACAGGTACTGTTGTATTTAAAAATCTTTTAACAAATGGTTTTGAAAGGTCTAACATTTCATAAAGCTTTGCTGCTAAGACCTCTCCATTTTTATAAATAACAGAGAGCAATAATGTCATTTCTAAGGTTCTTGAAATCACAGTGGCTAGAGCTGCTCCTGTAACCCCCATCATTGGGAATCCAAAATTCCCGAATATAAGCAAATAATTTAGTAGTGTATTTACTCCTAATGAGATTGCACTAATATACATAGGGAGCTTGGCTTGTCCCACACTCCTAGATGCAAATCCATATGCAAAGCTTATCATTGTCACTATATAGCTCAATGACACTGTTTTTAGATATTTACTACCAAGTGCCACTACCTCCATATCTTCAGTAAATATTTTTAAAATAAAATCCGGGAAAAAGAATGCCCCTACTGTAAAAAACAAGCCCAATATACCTCCTAAAATTAGAGATAGCCCTAAGACTTTTCTTATACTAGGTATATCTTTTTTTCCCCAAAACTGAGCTATATATATCGAAGACCCACTATTGATACCAAAGGCTATTAAAATAAACAAGAAAAAAACCTGATTTCCTAAACCTACAGCTGCCAATTCACTTTCTCCAAGCTTTCCTATCATTATTGTATCAACCATATTTAATGATGTAGATATGAGATTTTGCATAGTTATTGGAACTGCTATCCCTAGCATGATCTTATAAAAGGTCTTATCCTTTAAGTAACTTTCTTTCATTCTTTACTTTTCAACTCCTTCCTATATCAAAGCATACAATTCTATTATACGAGTATTTGTGGAATTTACCTACTATTTTCGAAAAATATTTTATTTATTTAGCTTTATCTTAAAATAATATTGCAAAGTAGGAGCGTCTTTATATTCTCGTGTATAATCAAACTATTGTATCCCCCATAATATAATGATAAACTTTATAACAAATAGTTGGAATATATTATACAAGGAGTTGGGTATATGAAAAATTTCAGTGTCTTTGATATTCTTGGACCAGTAATGATAGGACCTTCTAGTTCTCATACTGCAGGAGCTGCCCGTCTTGGAAAAGTCGCTCGTTATATTGCAGGGAAAAATTTTAAATCAGTTATTTTTCAATTACATGGTTCTTTTGCAAAAACCTACAAAGGTCACGGTACAGATAAGGCTCTCGTTGCAGGTATTTTGGGAATGGAACCTCATGATGAAAACCTTAAAGACTCCATAGCTATAGCTAAAAGTAAAAATATCAATATAAAATTTATGGAAACAGATTTAGGCTTAGTTCACCCAAATACTGTAAGAATAATATTTGAAAAAACAGACGATTCAGTGGTTCAAGTGACTGGCTCTTCTGTAGGTGGAGGAAATATCATTATAACTGACATCGATGGATATAAGTTGGAGTTTACTGGTGAATATGCAACCTTATTTATTCGTCACATAGATAATAAAGGTGTTATCAGTAAAGTAACAACAATCCTTGCACAAAACAATATAAATATTGCTACTATGAAAGTTAGTAGAAAAGATAAAGGGGATGTTGCCTCAATGATTATAGAGGCAGACCATCAAATTCCAGATGATATATTAAAAGAGTTATCACAGATTAAGGATATCTTATCTGCAAAAGCAATCAATCCTGTTAAGGAGGAAAACAATGTATAATACTGGTGCTGAATTACTCTATTTAGCAAAAGAGAAACACTTAAGAATTTGTGATATTGTTATGGAAAAAGAATGTAAATTAAGTGGCATCTCTTTAGAAGATGTACGTCAAAAAATGAAAATTAATCTGGACGTTATGAAAGCTTCTGCCGAGCTTGCTCTTAACAATGAGGTTAAATCCGTAGGTGGAATTATAGGTGGTGACGCTAAAAGAGTTGAGCTTTATCGTAAAAATCACACTACAATCTGTGGAGATACTGTTAATAAAGTCATGGCAAGAGCATTTTCCACCTCTGAAGTGAATGCTTCAATGGGTAGAGTTTGTGCTGCACCTACAGCAGGTGCATCTGGTATTATTCCAGCAGTTATTATAACTGTTGCAGAAAATATTAATGCTTCTGATGAAATTATGATTGATGGATTGTTCACTGCTTCAGGAATAGGTGAAATCATTGCAAAACACGCTACTCTTTCAGGTGCTGAAGGAGGGTGTCAAGCCGAATGTGGATCTGCTGCAGCAATGGCAGCTGGAGCAATAGTAGAAATGTCAGGTGGTAGCGCTGAAATGTCCTTACATGCTGCAGCTACAGCACTAAAAAATATTATGGGGCTCATCTGTGATCCAGTAGCTGGATTGGTTGAAGCACCCTGTGCTAAAAGAAATGCTTCAGGATCAATCAATGCTCTGCTTTCCGCAGACTTAGCTTTAGCAGGAGTAAAAAGTATTATCCCCTTTGACGAAGTAGTTGAGGCTATGTACAAGGTTGGCAAATCCCTTCCATTAGAGTTAAGGGAAACTGCCTTAGGAGGTATTGCTAATACTGAAACAGGTAAACAGATAGATAAGAAAATATTTGGCTAGGTTGTTTAAGGCGAACACAGTTCGCCCCTACTAGCTAAAGACTAGAGACTAAAACGTAGGGGAGACCTGTGGTCTCCAACGCAGTAGCTACTAACCACTAACCAATATATACTTTTAAGTATTAATCATAGTTGATTTTTAAAGATCAAAGCTATAATATGTATCTGTGAGGTGATATAAATGTTTGATTTAGATACATGAGTTTCCTATATTGCAGATAACTCCACTAAATTAATTGTAGAAGCCTTTGAACAATTACTTGGCACTAAGGGAGTTACTAGAGTGCAATGGATTGCACTGTATTATTTAGGATTAAATACTAATAATATGAGTCAAAAGAATTTAGCAAATAAAATGCATATTAAAGAATCTACGGTAGCCAGATTAATTGATAGAATGGAACGGGAAGAATTAGTAAAAAGACAAAGTAATGAGAATGATAGACGAGTAGTAAATTTAGTTTTAACGGAAAAAGGTCATCAATTTCGTGAGGAACTACTTCCTGAAGGCGATAAATTTAACACTATAATATCTCAAGATATTACTGAAGAAGAGATGGATTTGTTCTGCATAGTTCTTGAGAAGATGGTAAAAAATATAGAAAGAAGTATGATTAAGGCTTAATCATACTTCTTTCTATATTTTTTAAGAAACTTATATACTCTTAATAAAGTTGTTTTATATAAGGGCTATATGGTAAAAAAGAAATAAATTTTTCATATTTATTGATTGACTTTTAACAAACTACTTGCTATACTAATAATTAGCATAGCATATAAATTAAATTAGGAGGTATGTACAATGGCAAAAGATGTTAGACAAATGTTAAATGATTTCACAGGTGGATTAGAAACAATGGCAGAAACTAATGGACAACATGTAGAAGCATTTATGAACTTATTAGGTGCTGCTTATGAACCAGGTGCAGTTGATTTAAAAACAAAAGAGTTAATGAGTGTTGCAATCGGTTGTTACAACAGATGTGAGTATTGCATAGTGTTCCATACTTATAAGGCACTTGAGGCTGGTGCTACAAGAGCAGAAATCCTAGAATCAGCTATGGTAGCTGTTGCCTTTGGTGGAGGCCCTTCAATAGCATATAGTGTTACATTATTAAAAGATTCAATAGATGAGTTTGAAAAAGATTTTCAATAAATTTTTAACGGAAAGACAGTAGAAATACTGTCTTTCTTCCTAGTATGAGGAAAGGGAGATGAACTATGTTAATTGATTTTAAATTAGAAAAGCTTTCAGGTCACGCTACAAGTGGTAAAGTGGGAAAAATTCTTAAAAAAGTAAATGATAAAGTAGCTATTGGTGATGAAATTCTTAATATAGAGTCTAAAAAAGGAAATGTAAGTGTATCTTCAAATGTTTCTGGCATCATCAAGAGTATTGAGGTAAACACTGGTGATACGGTTAAAAAAGGAGATGTTTTAGCTAAAGTCGAGGGAGAACAAGGTGCTACGGCAAATACCAATAGCCCTAAGAAGCCTTCAAATAGTGGAGCTGGTTTTAACTACATGGGTGGACTTATGAAGCCTAAAAAAGAAGATATTGATATAGATATCACTATTATAGGAGCAGGCCCTGGAGGATATGTAGCTGCTATAAAAGCTGCCCAATTAGGAGCAAAGGTTGCCCTTATTGAAAAAGAAAATATAGGTGGTACTTGTTTAAATTGGGGATGTATTCCTACAAAAGCTTTTGTTAGATCAGCTTCAGTATTTAAAGATTTAAAAGAAGCCGATAGCTATGGTCTTTCTGCTGAAAATGTTTCTGTAGATATAAATAATGTGGTTAATAGAAAAAATGAGATTGTAGCTCAATTAGTTGGTGGCATAGAATTTTTAATTGAAAAGAATAATATATCTCTTTTTAGAGGGCATGCCGAGTTAATTGATTCTAATACAGTGTTTGTAAAGCATGGCAACAAAGAAACTACTATTCATACAAAGGATATGATACTAGCTACAGGCTCTAAATCTTCAACTGTTCCTATAAAAGGTGTGGATTCAGAAAATGTAATAACAAGTAATGAAATCTTAAATATAAAATCAATGCCAAAAAGCCTAGTAATTATAGGTGGTGGTGTAATCGGTATGGAGTTTGCTTTTATATTTAAAAACTTAGGAGTAGATGTAACTGTTGTAGAGTTTGCCAATAGCATATTAGAGGCTCTTGATGATGATATTTCTTCTGAAATTGCATCTGTCGCTGAAGAAAAGGGCATAAAGGTATATTCTAGCTCTAAGGTAACTGAAATACTTGATACTGAAAATAAAGAAAAAATAGTAGTTTTCTCAAAAGATGAAAAAAAACATTATGTTACTGGGGACAAGGTACTATTAGCTGTTGGAAGACAGCCAAATATGGACGGACTAGATCTTCAAAAGCTTGGAATTGATTTAAATGATAGAGGTCGAGGTATAAAAGTCAATGAAAAAATGCAAACTAATATTCCTAATATCTATGCTATAGGAGATGTTACTAATATCATACAGCTAGCTCACGTAGCATCTCATCAAGGTATTGTAGCCGTAGAAAATATTTTAGGCCATGATGCTACAATGAATTATGATGTAGTGCCTAGTGCAGTCTTTACTGATCCAGAGATAGGTGTAGTAGGACTAAGTGAGAAAGAAGCCAAAAAACAAAATATTAAAATTTCTACTGGTGTGTTCCCTTTTGAAGCAAATGGAAAAGCTTTAACATTGGGCGAATCCAGGGGATTTGCTAAGATAATCAAAGATAAAAACACTAACAAAATCTTAGGTGCTTCAATAGTTGGTCCTCATGCAACGGATTTAATTCATGAGTTAGCTTTAGCTGTAAAAAATGGATTGAAAGATGTAGATATAATAGAAACTATTCATGCTCATCCAACTACATCAGAATCAATACACGAAGCCGCTCTAGCATCTACAAGCCTTGGAGCAATACATTTTTCTGAGTGATAATAAAATAGTTTTCAATAATGTGAAAGTACATTATTGAAAACTATTTTTACTTAAATAAAAAAGATTTACTTTCCCTCATAAATATTCCATAGTATTTTTTCTATTTCTTCCTTGGATATAGCAACAGGATTTCTTCTTGTTGAACCTTTCAAAGAATTTTTTACTAATTCATCAAAGTTTTCTTTAAAGTCCTTTAAGCTTAGACCTGCTACTTTAAAGCTTTCTGGGATATTTAGTTCCTTGTTTAATTCTCGTATAGCCTCAACAAAGTCTTTTTTACCAATTAATCTTCCCAAATATTTAAGCTTTTGTGCTACTTCTTCATTCTGTGAATTGTACTGTAGCACATATGGAAGTGCAATAGCATTTAAAAATCCATGACCTAGATTAAATTTTCCACCAAAGGCATGAGATATTCCATGAGCCATCCCTAGCCCCACATTACTAAATGCACTACCTGCCATTGATTGATAATAATGTACCTTTTCTCTACTTTCTATATCTCCTTCTTTATATGACCTAGGAAGATATTCAAATAGTCCCTCTATTGCTGATTTTGCAAAAGCAGCAGAAAAATCATCAAGTTTTTTATTTGTATAGCATTCTACAGCATGAGTCATAGCATCCATACCAGTTTCTGCTACCACATTTGCAGGCATAGAAAGAGTTATAGTTGGATCTAAAATAGCCACATCTGGAAGGAACGCATCTGTTGCAAAACCTATTTTAAGATTTTTATCTTTGTATGTAACTACTGCAAATTTAGTAACTTCTGTACCTGTTCCAGAAGTTGATGGAATTAAGACCAAGTTTAAATCTTTTCGTTTTTGGGGCAAAGGCTCATTTAAGATTTTCTCAAAATCTAACTCTGGATATTCATAAAAAACTCCCATAACCTTTGTAGCATCAATAGCAGAACCGCCACCTAAACCTATAAGAACATCTGGTACAAACACTCGTAGTTTTCCTAAAGCATTTAATATATCTGATGTAGTTGGATTTCCTGGAATCCCAGTATACACTTCTATAGTGTTATTAGACTTCTCTAGTATAGACTTAATTTTGTCCATTGTTCCATTACGAATCATAGATCCCCCACCAGTAACAATAAATATCTTCTTTTCTTTATACCTTTCCAAATAGTCTATAGAGTTTTTTCCTATAACCATAGATTCTCCATGAAACTTCAATTCCTTCATATTTCCATCTCCTCACTATATTTGTTTACTCTTAATATATACCTTATATTAATTATATCCAATCATTGTATTAAATCTAGCTTAATAGAAAATATTCCCATAAATTTTTAGATTTTTCAGTATATTTTTTATTGACTTTGCTTTTTAAAGCTAGTATAATAATGATTAACATAATATAGTTTGCTAAGACGGAGACAGATATTTTAGCTAAGCAGTTTCAGAGAGCCGGTGATTTGCTGAAAGCCGACACTGCCATAAAATATACATCACTCCTGAGCAGTATCTTCGAAAGTAACTTAGTAGTTGATACCGACTGGCCTCGTTAACGGCCTAGGTTTGATAGAACCGACAAGAGTGGCATTAAGATATATCTAATGCAACAAAGGTGGTAACACGGGTAATACTCGTCCTTTATTTTATATAAGGGCGAGTTTTTTATTTTACCTAAAATGAAAGGAGGATAGGATTTCAAGGCATTTCTGTATAAAAAATACTAATAAAAATAAGGAGGATATTATGAAAAATATGAATGGTTTTCCAGAACAATTTACAGGTGAAGAGGTTTCTATGAATCCTAGCACGAATACAGCTAACAAGGTGGCTTTTGACAAAGAAAATGTTTATAACAATTTACTTCAATTAAGTTCAAAGATGAATTTCTGGGGCGAAGGTCTTCATAAAAATGAAGATTGGAGTTTTTAAATGGATCTGGTAGAAATTAGATAGCCTGTTCTAATGACTAAGTCAATTAGAACAGGCTATCTAATTATATACATTATATTATTTTAATCTAAAGGAGCTTTTTAGTGCAACTATTCTATTAAATACAGGAGAATCTTTTTGTGTATGTTTTGTATCTACGTTAAAGTAACCATGTCTGAAAAATTGAAATTTATCCATAGGCTCTACATTCTTCATTGATGGTTCAATATATCCTTTAAGAATTTCAAGAGAGTTAGAATTTATTTGATCTAGGAAGGTTTTACCTTCTTCCTGTTCTTCATCTAGAATTAAAGCTTCATAAAGCCTAAATTCTGCTGGAATTGCATGGGTAGCATCTACCCAATGGATAGTTCCCTTTACTTTTCTTCCTGTGAATCCTGTACCACTTTTAGTCTCTGGATCGTAGGTACAGTGAATTTCTACCACATTACCTTCCTCATCTTTAATAATATCATTGCACTTTATAAAATACGCGCCTTTTAGTCTAACTTCATTCCCAGGATATAATCTGTGATATTTTTTTGGAGGCTCTTCCATAAAATCTTCTTGTTCTATATAAATCACCCTAGCAAAAGGCATTTGTCGATTACCCATCTCTGGAGCATCTGTATTGTTTTCCATATGGAGCATTTCTACTTGTCCTTCTGGATAATTAGTTATAACTACCTTTAAAGGTCTCATAACTGCCATAGTTCTAGGTGCTTTCATCTTTAAATCTTCTCGAATAAAATGCTCAAGCATTTGAACATCTACAAGACTGTTGGTCTTTGCCACACCTATTTCCCTACAGAAATTTCTAATGGCCTCAGGTGTAAAGCCTCTTCTCCTAAGTCCTGCAATAGTTGGCATTCGAGGATCATCCCAACCATCAACGATTTTTTGATCAACTAATTGTTTCAGCATCCTTTTACTCATAACTGTATTAGTGACGTTTAGTCTAGCAAATTCTATTTGCTGAGGAATACATTCCATTTCACATTCTCTTACTACCCAATCATATAAAGGTCTATGATCTTCAAACTCAAGAGTACAAATGGAATGAGTTATGCCCTCTATTGCATCTTCAATAGGATGTGCATAGTCATACATTGGATATATACACCATTTATCTCCTGTATTGTGATGGGTTGCATGAGATATTCTATAAATAACAGGATCTCTCATATTTATATTTGGAGATGCCATATCTATTTTTGCCCTTAAGGTTTTTTGCCCATCTGGGAATTCACCTTTTGCCATTTTTTCAAATAGATCTAAATTTTCTTCAACAGATCTATTTCTATAAGGACTTATCTTGCCTGGCTCTTTTAGTGTTCCTCGATATTTTTTCATTTCTTCTGCTGTTAGGTCACACACATACGCCTTACCCTTTTTTATTAGTATAATGGCTCTTTTATACATTTCATCAAAATAGTCTGATGCATATAAAAGATTTTCCCATTCAAAACCTAACCATTTAACATCTTCTATAATTGACTCCACATATTCAGTATCTTCTTTTACAGGATTAGTATCGTCAAACCGAAGGTTAGTTTTTCCTTTAAATTCATCAGCTAGTTCAAAGTTAAGAGTTATAGATTTAGCATGTCCAATATGTAGGTAGCCATTAGGTTCTGGGGGAAAACGTGTTATGATCTCTTGGTGTTTTCCTGATTTCAAATCATCTATAATAATATTTTTTATAAAATTTGATGATCCTGATCTATTTTCCATAGGTTTCACCTTCCTTATTTATTATAATATTTATATTCATTGAAATTAATATATCATAAAACAAAAAAAAATTCTATGTACTTAGATTATCATTTACCAAATATATATTTTTTATGAAATGAAAAAACGGTAGATATAAGTGTATTCTACCGTTTTTATGTCTATCTTATAGGGCAAGCCCCAGTCTCACAACCATCAGCGCCTATATCAAACTCTACTTCTTGCACTTCATACTTACTTATTAAAGATGGTATGAATGGCTTCATTTTATTTAGCCTAGTAGTATATTCCTCTTCCTCTATGGCTTCATAAGGTAGGAGTTTGTAGAAGTTATCATCTAATGAAATAAAGGTTAGCGCAACTACATCATCCCAATTATTCCACACCCATTCTTCTACCTCTTCCCATTCATTATTTCTTACATGTACAGTAATAGAACAATTATGGTCAACATAGTTTGTCATAAACATTTTATAGTTTTCTAGCTGCTCTATAGCTGATATATCATACTTTGTTTTACCAGAAGGAGCCTTTATAGGGAATTCTACAACCTTTGTGGCACAGGTCTCCCAATCTTGTCCAATCTCTGGGAATACAGGATACTCTAATTCCTCACATACTTTTACCAAAGGATCAGTAGCACTTACTCTTATTCTTCTAATGTAGTAAGGTGAATGAGAGTAATGAATACCACTAGATACTGTTGGTAATTGACTTAGTGTTCCTTCAGGCTTAACCGTAGTAACTAATAGAGGTGCATTTCCCCCTATTTCATTAGCATAGTTTTTAGCTTCTTCATTAGCAACCTCTCTAAGCTTGCTCAAAAGGTTTGCTTCATCTTCTTTAGACATTCCTATGGCGTTTACCATGTCTTGCCAACCTGTCAAAGAACACCCTATAAGCTTGTCCCTATTTTGTATATCATCCCATGCTGGTAATTCCAACTCAACACAAGTCATTCTATATCCAGCCCTTGCTGAAAGTCTTTGAGCTTCCAATAAACCTCTTTCATCAAAAGAACCATCTGACTTTATAAAAGAATATACATTTATAGTTGTTAAATTACATAGGCCTTTTGAGTCTAACAAAATTTCTCCACATGGGTTTACCCCATTCATATTATCTCTACGGTTTGATGCCGCTTCACCATTAACCCAACCAGGTTCTCCAGAAAAACGCATTTGCTCTATTAACCAATGTAGTTCATCCCGACTTGGCTTTTTCTCATAGTATATGGAATTATTACTCATTTGGCGATGGATAATTTCTTTATCTACAATCCACTGGCCATCTATTTGTTTATATAAATTAGATTTAGCATCTATACAGTCCTGATCATCAGAATCTATTAATACCATTTCTGCTGTACGTCTTACTCCTCCTACTACCACATTTTCACCAATAATATTTGCTACGTCTAAGCAGTCTATAGGCTGAATTTTAATTCTTTTGGAATCTTCAATAGCTCCTCTTTTCTTAATCACTTTATCTATTTTAGCAAACATATTTTTAAGACTAGAATGACCGCTAGCAGTTCCTCCAAAGGTTTTTAGTTTTTCACCCTTAGGTCTAACATGGTCATAATTAACTATTATAGTCTTTACATTACGGTATTCATTGCTATAAATTAGCTTAAAGAAAAAGTCTAAGGACTGGGTCCATCCCTCTTTACTATCTCCAATAGTTATCTTAACAGTATTATTATAAAAGAACTCAAGGCTTGTACTATCCTCTCTATCTGTACTAGGAGTTGGAGTATAATCCTTATGTACTATTTCATAATCGGTTCTAACCTTGGGAAGCTGAGCTATATCATTCTTTAGCACTCTTACCCCTACTCCTGAACCTATCATAAGAAGATAAAATAAATCCTTATATGAGTCAAAACTATCTATAACTATAAATGCACAGTTGTAATTAGACATAGGATAGTCTTTTGCAACAGGTGTATTACCCACCCAAAAGGTTCTTCCTGATAAGAATTGTCTTAGGTTAAAGATATTATCAAATAATGTTTCTGCTTCTTCTCTGGTGGTTGGTACTAAACTACAATTGTATTCAACTGCTCTTCGAACAGTTTCCCACCAAAATTCTCTTCTTTTCTCTTCTGAAAGCCATCTGGAATAGGTTCTATAGTATATAAAATTCCCTAGTTGATTCATAGGAGAATGTCTATGCTTATATCTGCTAATAAACTCATCAGAAATTAATCTTTCATCTTTAGATTTCTTAGATTTTCGTAATTTATTTTGTTCATTCCTATAAATTATATATACCTTTGCTACATCTTTACGGTTACTTTCCATCAAAAGATTTTCAACTATATCCTGAATCTCCTCTACATGAATAGGATTAGCTTGATTTATTATAGTTTTACTAACTAAATCTGTTATTTCTCTACTAACATTAGTATCTATGCCCAGTTTTGTTTCAGTCATAGCTTTTTCAATGGCATTATTTATTTTAGACCCATCATAGTCTACCAACTTACCATTTCTTTTAATAACTTTCATCAAATATATCCCCCATTTTAATCTTTAGTATTACAATTCTATCACTACAAAAATTTAAAGTCAAAGGCACAATATAGGGAAAATGCGTCGTACCGACGCATAGGTTGAGGTTGAGGATAAGGTTAAAATCAAGAGCAAAGACTGGTTTGACACATGGCACGGATATTCATAAACATATCCTGTAGGGGCGACCTGTGGTCGCCTTGGTTTTGGCATTCAATCCTGGCGACCACAGGTCGCCCCTACCGTTGTCTGGTGTAGTGGTTGATGCCCACATCGACCCGGGAATGCGTATATCCCCGCGGGGTGATGTGGGCATCCCCCCTACACACGTACCATTATGTTTTTATGTTTTAACCTAAACCTCAACCTTAACCTGCGACGTTTACGTCGCACTTTCCCTAAAATGTGAAACAATTGCCTTTGAACTTGTCTTTTACCCGTAACTCGTAACCCGTAACGGATTTTCTATTGTCTATTAATTATGCCCATAATTTCTTCTATGGTTTCTATATAGAACTCGCCTTTTCTGTACTTTCTTTTTGCCACAATAATTTCCACTTGTTTTCCTTTAAGCTCTACTTCCTTTACTACCTTAGGTTGTTCTATAAAGATACCTAGTTCTTCATACCCTTCATTCATAAAAACGAAAGTTGGTATCTTTGGTTTTCCTTTTAGTTTATATGCTTCCATCAGGGCTTCGTTACCTGACCTTGAAACTATTCTGATTTTGATATTAGAATTTATGTCTGACATCTTTTGGAGTACAGGAACATTGATCATACAATCTGGACACCATATCTCAGCAAAGACCAAGACATTAATAGTTCTATTTAGTTTTCTTATTTCTTGAGTAAGAGCTTCTGGTATAGATATTTTTTCGTAAAGCTCTAGGGTCTTTTCTTTATATGTATCCTGATCTTGATTTATGAAATATAAAAAGGACTGACCTTTTTGAAATAAATCTTGAATACTCATAAAATCCCCCTTTTCTACTTATAAAATTATATACTTTTTCTATACTCTTTTCAAAGTTATATACTACCAGCATTCCAACTTGTACCAATATATACATACCGGATATAACTGTAGGGGCAGACCTGTGGTCGCCCGCGGTTGAAATATTTATATGCTGGCGACCACAGGTCGCCCCTACGAATACACCTGTTATCCCATTAGCAAATAGACATATAAAGCATAGGCTTTGCCTATGCTCTAATGATATAACTATTTATCTAAGGGTTTCATAGTTGGGAAAAAGATTACATCTCTAATTGAAGCAGAATCTGTAAATAGCATTACTAGCCTGTCTATGCCTATTCCTATTCCACCTGTTGGTGGAAGTCCTACTTCTAAAGCATTTAAGAAATCTTCATCCATCATTGCTATTTCATCTTCTCCAAGATCTTTTTTTGTTGTCTGATCTTCAAATCTTTCTCTTTGATCTAATGGGTCATTTAACTCTGAAAACGCGTTTGCAATTTCCCATGTATTTGCAAATGCTTCAAATCTGTGAGTATATGCAGGATTTTCTGGATCTCTTTTAGAAAATGGAGATATTTCTACAGGGTGATGAGTAACAAAAGTAGGTTGAAGCAAAGTCTTTTCGCAAAATTCTTCGAAAAACAGGCTAAGGATATCTCCCTTTTTCTCTTGTTTTTCTATCTTTATACCCTTTTCTTTAGCTATTTTTCTTGCCTCTTCATCAGTTTCGATCTCATCAAAATTTATACCAGTTACCTCTGTTACTATGTCAACCATTCTTATGCGTTTCCAAGGAGGTGCAAAATCAATTTCTTTTCCTTGATATGTAACTTTAGTTGTACCAGCAGCAGCCATACACATTTCCGCTACAACCTCTTCGCACATTGCCATTTTATCTTCATAGTCTGCATATGCCATATACCATTCAATAGTTGTAAATTCAGGATTGTGTTTTGGTGACATTCCTTCATTTCTAAAGAGTCTACCGATTTCATAAACGCGATCTATTCCACCAACTACTAATCTTTTAAGGTGTAGCTCTGTGGCAATTCTCATATACATATCTATATCTAAAGTATTATGATGAGTTACAAAAGGTTTTGCTGTAGCCCCTGAAGCTACTGTATCCAAAATTGGAGTCTCAACCTCTAAAAATCCTCTGTCATCTAAATATTTTCTTAATGCTTTTATAGCTTTTGTTCTAGAAATAAATGCATTCTTTACCTCTGGATTTACTATTAAGTCCAGATAACGTTGTCTATATCTTAATTCTTTGTCTTTTAGACCATGCCATTTTTCAGGTAGTGGTTGAAGGGATTTTGATAGTAATAAAACACTTGAAGCCTTTATAGAAACTTCTCCCTGCTTAGTCTTAAAAACAACTCCTTTTATTCCTACAATATCTCCTATATCATATATAGAAAATATGTCATACTCTTCCTCTCCTATTGCATCCTTCCGAACATAGGTCTGAATTCTACCCTGTTGATCCTGTATGTCAATAAAAGAAGCCTTCCCCATACCTCGCTTAGCCATTATTCTACCAGCTATAGCCACTTCCTGACCTTCTTCTTTTTCAAAATTGTTTTTAATATCTTGACTATAATGGCTTACGTCATATTTCTCTACTTTAAATGGATCTCGTCCCATATCTCTTAATTTTTGTAGTTTATCTCTTCTAATCTGAAGAATTTCACTTAAGTTCATTTCTTCACTCATCTTGTGTACACCCCCAGGTTTATCTTCCAGTTTAAAACTTAAGACCTTTTTATTTCTAAAATCTCATATTTAGTAACTCCATCAGGAATCTGAACATCCACTATTTCTCCTACCTTCCTACCAAGAAGAGCATTTCCTACAGGAGATTCATTAGATATTTTCATTTCATATGGATCTGCTTCTGCAGAGCCTACAATTGTATATTCAACCTCTTCATCAAACTCTTTATCCAAAATTTTGACAGTGGCTCCTATGCTTACAGTATCCACTGATATTTCATCTTCATCTATAATTTTTGCCTTTCTGAGCATATTCTCTAGCTTTAAAATCTTTTCTTCTAATTGAGCTTGCTCATTCTTGGCTTCATCATATTCTGAATTCTCACTAATATCACCAAAAGCTATTGCCTGTTTTATTCTTTCTGCAACTTCTTTTCTTCTAACAGTTTTTAATTGCTCTAATTCTTTTTCTAGTTTCTTTAACCCCTGAGGAGTTAATAAAACCTCCTTATCTATCATCTATTCCCTCTCCTTTTTGCATAAAATTATGTAAGATTTGTTATTCATTATATGTGTTGATATTTAATTTATTCTATAAAATCCTTGGATAGGTTCAACTAAAATTCAACTGGAGTTAAAACTCCATCTGAATTAAGTTTCACTTTATATTGTTCGCACAATAAGCACTGTCCTATGCAGTGCTTTTCAACGACGAAAAATAAATCCCCTATTTTATGATATTTTAAATATATATTTTTACATATAAGGCTTTGTCCTCTAGTCCATATGCGAAATATTATAATGTACATACCTATCCTTGTCAAGATGCAATAATATTTTTAATTTTTAGCGGATTCTTTACTATATACTACTCAATTTTTCATGTTGTCTAAAATCGATTATCCTTGGTTTTAGATCTATCTTATTTAATATTGAATAGTAATCCTCTTCTGTAATATAGTCCGGATTTTTATTAATAAGAGATATCATAACTCCTTCTAATACATTAGTGCCAAATGATCTCCCATCTAACTCTGGAGTTGTAGTTATCAACATACTTATACCTTTATCTTTCATAATACGTACATCCTTTGATGTAGTAGTATTAGTTATAATTATCTTATCTTTCAAGGATTTAGGCATATATTTTTTTATATAGTGATAATCCCCTGCAATAATATCCGCTTCTTTATAATAAGTAGCATATTTCTCTTCTATATTTATGTATTGCTTTTCTCCCGTTGGATAAATCATCTTAAATGGTAAATTAACTGCTAAAGGCGCAATTATATTAGCAACTTTATAAAATGTTTTTAGGGATTTTATAGGATATGAAAGTCCTAGTGTAAACATCAAGTCACCATAAGTTATATCACTTCCTGTTTTACTAAAAGCCTCCGCCATTCCAAACCTATCCGCAGCAGACACCAATAACACTTTACTATTTTTAAAATCAATAATTTTTTTATTATCCAAGTATTGAATTACTCTTTTTTCTAAAGTGTTTTTTAAACCAGAACCATCCACTATTGGAGTTTTTTGAGCTGCTGATTTTAAAGCTTTGGCACTTCTAATCTCATAACGCTGTTTGCCCACATATATATATAGGTCAATACCTCCCATGCCAATGGCATCTACTTTTCCATCCAAGGATTTTATTAATTCTACAGCTCTTTTTATATCTCCATCTGTACCTATTCTTTCTATTATAAATTCCTCATTTAAAAACTTTGCCCCTGCTTTATGGTCTCTACTAGAAGAACCTAAACTAATACTTACAATCTTTTTCATCTCAGATACCCCTTTTCAAATTGAATACATTTCAATTTTTCCCATCTGAGTATTAGTTTAAACCTTCATAAAAATTTCTTAAAAGTTTTTCCATTTCTTTCTGAGATTTTATAGTATTTATACGTCTCTTTATTTCTGCGGAATTTCTTATACCTTTTAAGTACCATCCCATATGTTTTCTCATTTCTAATACACCTGTATGTTCTCCTTTTTCTTGAACTACCAGGTTCATGTGCCTAAGGCTCATTTCTATCTTTTCCTTATCCGTGGGATCACTTAAAATAATCCCTGTTTCCATATAATAAGCTACTCTTTTAAAAATCCATGGATTTCCCTGAGCTCCTCTTGCAATCATTATTCCATCACAATTAGTTTTATCCTTCATTTTAACTGCATCTTCTACAGTAAAAATATCCCCATTACCTATCACTGGGATTTTTACAGCCTTTTTTACATCTCTTATAATATCCCAATCAGCATCTCCACTGTAAAATTGTTCCCGAGTCCTTCCATGAACTGCAATAGCTTTTGCTCCATTTGCTTCTATTATTTTAGCAACTTCAACTGCATTTATACTATCATTATTCCAGCCTTTTCTGATTTTCACTGTGACAGGTTTAGTAGTAGACTCTACTACTTTTTTTACTATTTCACCTGCTAGTTTGGGATTCTTCATTAAGGCAGAACCATCTCCATTTTTAACAATTTTAGGAGTTGGACAACCCATATTTATATCCAATATGGCACTAGGATGATCTTTAAGCATCTCTGCTACACTTGCCATTATATCAGGTTCAGATCCAAATATCTGCAAAGCTACAGGGTTTTCCCGCTCATCAAACTTTAATAATTCTTTAGTCTTTTTATCTTTATACCATAAACCTTTTGCACTTACCATTTCTGTATATAATAGACCACAACCCTGTTCTTTACATAGTAATCTATAGGTTAAATCTGTAACTCCTGCCATAGGCCCTAATGCAGCATCATTTTTAATTTTCACATCTCCTATGAGCATTTTAACTATCTCCTCCTGTATAATAACAGGGGCCAGAATGTTCCAGCCCCTTTACTATCCCTTATTACGTTCATAAATAATTTGTAATCCATCTAAGGTTATTAGCTTGTCCACCTGATCAATAGTCTTAGACTCACTACAGATAAGGGTAGCTAGTCCACCAGTAGCTACTACTTTTGTATTAGGATTATCTCCTAATTCGCCTTTCATTCGATTTACTATATAATCTACTAAGCCTATATAACCATATACAAGTCCAGATTGAATACTATTTTCAGTGTTTTTACATATAACTTTACCAGGTTTTTCAAGTTCTACTCTCGGTAGTTTTGCAGCATTCTCAAACAGTGCCTCACTTGAAATTTTGATCCCAGGAGCTATAGTCCCACCTAAATAATCTCCTTCCTCTGATATGGCACAAAAGGTAGTAGCTGTACCAAAATCAACAAGTATCAATGGCCCCCCATACTTTTCAAAACCTGCTACTGCATTGACAATTCTATCTGCCCCAACTTGTCTAGGATTGTCATATTTTATATTCATACCAGTCTTTACCCCTGGCCCTACTACAATAGCTTCTTTATCAAAAAACTTTATAGCGATATTTTGAAGGGTATAGGTTATAGGGGGTACTACAGTGGAAATAATCATATCATCTATATCCTTTAAATCTAATCCGTCATAATTAAATAGCTGATTTATTAGCATCCCATATTCATCTGAGGTTTTACGTTTATCAGTTGCCATTCGCCATGAATAAAGTAGACGCTTTCCTTCAAATACTCCCATTACAATATTTGTATTTCCTACATCAAATGCTAGTAACATACTTTCTCACCCTCTATTCTTCTTTTATGACTTATTCAGCTAATAAGTCCATTAATTTTCTTAATTATCTTATCACTTGATATAAAGGATTGCAATAAAAATAATGGTATAAAAGGTCATATATCATTTTATATATAGCCAATAATTCCCCTAACAGAAACCTCCCCCGATACAACTTTTTGAATATTTTCATCTGAACTCTTAATTAAAAGTTCTCCATCTTCTGTAATATCTAAAGCTTCTGCAAGTATAGTTTTTCCTCTTTGAACGATTTTAACCTGTTTTCCTAATGTTACAGATAACTCTCTGCATATAGAGATACTCTTTTGGGCATTATTTGTATTAATAAAATCTAAATAAAGCTCTTCAAACTCACTAAGTATTTTTATAACTAATTCTTTTCTTGAAAGATCTTCTCCAAAAGATTCCTTTAAGGAGATAGCAACTTCTTTTAATTCTTCTGGAAAGTCTTCTTGATTCATATTTACATTTACGCCTATCCCAACTACCACATAATTTATTGAATTTAACTCTCCACTCATTTCTGTTAAAATGCCACAAACTTTTTTTCCATCTACTATTATATCATTAGGCCACTTGATTCCCGCTTTAATACCTGTAAGTTTAATAATTGCTGAAGCCACAGCTGCAGCAGTGATCTGAGTAATAATTGTAGCTTCTTGGGGTTCTATATTTGGCTTTAATATAATAGACATCCAAATTCCTGTTCCCTTAGGTGATATCCACTCTCTGCCCAGTCTTCCCTTTCCACCTGTCTGTTCCTCAGATATTACAATTGTCCCTTCTATAGCTCCCTGAGCTGCCATTAATTTTCCTTGAGAGTTAGTGGAATCTACCGTGTTATAATGGACTATTTCTTTTATAAAACTTTTATCTTTTAGTTCTATCTCAAGGGCTTTAGAATCTATGGTATCTGGTTCACTAACTAGCTTATATCCTTTACGAGATATAGATTCTATTTTGTACCCTTCTTCTTTTAGTTGTTTTATATGTTTCCATATAGCTGTCCTAGTTACACCTATAGTATTGCTTAGTTCTTCTCCAGAAACGTATTTGTCACTATCTTTTAAAGCTTTTAATATCTTCTTTTTCATTATTTCACTTCCCTTACAATACTATTCCCAAATATATTCTACCATATTAAACAAATGGAATTAGGTACGAATGAATTCGTACCTACAGTGAATCTAAAACTTAAACTATCTTAACAACAGTAGGCTCGAATTTATTCGTGCCTATTAAGCCTAAACTTAAACTACCCCACACCGTAGGCTCGAATTCATTCGTGCCTATTATAGCCCTAAACTTAAACTATCTTAATAGGAAAAACAGGCAGGAAACCTGCCTGTTTTTTAACCAAATATTGATAATAATACACCAGCTGATATAGCTGAACCTATAACGCCTGCCACATTCGGACCCATTGCATGCATTAAAAGGAAGTTAGAAGGATTCGCCTTTTGTCCTACCACTTGAGCTACTCTAGCTGCCATAGGCACTGCAGATACTCCGGCTGAACCTATAAGCGGATTTACCTTGCCTCCTGATAACTTACACATTATACGTCCAAATATAGTTCCTGTTGCTGTACCTACACAGAAAGCAATTAATCCTAATACTATAATCATTATAGTTTGTGCTGTTAAAAATTGCTCTGCATTGGCAGTTGCTCCAACAGTTACTCCTAGGAAAATTGTAACTATATTTATAAGTTCATTTTGAGCTGTCTTAAATATTCTATCAACAACTCCTGACTCTCTAAATAGATTACCTAACATAAGCATTCCTAGCAGAGATGTAGCTGAAGGGAGAAGTAATGACCCTAAGGCAGTTACCATTATAGGGAATACTATCTTTTCTGTTTTTGTAACTGGTCTAAGTTGCTCCATCTTTATCTGTCTTTGCTCTTTAGTAGTTAGAGCTTTCATTATTGGTGGCTGTATTATAGGTACTAAAGCCATATATGAATAAGCTGCAACAGCTATTGGTCCCAATAACTGTGGAGCTAGTTTAGAAGTCAAGAATATAGCCGTAGGACCATCTGCCCCTCCAATTATTCCTATAGAAGCAGCTTCTGGACCACTAAATCCAAGAGCTATAGCTCCTAAAAACGTGGTAAATATCCCGAATTGGGCTGCCGCTCCAAGTAATAAACTTCGTGGATTTGCAATCAATGGACCAAAGTCTGTCATTGCTCCTACTCCCATGAAAATAAGAGGAGGATAGATACCTAGTTTAACACCTTGATATATGTAGTACAAAAGTCCACCTAATTGCTCTACATGGGGTAACCCATCTGATCCTATTTCATAAACAGGCGGTGCCATTATTCCTGCCAAAGGAATATTTGCCAAAAGCATGCCGAAGGAAATAGGGAGCAGTAATAGTGGTTCATACTTTTTAACAATGGCTAAATACATTAACACAAAAGAAATTAATAGCATCACGACTTGCTGCCAAGCTATTGCTACAAAGCCTGTACTTAGCCAAAAGTCTTTAATTACATCTAATAACATCTTGTTGTCTCCCTCGCTTTCTTAGTTTAATATGCCGACTAAACTGTCACTAGCCAAGAACGATCAATACATCTCCGGCATTAACAGATGCACCTTTAGTTGCACTTATGGAAACAACCTTTCCGTCGGCGGGAGCCATAATTTCATTTTCCATCTTCATAGCTTCCAATACTAATAAAACTTGACCGTTTTTAACTTCATCTCCTACATTCACTTTTACTTCCCATATATTTCCAGGCATTGGAGAAGTTATAGTAGTTCCTCCTGCAGGAGCTGGTGCTGCTGGTTTTGCCGCTGGCTTCGGTGCTGGTGCTGCTGGTTTTGCTGCAGGAGCTGGTGTTGCTGGTCTTGGTGCTGGTGCTGGAGCAGAAACTCCACCTACTTCTTCAACTTCAACTTCATAAGCATTTCCATTTACAGTTATGTTAAATTTTTTCATTTTATATCCTCCTTAAAATATCCTTATTATATTGATGCTAGAATCTACTGTTTATAATATCTATTCTTCCTGACTTACCCCAAGCAGGAGTAGTGTCCTGAACTCTTCTTATATTTCGCACAACAATATTGTGGGTAGTAGTTTGTAGACTTGCAGCAATAGCAGCTGTAATAACTGCCACAAGTTCTTCATTATCAAGGTTTTCATCTTCCTCTTTAACTACTTCAGTCTCCACAGATTTCTCAGGCACAGCCTGTACAGTTTCTTTTTTGGGCTCTTTATAAAAAATAATTCTTAGTAAGTCTAATAGATAGGATAGAGCAATCAAAGCTGCAAATGTTACACCCATACCTAAAAGAGTAACTATCAAACCCTGACTAAAAGTAATTTCTTCACCAAACAACAATATCACCTCTTTTTTATTGATCTAAGTAGTTTCTATTTTATAGTGGGATATTTCCATGTTTCTTAGCTGGTCTTGATTCTCTCTTAGATGCAAGCATATTCAAGGCATCTACTAATCTAGGTCTAGTTGCATTAGGTTCAATTATATCGTCAACATATCCTCTTTCTGCTGCCTTATATGGAGTTGCAAATTCAGTTTTATAGTCCTCAATTTTATTATTTCTAGTTGCCACTGGATCATCTGCATTTTTTATATCATTTCTAAAAATGATATTCGCAGCACCCTGAGGTCCCATAACTGCAATTTCAGCACTTGGCCAAGCCAATACCATATCTGCCCCAAGTTCTTTATTACACATACCTATATAAGCCCCACCATAAGCTTTTCTAACTATTAGTGTAACCTTTGGTACAGTAGCCTCACTATAAGCATAAAGCATTTTTGCACCATGACGGATAATTCCACCATATTCTTGATTAGTACCTGGTAAAAATCCTGGTACATCTACAATATTTAATATAGGAATATTAAAGGCATCACAGGTTCTTATAAATCTAGCCGCCTTATCTGAAGCATTTATATCTAAGCATCCTGCTAATACTCTAGGCTGATTAGCTATTATACCAATGGATTGACCATTTATTCTTGCAAAGCAAGTAATCATATTCTTAGCATAATGAGGCAATACTTCATAATAATCAGCATCATCTACAACCTTTGCAATTATATCAAACATATTATAAGGTTTATTTGGATTCTCTGGTATCAAGTTATCAAGCTCTGGTACTATTTTATTGATATCATCTGATGTCTCATATAATGGTGCAGTTTCCATATTATTCGATGGTAAAAAGCTTAATAATCTCCTGATTTGTGCTATACAATCCTCATCATTTGTTGCAACAAAGTGTGATACTCCACTGGTTTCATTGTGAGTCATTGCTCCACCTAATTCCTCAGCAGATACATCTTCACCTGTTACAGTCTTAATTACCTCTGGTCCTGTTATAAACATTTTACTTGTTTTGTCTACCATGTAAACAAAATCAGTTATAGCTGGAGAATATACAGCTCCTCCTGCACATGGTCCCATTATTGCTGATATTTGTGGAATTACTCCAGAAGCTATGGTATTTTTGTAGAATATTTTTCCATAACCTGAAAGAGCATCTACACCCTCTTGTATTCTTGCACCACCAGAATCATTCATGCCTACAACAGGAGCTCCCATCTTTAAGGCATTGTCTAATACCTTGCAAATTTTTGCTGCGTGCATTTCCCCTAAAGATCCACCAATAACTGTGAAATCTTGGGCATAGGCATAAACTAATCTTTCATCAACCATACCATATCCAGTAACTACTCCTTCTCCAGGTGAATCTACATTTTCCATGCCAAAATTAACACATCTATGTTTAACGAAAGCATCTAACTCTACAAAGGTTCCTTCGTCAAATAGTAGATTCATTCTTTCTCTTGCAGTTAACTTGCCTGATGAATGTTGTTTTTCAACTCTTTTTTGTCCACCACCAAGCGTAATTTTTTCCCTGCGATTACGCAGTTCTTCAATCTTGTTTGCCATTTTTTATAACCTCCTAGGCTTTGTAATCTAACTATATTGTACTAGTTTGAATTACTCTCTTTCACTTAATTCTACCAGTACTCCATTTGTACTTTTAGGATGACAAAAAGCTATTTTTGCACCTCCTGCACCATACCTTGGTTGTTCATCAATCATCTTTACGCCTTTTTCTTTTAATTCACCTATGGCTTCTTCAATATTGGGTACTCTAAATGCTATGTGCTGAATACCTTCTCCCTTCTTTTCTATGAATTTTGCTATAGGTCCTTCTGCGTCAGTGGATTCCAGTAGTTCTACTTCTGTATCACCAACTGGCAAAAAAGCTACTTTAACTTTTTGTTCATCCACAACTTCAGCACCTTGAAGCTCTAAGCCAAGAATATCTTGATAAAACTTTAATGTTTCATCCAAACTTTTCACAGCCACTCCAATATGATCAACTTTAAGTACTTTCATTCTTGACTCCTCCTTAAATTTTTATTGAAAGGGTATCATCAGTTAAGTGGAAACCACTCACCTATTCCCCTAGCTGTCTTAATTAATTTCTTTTAGAATTTCTTCTACAGCAGAATATGGATTTGTATCTCTAAAAGCAACTTTCTCTGCCATACTATCTAGTATCTCTTCTTTGGTAGACTTATCTAAAATCTTAGACATTAATTGCTGTTTAATTAAATCCAAAATCTCTAATTTGCTATTTTTAATCCTTATTTTAGTAAGTTTCCCTGTTTCTTTTAAATACTCCATATGTTCTTTTAAATGATTAAGTAATTCATCTATTCCTTTGTTCTCAGTAGCAACTACCTGCTGAACAGGTGGTCTTCTATCAGAATTGCTAAAGTCTAACATCATTTCTATCTCAATAGCAGTTCTCTTAGCTCCATCTCTATCTGACTTATTTATGGCAAAAACATCTCCAATTTCCATTATGCCTGCCTTTATAGTTTGAATATCATCACCTAAACCTGGAACCATAACCATTAGTGTTGTATCTGCATTTTGGGCTATATCTATTTCTGATTGTCCTACCCCTACAGTTTCTATAAAAATATAATCTACTCCGTAAATATCTAGTATCTTTACAGCCCCTTGCGTTGCCTTAGACAGCCCACCTAAATGCCCTCTAGTTCCCATACTTCTTATAAAAACTCCTGGATCTAAACTTAAATCATTCATTCTTACTCTATCACCAAGTATTGAACCTCCTGTGAATGGACTTGTAGGGTCTACAGCTATTACTCCAACTGTTTTCCCCTCCCTCCTTATAGCTTTAACTAACTTATCAGTTAAAGTGCTCTTACCTGCTCCTGGAGGTCCAGTTATTCCTATGACATGGGCATTTCCTGTTTTATGGTAAAGCTTTTTAATAATTTCTATAGCTTGACTATCATTGTTTTCTGCCATAGAAATCAATCTAGCTACAGCCCTTTTTTCTCCTTTTAATAATCCTTCTATTAGCTCCAAGTCCCCACCACCTATATAAAGGATCTTTTACCCTCACTATTTTTTTATATTAGCTCTAATGTAATCAATAGTTACTGATGTAGGCGTTCCTGGTGTAAATATTTCCGCAATTCCCTTTTCTTTTAGATAAGGAATATCTTCATCTGGGATAACTCCTCCACCTACAATTAAAATATCATCCGCATTTTGAGCTTTAAGTAGTTCAACTACTTTAGGAAGTAATGTGTTGTGTGCACCTGATAAAATACTTATAGCTACTACATCTACGTCCTCCTGAATGGCTATATTTGCTATTTGCTCTGGAGTAAGCCTTAATCCTGTATATATAACCTCCATCCCTGCATCTCGCAGGGCTCTAGATATAACCTTTGCTCCTCTATCATGACCATCTAAACCTGGCTTTGCTACTAAAACCCTAATGGTTCTATCCATTTAATCTTCCTCCCTTTATTATCATATCTATCAATATGCCATAAAAGATATATATATATAACTTATAATTGTGCTAATTGCTGATATTCACCAAATACTTCTCTCATTACTCCACAAATCTCACCTAAGGTAGCATATTGTTTGACTGCATCCAAAATATACGGCATAACATTTTCGCTACTTTCACATGCTTTTCTTAAGGTTTCAAGCTTTTGTGTAACCTGATCATTATCTCTATTTTTTCTTAATTCAGATAATTTTTTCTTTTGCATTTCCCCAACTGATAAGTCAACCTTCAAAAGTCCTTTTGGTGGTTGTTCTTTTATTTGGAATTTATTCACACCAACAATTATTCTACTTCCATTTTCAATATCTTTTTGATAGTTATATGCTGCGTCCATTATTTCCTGTTGAATATAACCGTTGTCAATGGCCTTAGGCGCTCCACCTATTTCATCAATTTTTTTAATATATTCCATTGCTTGTTCTTCTATTTCATTTGTCTTTGCTTCTATAAAATATGATCCAGCTAATGGATCTACCGTATCTGCAGCTCCACTTTCATATGCCACAACCTGCTGAGTTCTTAATGCTACTCTAACTGAATCTTCAGTTGGTAATGCCATTGCCTCATCCTTAGAGTTTGTATGTAATGACTGAGTTCCACCTAGCACTGCCGCCAAAGTTTGTATTGCTACCCTAACAATATTATTTTCAGGCTGTTGTGCCGTTAGTGTAGAGCCTCCTGTTTGAGTATGAAATTTTAGTTGCATAGATTTTGGATTTTTTGCACCAAATCTTTCCTTCATAATTCTTGCCCATAATCTTCTTGCCGCCCTATATTTAGAAACCTCTTCTAGTATATCATTATGAGCATTAAAGAAAAAGGATAGCCTTGGAGCAAAAGTATCCACCTCTAAACCAGCCTTAATTGCTGCTTCTACATATGCTATTCCATCTGCTAGGGTAAATCCTACCTCTTGTGCTGCTGTAGAACCCGCTTCCCTAATATGATATCCAGAGATAGATATGGTATTCCACTGAGGCACTTCTTTTGCACAATACTCAAAAATATTAGTTATCAATCTCATAGATGGTTCTGTAGGGAATATATAAGTCCCTCTTGCTATGTATTCCTTTAAAATGTCATTTTGAATAGTTCCCCTTAATTTATTGGCATCTACCCCTTGTTTTTCTGAAACTGCAATATACATTGCCAATAACACTGTTGCTGGTGCATTTATTGTCATTGATGTAGAAACCTTGTCTAGGGGTATATCATCAAAAAGTATTTCCATATCTGCCAAGGAATCGATAGCTACTCCTACCTTTCCCACTTCTCCCTCTGATAGCTGATGGTCTGAATCATATCCAATTTGAGTTGGAAGGTCAAAAGCTACAGACAAACCTGTTTGTCCTTGCTCTAGTAAATATTTATATCTTTTATTGGATTCTTCTGCTGTAGCAAAACCTGCATACATTCTCATAGTCCAAAGCTTTCCACGATACATATTAGGTTGCACACCTCTAGTATAGGGATAGTCCCCTGGAAAACCTAGATCTGTCATGTAGTCAAAAGATTCTAAATCTACTGGGGAATATAAGCGATTTATTTCTGTTCCTGAACCACTTTCAAAAACAGTTTTTCTTTCAGGTCTCTTCTCTAAAACCTTTGAAGTCTTTTCCTCGTAGGATTTAAAGTTTACACTGACTTTCTGAAACTCATCTTTGTGGATCATTATTACTCCTCCTTTAAATCAATCTTATGATTAACTTTGATTTTGCTACATTATATAAGATATCACTAATAACCTTATTAAGAAACCCTTCTATACTTCTATATTAATTACAGAATTCCTGCATAATTCATTTTTTTATTTAATCCATTCATTTTTCTGACTTCTTTTTATTTCAAAAAGTTTAATCCTGGCTATATCTCAACTCTACACCTTTTTAATAGAAGTACTTAATTTCAAAAATGAATAAATAGTCTCTTCATTATTCAAATAAAAAGCTAGATATGCAATGCTAATTCGAAATGGAATTAGCACTGCACATCTAGCCGTTTTTTTATCTATTTTATAAGGCAAAAGGACATTTTACCCCATAGATAAATGGCTATATTTAATCGTCAATATTTCTACCTTCAATCACCAATTTATACTTTTCATTGCATGTTCTTAATCCAGATATAATCGCCTTTCTTGCAGAGCCAAAATAATTTTCTTTAAATACTTTTTCAATATTATCTATATTATTTATGTTCTCTCCTATAAGAATATTCTTTAAAAATTCTTGGGAGGTATTTAATACCAATGATGCTTCAGCATCAAGAATTTTACCACTTTTTTTATCTATTAATAGCCCAACAGCTATTACACTATATAATTCAGCACCTGTAATACCTTTAGGCAACTTTGCATATCCACTAATAAATATTTTATCAAGAGACATATTACCACCTCTTATTTCAATTGTCATTAAATAGACAAAATTTAATTATCTAAGCCCAATTATATAACTAGATCTATTATATGTAAAGTGTCTAATGCAAAGATTTCTATACTTCATCTATGTTTTCTTTTTTTTAGAATACCTTTTACTTCAAAAACATTATATCTCCCGGGAAATATTTGTTTTTATTGCAATTATTTACACCATTTTTAACTCTTAATTCTTAGCTCCTTGTGAATAGAAAAAAGGCAGCTAAGCTGCCTTTTTTTTATTAGTCTTCCTTCTTTAAGTCATCATTGTCAATTTTGATAGAGTCATCTTCTTCTACTTCTTCTTTAGAAAGATTTAAAGTAAAAAGCGCTTCAAAAGTTTCTGCATTAAGAGTTTCAACTTCAAGAAGTTTATTAGCAACCACATGCAGCTTATCTATGTTTTCAGTCAATATTCTTTCGGTAGTAGCATAGGCATGTTCAACCATGCCTTTTACTTCTTTGTCTATCTTAGATGCAACTTCTTCAGAGTAGTTTCTCTTTGTTGAGAAATCTCTTCCTAAAAACACTTCATCCTCTGAGCTATAAGTTATAGGTCCTATACTTTCACTCATACCATATTTTGTTACCATAGCTCTAGCTATACTTGTAGCTCTGTCTAAATCATTACTAGCACCTGTACTAATGTCATCTAATACTAGTTTTTCGGCAACACGACCTCCAAGTAAGTGTACTATTTGTTCTTCCATCTCTGTTTTTGTTGCATAATATTTTTCTTCTTTAGGTAGTATCATTGTAAATCCGCCTGCTCTACCTCTAGGAATAATTGTTACTTGATGAACAGGGTCTGTATTTGGAAGCATTCTTGCTACAACAGCATGCCCTGCTTCATGATATGCTGTAAGCTTTTTATCTTTTTCGCTAATAACTCTGCTTCTCTTTTCAGGTCCTGCAATTACCTTTGTAATTGATTCCTCAACAGTGTGCATATCAATCTTCTTACTATTTTTTCTAGCAGATAAAAGAGCTGCTTCATTCATAAGATTTTCAATATCTGCCGGAGTAAAGCCTGGAGTTCTTCTTGCTAAAACCTTAAGATCAACATCTTCAGCTAAAGGCTTATTTCTAGCATGAACTTTTAAAATCTCTTCTCTTCCCTTAATATCTGGAACACCAACTACAACCTGTCTGTCAAATCTTCCTGGACGTAATAATGCAGGGTCTAGTATGTCTGGTCTATTAGTGGCAGCTATAATAATAATTCCTTCATTAACACCAAAACCATCCATTTCAACTAAAAGTTGATTTAGTGTTTGCTCCCTTTCATCATGACCTCCACCTAATCCTGCTCCTCTTTTTCTACCCACTGCATCGATTTCATCTATAAATACAATACAGGGCGAGCTCTTTTTTGATTGTTCAAATAAATCTCTTACACGAGATGCTCCTACACCTACAAACATCTCTACAAAATCAGAACCACTTATAGTGAAAAATGGAACACCTGCTTCTCCAGCTGTTGCACGGGATAAATAAGTTTTTCCAGTTCCAGGAGGGCCTACCATCAATATTCCTTTAGGTATCCTAGCTCCCAGCTCTATATATTTACGTGGATTTTTTAAGAAGTCTACTATTTCCTGTAGTTCTTCCTTTTCCTCATCCAGTCCTGCAACATCATCGAAGGTAACTTTTTTACGTTCATCCTCCTTGTGAAGTTTAGCTTTACTCTTACCAAATGACATTACTCTACTGCCTCCACCTTGAGATTGCTGCATAAATACAAACCAAAATACAACAAAGATAAGTATCATGAAGATAGATGGTAGTATGTCTAAAAACCAAGGAGTTTCAGCAGGAGGTTCACCTGCCACCTTAAGAGTTCCAGCTTCTACTTGAGGAAGAATATAGTTTTCAATAAGAGCATCTGAACGAATCACTGGAGGTATATATGCCTCAAACTCTTTATCCCCCGTCTTCAACTGCCCTCTTATGGTATTTTCAACAACATATAATTCTTCAACATTTTGTTTTTGTAGCTCTAAAATAAATTGCGAATAGCCAAGGGGTACTCTTTCCTGTGCCGGCTGTCCATATAATCTTACTATCGAAATTATGATGATAAATAATAATATGTAAAAGCTAGCGCCCCTAAAAAACTTCTTCAATAAAAGCCCTCCTCTCAATGCATTCATGTCTAAAATTAACATCTTATAATTCTACCATATTTTAATCTGTAACACAATAATTACGTGTTACCAATACTCAGTTATCTTTCTAGTGTTTTAAACCTCCTATGTTAATTTGTCACAAATTTTTAAATTTTACTTCTAGTATTTTTTTAGTACTATTATCTATTTTATACTTATTACTAACTCTATATCCAACAATCCACATTATTTCTTCTCCATCACAAACTATTGGAATTTTATCTCTTTTTTCTCTTGACACTTTTTCATCAATAAAAAAATCCTTTAATTTTTTTGTACCTGTCATTCCTAAAGGACTAAAACTATCACCATTTTTTCGATTCCTAACAGTAATACCCTTCTTCACCTTATTAAAATCAAAATATTTTATATTTCTGTTACTAGCATTAAAATCTACTTCTGTAGGCTTCAGTATTTGGGTAAATATAGAGGCATTAATTTCTTCTATAAATATAGTTTCACCTATATTTATCTTATATTCAAAATCATTTACTAACAAGTTATCAGCCTTTTTAAGCACAAAAGTGTCATACTCTAAAGCTGCACTTATATTATTAGGAAGGCTTAATCTTGTACCTGTTCTCCCTTGATGTATATAATCTATTATTATTTCAATATGTCTGCTTTCTACATCTCTTAATTTTCCAGATACTGATTTCATTCCTTTTCTTATTATTCTGTTTTTAATAGCAATATGACACTTTTCGAATTTTTTGCGGTCTATTCTTATTTCTTTGTTAGATTCTCTTACAATTTTATTGTAAAACTCATCAGTAGATAAATTAATAAAATCACTATCCTCTTTTAATAAATTGGCCGTTCTACAAAGAGTTGATTTTATATTTTTATTAAAGTGTTTTTCAATATATGGTATTAACTCTAACCTTATTCTATTTCTAGTATAAACAGCTTCTAAATTGGTTTTATCGATTCTGGGATTTAATTTATTATATTCACAGTATTTTTCGATTTCATGCCTTTCAATATCTAATAATGGTCTTATTATTATATCATCTCTTTTATACTCTATTGCACCTAGACCATCTATGCCTGTTCCTCTCATTAATCTCATCAACACAGTTTCAGCTTGATCATTCATATTTTGAGCAACTGCTATTCTTTGTGCATTTTTTTTATTTAATATTTCATGAAAATATTTATATCTTAGTTCTCTCCCAGCTTCTTCTGGAGTCATTCGATTTTTTTGAGCATAGGCGGTAACATCTTCAGTATATATAAAAATAGGGATATTTAGGGCATTACAAAGATTCCTTACATACTCAGCATCTCTTTGTGCTTCTACCCCCCTAAATTGATGATTAAGATGCACTGCAAAAAGCTTTAAGCTGTATTTTTCTCGAATTGTCCATAACAAGTGCAAAAGACAAACAGAATCTGGCCCTCCTGATACTGCAACTACTATACCGTCATCCTTTTGGATTAAGCTATGCTTTTTTATTGTGTCTAAGAACTTTTCAATCATTTTGTACTCCTTAAATTCTTATGGATTTTCTTTATATTTCTATAATCTATACTAAAAACCCTGCAAAATAGGGTTTTTTACTGTGAAAATAATTACTACTGTGAAAAATACAAGAATACTAAATATAAATGTGTAATTTATTATTATATCTAAATTATTATTTTCTTGACTACAGATTGAACACTCATTACTAATATAAATTTTATTAAGCTCTTTTATATATTCTTCAAAAGAAATCTTTTTTTGTTTTAATCCCCTGTGGATTAGCTTTACCAAAACAGGTGAGATATCCACATGTTTTAATTTTTCAATCAAATTTTCCACAGAGTCACCTTTAACATTTAATTTACTATTAAGCAAAAGATTTACTATAAGCATATTAAGACTAAATAAATCGTAATTATCATCGGCTCTTCTCAACCCTTCGTTCCATGTAGCTCTATCATACAGGGGGGTGTACTCTTTAATTCCTTTACCAATACTTGTAACCCCTCCTAAGTCAATAATACGCAATCTCTTTTTATTATTATCAATCATAAGATTTTCAAGCTTTAAATCTCCAAATACATATTTGTTTTTATGAAGAGCCATAAATACATCGCCTATTATTATAGCTAAACCTACAATATCTCTTGGTTTCAATTTAATTCCCTTTATATATTTTTTTAAATTATTTCCCTCAATATATTCCATCACTAGATAGTAAAGTGTACCCTCAGAAAAAATAATGTCATCTATTTCTCTAATCCTGGGAAATAGTTCTAACTGTTCATACTTTTTCAAAGTCTCATATTCCTTTGTTATACTATTAAGATCATCACTTAGCTTTAGTGCATATATTTTATTAGTCTCTATGTCCTTAACTTTATATACCCTTGCTATACCACCTTCACCAAGAAGTTTAATTACTTTATATTTATGATTTTTCCATTTTCCTTTTATTATATATCCATTATATATATTTTTATCTATCATGGTAATCCTCCTAAAAAAAATTGCCCCATGCACTTGGCAACGGAGCTTGTATCGTATTTTATGCTATACCATGCTATTTTTTAGTAAAGGTTGGCTATTTAGTATTATTTCTTCGATTTCTTCATTTCCATCAAACAAGTTAATCGCTTTATTTATAGCAGCTGCTGTAGGCGTTGTCCCTTTTGCTTTTAATTCAAATAAATGCTGTTTTACTTTGTTTATATCATCTGTAAATGGCTGAACTAGCTTAGTTTGTTGCCCACTTTCTCCTGGAAATGCAATTATTGCTATTTTACTCTCCCCAGACCTCCCTTGAAGTGAGTTCATTAACTCTATTACACTCTGTCTTGCTGTATTTATTTTACTTGCCATACTGCCACTACAATCTACTAAAATGCAACATTTTAATTTTGCATCTTCTCCAAGGTCTTCCATAAATTCTACCACTTTATTTCTTTTTTCTGGAGGCATGTCATTTATACTTCCCCCTATTATTTCCCTTAACTCATTACCCACTATGGTTTGTATCGTCTTATTAACTGTTTTTTGAGTGACCCCCATCATTGTTTGACCTAACTGATTTATATTTGTGTCCTCCCATATTCCTTTACCAGCCTTTGCAATTTCTTGAACTTCATCTATATAATCACATTTTTCATTGCCTTCTCTAATACCTATAGCATTTACTACTATACCCTTCTGAGCTGCTTCCCTAGCTGATGTTACTGGATTACCACCAATATTCGATCTACCATCGGTAACTACTATAATTTGATTTATCTCTATCGAACTCATTTCCATTCCCCCAATTAAAATATTATTACTTGAATTATTGTCTTATTTGCTAAATTCTATACTTTAGAGAATAATTTTTTATTATTTGGGGAAATCTATCTCTCCAAAAAAGCGAAATAGGGCGATGAGTTTTCGCCCTATAATATTTGAACCATAATCTTATTATGCTTCCCAGATCTTTGTAACCAATACAGTCATATCATCTTCCGCCTTATTTCCATACTTTTCTTTAGCTTTATACATAAGTTCATCTGCAATAAATTGAGGATTTCTACTACTAATCTCTTTTAAAAACTCTGTTACCCATCTTTCTTTTTCTTCTAAGTTCTTTTCAGCATCTAAAATTCCATCCGACATCATTATTACAAAATCACCTTTTTTTAATTTCTTATCAAAGCTTTCTATGTCTATTTTATTTAATATACCTATAGGTAAAGAAGATGACTTTATAACCTCTACACTACCGTCTGAACGTTTAATAAAACTAGATGCAGCTCCTATTTTTACAAATTCCACCTTTCCAGAATATAAATCAACTATGGACAAATCCATTGTAGAAAATATTTCATCAGATGACTTTAACATTAATATTGAATTTATAGTTTTAATAGCAATATCTTTATTAAATCCAGCATCCATTAGTTGCTCTAAAAGGGTTACAGTAGCAGTACTTTCCCTTGCAGCTCTCTCTCCTGATCCCATGCCATCACTTAAAGCCATCATATGCTTTCCTTCCGCTAAATCTATAAAGGAATAATTATCTCCACATATACTACTATTATTTTTAGATGTCCTTGCCACTCCTTGAGCAGTATGATACTTGGGTGCTTCTACCATTATAAAACTGCATCTTTCTTTATTATCGTTACCTTTACATTGATTATTTTTCTTGATAAATTCCTTACCCAATACTCTTTTGATAACAGGACCTATTTTTGTACTACACTGATTTCTATTAAAACATGGTCTTCTTTCAATCTCTATCTCTATCTTTCCATTTTCTTTTGTTAAAACAGTCACCTTATCCACTTTCACACCTTCACTATCAAAAGCCACGTAAAGAGCATCCTCTATATCTGTATTAAACTCTACTTTGTTATTTACATCCTTTGAAAGACCCTCAATTATTTTGGATACACCTTTAAATTGTTCTGCTACTAATTGCCTACTTTCAAACAATCTCTTTTGCCAGTTATAATGTATCTTATATATATCAAACATATCACTAATTGACCCTAGTAATTCATTTAAGTGAATACATCTTTTTTTCAAAACTATCGGGACTTTTTCAGAAGAAAGATTTCCTGAAGACTCCAATAAACTTATGACCTCTACAACCCCATTATATGATTCGTAAAAATTATTTTGCCAACAACTTCTACACATACCACATTGCTTACAAATTCTATTTGCTACCTGATCCACAATATCTGCTACTTCACTTTCCTCTACTATACTGTTTTTTTCTAATATATTCCCATAAGTTACTGCTAACTCAGAAAAAGCATTAGAATATTCTTTGAGTTTATTAAAAGTTATCTTTGTAATTCTTTCACTATAAAGCCTGTCCAATTGATTAATACCTGCTGTAGAGTTTACAAACTTATTCATATATTCTATAAAATTAGAAGGCATAAGCAAAAACAACAGTATTGCAGCTACTATTTCCTGATATTTTATTATTGTTTCACTAGATCCATTTGTATAAAAGGTTAAAATAATACTTCCTAAAAATATACCTACTCCTGCTGAAATTTTCCCTAAATCCTTAAAAATTCCAGCTAATAAACCTCCAAATCCGTATATCCCTATTATAGCAGGGGTACCCATACTAGACATACTGGTTATTATCCCAATAGTAATTCCTACACTAGCTCCCACACTAGCTCCACCGTTATATGCAAATACAAGAGTTAAAAGTATTCCTAATACAATCTTTAAGGATATACCACCAACACCCATATCTCCTAGCCCAGAAATAGCTACAGCAACAGAAATAGCTATACATATCAGCTCTTCATTGGATAGTATCTTTCTATTACTTCTTTGCAAGAAAATAGGCACTGAAAAATTTAGTATATACACAAATACAAAAACAACTACTGATTCAAAGCCTAACATTAAAACATCAAATAAGTATATATCTGTAAACAATAGGTATAAAATACCTGATATAAATACACTTATTCCTGCCACAAAAGCCATAGCCCATATATTAAGTTTTATTTTTTCTCTAATATAGTGAGCCATCATTCCAGAAAAGGATAAAATAACAGCATATTTAAGGGGACTAGCACCATTATCTAGCATGAATGCCCCTAATAAAACTCCCAAGCCCAATGCTCCATATTTTTTGTCCCTAGAGAATAAAGTGATAAAAAAAGCTACTCCAAATGGAGCAAGATCATTAAGGATGCTGGCTCTTCCTAGCAAAACAGAAAATACTAATAAAATTAAAAAATCCTTTGATATATTAGCATGATGTTTCTTTTTTACTCCATGATCCTTTATTTCTACTGTTTGTCCATTATATTGCCTTTTATATGGCATAATATTTGGCTTGTCCATATTCACACACCACCCATTGCATAGTCTTACCGAAGATTATACCAATGGATTCTTAAAAGATTTGTCATCTTTCCTGCCCAGTTTTTTAAAATCGTTAGACATGTAATACCATATAATTACAAAATACAATCATAAAATCTAAGTTATCCTTATAAAAAAAATAAATTCCCAAACCAATATAGAGAAACTTGACGACACACCTCAGATTCTCACGAGTGGAAATATGTAGCAGGTACAAGTAAAAGACAAAAAACGGTTTGACACATGGGTCAAACCCTACGATTTGTAGTGTGGAACCCATGTGTCCCACATGGCACGAAAATAGTATTTACGATACGCCATGGGCTGGCATGAAAACCGACCCCCTTTTTTGTTAAATATATTGAATGTTAAAGCATTAAACCAGTTGTAGGGGCGACCTGTGGTCACCAGGTTGAATACCAAAACCAAGCCTACCTGGCCCAAGGGCTATATTTGTATGAAGTATATTATTAATTAATAGGGTCTATTCATTAATATGGGAAGTAGTTGATTTTTCTACTATTTCTTTTAATCCAGCTAATCCTTCCTCTAATAATGGTCTTTTACTATCATCTAAAACGACTCTAAATTCTTTTGTATCTGAGTTGTATCCTACGTCTTCAGTTGTTAAGCCAGTAAGAATAAGCTGATTATAATGTAAAAAGTCTTTGAATGTTTTATCATCTAATTTATTACCCTTAAGAAATGATTCAAGCACCTGTTTTGAGTAATGATAGTTATTCCCTAAGTGGTATAAGTTATTATTTAAAGTTAAAAAGTCTGTTTTTACAACCTTTTCATTTATATAAGTGTTTCTAAAATCCATTTGATTGGCTAATCTAAATATAGTTAAATTATCTCTAATGGCATCTAACTTAATCAGTGCATGTTCAAGATATTTTTTATTTTTAGTATCATTATAATTTTCTAACATCCGAACATACTGTCTAACATTTACATATGCCTGAGAATAGCTTTGATAGTATATTGTCCCTGCGTTGCGTTCTACACTATTGTAAGGTTCAAAAAACATTTTAGCGGGCAATAGAAGACCCAAAAGAATAACTACAATAAGAAGCAATTTTTTATTCATAATAACACCTCGTTAAGATTTATAATAAAACTCCATATTGCCTTGTGGTAGCAATTGATTTCTAAATAGTCAAATTTTCTTATTAGAAAAATTACCATCTTTGATTAGAAGAAAAGAATCTATTGCTGATATTATATAATAAACTATTGCTAACAATTCTATAAAAGATATTAATAAGTGATTGATTCCATGTTCTAAAAAAAAGCTCAAAGAAAAACCAAACAATATTAAAGAGCTAAAAAAATTAATAAGATGACTTTCAGCTTTTTCTTGATCTAATAATAAGTTCCTTCGTTCTTTAAAAGAAAGTTTTAAGTTGCTTTTATTACATTCTAACAAAATCAATCTAGTAATAATAATTCCTAATATAATTCCAATAAAAAGAATAGATAACATATGAAAGCCTAAAAGATATGATTCTTCATATATTAAAAATCTAATAGCCACAGCTAATGATAGAGCTGCAAAGTATAATTTTTTAAAATTTTCAATTGTTATCTTCTTATTTTCGTCTATTATAAAACCTAGTTTTAAAGGACCAAAAGGATAAAAAATGTATGCCTTATTTTTATCATGTAATTTTTTAAAATATGTAGATACCCCTATCATTGAATTGTCCTCCTTTTATTACCTGTCTACTAAGAAGATAGATTATCGAGGTGTTTTGTTCCCAATTTTACATTTTTTTTTATTCTCTAAAAGAAGATGCAATTTTTAATGATTCCTGGATAGATATATTTGCTTTTAATTTATATTCTATTTCATCAACATCCCATATAATTTCATTATTGCCTGAGTTATACTCAACAACATAATACTTATATCCATTGATAAATTTTTCTCTGAAAGAACCTTCAGAAGGGTTTATGTTTAAGGACGAAACAGATTCCCCAGACATTGGTACAAGTGTAATTTCAATAAAATCATCATTAGATGTAAATTTTAAAACAGCACAAAAAGTTTTTTCATTAAACTCCATAATACTTACCTTGCCTATTTCATACCCTTTGGGTATATAAGAAGGTTCTACTATTGGAAAATTCGAGATATTATTAGCCATATCTAAAGGGATACTATACTCTATAAATCCATTATCATGATTTATTATATTAGTTGCAGGAATATCTTTCCCAGTAGAAGTTTTTTCTCCAGGAGTTTTGTTGTTCATTTGAATATTAGTTACATTATCTTTTTCACTAGAAAACATCTTTAAGGTTCTAAAATAACTGGCATAGCCATCATTTAGTAAGAAAATATTAGCTGAAATTATAATTAGAATAGCAGCAACAGCACCACCAAGTAAACCTTTAGTTGACTTTTTCTTAGATTTTACATGATTTTCAATGTTTTCCCATACGTCAGTCATATCTGGAACATCTATATTATCATCATTATCTTCTTTTACAGCTTGGTTTATAATCTTATCAAAGGGATCTGGACTTTTCATTTTTGCATACCTCGCTTTCTATTGAGATTGTATCAACAGTCTTATCTTTCAATAGTTTATCTCTTAAAGACTGTTTTGCTCTGTATAGTCGAGATTTAACTGTACCTATATTTTCACCCAAGACATTGCTTATTTCTTCATAGGACAAATCAGCATAATAATATAAGTGAATGACCTCTCTATAATGATTGTTTAACGAGCTAATATGTTCCATGATTTTTTGATTAATTTCATTTTTTATAAATTGTTCGTGAGGCAAATTAAAAATTTGATTAGTATCTATAAGAGGTATTATTTTGTCATTGTCCTCTACTAGTAATTCCCTTTTCTTTTTAGTATATTTAGTTTTAGCATAGTTACATGCTATAACGGTGATCCACTTTTCGAATTTTTCCTTATCGCGAAGTTCATCAAACTTCTCAAAGGCAGTAATAAAAGTGTCTTGCACCACATCTTTAGAATCAGCTTCATTATGTAGGATTCCATAGGATACTCTATATATCTTATTTTTATAGGTTTGAAATAAAGGCTTAAAGTAATTTAAACTTTCATCTTTCTTATTCCTAGGTTTAAAGAAAAGCACTGGATCAACCCCTTCCTGATTAAGAGTTTAGTTCAATTATATATCTAAAATATTAAAATAGAAATAAGAATAAATTCCTATATTATAGACAGGGTAAATGAGGGGTAGTGAAATAAGGGATATATACGATTCTAGAGTTGATTAAATCAGGGATAAGAATAATACTTAATAGCATATAAAGAAATGAAATCAAAGAATAACCCTTTGGGAACTATTTTAGAGGGTTATTCTTTGTTGTTATATGGATTAGTTATTTAATTTTTCTCTAAGTAATAATCATCTATTATGTTATACTTAATTTCTTTTTTTAGGTTCTTATAATACTCATTAACATAGTTATATACCTTATTTGTTTGCTTACAGTATAAGAAAATTCGAGGTGTCAATTCGTTTATTAATTTTTATTCCTATTTCTTTTCCTTTCTAATATAGTATAGAAGGTTGCAGCAAGGATACTTGAAATTAACATAGGCAAATAAATGAAAAGGAATTTTAAACTTATTTCACTAGAAAAATAGATTCTTACTTGTTCTTGGAAAGTTGTGTTTACTGTATAAGTTTTAATTTCCATAAATACAGATACTAAAGAAACAAAAAATAATACTATTGGTATTAACCATGAATTTTGGTTGTGATCATATGCAATTTTTCCAATTAAAAACGGAACTATAAATATTAATGCCATAAGAAAGCATAAAAGATATATTGACATATTTTTACCTCCCTAAAAAGGTATCACGCTATTTTAATAATACAATATATAGTAGAATTATTCTAGTAATACTCAAATGACTAAATTTTAAATGGTTACAGTCGACTGTAACCATTTAACTATATTTCGCCAACTTCTTTTAAAAACCTATATAAAAACACTGACATCATTTCTTGTGAATATTTTAAGGTTGAATTAGAAACTGTATGGTATGGATCTTCGAGAACACTCATATGTTCAACTGCGTCATATGTAAAGCCAAAGTTATTCGCATTATCTGCAGAGTTTTCAACAAGATCATCAAGAATACTATTCCAAGTTCCATAGTAATTACTATACTTATTAGTAGATTCTATTTGATAATTAAAACGATTACTGTTTGCCCAAGTCTCATACATCCCATGATCTGAACCAACTACAGTATAATTCTGGGCATGGTGTGGTTCGTTTAAATCAGCTAAATAGTGTAACGCTCTTCCTAAATATTTCATAGCTGTTGCCCTATCTAGGTAATAGTATTGCTTAGCTTTATTTGCCCATTCAATAAATTTTGTTTTTGCTGTTGGGTTAGTTTCACCTATCCAATTTTTACCTGTAGAAGGATCATAAAAATGCGATTTAAAAGTAGGTACGCCTGAAATTGGGTATGTTTCATATTCATCAGGCCAATCTGAATCTATTAGAATAGTTGAGGTATAAGGGGATATCAAATCATATGCGTTTCTATAATCATTTCTTAATATAGTCAAAGCTCTTGCTGATAAATACTGATGAGTATAATTCATTCCACCGCCTGCCCATTGTGGTGTTATACCATCATTATATTGTTGGACTGCATGTAGTTGTACCCCATCTCCAAATACAACATCCCCTCCATTGGCAATCATCTCTAATTTGGTTTCTATCTCTTTTGAATCTTTATCATTATCTATTGTTTCTGATTTAGCTCCATAACTCATAAATGTAAAACTTAATAATATACAAGTTGCTAGTATAATTGAAATAACTTTGTTTTTCATTAGTATAGCCTCCCTTAAATTTAGTAATTTTTCTTTAAAATATATACATTAAGCTATTAACTTTATAAAACCCTCCTTCCTTTATCATATTTGAACATCCTTCTATCCTCCTTTCATTAGCTACTTACTAAGAAGATAGATTACTAAGGGTTTTTGTTCCCAAATTT